>Ga0181531_10002663_pt1 | contig 11081 bp, 7 predicted proteins | sample PEATcosm2014_Bin_38_FD_119743 | JGI IMG/M metagenome (GOLD analysis project Ga0181531, IMG submission 119743) | Peatland microbial communities from MTU Mesocosm Facility, Houghton, MI, USA - PEATcosm2014_Bin11_10_metaG | ecosystem: Environmental > Terrestrial > Soil > Wetlands > Peat | place... | reverse complement strand
CGGCTCGAAAGGTGAAGACGGTCGGCCGGGGGGGCGCGGCGGTGACGGCGGCAAGCCGGGTGCCGGCGGTGCCGGCGGCGCGATCCGCGTGCTCACCTTGGTGGCACCGGCGGCGGGCGTGCTGACGATGAGCGCACCGGCTGGTGCGGGCGGCACGCCGGGCACGCCCGGGGCCGGTGCCGATGGCGGGTCGCCGGGCATCGGCGGCCTCAAGGCGGTCGAACGCGAGCACCGCGGTCCACACGGTCGCATCACCAAAGAGTGGGTGATGAGCAACGAGCGGTATCCGAGCGGACAGCGCGGCGCCCGCGGCGGTCCTGGGACGAAGTTCGATCCGCTCGCCGGTGCGGCTGGATCGACGAGCGCGAGCGTGGTGACCGACGCGCACGTCTTGTATACGGACGACGCCGACGTCTACGCGCAACTCCAGCTCGGCATGCGCCAGATGGCGGTCGCGTACCTCAATGCCGACTACGCGCGGGCGCGTGCGCTGCTGTTGTGGCTGCTCGTGCAATTGCCGAGCGAGAAGGCCACCAGACCGGGCGGCGGCACGTACGACGCGCGGTGGACCGGGCTGCGAGCCCGCGTACGCGTCTATCTGAGCCGGCTCGACCGGTCGTTGGATTACTTCGGCAACCCGTCGAACTGGACGCCGATCATCGCCTTCGACCGCTATCGTACCGACGTCACGACGCTCATCCAGGCCGGCGCGATCCTCGAGGGCGTGCACGTGCGCTACGACACCGCGGTGCAAGAGAAGAAGTCGGCAGCCGCCGCGTTCGACGAGGCGCTCGCCACCGCGGCCAAGACGATCGCGACGTACGAGGAACAGCGCACGAAGCTGCTCGAGGCGCGCGAGGGCACCTGGAAAGAGGTGCTCGAGCTCGGGGAAAAGCTCACCGCGCAGCGCGCCATCGTCGAAGGCGCTCAGAAGAAGTTCCAGGACGCGGTCGAGAACAAGGCCGCCTGCGACTCGTTCAAGCAGATCGTCAATCTGGTGGTCTCGATCGCGACCTTCGGCGCCGGTGCGATCGGCGCGGTCAGGGCGATCGCGAAGATCGCCGGTGGCGCGGCGGAAAGCGCGGCGTCTGCAGCCGCCGGCAAAGACGAGCAGCCCTCGATCGTCGACGTCTTCAAGAAGATTTACGAGGCCGGCAAGACCGGCAAGGATATCTACGAGAAGTTCAAGCTGATCCGGGCCGATAACGAGAAGATCAATCCGGACTACGGTAAGATCGCGATCGAGCAGCAAGAGTTCGACGACCAGATCAAGCCGTATCTCGACATGGAGGAGGCGAAGGAGTACAAGCGCGTCGTCCACGACTTCATCGCGCTCGTCCAGGTGCGCAACGCGAAGCTCTCGCTGTACGCGCAACTGCGCGAGGAGTTCGTGCAGATCGAAGGACTGATCGCGCAGACGCGTGCGCTCGCGGACAAGTTGAAGGCCGACAAGGCGGCGGGTTCCGATCCGACGCTCTCGCCCTACCGCAGCTTCATCAAGGGACTCTACGACGACTACCGGCAGCTGGTGCTGCGCCACCTCTACAACGAGAACATGGCCTTTCGCTATTGGTCGTTGACCGATCGGCCGTTCATCACCGGCGACAACACGTTCGGCGAGCTGGCAATCGCGCACGCCAAGCTGGTCTCCGACACGCTGGATGCGATCCAAGCCTCGCAGAGCCCGACCCAGCGGTTCGAGCCGCAGACGTACACGCTGGTCGACGCGGGGCCCGACCGCGCGGCGCAGTTTGCGGAGTTCCGGAAGACCGGCAGGCTGACGTTCGCGCTCCCGATCACCGATGAGCACTATCTCGGCTGGGCGCACGTCTTGGCCGACACGTTCTCGATCTCGATCAGCGGCGCGACGACCGGGGCGGTCAACAACCGCCTCAACGTGTACGTGTATCACTTGGGCAAGGGCGTGCTGCTCACCCCGAAGGGCGTCGCGGTGGAGTACAGCCACGACCGGGTGATGTCGGTCTACACGTATACGGTCGAAGGCGGGGTCGAGAAGCGCCAAGGCGGCGGAACGCTGGGCGATTCCGACGGCTCGGGCCGGGCCGGTTCGCGCATCTCGATCAGCCCGTTCGCGGCGTGGACGATCGATGTCTCGAAGTTCAACGACAAGCTCGACCTCTCGCAGGTGAAAAAGATCACGATCGCGTTCTCGGGGACGTATCGGCCGCGGGTCGACACGCTGGGGGCGCGTTTGCTCAAAGCGCGTCCGGAGCTGGTGGCAGAAGCGTCGTGAGCGCCATCAGGGCGATATCGAGTTTGTCGTTGCCGCGCACGGCGTAGTACGCGCCCAGAGCCGCCGCGTAGCGGCACAGCGGGCTCTCGGCGAGTGCGGCTTGGGCGAGGAACGCTGCGACCGCGCGCCGATCGTGTGCGTCGCCGCCGCCGGCCGCGAGCGCGTGCATTCCCGCCGCCGCCGCTTCGCTCAGCGCGACCGCGTCGGCGAACGCATGGGGCAGCTCGGGGAGGCGCGCATAGGGCGGTGGCTCGCTGAGTCCTGCGTCAGCCAGCTGGAGATACGGGACGCCGGCGCCCACCGCAATCGTCGCCGTCGTCTGGCCCTCGAAGAGCGGCGGCAACGTCGCGTGCGCGATTGCTGCCACGAACGCGGTCTCGGGGACGGTACCGACGTGGACGAGCTGCAGGCGCGGGTCGTGGATGTCGCAGGTGGGCGCGATGGGATCGAAGAGCAGCAGCGACGCGCGCCGGGACGACGTGCCGAGCGATTCGACGATCATCTCCGCGTAGGACGTCAGCGCGCGGGTGGGGTCGAGGGTCGAAACGCCCGGAGCACGCAGGCCGTACACGACGCCGAGCGAGACCCCGTCCTGTTGGGCGTCGCGCAGGAACGCCGGCGTCGGCTGCGGGGCGACGCGATAGGCGCGCTCGCAGAAGCCGTGACCGAGGACGTCGTCGTCGGCCAGCATGATCGATGGCCTGCCGTCGGCAAACGCGAGGCGGTCGACGGCCCAGCGCCAGTGGAACGGCTGCAGCACGAGCAGCGTCCTCGTGCGTAGCGCCTGCGCGAGGAGGGTGGCGTCGAGTTCGGAGCCGCCGGTGATTCCGAGTTCGGCGGTTGGCAAGCTCGCAAGCCGGCTGATCGGGAGCGCGCGCACGACCGCGTCGCCCCAGGCGACCTCGCGTGTGCCCGCGTCGGCGAGATGCGGATGCAGCCGGGCGATTTTCGGCAGGGTCGGTTCGTTGGCCGGGTGCTCGTCTTCGTAGACGAGCGTGATACGACCGCGGTAGCCGACCTCGTGCACGAGCCGCTCGGCGATGCGCAGCGAGGCGGCTTGATGGCCCAGATTCGGTGTGTCCGCGACGTAGACGCGAACCTCGGGTAGCGCGCGAAGCGCCGCGTCGGCGCGTACGAGTCGCCCGTGGAGCCGCCGCTGGCGCTCGGTGCCGGCGCCGGCGAGATCGCCGCGCAGCAGCGCCCACTGATCGCGAGACACCGTTGCGTCGTGTTCGGAATGATTCAGGGCGCGAGGAAGGGGTCTGCGTGGAGGACGATGCCCGGCACGTGCGCGAGCGTGAAGGTGGTGCCCGTCCCGAGTCGTTCGACGCGCCGGTAGCCAAAATCACCGGGCTCACGGTGATGGAGCAGCACGTTCGCCGCGAGGTCGACGACCAAGTAGTCGGGAACGCCGAAGCGCGCGTAGAGCCGAAGCTTGAGGCCGAGGTCGATCGGCAAGGACGTCTCGGCGAGTTCGATCATCGCGTAGATGTCCTGCGGGGGGACGATGTCCTCCGATTCGTCGACGTGCGGGGCGACGATGGCAATATCCGCCTGCGGCTCGTTGCGATCGCCGAGCGGGAACGAGCCCTGGGGAACGATCAGCACGCGGCCAGCGAGTGCCTCATGCAGGTACGCAGCGATGGTGGCGTGGCGGCGCCACTGGCGCTTGCCGATCGGGCTCATGGTGACGATCACGCCGTCGAGCAGCTCGACCCGCTCGTCGGCGAACAGGCCGGCGTCGGCCATGCGATGGTATTCGTCGACGGTAAAGGGGCGCGGTGCGAGTTGAGCCATGTCACTCATGCCACGGTACCTCGGGGAGGTTGCGGCTTCGTTGCCGCGGTGTGACCGTCCCGTGATGGCGGAGGGACGGTTTTCGGAGTTTTTTCTGGCTGTCCCGGTAAGCGGGCGAAGAGCTGGGCGAAGCCCTTCACGTCACCGAGTCGGCGCGCACGCAGCAGCCGACGCCGCGCACCGTGCGGATCAACGGCTCGGCGAAGTCGGTGTCGACCTTCGCGCGCAGGTACGAGACGAAGCGCTCGACGCTGGCGACGGTCGTCTCGCTTTCGGTTCCCCAGACCAGGTCCAGTAATTGTTCGCGAGTGAAGACGCGGCGCGGCGGGGGCAGCAGCGTGACGAACAGGTCGAACTCGTAGCGCGAGAGTTGGGGGACGGCACGGCCGGCGCAGCGCGCCGCGCAGCCGCGCGACGAGTTCGTCGAACGAGAACGGTTTGCCGAGATAGTCGTCCGCGCCGCGCTCGAAGCCGTCGACCCGCGTCTCCACGTCGCCGCGGGCGCTCAGTAGCAGGATCGGCGCTTCGGTGATGCGGCGTAGCGCCGGGATGAGCGAGAGCCCGTCGGTTCCCGGCATCATGATGTCGAGGACGATCGCGTCCGGACGCCACGCGCGCACCAGTTCGGCGCCGCGGGCAGCGTCCGCGGCCGAGCGGACCTCGAAGCCGCGCGTGCGCAAGCCGCTCTCGAGCGCGGCGCGCAGATTGCCCTCGTCGTCGATGACGGCGATGCGCGGAGCGGACACGACGGTTTCTCCCCGCTCGGCGGCCGCATCGCCTGCCGACGGCGCTCCGGGATCCCCCACGGTGTCTACCCTAGCCGCGCCGGCGGAAAAGAGCCAGAAGGCGCCCCGAGGGCGCCCTCGTTCGGAGCTACGGCGTGAGCTGGAGCGCGGTCGGGTCGGTCAGGCCGGTGGAGATCGTGGTCGGTGTGCCGGTATAGGGCGGCGCGAAGACGAGCACCGTGTCGGCCGCCTGATTGGCGACGAACAGGTTGCCGGCGCCGTCCAGGACCAACGCGGCGGGTTGGTCGAGACCCGACGAGGCTGGGATCGTCGTGAGGGGCGCTCCGGTGTATGGCGAGGCGTACTCCGTCACGGTGTTGTTGGCGTGGTTCGCGACGAAGAGGTGTCCGAGCGGGTCCAGCGCCAGCGAAATCGGACCGTTGATACCGGAGGTGATCGTGGCTTTCGGCGATCCGGTGTACGGCGATGCATACTCCGTCACCGTCTCGCCGACCTGATTCGCGACGAAGAGATCGCCGGCGCTATCGAAGATCAAGGCGTTGGGATAGCTGATGCCGCTGCTGATCGTCACGGCCGGCGCGCCGGTATACGGCGAGGTGTAGCCGGTCACTTTGTTGGTGGTCAAGTTGCCGACGAACAGCTCGCCGGACGTACTGAGCGCGAGCGACTCCGGGTGCGCCACGGTGTTGGTGATGGACGTGGGTGCGGCGGTGTAGGGTGGCGCGTACTCCGTCACGGCACTGGAGGAGTAGTTCGACACGAAGAGGTCGCCGGCGGCGTTCAGGGTCATCCGCTCGGGGCTGTCGATGCCGGTGCTGATGGTCGCGGTCGGGGCGTTGGTGTAGGGCGGGGCGTATTCCGTCACGGTGTTATTGGATTCGTCGGCGACGAACAGGTTCTGCGATGCGTCCATCGCCAAGGTCCACGGTTCGGAGAGCGAGTTGCTGATCGTCACCGGCGTCCCGGTGTACGGCGGCGCGTACTCGGTCACGTTGCCGCCGGTGACGTTCGCGACGAACAGGCTCTGGACGTCGTTCTTCACCGAAAACGTCGTGCTGCACACCGCGCCTGCGAGCGTGCACGTATTGTCCCCGTAGGCGGCGGTCAACGAGAAAATCTCCGCGGTGCCGTTCGTGCCGGGCGGTGTCAGCGTCACGCTGTTGGGCGAGGTCGTGGTCGGGTTGGTGATGGTGAAACCGCTGCCGCTCGACTCCGCGACGGTGAACGTGGGCGCACCGGGGCCGACGATCACGTTGCCGTCGGGGTCGAGCGCTTCGACGACGAGTTTCTGTGCCGCCGCGCCGTACAACGTGAAGCCCCCGCTCAGGGAGCCCGTCACCGGGAAGGCGGCCCCGGCCACTTGCAGCGAGGCCGGGATGCCCGAGAGCGTCAGCGCGATCGTATTCGCCTGGCCGGCGATGATCGTAAAATCGATGAGCTGACCTTGCGAGAGTTCGTTGCCGGTTGCGTTCGCGCCGTCGTACGTCGCGAGCGCCGCATTGTAGCTGCCCGGCGGCAGCGAGACCTCGAGCGTGCACACGGTCGAAGCCAGCGTCGAACTGCAGCCGTTGGAGGTGGGCGTGAGGCCGGCGGTCTCGTTCACCTGGCTCGTGCCGCCGGGGTTCGTCACGATCGACACGGTCATGCTGGCGGTGGCCGGTGAGACGTAGCGCGGCGAGCGCCGCGCGCTCGCGCTCGACGCGTTCGCCTTGGGGATGGTGATCGTGAAGCGCGCCGTGCCGCGCCCATTCCCGGCGGGTGCGGCCGCTTGCGTCCCGGCCGGAACGGCGCCGCCGCCCCCGCCACACCCGGCAAGCAGCACGGTTGCGGCGAGGAGCGAGGCAAGACGCGAAAAACGATCGGCCGACATGGTGAAGACATCCCTCGGAGAAAGACGAGCGATTCCGCGGCTTCCCCAGTCGAGCGAGGCGTCCTGCTCGGGCGCCCGGGATAGAACGCTATCGGTGGTTTGGCGTGAAGCGGCGTCCACTGACGGTGTGGCCGGCGTCGGGGTGGAGCTTCGCAAAGTTCAGCGCGGCGGCGATGCCGATGGCGGAGACCACCGCGAAGGCGACGCGGAAGTCGGTGACGGTGTATTCGGCCGTCGTCGCGCGGTGCGCGAGTGCAGCCAGGTGCAGCACGATCGCGGCCAACGCGACCGCGATGCCGAACGAAAGCTGTTGCAGCGTACTCGCGAACGACGTCGCGGCGCTCATGCGCGGTTGCGGGATGTCGGCGTAGGCCAGCGTGTTGATGCCCGTAAACGCCAGTGAGCGGACGACGCCGACGAAGAAGAGCACCAGCAGGATCACGATGGTCGGCGTGCCGGCGGAGAAGAAGGCACAGGCGAGGATGCCCAGGGCCAGCAGCAGTGAGGTTCCGACGAGCAGTCTGCGAAAGCCGAGCGTGCGCACCGCGCGGGTCGTGAACGCCTTGGTGCCGACGTCGCCGACCGCGCACGAGAGCACGAGCAGGCCCGAGACGAACGGGGTGCGGCCGAAGCCGACTTGAAAGAGCAGGCCCCACAGGAACGGCGTCGTGCCGACGATCAGGCGAATGCAGGTGCCGCCCCAGACCGACGCCGCGAACGTCGGGACGCGCAGCAGATCGTAGTCGAGCAGCGGGTGCGCCGTGTGCCGGCCGTGGCGGATCGCGACAATGCCCAGTGCGAGACCCAGTGCGAGCAGCGGACCGGCCCACGGGAGATGTTCGCCGCTGCCGATGTCGTCGAGGCCGAGCATCAGGACCGCGAGCGCGATGCCGGAGAGCGCGAAGCCGGTCGCGTCGAACGGGCGGCGTTCGCCGCCGTCGTCATGGGGCAGGTAGAGCAGGGTGAGCACGATGCCGAGCACGCCGAACGGGATGTTGAGGAAGAAGATCCACGGCCACGACGCGTAGGTGGTGATGACGCCACCGACCGGTGGGCCGATCACCGTCGCGACGAGTCCGGGCGTCGTGATGAGCGCGGTTGCGCGCACGAGTTCGTGCTTGGCGGTCGTGCGCAGGACGACGAGCCGGCCGACCGGCACCATCATCGCGCCGCCGATCCCTTGCAGGATGCGAGCCAGCACGAAGTGCGAGAGCGTGTGCGCGAAGCCGCACAGCGCCGAAGCCGCGGTGAAGATCACGATCGCGGTGAGGAAGACGCGGCGCCCGCCGAAGCGGTCCGCAGCCCAGCCGCTGACCGGGATGCAGACGGCGAGCGTCACGAGATACGCCGAAATACCGACCCCGACGTCGACGGCGCTCACCCCGAACGAGTGGGCCATCTGCGGCAGCGCGGTCGCGATGACCGTCCCGTCGAGCAGCTCCATGAAGAGCGCGCACGAGACGACCAGCGCGACGATCGACGCGCGAGGGGAGTCGGTCACACCGGGAACGGGTTGCGTTCTGCGAAGCCGCTCTGGTGCCAGTACGGGTAGGCGAAGGTCGTCGCGCTGGCCTCGTCGAGGCGTCGGACCTGCTCGGCGGTCAGGTTCCAGCCGACGGCGCCAAGGTTAGCGCGCAGTTGTGCCTCGTCGCGCGCACCGATGACGACGGTGGCGACGGTCGGGCGCTGCAAGAGCCAGTTGAGTGCGATCTGCGGGACGGTTTTGCCGGTTTCGGCCGCGATCGCGTCGAGCGCGTCGACGACGCGGTAGAGCAGGTCGTCCGGGACTGGCGGGCCCATGTCGGCGGTCGTGTGCAGTCGGCTTTCGGCCGGCAGCGGTTGGCCGCGTCGGATCTTGCCGGTGAGGCGGCCCCAGCCGAGCGGGCTCCAGACGACGGCGCCGACGCCTTGGTCGATGCCGAGCGGCATCAGTTCCCATTCGTAGTCGCGGCCGACCAGCGAATAGTACGTCTGGTTGGCAACGTAGCGGGTGTAGCCGTAGCGGTCGGCGACGGCCAGCGACTTCATCAGATGCCAGCCGGAGAAGTTGGAGACGCCGAGGTAGCGGACTCGTCGCTGAAGCGGAAGGTCGCTTTGGTCGAGATGAGGACCTGGTCGCGGCGACCGCGGATCGCTTCACCGAGGATCGACTCCGCCAACCCACGCGAGTAGATGTCGGCGGTGTCGAACAGCGTCAGACCCGCATCCAGACAAATGTCGACCAGCCGGCGCGCACCGGCGCCGTCGGTGCTGCCCCAGGCGCGGAAGAACTCGCCTCCACCGCCGAACGTCCCGGTGCCGAAGCTCAGCACCGGCACGGAGAATCCCGAGGCGCCTAAACGCCGATGTTCGATCGCGCTCACCTCGGGCACAACCGCGGCGCGGCGCCCGTCGTTTCGCGCGACGCGCTCAGCGTGCAGTCGCTATGTGACTCGAAAGGATCGATCGCTCGACGGCCCGGAAGTGCGAGTCGACCGTCCTCGAGAGGAGTACTCCGATGCGACACCAGCTGCATGCGATCAAGCGGTCCGTCGTCGTGTCCGCCCTCATCGCCTCGTCGGGATGCGGCGCAACGACGGCGCCCCCGGGCAACAGGCCTGTGCCGAGCCCGTCCAGCGCCGCGTTCTCCACCGTCGTTACGACCCTGAGCGATGCCGGGCCGGGCTCGCTGCGGGCCGCGATCCTCACGGTGAACGCGCTCGCCCCGGGCACCTCCGCGGTGATCACGTTTGCGGTGAGCGGCACGATCGCGCTCGCGTCCAGCCTGCCGTCGATTGCCGCGAAAGTCACGATCGACGGGACGACCGCGCCGAGTTACGCCGGCGGTCCGCCGGTGGTGGAGGTCAACGTCAACCAGAACAGCGGGGTGGTCTTTGCCGCCGGCTCGACCGGCTCGCAGCTTCTCGCCATCGCCGTCGCCAACGCGAACGGTAACGGCGTGACGCTCGCCGCCAGCTCGATAACGCTGAACCACGATTACATCGGGCTGAGCCTGGCGGGGGCCGCGTTCGGGAACAGCGGAGACGGCGTATACGTTGCGGCGACTTCCTCGAACGACGTCATCGGCGCGAACGCATCGGCGGCACCGGGCGTGATCGCGAACGTCATTTCGGGCAACGCCGGCAACGGCGTGAGCCTGCACGGGAGCTCCGGGAACGCGATCGTCGCCAACCGGATCGGGACCAACCCCGGCGGCAGCTCGGCGATCGGCAACGCCAAGAACGGGATCTGGATAACGGCGGGTTCCAACAACAACGAGATCGGAGGTACCGCATTCGTCGATCCCGCAACCGGCGCCTCGAACGATCCCACCGGCAACAAAGGTACGGTGACGCCGGTCTTCATCGTCCCGCCGCTCGGCAATCTCGTCTCCGGCAACGGGCAGGACGGGATCCTCATCGACGCGGGCTCACAAACCAACGCGCTCAACGGCAACTTCGTCGGGACCACCGCCAACGGCGACGGCGCGATCGGAAACCTCGCCGACGGCGTGCAGATCAACGGCGCGTCCGGCAACTCGCTCGTCGGCTGCCAATTCGTCAACAATCCCTTCGTGTACTACAACGTCGTCGACGGAAACGGCGCCAACGGCCTGCACGTCACGAACGCGAGCAACATCACCGTCCAAGGAAATTTCTTCGGTATCAGCGCGAACAACGCCACGGCCGTGCGCAACGTGGGGGACGGCATTCTCGTCGACGGCGCATCGACCAACACCGTCGTGGGCGGCGTGATCCCGCTGGGGAACGTCTCCGCCGGCAACGGACTCAATGGCATCGAGGTCGCCGGCACGAGTTCCGGTTTCATCTCGTTCAACACGTTCGCCGGGCTGGCAGCCTTCGGCGCCGCGGTCCCGAACGGCAACGACGGCATCCTCATCTCCGCCACCGGCGGCAATCAGACCTTGCAAACGAACGTCGTGTCGGGAAACGCGAACAACGGGGTCGAACTCGCCGGAAACGCCTCGGGCGTGACGATCGAACCCGATATCATCGGCGCCAATACCGGTGGACAGACGGCCGTTCCCAACGGCAACGACGGGATCCTCATCGGCGGCACCGCCCATGCCAACGTCATCGGTGGCTACACGGTCTCGGTTATCCCGCAGAACACGATCTCCGGGAACGGCGGCTACGGCATCGCGATCATCGGTCAAGCGTTCGGCAATCAGATCATCGACAGCTTCATCGGAACGAACGTCGTGGGCACCGCCGCGCTCACGACGCCGACGTACCAAGGGAACAAGCTCGGCGGGGTCTATGTCGGAGGCACGTCCACCAACGATGTGATCGGCGGCGTCGCCACGGACCCGACGAAACCCGCGCGCAACGTGATCAGCGGCAACTCGGGGAACGGCGTGACCTTGGCGGCCGGGACCAGCTCGATCGGCGTCATCGACAACGTGATCGGCTTG
>Ga0181531_10002662_pt1 | contig 11082 bp, 8 predicted proteins | sample PEATcosm2014_Bin_38_FD_119743 | JGI IMG/M metagenome (GOLD analysis project Ga0181531, IMG submission 119743) | Peatland microbial communities from MTU Mesocosm Facility, Houghton, MI, USA - PEATcosm2014_Bin11_10_metaG | ecosystem: Environmental > Terrestrial > Soil > Wetlands > Peat | place... | reverse complement strand
GGCCGGCGCATGACGGGGTGTTCGAAATCCGCGATTTTCATTTCAAGGACGGCGAGACGCTCGACGTACTGCGGCTGCATTATTTGACGCTCGGCACGCCGCATCATGATGCCGCCGGCCACACCGATAACGCGATCCTGCTGCTGCATGGAACCGGCGGCAACGCCCGCTCGCTGCTCGCACCGCAATTCTCGGGCGTGCTGTTCGGCCCGGGGCAGCCGCTCGACATCACGAAGTATTTCCTGATTCTTCCCGACGACATCGGCCATGGCCAGTCGAGCAAGCCGTCCGACGGCTTGCACATGCGGTTCCCGGCCTACGACTACGACGACATGGTCGCGAGTCAGCACACGATGCTGCTCGACGGACTGCAGGTCGATCACTTGCGCCTGATTCTCGGCACCTCGATGGGCTGCATGCAGGCGTTCGTGTGGGGTGAGACATTTCCGGGATTCGCCGACGCGCTCGCGCCGTTCGCCTGCCTGCCGGTCGAGATCGCCGGTCGCAATCGCATGATGCGCTATATCGCGATCGAGGCGATCAAGCAGGATCCGGCCTGGAACGGCGGTGAATACTCCGAGGAGCCGCTGCTCGGACTGCGCATCGCCGATGAAATGGTGCTGATCATGGGTTCCGCACCGCTGCTGCTGCAGAAGAATTTTCCGACACGCCTCGCCGCCGAACGCCGCGTCGAGGCCTATCTAGAGGAGCACGTCCCGCAAACCGATGCGAACGATCTGATCTATTACTTCGAGGCGAGCCGCGATTACAACCCGGCGCCGAGGCTTGCCGAGATCACGGCGCCGGTGCTGTGGATCAACTCGGCCGACGACTTCGTCAACCCTCCCGAGCTGCACATCGCCGAGCAAATGGTGGGCCGCCTGCCGCACGGCAGATTCGTCCTGATTCCGATCTCCGACGCCACGCGCGGTCACGGCACGCATACCCAGGCCGCGGTATGGAAGGATTATCTCATCGAGTTTCTCGATCAGACCGATCCGCAGCGCAAGCGCCGGCGACCGTAGCCGCGTGAGTGGCGCGGCAGCGGATCGATGCCGATGAAAGACAACTTCTTTCGCACCGCGCTGATTTTGGGCTTGATATCGGCGATCGGCCCGTTCGCGATCGACATGTATCTGCCCGCACTGCCGTCGATCGGCAATAGCCTCGGAGCGAGCCTGCACACCGTGCAGATGAGCCTCGTGAGCTTCATCCTTCCGATGAGTCTCATGCAACTGTTCTACGGCCCGCTGTCCGACATCGTCGGCCGCAAGCCGCCGCTGTATTTCGGCATTACCTTGTTCGGGCTCGCGAGCGTCGGCTGCGCGCTAGCGCCCAATGTCGGCGTACTGATCGCGCTGCGCGCGTTGCAGGGGATCGGCGCGGGTGCCGGCGGCGTGATTCCGCGCGCGGTCGTGCGCGATCTGCATACCGGCCCCGACGCGGTCCGGCTCATGTCGATGCTGATGCTGGTATTCAGCGTCTCGCCGATCTTGGCGCCGGTCTCCGGCAGCCTGGTCGTGTTGCTGGCAGGCTGGCGCGGCATTTTCTGGGTCATCGCCGCCGCGGCCGCACTCGGCCTGCTGCTCGCCGCATCGCAGCTCAAGGAGACGCGTCAGGCAGCCGAGCAACGCAGCAGTTCCTGGTCGAGCGCGATATCAGCCTATGGGCGCCTGCTCTGCGACCGCAGCTTCATCGGCGTGACCCTGATCGGTGCATTCGGCATGTCCGGGTTCTTCATCTATCTTGCCAATTCGTCGTTCGTGATCATCGACCATTACGGGCTTTCGCCGACGCTCTATAGTTTCTTTTTCGCATCCAATGCGGCCGCATTCATCGGTGCCGCACAATTCAATCACTGGCTCAACTTGCGCTTCGGCCTGCAGACGGTCATTCGAGTCGCAGTCGCGGGATTTGCGGTCGTGATCTCGAGCCTGCTGATCGTGATGCTGCTCGGCGTCGATCGCCTCGCGGTCATGTCGGCGTTCCTGTTCGTCGGATACTGCTTCTTGGGCCTGATCGTTCCGAACGCGACCGTGCTCGCGCTCGAGCGCCACGGGCCGATCGCCGGCACGGCATCCGCGCTTTTGGGCACGCTGCAAATGACCGTGGGGACCGGCGTCATGGCGATCGCCGGCATTTTCGCGAATGGGAAGCCGCTGCCGATGATCGGCGGCATCGCGATCTGCGCGCTGACCGCGTTAAGCTTATCGAGAATCGTTTTGCATCGCGGGCCCGGTGGGGAGCCGCCGCCAAATCCGCTTCCGGCCTGAGCCATAGCCGCCACTTTCGAAAAAAAGGGGTGCCGTTTCGGCGTCCGGCATGGTACCAATGGAACCTCAAATCAAGGAATCATTGGATGAGCGCGACCTCCGCCGCCGACACGACCGCATCGACGCCCACCAAGCTACGCGCTGGAGCACTCAATCTCATCGAAATGATCGGCCAGTCGCTGGCGGTCATCGCACCGACGCTCACGCCGGCATTGAACATCAGCGTGGTTGCGGGGCTTGCGGGCATGGGCTGCTGGCTCTCGTTCCTGATCGGCACGATCGGCGTCGTGATCGTGGCCGCGAGCGTCGGTACGCTCGCGGCACGGCACCCGGAAGCCGGATCCTATTTCGTGTATATCGGGCGCAGCTTCGGGCCGTTCGCCGGCGCACTCGCGGGCTGGGCGATGATCAGCGCCTACCTGTGCACCGGCGTCGCCGTGGCCTTGTCGTTCCCGATCTTTCTCAACAATTTTCTCGGCGCGTTCGGTATCCACCTGACGACGCTGTCGATGTGCGCATCGATGCTCGCGTTCATCGCGGTCGTGACTTACGCGGGCTATCGGGACATCAAATTGTCGTCGCGCGTCGGTGTGATCCTCGAGGCGATCTCGGTCTGCATCATCATCGTGATCACTGCCTTGATCATTCGAAATCAAGGCACCGTGATCGATCCGCCGCAGCTGGATTTCGCGTCATTGAAGATGGGCGGCGTGTTTTCCGCGCTGCCGTTCGTGATCTTCTGTTTCGTCGGATTCGAAAGCGCCGCGACGCTCGCGAAGGAATCGCATAACCCGCGCCGGAACATTCCGATCGCGGTGATCGGCTGCGCAGCCTTCGCGGGCATCTTCTTCACGCTGATGGGATATTTCATGGTGTTCGGCAACGGCAACGACGCCGCGGCGCTCGGCAAGAGCTCGGCGCCGTTCGGCGACGTCGCGATCCGGGCCGGCCTCGGCTGGGCATCGGCGGTGGTCTATCTTGCCGCGATCATCTGCGTGTTCGCCTGCGCGCTCGCCTGCATCAATGCGGCCTCGCGGCTCTTGTTCTCGATGGGCAAATACCAGTTTCTGCACGGCTCCTTGGGGCTCGTGCACGACACCCACCAAACGCCGCACCGGGCCATATTGCTGTGCGGCGCATTGTTGACGCTCGTGAGCTTTGCGCTAGTGCCGCTCGGGTTTCTCGATGCGTTCGGATACGCGGGCACGATCGCGAGCTTCGGATTCGTCGTCGTCTACCTCGCACTGTGCCTCGTGGCACCGGTGGATTTGAAGAAGAGCGGCGAAATGCTGCCGCGGCACGTGGTCGTGGGCGTGCTCGGCGCCGCGCTGATGTCGTTCGTGATCATCGGCAGCGTCTATCCGCAGCCCGAATACCCCTACAACATCCTGCCGCTGCCGTTCCTCGCCTACATGATCGTCGGCGCGATCTGGTTCGCGATACTCAAGGTGAGATCGCCGCAGACGCTGATTTCAATTCAGCACGATCTCGAAGGCTAAAGTGCCGCGCGTACCGCGGGGCCCTTACTCGGCGAACGCCACCGTCCCCGCGAATTCCAGGTACGCGCAGACCGGCAGCAGCACGATGAGTCCGACGACGGCCGACACTCGCGTCAGGCGCGCAAGCGACTTCGAGCGGCAGTTCGCCGCGCATTGATAGCTCGCGACCGTGACGAACAGATCGAACAACAAACCGAGAATTCCGTAAACCCGGATCAGCAGGGCATTTTCGGGATCAATGAGCAGCCCGAGCGCGCCGTAGAGCAAAGAGCCCAATACGCCGTAGGCCCAAAACACCTTGCCGAGCGAGGCTCTGCCCTGCAATGCCTCGCGTGCCGCAGCGAGCACGCTCATCGGCCGGCGAAGGGATCGAATGGGCGGCGCGGACCCTGCATCATGGGTCCCAGCATAGGCCTCGCGGATTCCTAATAATGTTACGGGAATCAACAAATCGAGAAAATGCCGAGGATGTTAGACTGCGCCGAGGCGTAAGGCCCGCGCTGCAAAGCGCTATGCTGGCGGGGCAGAGGCGCAAGCCTTGAGGATCACCACCATGTCTTTTGCACCATTGGACTTTGGCTTGGGTAGCACCGCCGACGCGATTCGCGAGGCAACCGCGAGATTTGCGGCCGACGAAATCAAACCGCTCGCGGCGAGCATCGATGCGACCAACATGTTCCCCCGGCAACTCTGGCCGCTCATGGGCCAACTCGGACTGCACGGCATCACCGTCGAGGAGCAATGGGGCGGACTCGGCCTCGGCTATCTCGAGCACGTCGTCGCGATGGAGGAGATTTCGCGGGCCTCTGGATCGGTGGGCCTCTCCTATGGCGCGCATTCGAATCTGTGCATCAATCAAATCCGCCGCTGGGCCGATTCTTCGCTGAAGTCGCGCTATTTGCCGAAGCTCATCAGCGGAGAGCACGTCGGGTCGCTCGCAATGAGCGAAGCCGGATCGGGTTCCGACGTCGTCTCGATGCAGCTGCGCGCGGAGCGCAACGGCGATCGATACCTGCTCAACGGCACGAAGTTTTGGATCACCAACGCGCCGCATGCCGATACGCTCGTCGTCTATGCGCGCACGAGCGCGGGAAAGAATGGAATTACCGCATTCATCGTCGACAAGACCATGACGGGATTTCGCGTCTCGAAAGCGCTCGAGAAGATGGGGATGCGCGGCTCCGATACCGCCGAGTTGGTCTTCGAGGACTGCGAAGTGCCGGCCGAGAACATCATGGGCCCCCTCGACGGCGGCGTCGCGGTGCTCATGAGCGGACTCGACTACGAGCGGCTCGTGCTCGCGGCGGGACCGCTCGGACTCATGCAGGCGTGTCTCGATGTCGTTCTGCCCTACGTGCGCGACCGCAAGCAATTCGGCCGCGCAATCGGCTCATTCCAGCTGATGCAGGGCAAGATCGCGGACATGTATGTCGCACTCAATTCCGCGCGTGCTTACGTCTATGCGGTCGCACGCTCCTGCGACACCGGCAAGTCCAACCGCGCCGATGCGGCGGGGGCGATCCTCGTGGCCTCGGAGAATGCGGTGCGCACCTGTCTCGAGTCGGTGCAGGCGCTCGGCGGCGCGGGCTACACCAAGGAATGGCCGGTCGAGCGCTTCCTGCGCGATGCCAAGCTCTACGATATCGGCGCCGGCACCAGTGAGATTCGCCGCTTTCTGATCGGCCGGCAGTTGATCGGCGCATGAGCGACTCGGCGGCGAATCGGGGTGCCGACAATGCCCGCATCAATCACCAGCTCGCGCGGGAATTGCGCGAGCGTGTCGCCGCCGCGGCGCAGGGCGGCCCGGAGGCGGCGCGCGCGAAGCACAAGGCGCGCGGCAAACTGCTGCCGCGAGAGCGTGTGGACCGCTTGCTCGACCCGGGCTCGCCGTTTCTGGAGATCGGCCAGCTCGCGGCCTACGGCCTCTACGACAATGAAGCGCCCGGAGCCGGCATCATCGCCGGCGTTGGACGCATCGCGGGCCGCGAGGTCATGGTCATCGCGAACGACTCGACGGTCAAAGGCGGCGCCTATTTTCCGCTGACGGTGAAAAAACACCTGCGCGCACAAGCGATCGCCGAGGAAAACCGCTTACCTTGCATTTACTTGGTCGATTCGGGCGGCGCAAACCTGCCGTTTCAGGCGCAGGTGTTCCCGGACGTCGATCACTTCGGGCGCATCTTTTTCAATCAGGCGCAGATGTCGGCCGCGGGGATCGCGCAAATTGCCTGCGTCATGGGCAGCTGCACGGCCGGCGGCGCCTACGTGCCCGCGATGTCGGACGAGAGCGTGATCGTGCGCGGACAGGGCACGATATATCTCGCCGGTCCGCCGCTCGTCAAAGCCGCCACCGGAGAAATCATTTCCGCCGAGGAATTGGGCGGCGCCGATACCCATGCGCGCCGCTCGGGCGTCGTCGACCATGTTGCCGAAAACGACGAACACGCGCTGTTGATCATCCGCGACATCGTCGGGCGGCTCAATACGCCGAAGCGCATCGACATCGAGCTGCAGCCGGCGCGCCCGCCGGCGCTCGATCCGAAGGATCTCTATGCGATCATTCCCAAGGACGTGCGCGCACCCTATGACGTGCGCGAAGTCATCAAGCGCATCGTCGACGATTCATTGCTGCACGAGTTCAAATCCCTCTACGGGACGACCTTGGTCTGCGGCTTCGCCCATATCTGGGGGATCCCGGTTGCGATTCTCGCGAACAACGGCGTGCTGTTTTCCGAGAGTGCGCTCAAGGGCGCGCATTTCATCGAGCTCGCCTGTCAGCGGCGCATTCCGCTGCTGTTCCTGCAGAACATCTCGGGATTCATGGTCGGCGGGAAATACGAGGCCGGCGGCATCGCCAAGGACGGCGCCAAACTCGTGACCGCGGTCGCGACCGCTTCGGTGCCCAAGATCACGGTGCTGATCGGCGGCAGCTTCGGCGCGGGCAACTACGGCATGGCGGGGCGCGCCTATTCGCCGCGCTTCCTGTTCAGCTGGCCGAACAGCCGCATCAGCGTCATGGGAGGCGAACAGGCCGCTTCCGTGCTCGCGACGATCAAGCGCGACGCGATGGAAGCGCGCGGCGAGCGCTGGAGCGCGTCCGAAGAGGCCGCATTCAAAGCGCCGGTGCTCGCGCGCTATGAGTCCGAGGGTGACCCGTATTTCGCGAGCGCAAGGCTCTGGGACGACGGCATCATCGATCCCGTGCAAACACGCGACGTGCTCGGCCTTGCCTACTCCGCGACCCTGAACGCGCCGATCCCCGAACGCGCTCAATTCGGCTTGTTCCGGATGTAAGCCCGGTGATCGAATCCCTGCTCATTGCCAACCGCGGCGAGATTGCACGCCGCATCATCCGCACCGCGCGGCGCTTGGGTGTGCGCACGATTGCGGTCTATTCCGCGGCGGACGCCGCGGCACCGTTCGTGCGCGAAGCCGACGAGGCGCTCGCGATCGGTCCGGCCGCCGCCCAGGACAGCTATCTCTCGGCCGCAAAAATCCTCGAGGCGGCGCGGCAATCGCGCGCGGCCGCCATTCATCCGGGGTACGGCTTCCTGTCGGAAAATGCCGCGTTTGCCGATGCGGTGCTCGCGGCCGATATGGTTTGGGTCGGCGCACCGCCGGCCGCAATCCGCGCGATGGGCCGCAAGGACGCGGCCAAGGCCCTGATGATCGAGGCCGGCGTGCCGGTCACGCCGGGCTACCTCGGCGAGAATCAGGCGACCGAACGGCTGGCGGCCGAGGCGCGCGTGATCGGTTTTCCGGTGCTGATCAAAGCGGTCGCGGGCGGCGGCGGCAAGGGCATGCGCCGCGTCGACGATCCGAAGCTGTTCGAGGAAGCGCTGGCCGCGTGCCGCCGCGAGGCCGCATCCGCGTTCGGCGATGATCGCGTGCTGCTCGAAAAATACATACTCTCGCCACGGCACATCGAGGTGCAGGTGTTCGGCGACAGCCACGGGCGCATCGTGCACTTGTTCGAGCGCGATTGCTCGCTGCAACGGCGCCACCAAAAAGTCATCGAGGAAGCCCCGGCACCCGGCATGGATGCGGCGACGCGCGCGGCGCTTTGCGCGATCGCCGTGCAGGCCGCGCAGGCGGTCTCTTATGTCGGCGCCGGCACGGTCGAGTTCATCGCCGATGCGAGCGCCGGGCTGCGCGCCGACCGCATCTGGTTCATGGAGATGAACACGCGCCTGCAGGTCGAGCACGGGGTCACCGAGGCGATCACCGGCGAGGATCTGGTCGAATGGCAATTGCGCGTCGCGAGCGGCGAGGCGCTGCCGCGTCGCCAAGAGGAACTCAAGATCGACGGCTGTGCGATGGAGGCGCGGCTCTATGCGGAGAACCCCGCGACCGGGTTCCTGCCCTGCACCGGGCCTTTGCACCATGTGCGGCTGCCGACGACGATACGCGTCGATAGCGGCATCGAACAGGGCGGCGAGGTCAGCGGCTACTACGACCCGATGATCGCCAAGCTGATCGCGCACGCCGCGAACCGCGAAGCCGCAGCGCGCGCCCTGAGCACCGCCTGCGCCGCCGTCGAGATCTGGCCGGTGCGCAGCAATGCCGCGTTTCTATGCCGGGTCGTATCCGACCATGAGTTCATCGCCGCGGCGATCGACACCGGCTTCATCGAACGCCGCGCCGAGTGGCTGATCCCGCCCGCCGAGCCCGACGCTGCGATCGTGCGCACGGCCGCGCGCGCGCTGTTGCCCGAAGCCGGCGCGGATCCCTGGACGGCCCTCGGCGGATTTCGCGCCAATGCGCCGGCATTTTGCGGGGTCGACGTGGCGATCGGCGGGCGCACCCACACCGTGAACCTCGATCGCGCAGCCGAGCCCACGCCGTTTCAGGGCGCGCTCCCGGTGCGCGTGCATTGCATCGATGGCGAGCGCGTATTGTTCGCGCGCGGCGAGGCTTGGGCGTTCGGCTCGCCGACGAGCGAACGCGCGGTGCTCGGCGCTGCGGTTTCGGACGGCGCGCTGCGATCGCCGATGCCGGGGCGTGTCGTCAGCGTCGCGGTAACCGAAGGACAGCGGGTGGCGAAAGGTGCCACAATTCTCGCGGTCGAGGCCATGAAGATGGAGCACGCACTGATCGCTCCATTCGACGGCATCGTGGTCGAGTTGTCGATCGCGGTTGGGGATCAAGTGCCGGAAGGCATGACGCTGGCGCGCATTGCGGGAGAGACATGATGGCTGGCCGCTACTACGAACAATGGACGATCGGCGATCGCATCGAGCATGCGATCCGCCGCACCGTGACCGAAACCGACAATCTGCTGATCACGACTCTGACCCATAACGTGCAGCCGCTGCACCTCGATGCGGAAGCTGCCGCCGCGAGCGAGTTCGGCCGCATTCTCGTCAACAGCGTGTTCACATTCGGGCTCATGGTCGGCGTCTCGGTCGTGGACACCACGCTCGGCGTGTTGATCGCGAATCTGAGCTACGACCAGGTGCTGATGCCGAAGCCCGTGTTCATCGGCGATACCTTGCGCGGCGACACGACGGTCGCCGAATTGCGCGAAAGCCGGTCGCGGCCCCAGGCCGGCATCGTGAGCTTCGCGCACCGGCTGCTCAATCAGCATGACGAGGTCGTCTGCACCTGCTTGCGAACCGCGCTGATTCGCAAGAAACCCGCATGAGACTGCGATCACTGCTGTTCGTGCCGGGCGATCGGCCGGACCAGATGAGTAAGGCATGCGGCGCCGGTGCGGATGCGTTGATCCTGGACTTGGAGGACGCGGTCTCAGCAGCGCACAAGGCCCGGGCACGCAGCGAGGTCGCGAGTTTCTTGAAGGCTGCCGAGCGGCGCTCGCCGGTGTTTGTGCGCATCAACGCCTTGAGCTCGCGCCTCGCCGATGAGGACCTCGCAGCGACCGCCGCGGCCGCGCCCGACGGTTTCGTGCTGCCGAAAGCCGAAGGCGCGGCATCGATTCTCGAGCTCGTGCGCCGCCTCGAGGCGCTTGGGGCTTCGGCGCCGCCGATCCTGCCGATCGCGACCGAGACGCCGCTCGCGATGTTCAAACTCGGCGAATACGCATCGGTGCCCGATCGGCTCTGCGCGCTCACCTGGGGCGCGGAGGATCTGCCCGCGGCGATCGGCGCCTCGCAGGCGCGGCTGCCCGACGGCAGCTTCACGCCGCCCTATGAGATCGCGCGCAGCTGGAGCTTGTTTGCGGCCCATGCGGCCGGCGTGCCGGCCATCGAGACCGTCTATCCCGCGTTTCGCGACCTCGACGGTTTGGCGCTCTTTGCCGCGCGCGCGGCGCGCGACGGCTTCGGCGGCATGCTCGCAATTCACCCCGCCCAGATCACGGCGATCAACGCTGCATTCACGCCGAGCGCCGAGGCGGTCGCCCGTGCGCAGCGCATCATCGCGGCATTCGCTCAGGATCCCGATCGCGGCGTGATCGACCTCGACGGCGCGATGCTCGATGCGCCCCACCTCAAGCAGGCGCACGCGCTGATCGCACGCGCCGCGGCGAGCTGAGCCGCAACGCGCCCCGCGTGCGCCGGGTTCTCGGCGCCGATCTCAACCCGCCGAATTGCGGCGAAATTCGCCCGGTGAAGCCCCGGTCCATTTTCTGAACGCGCGATGAAACGCGCTGCGCTCGGTGAAGCCCAACTGCAGCGCAATATCGAGCACGCTGCGCCGCGAGTGGCTCAAGTAGTCGATCGCGAGATCGCGCCGCAGTTGATCCTTGATCGCCTGGTAGGTCGCGCCCTCGTCGTGCAGGCGCCGCCGCATGGTCACGGGCGTCATGTGCATCTCGTTCGCGAGTGCATCGAATTCCGGGAGCTCCGCGGGCAGCGACTGGCGCAGCCGATGCCGAATCTTCGCGCCGAGGCTGCCGGCATTCTTGTACTTCACCAGGATGTTTTCGGGCGCGTGGCGCAGGAACTCCTTGACCGACGCCTCGTCCTGGACGATCGGCAGCTCGAGACAGCGCGCATCGAAGGCAACACAGGTCTCCGACCCATCGAAGCGCAGATTGGTCGAGTACATGAGCCGGTATTCGGCACTGTGCGCGGGTTCGGCATAGCCGAAATGTGCGGATTCTATCGGCAGCCGCCGACCGACCAGCCAACAGGCGACACCGTGCAGCAGCATCAGCAAGGTCTCGTGCGCGAAAATGCGCGGCGGCTCGCCGCGCCGCCGTTCCCGCAACACGATCTTCGCCTGGGCGCCCTCGATGCGCAGGCTCGCGCCGATGTCGTCGAAGATCAGATCGTAGAACCGGCAGCTGCGCTCGAGCGCCTGCGCGAGGCTCTCACAGTGCACGACCGCATGGCACAGCATCGCGAAGC
>Ga0181531_10002661_pt1 | contig 11083 bp, 13 predicted proteins | sample PEATcosm2014_Bin_38_FD_119743 | JGI IMG/M metagenome (GOLD analysis project Ga0181531, IMG submission 119743) | Peatland microbial communities from MTU Mesocosm Facility, Houghton, MI, USA - PEATcosm2014_Bin11_10_metaG | ecosystem: Environmental > Terrestrial > Soil > Wetlands > Peat | place... | reverse complement strand
CGGCAGCTGGGTTTCGCAGCTCCCCCGCGCCGTTGATGATGCGCCGCAACAGAATACCGCTACAACCCGGGTGTGCGATTCGATGCCGTCGGATCTATGATTGAGTTGTCGAGTCGAGAGCGGCCCGGCGCTTTGCATGGCGCCGGTCGCGAAGGGTGAGTGCAAAAGCAAATACATCGCAAAAATAAAAGAGGGGGGAAAGGCCATGGAGAAAATCAGGCTGACTGCCATTCTTACCGGAGTGATGCTGGCGGGATCGATGACGGCACGCGCTGCGGATGCCGATAACTATTACCAGGATCTCGACGCGCTCAGGGAACTGCACGTGCACTTCCACAGGGCCGTGTCGCATGCGGGCATCGACGCGGCGACCCAGGCGGCGCACGTCAAAGACTTGCTCGGGCTGTGGACGGATGACGGCGTTCTTGTGGCGGGTGGGGTGACCTACACTGGCAAGGGCGTACCGTACACTGCCAGCTGTGCGCCCGGCTCGCTGACCTTGTGCGACTTCTACTCACATCACGCCGGGGGGCTCGCGCTCGGCCACGACTGGGTGTCGCTGACCCCGATCTTCACCGAGAACATCAAGGTGCTCGACAGCGAGAACGCTTACATTTACTTTCAATGCATTTATCTCGATGTCGACAACAACGACGTAATCAAGTCGAGCGTCACTTTCGGGCTTCCCGGAATGCCCGCGACCGGCCGGGCGAAGAAGGTCAATGGCCGGTGGCTGTTCTCCTATAGCGAGACCGGATCTATCCCGCCCCCCACGCTCGATGTCTATGACTGACGGCATCGCGCGGCCCGCTTCGGCGTCGGGCCGCGAGCACGAGTGAGCGCCGAGCCGGGACACGAGAGCACTCATGTCCCGGCTCGGCATGTGTCTGCGTCACGGGATCACGGCGCCACCTTGCCCGCGCCTGCGGGCTACTCCGTCTCGGCGCGCATCTCCCGGCCCATCAGCGCCTGCACCGCTGCACGCACCGGCCGGCTCTCGTGCATGACGCGATACACCTCGATGCAGATCGGCATCTCGACATCGAGGCGCGCGGCCACGCGCTGCACCGCGCCCGACGCGGTGATGCCCTCGACGACCTGACCGATCTCCTCCTGTGCCTCCGCGAGGCTGCGACCGCGGCCGAGCGCGAGTCCCAGACGGCGGTTGCGCGATTGATCGTCGGTACAGGTGAGCACGAGATCGCCTAAACCCGCGAGTCCCATGAAGGTCTCGCGCGCGGCGCCGAGCTTCACGCCCAGGCGCATCATCTCGGCGAGCCCGCGCGTGATCAGGGCGACGCGCGTGTTGGCCCCAAAACCCATGCCGTCGGCGATCCCGGAGCCGATGGCGATCACGTTCTTGACGGCGCCGCCCACCTCCACACCGACGATGTCCGACTGCGTGTACGTGCGAAAACGCGGTCCCGAGAGCCGCTGCGCGAGCGCCTGTGCGAACGCGGCATCGTGCGAGGCGACCGTCATGGCGGTCGGCAGGCCCGCGCCCACCTCGGCGGCGAACGTCGGGCCCGAGAGCACCGCGCCCGGTCGCGGTCCGAGAACCTCGAGCGCGACCTGATGCGGGAGCAATCCCGTGGTGGTCTCGAAGCCCTTGCTCGCCCAGGCGATGCGGGTGTGCGGCGCGATATCGGCGCGCAGCCGCTCGAGGGTGGCGCGCAACGCGTGCGAGGGCACGGCGATGAGGACATCGCGCGCACCCGCGAGCGCCGCGCCGAGATCCGTCAGCAGCTCGAGAGTGGAAGGAAACTCGGCGTCGGGCAGGTAGCGCACATTGCGCCGCGCGATGCGCATCGCCTCGAGCTGCGCGGGATCGCGTCCCCACAGGCGCGTCGTCTGACCCGTCCGGGCGAGCTGGATGGCGAGTGCCGTGCCCCAGGAGCCGGCGCCGATCACCGCAATGGGCTCGAGACGTGCGCCCGGCATGAAGCGAGGATCCTCAGGGCCGTAGGGCGTCAACAGGCCCTAATTGACCAGCCCCGGCTGAGGCGGCGCTTCCGAGGCCTGGGCAAACAGCGCCTCGAAGTTCACGAGCGGCAGCAGAAATCCCGGAAAGCCGCCCTTGGTGATCATGCTGGAGATCACCTCGCGCGCGTACGGGAACAACACGCTCGGGCAGAAGCTGCCGATGAGCCGTTTGAAGTCCTCGATCGAGGCGCCGGAGATCGAGAACACGCCCGCCTGCTTGACCTCCACCAGATAAAGCGTCGACTCGCCCTGCTTCGCCTCGAGCGTGATGGTGAGCAGCACCTCGCGCACGTCAGGCGCGAGCTCCTCGGCGGAGGTGTTCATGTTGAGCTGAAACTTCGGCTCCCAGCCCTGGTTGTTCGGTAATCGCGGACCGTTAGGCGACTCGTACGAGCAATCCTTGAGATAAATGTTCTGCAGCGTGACCTGCACACCGCCGACGTTCGCCTCGGTGCCTTCCACCTTCAACTCGTTCATTGCGCCCCCTGGATGATTCGATCGAGCTCGCCGCTCGCGGCGAGCGCCACGAGGTCGTCGCAGCCGCCGATGTGTTTCTCACCGATGAAGATCTGCGGCACCGTGCGCCGGCCGCTGCGCGCAATCATCTCCGCGCGCTTCGTCGAATCCTCCTCGACGTCGATCTCCGTGAACGCGAGTCCCTTTTGCGTGAGAAGCTGGTGCGTGCGCTCGCAGTACGGACACCAGCCGGTCCTGTACACGGTGATTTTGCCTGGTGCGCTCATTTCGTCTTGCCGTTCGTGCTCTTGCTGAGGGGCAGATTTTCCTTCACCCAGGCGTTGAGGCCGCCCTCGAGATTGAAAACCTCACTGAAGCCCAACCCCTTGAGCGTGCGCACCGCGGCCGCCCCTTTCAGGCCGCTCTCGCAATAGGCGATCACCGGCTTTGCCTTCCATTTCTTCAGCTGGTCGGCCTGCGTCTCGAGTTGCGCCGCCGGGACGCTGCGCGCATCGCCGATGTGGCCGGACTCGAATGCGCTCTTGTCGCGCAGATCGATGACGAGCGCCCCCGAATTCATCAGGCGCACCGCCTGCGCCGCGGACAGCGCCGCAAAATTCTGCGCGCGCGCGCGCACCTCGTAGAGCAAAAGCGCCACGGCCGCGAGCAGCGCGCCGCCCGCGAGGAAGTAATGATGTGCGATGTACTCTGGAAGTCGTTGCATGCGGGGGATCAGGCCTTTTTAGGGCGCGCCAGTATAGCAGCTTGTATGCTTGGGCTCAGGACGCCCCGGCAGAGGACTGCGGCGCCCGCATGCATGAGATCGCGATCGATGAATCACCTTACTACGCGGCCCGTCTGCCGGGCACCGGTGCTGCTGCTCGCGGCCGGCATGCTCTCGCTCGCGGTGGGCATCCTCACGTTCGCGGCCGGCATGCTGACGCTCGCGGCGCCAGGCCGCGCGCTCGCGGCGAGCGGTGAGTCGCGCGACTCCGCGCAGGCGAAGGCGAAGCTGGCCGCAGTGCGGGCGCGCATCGCGGCGCTCACCGAGCGGATCGCGGCTGATCTCAAGGAACGCGATCGTGAGAGCGCGCGCCTGCGCGCCGCGGAGATCGAGATCACCGCAAAGCGCGCCCACCTCGAGTCGCTGCGCAGCGCCGCGGCGAACGCGACGCGGCGACGCAACGAGCTCACGGCGCAGGAGGCGCAGGAGCGGCGCGTGCTCGAGTCGGAGCGCGCCGCGCTCGCTGCCCAGGTGCGCGCGGCCTACCTGCTCGGGCCGCAGGAGCAGATCAAGCTGCTGCTCAGCCTGCGCGCGCCGGAGGAGGTCGGTCGCATGTTGACCTATTACGGCTACCTCGCCCGCGCCCGCGCCGCGCGCATCGAAGACATCGAGGGGCGGCTCGCGCGCGTTCAGGACCTTGCCGTCCAGGTCGATGCCGTGACGGCGCGGCTCGCCGAGCTCACGGCCGCGGCCGCCCAGGAGGTCGAGGCGCTCGAGCACGCGCGCACCGAGCGCGGTGCCGCGGTCGCGGCGCTCGGCACGAAGGTCTCGAGCGGCCATCTCGAGCTCGAGCAGCTGCGGCGCGAAGAGCAGGCAGTCGAATCGCTGGTCGCGGACCTCGATCGCGTGCTCAAGGATTACCCGGTCGATTCGCAGCTGCGCTTCGATCAGCTGCGCGGCAAGCTCGCCTGGCCGGTGGCCGGGCGGATCGCGCTGCCGCGCGCCGAGGCGCGCGGTGTGCTCATCGAGGCGGCGCACGGCGCCAAGGTGCGTGCGCCCTACTTCGGGCGCGTGGTATATGCCGACTGGCTGCAGGGCATGGGGCTGCTCATGATCGTCGCGCACAGCGGCAATTACCTGACGCTCTACGGCCACGCCGAGGTGCTCTATAAATCGGTGGGCGACTGGGTGGCGCCGGGCGATGTGCTCGCCGCGCTGCCCGACGCGCCGGGAAGCGAGCCGCAGCTCTACTTCGAGATCCGCGACGGCCGCAAGCCCGTCGACCCGCGCGGCTGGCTCAAGGCAGCGCCCTGATGGAGACGGTGCCGGGTCCCGCCGCGGGACGCAGGCGTAAGACACAGGGGATGCGCTGGCACGACGCGCGCCGGGCATAACGCGCCTGGAGGTCCGCGCCCCCGCCCCGGATGTGCGCCCCCGCCCCGGATGTGCGCCCCTGCCCGGATGTGCGTAGGCCGCCCGGCTGTGGGCTTGTGTGCGTACGCGCCTGGCGGCGGGAGCCGCCCGCACGTATGCTGCGAGCCTCTCATGGCCGGACAAACACGCAATCTGGTGCTGCTCGGAGCGGGATTGGTGATCGGCCTCTCGCTCGGCTGGACGCATGGGGTATTCGCCGAGAAGCCCGAGGCCCCCAAGCCCGAGGTGGCCCAGGGCGGGGTGGCCCAGGGCGGGGTGGCCAAGCCCGAAGTGCCCTGGGCCGATGCACACCTGCTCGCCGAGGTGCTCGATCGTGTCGAGCGCGACTATGTCAGCCCGGTCGACGACCACCAGCTGCTGCAATCGGCGATTCGCGGCATGGTGTCCTCACTCGACCCGTACTCCGCCTATCTCGACGTCGATGAGTACGATGAGATCAAGATCTCGAGCTCGGGCGAATACTCGGGCGTCGGCATGGAGGTCTCCATGGAGGATGGGCAGGTGGTGGTGGTCGCGCCGCTCGACGGCTCACCGGCCGCCCAGGCCGGCATCCGTGCGGGCGACATCATCGTCACGATCGACGGCGTACCGGTGAACTCCACGACGCTCAACGACACGATCGGCCGGATGCGCGGCAAGGAGGGCAGCACGGTTCGCATCGGGATCGTGCGTGAGGGCAGCGCCGAGCCGATGCAATTCACGCTGAAGCGCTCCAAGGTCGAGCTGCACAGTGTCAAGGCGGAGCTGCCCGAACGCGGCTACGGCTATGTGCGCATCGCGCAGTTCAGCGAGAACACGGGCGATGAGCTCGTGAAGGCATTGAAGTCGCTGCGCACTCAGAGCGGGGGCCCGCTGAAGGGCCTGATTCTCGATCTGCGCAACAATCCCGGCGGGGTGCTCGAGGCCGCGGTGGCGGTGGCCGACGACTTCCTCGACGGCGGCCTGATCGTGAGCGCGCGAGGCCGTACGCCGGAATCGAAATTCGAAATGAATGCCACCCCGGGCGATGAGCTGGGCGGCGCCCCGATCGTCGTGCTGGTCAACGGCGGCTCCGCGTCGGCAGCCGAGATCGTGGCGGGAGCGCTCAAGGATCACAAGCGCGCGACCCTCATGGGGCGCACCACCTTCGGCAAGGGGTCGGTGCAGACCGTCATGCCCCTGAGCGGGGATCGCGCCATCAAGCTCACGACCTCGCTCTATTACACGCCCTCCGGCGTGTCGATCAATCACCGCGGCATCGCCCCGGACATCGAGCTCGAGCGCGACGCGAAGACTCCGGCGGTGGGCCCGGATGCGTCGCTCATCGAGCGTGATCCGGAGGTGAAGCGCGCGCTCGAGGAGCTCAAGTTGCCGACCTTCAATCGCGCCGGCGGCGTGACCGCGAGCAGCGGGCCAGCCGCGCCGGGTCCTTAGGGGAGGCTCCCCGAGGCATGCACAGCACACGCTCCATCGAGATCCTGTGTCTGGCGCTCGCGACCCTGGTGCTGCTCTGGTCCGGAGTCATTCTGGTCGACACCGTGCCGGTGCTGGTGCTGCTCGGCGCCTTCACGGCGGCGATCATCGCGTTCCGCGCGCGCCACTTCCTTCCGGGCCGGACGCGCGCGCGGCTGCTGGTCGAGTCCTGGTCCATGGTGCTCTTCATCACCGGCGTGCTCTGGCTCACGGGCCGCAGCCATAGCCCGCTCACCAACCTGTACCTGTTTCCGATCACGCTCACCGCGCTCACTCTCGGGCGCCTCGTCACCGCGATCCAGGTGGGCGTGATCGTGGTCTGCAACGTACTGCTCGCGGCCTCGACGCCGGGCATCGAGATCCTCTCGCTCGGCTACGCGAGTCAGACGGTCGGCCAGCTGGTGCCGTTCATGCTCGTGGCGTATCTCACCTCGACGCTGTCGGCGGACATCTCCGAAGCGCGCGAGCGCATCGAGAATCTGGCGCAGACCGATGCGCTCACCGGGCTCCTCAACCAGCGCGCCTTCAACGAGATCTGGCAGGGCGTGCACGAATCGAGCGAGCGCGGCCAGGAGATGTATTCCCTGCTGCTCATCGACATCGACCGGCTCAAGTCGATCAACGACAGCTTCGGACACGAGGCCGGCAACAGCGCGCTCACGCTCGTGGCGCAGTGCCTGCAGCGGAGCATCCGCGGCACCGACGTCGCCGCGCGTTTCGGCGGCGATGAGTTCGCGGTGCTCCTGCCGGGCGCCTCGCCGGAGATCGCCGAGCAGGTGATCAAGCGCGTCCGGCACAACGTCTACAAGACCACGCTCGATCTGCGCTCGCGCATGATCCGCTGCAGCGTCAGCATCGGGGTGGCGAGCTTTCCGCGCGATACCCGCGATGCGCGCGAGATCTTGAGCACGGCCGACCGGCAGATGTATCGCGACAAGGAGCTGCGGCGCGCGCCGGGTACCGAGGCCCGCGCCTGAGGATCGAAACGCGCGAATAACTGCATGACGATCGCGTTAAATTGTTTGGAGTTTGACAGCGATGGTGGCAAAGTAAGACCCGCATCACGCTAGCGCGTGTTGGCAATATGTTTACCTTCGACCACGTGAATTAGAACCTCCTAGGACCACCGTCGATGGGATCACTGAAGCGAGCACGCCTGGGTTCGGCCCTGGCGCTGACCGGGCTGCTGCTGGGCACCCTTTCCGGTCCGGCACTCTGCAAGCCGCTCGCGACCCCGAAGCTGCGCTCGAGCTCGGTGCTGATCTACGACCCGAGCGAGGATGCGGTGCTGTTTTCCCGTCATTCGGACGTCCCCGCGCCGATCGCCTCGATCACCAAGCTCATGACCGCGCTCGTCGTGCTCGATGCCCGCCAGCCCCTCGATGAGCCGCTCGCGATCACCGCAGCGGAGCTCAATCTGCCGAAAGGCGGCGTTTCGCGCTTAGGTGTGGGCACCGTGCTCACGCGCGGCGAGCTCCTGCACCTCGCGCTCATGTCCTCGGAGAACCGCGCCGCGCACGCGCTCGGTACCTACTATCCCGGCGGCATCGGGGCGATCGTCGCGGCGATGAACGAGAAGGCGGCCCATCTCGGCATGACCACGGCCCACTTCACCGATCCGACCGGTCTTTCGAGCGAGAACGTCGCGAGCCCGGAAGACCTCACCAAGCTGGTGCTCGCCGCCTCCAGGAATCCCACCATCCGTGACTACTCGACGGATGCGCGCTACACGGTGCGCCTGCGTCATCAGCTGGTCGAGTTCCACAACACCGATACCCTGGTCGCGAACCCGGCCTGGAACATCATCGTGCAGAAGACGGGCTATATCGCCGAGGCCGGAAAATGCCTGGTGATGGAGGCCGTCATCGAAGGGCGAAACGTCGTCATCGTGCTGCTCGACTCGTTCGGCAAGAACACGCGCGTCGCGGACGCCAAGCGCGTCAAGAGTTGGATGGAGTCCAACGGCATCGAGCGCCTGCGGGTGTCGATGCGCTGAGGCGCGCGCCGGGACGCCGCGCTGAGGCATCCTCGCGGCCCCTGCGCGACCCCCGCCGGCCCTCGCTCTTCGCGCAACGCCCGGTCGACGGTGCCCGGATCCGGCGGTATGCCGGGAAGGTTCTGATGACATCACCGGCCCCACAGAATGATGCCCTGAAGCTCGTGCTGAAGGCCGCCGCCTTCGCCGCGTACAAGCATCGCGATCAGCGCCGCAAGGATGACAGCGCCTCTCCCTACATCAATCACCCGATCGCGCTCGCCACGCTCCTCGCCACCGCGGGCGGTGTCGAGGATCCGGACGTCCTCGCCGCGGCGTTGTTGCACGACACCGTCGAGGATACCCGCACCACGCGGCGCGAACTCGCGCGCGAATTCGGCGCGCGCATCGCCGGCATCGTCGACGAGGTCACCGACGACAAGCGCCTGCCGAAGGCGCGGCGCAAGGCGCTGCAGATCGAGCATGCCGCGGAGCTTTCCCGTCCTGCAAAACTCGTGAAGCTCGCCGACAAGATCTCGAACGTGGCCGATGTCCTCGACAATCCGCCGAGCGGCTGGCCGCTCGAGCGACGGCGCGAGTACATCGACTGGGCGAAGCGCGTCGTCGATCAGCTGCGCGGCACGCACCCGCGCCTCGAGCGGCGCTTCGACGCGCTCTATCGCCGCCGGCCGTAATCCTTCGGCGGTACACGCGCTCTCGAGGCGCTCCCGACCGCTGTGATCCGCCGGCCGAGCAGCTTCAGGGCAAGCGCGCTCGCGGCGAGTCCAATCGCACCGACCCCGACGAGGAAAGCCGTTGCGTGGCCCGCCGCGTAGCCTTCGGCCGCGGCCCGATAGGTGAGATAAACCTCATCGCCGCAGGCGCTCTGGAAAATCCGGGCGCCGTACGGACTCGGCAACGGCACGCGCCAGAGGGAGATGACCCCCCCGGAACGCACGCAGGCGCTCCAGCCGGCGGCATTCGAGCCGAACGGCAGCCGGCCTCGGGCGTGAATCACCGCATCACCCGCGCGGCAGGTGTAGATCAAGGCGCCCGCGATCGCGGCGTTCGCCCGTCCCGAGCCGGTCGCCGGCAATATCGGCGGCGGATCGCAGCGGTACGCGACGAGGGCGGATGGCAGGGGTGCGTGCCTCGGACCCATGTTCAGCAGGATGAGCACACCGAAGGCGAGGAGCAGGCTCCAGAGCACGGTCGGCATGAAGTTATAGGAGCGCGATGCCAAGGGTTCTTTGCGCCGGATGTAGCTGGCTTCGCTCAAGTGTAGTTCGCTCATGCGATCGGTCGCGCACTTTTGTGCGCGCCGCGTATATTTGTTGCCAGGGGCAAATGCAACCCGGCACGGGGCTACCTCTGCCCATGGCAGCACCGAAGGAGGGCGAGCAGGCATGAGCGATAAAATCTGGAGCGGGGTCGATGCGTACTTCGTCGGCGAACTCAACGCGGCGGACCCCGTTTTCGAGGCCGCGGTCCAGGCGAGTGCGGCGGCGGGGCTGCCTTCGATTCAGGTCTCGCCGGCCCAGGGCAAATTGCTGCATTTGCTCGCGCTCGCGCAGGGCGCGAAGCGCATCTTGGAGATCGGTACGCTCGGCGGCTACAGCGCGATCTGGCTTGCGCGGGCGCTAGCGGCGGAGGGGAGGCTCGTGACGCTCGAGCTCGATCCCCACCATGCCGAAGTGGCTCGCCGCAACTTCGTCCACGCCGGAGTGGCCGAGCGCATTGAGCTTCAGGTCGGACCGGCGCTCGACAGCCTGGCGCGACTTCGCGCGCAGCACATCGCGCCCTTCGATATGGTCTTTATCGATGCGGACAAGCCGAACAACCTGAGCTACGTACAGGCGGCGCTGGAACTCTCCCGGGTCGGCGCGTTGATCCTCGTCGATAATGTGGTCCGAGAGGGCGCGGTCATCGCGCGCGAGCGGGATGCGGCAGCCGAGGGGATACGGCGCATGGCGGCGTGGATCGGCGCGCAGTCCCGGCTCTCGGCCACCGTGATTCAGACCGTCGGGGAGAAAGGCTATGACGGCTTCCTCCTTGCGCGCGTGCAGAGCGCGTGAATCGCGGCGATCCATCAGCCCCCCATCGGGACGGCGCTGTCGAGACAGAGAAGGTCTGACGCCGGGGATTGTTCGTTGGCCATTCAACCGCGCCGATTTGTTCGCAAGGTTCCGAGCAAAACCGACAAAACGCGATCGATTGATGTCCGCGTGACGAATATGGCGGCGGCCGACGCCGCGTGGTGGGACGTTCGCCTCGGACCCAAGCATGCCTCCATGGCTTCCCGTGCCGATCGATTTTGGTCATGGTCCGTGTTGTTACCCATGTGCCATCTGGTGCAGCTCGCCAAACGACGTCACTGCCGTCCCCTGGTGACCTGGGCGCGCACCGACGATGGCCGCTTTTTGCGGGTGGGCATGTCGATCTTCATCGAGAGTTATCCGTACCTCGACGCGACCCGAGCCGTGGATTCCTGCTTCGTCTGGTTCATCAGCGCTGCGGATCCGGCGACGCTGCGAGCGGATTTCGCAATGTCCCACCCGCCGGCGTTGGGTCGTGCGCTGCTGGATAATGCCATCGTGCTCAGTCAAAACGCCGGCCTTGCGGGCCGAATCGGTCTGCATGCCGCCGCCGCCGGGGGCAAGACGCTGCTCAACATCTATCGTGGTTGTGGCCTGCGCGAATTGCCGCGTTTGGCAAAATTGCCCGCCGGCGTGAAGCGCAAGAACGACGGTCGCTTCTTCATAGCCGATGAAAGCGAAGCCGAGGCACTGGCGGCCATGCTGGATCCAAGTCGCTAGGGCAGCCGGGCGGCTCGGGGTATAGTGGTCGGGATGGGTTGATATTTTGCCGGCGTTAGCGGTGATTTATGAGTAAATTCATGCAGTTAGATGCGAGCCAACCTGCTACATTGGGGGCGGTCGTGGAGGCCGTCACCCGCTTGAGCACCTATGGCGAGGCTCAGATCCTGGAGCTCGCATCGTCAGGCAAAATCAAGGAGCTGTTTCCGTTTCGCCCGACTCGCCCCGTTCAACTCCCGCCGG
>Ga0181531_10002660_pt1 | contig 11085 bp, 8 predicted proteins | sample PEATcosm2014_Bin_38_FD_119743 | JGI IMG/M metagenome (GOLD analysis project Ga0181531, IMG submission 119743) | Peatland microbial communities from MTU Mesocosm Facility, Houghton, MI, USA - PEATcosm2014_Bin11_10_metaG | ecosystem: Environmental > Terrestrial > Soil > Wetlands > Peat | place... | reverse complement strand
CGTCGAGGCCTATGAGATTCGCCATGGCGAGACGCGCGCCCTGGCGCAGCAAGGCACCGCGGCCACGCTTAGCGCCGCGCTCCCGCAAGGCTGCGGCTGGCAATACGGACAAACACTCGCGCTCTACGTGCACGGAATGTTCGAGAGCCCGGCCGTCCTGCGCGCGCTGTTCGGGCAGCGCACGCCGACTCTCGACGATACCCTCGATGGATTGGCCGACTTCATCGACGGGCATTTCGCGCACGACGCGCTCATGGGCCTGATCGAGCGCGGCTGAACCGGCCCGCGCGCACATCCGGAGCCCGGTGCTACACTCTCGCATTATGCATAATCGCAAACCCATGACGCTGCACCGCCTGCGCGAGATGCATGCGAGCGGCGAGAAAATCACGATGCTGACCTGCTACGACGCGGCATTCGCGCGCGTACTCGACGCGGCCGGCGTGGACTCACTGCTCGTCGGCGATTCTCTCGGCATGGTGCTGCAAGGCCACTCGAGCACGGTGTCGGTTTCGATGGACGAGATGATCTACCACACGGCCTGCGTGGCCCGCGCGAATCGCACCGCCTGGATCATTGCCGACATGCCGTTCGGCAGCTACCAAGACTCTGCCGACTCGGGCGTTCGCAATGCGATACGACTCATGCAAGCCGGCGCGCAAATGGTCAAACTCGAAGGCGGCGGGTGGACTGCTCCGATCGTCCGGCTGCTCGTCGAAAGGGGCATCCCCGTTTGCGCGCACCTCGGCTTCACACCGCAGTCCGTGCACGCTCTCGGCGGCTATCGTGTACAAGGCCGCGACGCGGCATCTGCGAGCACCTTGCGCGCGCAGGCTCAGGAGCTCGTCGGCGCAGGCGCTCAATTCCTGCTGCTCGAGATGGTCCCGGCGGCGCTCGCGCGCGAGCTCACGAAGGAGTCTCCAGTGCCGGTGATCGGCATCGGCGCCGGCACCGCGTGCAGCGGCCAAGTGCTGGTCTTGCACGACATGCTCGGATTGACTCCCGAGACCCCGCCGCGCTTCGTGCGCAACTTCATGGCTGGTGGCGCCACGATCCAAAGTGCAGTCGGTCAATACGTCAAGGACGTCAGGGAAGGCCGGTTTCCCGACGACGCACTGCATAGCTTCTAGCTGGCGACCCCGTGCGCGTAATAGAGACGATTGCTGATTTGCGCGCGGCCTTGCCGCCGGGCGAGCCCGTCTGCCTCGTGCCGACCATGGGCAATTTGCACGAAGGACATTTGTCGCTGATTCGCGCCGCGCGCGCGCGTATCGACGGTGAGCGCAGCGGTCTCGTGGTCGCCAGCATTTTCGTCAACCCCATGCAGTTCGGTCCGCAGGACGATTTCGTCAAATATCCGCGCACGCTGCGGCGTGACTGCGAACTGCTGTCCGGCGGCGGCTGCGACATCGTATTTGCGCCGGGTCCGCTCGAGATCTATCCCGTGGCTCAAGAATACCGGGTGCAGCCACCCACCGACTTGGCCGACATTCTCGAGGGCGCGGTGCGGCCCGGATTCTTCACGGGCGTTTGCACCGTCGTGCTCAAGCTCTTCAACATCGTGCGGCCGAATGCCGCGGTGTTCGGCAAGAAGGACTACCAGCAGCTGCTGATCGTCACCAACATGGTGCGCCAGTTGAATCTGCCGATCGAGATTCTCGCGGGAGAGACCGTGCGCGAAGACAGCGGACTTGCATTGTCCTCGCGCAACGGCTATTTGGATGATCGCCAGCGCGTCGAGGCCGCGCAGTTGCAAGTCGCAATCGCCGAGGCGCGCCGCGAAGCGCACTCCGGACGCACCGATTGGCCGGCCATCGAACAGGCCGCAATCGAGTTCCTCGTCGAGCGCGGCTGGAAACCGGACTACGTCGCGATTCGCAGCCGCAGCGATCTGCGAGCGCCAACTGCCGGGAGGCCGATGGTGGTATTGGGTGCCGCGCGGATCGGCGACACGCGACTCATCGACAATCTCGAGATCTAAAGACCCATGCGGACGGCCGCGCGTGCTACCAGGACCGGACGCGCCCGGTGTCGATGTGCACGAAATCCGAGCTCGCGTAGAAACCGACGCCGCCGAGCGCCAGCGCGCGCGCATGCTCGCTGAGGCGGCGGGTCGAGTAGCCGCTGAGCCGTACATCGATCGCCTTGCCCAGCAGATGCTGGCTGTGCTCCGCGACGCCACTCGAGTTTTGTCGCAGCATCGCGTTGGTCGCCGGTGAGCGATAACCGGAGATGACCTCAAAGGGCGCATCGTGATCCGCGCGGCGCTGCAATTCATAGAGAATATCGAGCAACGGCGGATCGATCACATGAGACTCGCCGGTGCGAAAATCGCGCAGCAAGTGATTGACGTCATTCAAGCCGACGAGGTTGTAAGCGCCGCCCTCAAAATAGGCGGTCGTCAGTGTCTCACCGGTATGCGTGTGCACGAAACGCAGGCTGCGCGATCCCGCGACGCCGGTTGACTCCAGTGGATCGACACTCGCGCCAAGCGCGGTCGCCTGTGCGAAGACGCCGACGGCTGTACAGGCGCCGGCCGCGCGCAGCAGGAAGCCGCGGCGACTGAGGCCGGTTTCGGCGCGCATCGGACGCGCTTGGCTCAAGGATGCTGGTGTCGGTTTATCGATGGCGGCGATCTCCAATTCAGGCATTTATCCTACTCTAAGGCCGCGGCGCCCGACTGTTAACTGGCGCAAGATGCAGCAGCGCTTCGAGCCGACGGTCGTGACCATAGATGTCCTCGAAAAATTGCACCGGGCCCGCCTCGGTCGCCATCACGGTTCCATACAGTATCATCACCGGTATCGGTTCCCGGAGGCTCACACGTGCATTATTCGACGAAACATCGTGCATCGCCGCATCGATCTGGTCCGCGTCCCACACTTGCGCGGAATTACGTAGAACATAGGCCGCCAGCACCTCCGGTTCGCTTACGCGAATGCAGCCATGGCTGAATGCGCGCCGTGAAGCGGCAAACAGCTCGCGCGCCGGCGTCGAATGCAGATAGACATTGTGCGCGTTGGGAAACAAAAACTTGATCAAACCCAAGGCGTTGTCATCGCCCGGCTGCTGCCGCAGTCGCACCGTCCCTGCGGTAAGCGCTGCAATTGCAGCCGCGGTCGGCGCCAACACTTTGCCGTCATCGCCCTCGCCGTCCACGATCTCAAGATGATTGCGCTGCGCATAATCCGCGTGCGCACGCAACTTTGGCAGCATTTCCCGTAAGACAATGCTCCCTGGTATATCCCAATATGGGCGGAAAACCACCCATTTCAAGTCGCCGACGAAAACCGGGGTCTGCTTGTCGCGATACGCCTGGCCCACGATAACCGCCATTTGCAAGATGCTGGCGGCGCGGTCGTCCTTGGTATTGAACGCGAACAAGCGGAATTCCGGGATATTGACGATGATCGGCGGCGCCCGAAACGCCGGCAGCCACCGCCAGCGCTCGAGTGTCAACTCGATTTGTCGTACGCGCCGCGCAATCGGCGTCGTCAAGGCCGCATAGGTCGCCGCATCGAGCGCTCCATCGGCTTTCAGTCCGTGCCGCGCCTGAAAACGCGCGAGCGCCGCCACCAGCGCAGCATCCAAGGTGTCCGGGTCGTCGATTTGCGCGCCGACGGCGACATCGAGATCGCCTTCTGCCGCGAGAAGCCTGCGCAGCCCCACTGCACCGGCGTAGGCATCTGCGCCGTGCAAGGTCTTGCGGCCGAAGTTCGGCAGTTCGGTCAGCGTCGAATCGGCCGCCAAGTCGCGATATCGCCTGAGCGCGGACTTCAGCAGCGCGTAGTGGTAGAACTTCGGTTCAACTGCCGCGATGGCGCCGGTCACATCCGGCGCGGTCGCAAGTGCGGCGACGGTCGCCGCCACATCCAAGTCGTTACGCGGCTCGGGCAGCTCGAATCCTGCGGTGTGCGGATCGATTCGGCCATAGTGCAAATGCGTGATCAGCCGAACCGCCGCGCGTGTCAGCACGAAGTCATATTGCGACCAGTCCGCGTCGGGCGCCTCGGCGTTCCATTGGCCGGGGTGCTCATCGATCAAATCGATGCCATAGTCGCCGGGCACGAGGCCGAAGGCATCGACGGAGCGCAACAATTCGCCGAGTTCGCGGGCCTGCCGGCTCGGCAGCCCATGAGCGCTCCACATCAAGTGCGAGTCCGAATGGGCGTAGACGGACTGTACGATCGCCGCCTCGTCGGCCGATGCCCCGGCAGCCCCGAAGAGCAGCAGCGTGAGCACGATGAATTTTTGCATGGGCCCGATCATGCATAAAATAGCAAAGCGACGCCATCGTTATAACGCGCGGCGCAGCAACGCGGGCGTCTGTGCGCAATCGGACCGAGTCGCGACACCACAATGCGGAGTCTCACGTCGATTCCCGTGTGCCGAACCGCGCTGCATTCGGCATCGATCTGTTAGAGTGGACGCACAGCAAGGAGGTACGCCTATGCGGGACGCCCCGCCGGAACTGGCGCGCAGCGCACTCGATGCGGCTCCGGACGCGATGATCATCGTCGACGGATCCGGCACGATCCGGTATGCGAATCGGCAACTCTCCGCATTGTTCGGCTACCCCCACGACGAATTCATCGGCCAGAGCGTCGAAATGCTGATGCCGGCGAGATTCCGCTCGAGGCACCGCGGGCACGTAAAGCACTACCTCGACAACGTTCGATTCCGCGCGATGGGCGCCGGGCTCGAATTGTACGGAGAGCGGCGCGATGGGTCGGAATTTCCGCTCGAGATCAGCTTGAGCCCGATCGAAGATGTCGGCCGGACTCTGGTTGCCGCGGCGATTCGCGACGTCACCGACCGCAAGCACGTCGAAGCGGAACTCATCGTCGCGCGTGACGCCGCCGATGCAATGCGCGAGCTGGCCGAGCGTGCCAACGCCGGCAAGAGCCGCTTTTTGGCGACCGCGAGCCACGATCTGCGCCAGCCGCTGCAGGCCCTCGCGATGCTCAACGGCACGCTCCGTCGCACCGTCACCGATGCGCGTGCGACCGAAGCGCTCTCGCAGCAAGAGCAGGCCATCAGCGCGATGTCGAAGCTGCTCAACACGCTGCTCGACATCAGCAAGCTCGAGTCCGGTGCGATACACCCCGAACCGACCAATTTCGTCGTCAGCGCCCTGTTCGCGGAACTGCGCTCGGAATTTGCGAGCATCGCATCGAACAAGGGAATCGCGCTCGAGGTCGACACCTGCGAAGACGCCGTGCATAGTGATCCCTCGCTCGTGGAACAAATCCTGAGGAACTTGATCTCGAACGCGATCAAGTACACGCGCAATGGCGTCGTGCGCCTACGCTGCCTGCACGAAGCTCCGTTGGTACGCATCGAGGTGCTCGACACCGGCATCGGCATTCCGAGCGATCAGATGTCGCATATTTATGACGCGTTTTATCAGATTGGTGTCGCAGCCAACAGCACGCGCGACGGCTACGGGCTCGGATTGAGCATCGTACAAAGGCTGGTCAAACTACTCAATCTGAAGCTCGACGTGCGCTCCGAGGTGGGCAAGGGCTCGGCATTCTCGCTGCTGCTGCCGGGCAGCGATGCGAGCGTCGCTGCGGCACCGTTCAAGTTCGGCGCGAACACATTCCTGCCGCTGAAGAAGATCAATGCGCGCGTGCTGCTCGTCGAGGACAACGCGGCGGTGTTGCGCGCGACGCGATCGCTGCTCGAAATGGTGGGCTACGATGTTACCCCCGCAGTGTCGCTGGGAGAGGCCTTGAGGCATGTTCACGATGGCCTCCATATCGATATCGTGGTCACTGATTTTCACTTGAACCACGGCGAAACCGGCACCCAGGTCATCGCGGCACTGCGCGCCGAGTTCGGCGAATCGCTGCGCGCGGTGCTCACGACCGGCGATACCTCCACCGCGATCAAGCAGCTGCCCCGAGATGCGCACCTGCGCGTGTTGAGCAAGCCGATCAACCCCGACGAGCTGCTCGCAAGCTTGCGCGAATTGCTGACGCCCTGACCGTCCTGCCGCCGCGCCTCGAAGCGCCGCGGTTTTCATCGACACCGCAAACGCGGTACGATGCGCCGGCACACACCAGCCGCCGGAGACGCAAATGAATGCTCTTCAACGTATCGCCTGCACTTGGTGCGGAGCGCAGAGTCCTCCGGAGGCCGCGACCTGCATCGCCTGCGGCGCGCCGCTGGACGTCAAGAATCTCGTCAGCGATTCTGGCTGGCGAGCGGCCCCACGCCTGCGCGACATGACGGAACTTCGTTTCGGCAACAGCACTTGCCAGGTCGAAGGCGAGATCGTTCCGGTCGCCGAAATCACCTTGGGCGGCAACGACGCGGTGTTCTTCGAACATCACGTGATGCTCTGGAAAGATCAGCATGTCGCGATGGGCGTGCTGCCGCTACAGGGGGGCATGAAGCGTGCGCTCGCAGGGATGCCATTCATCATTTCGACCGCATCGGGCCAGGGCCGTATCGCGTTCTCGCGTGATGCGGCCGGTGAGCTCGTCGTTCTGCCGCTGCATCCGGGCATGGAGCTCGACGTGCGCGAGCACGCATTTCTGCTCTCGTCGCATTCGATCGAATTCTCTTACACACGCATCCAGGGCCTGCGCAACATCCTATTCGGCGGGCAGGGCATGTTCATGGATCGGTTCGTTACGCGCGATGCACCGGGCCTGCTGATACTGCATGGCTACGGCAACGTCTTCGAACGCAGGCTCGGCCCGGGCGAAAGCATCCTGGTAGAACCCGGCGCGTTCCTTTACAAGGCTGCCAGCGTCACAATGAACGTCGAAACCCAAAAATTGACGACGGGCTTGTTCGGCGGCGTCGGCATGAACCTCGCGCGCATGACCGGCCCGGGACGCCTCGGCATCCAATCGATGTATCACCATCATCACACGGAGTGACGCCAATGGCCGATGCGACGCTCTATACCTGCCCGTGGTGCAAGCGCTCCTCCGATGCGAGTTCGACGAGCTGCCCTTCCTGCGGTGCCCCGGTCGACGTGCGCAAAGCGGTCACGAAATCCGGATGGACCGAGCAGCCTCCGATCAAGGACATGGCCAAAATCCAATTCGGCCAATCCTTTTGCCAGATCGAAGGAACGCTGGTTCCGGTCGCCGATTTCAAGCTTGCTGCAGGGGACGGCGTGTATTTCACGCACCATTTGATGCTATGGAAGGACGATCAAGCGCAAATCAGCGCGATGTCGCTCAAGGGCGGCTGGAAGCGCCTGCTCGCGGGAATGCCGCTCGTGATGACGCAGGCCATGGGACCTGGACGCATTGCCTTTTCGAAGGATGATCCCGGCGAGCTGGTCGCGATCCCGCTCGATCACGGACAATCGGTCGACGTACGCGAACATGCGTTCATGATCGCGACCCATGCGATCTCCTACGATTGGTTCAGCAGCGGCATCTGGTACCGCACGCGCGAAGACAAGAACACCGAGACGCACTACCCGCTCGGCATGTTCATGGACCGATTCACCGCGCGCGCGAAGTCGGGATTGTTGCTGTTGCACGGCGCAGGCAACGTCTACGTGCGCGAACTACAGGCGGGGGAGCACATCCTGATCCAGCCTGCGTCGCTATTGTTCAAGGATCCGACCGTGCGCATGAATCTGCATTTCGAGTATCCCGCTTCCGTTTGGACGCGGCCGGGCACGTGGATCGTCACGCGGCGAACCTGGGGCAATCGCTATCTGTGGCTGCGCCTATCCGGACCGGGAAAGGTCGGCGTGCAATCCCATTTCGCACCCGTCGAGGATCCGGGCAATCGAATGGACAGCTTCGAGCCGAACGCCACCGAAGTTCAGTGGTGACGCCGGCCGGATTCTGCGGCACGCGGATTTCGCTCAGAGAATCCCCTAATCGCATGGTGATCGCTTCGATCAGGCAGCTCGTATCCCCCTGATTTCATTGCGATCGATGCCGCGCGCGGCAATCTCGAGCGCATACTGCACGGACTCGAAAATCTATCAAGATTCTCGACTCGGGGCCGATGCCAGATGCATGGCCTTAGACGCATTCCTCAGGCAACGGCTGCGCTCGTCAAAGGCCACCCCGAGCCCCACCGCAAGAGTCACCGGCGCCCGCCCCTGGCTATCCGCCGTGTTCGGCGGCCTGGTCGCCTGGGGAACCGCGCTCGCCGGCATTGGCGTCGTCGATTTGATCGTCCGCGAAATCTTGCTCGAAGATCTGCGCACGAATCTTGCGCGCACCGCCGCGTTTACCGCCGCGCTCATCGACGCCGGATCACTCGCGCAATTCGATCGCCCGGAATTGGATGGCACCCCGGACTACAACCGCGCCGCAAAGCCGCTGCAGGACCTGCTCAGAAACAATCCGGATATCCGCTTCGCGTATGTCGGCGTCACCGACGGATCCACGATGCATTTCGTACTCGACGGGACGCCGATCGGCGCACGCGACGCCTCCGGCAAATTGCTGCATTCCGCGCCGATGGAGGTCGATGACCCCACGACCGGCGAACAAGAAGTCGCGCAAACCCGGCGCCTGACCGTCGAGAAGGAACCCAGCGCAAGCGATTGGGGCATGGGTATCCGCGCTCAGGCACCCATCACCGACGGCAACGGCACCATGATTGCGTACGTCGGGATCACGATGAGCGCCGACCGGTATGCCCAGCTGATTCATCGCATCGATGTCTCGGCCGCGATCGGCATCGCACTCGCGGGCATCATCGCGTTCCTCAACGGTCTCGCAATCTGGCAGGTGCAGCGATCGAAGCAAGCGGCGATCGCCGCCGAGATGCAAACCCAGGCGAATTTGAGCCGCGCATACGAGCTTGCGAATCTCGGGACCTGGCGGGCGGACATCCGGACCCGCGTGGGTTCGATGTCAGAGGGTATGGCGCATCTGATCGGCAGCGCCGCAACACGTGAAACGCCGCTCGATGCCTATCTCGCCGCGACGCATCCGGAGGACCGGGCGTTCGTCGAATCGCTGTTTGCGGACGTTTGCGGCACCGGAACCGCACACACCGTCGATCATCGATTCTATATCGACGGCGGCGTCAAACACGTGCGCGCGACCGTCAGCGCGTTCTGCGATGCGGATTTTGCGTCCGACCCGGCCGGCGCCGGAGGCCGCGGCGAGATCCAAGGCATCGTGCTCGATCTGACCGACGTCAAATCGGTCGCGCTGGAGACGCTCAAGGCGAAGGAAGCCGCCGAGTCGGCCAATCGCGCCAAGAGCGAATTCCTGGCGAATATGAGCCACGAGATCCGAACGCCGCTCAACGGAGTCATCGGCATGACCGGGCTCGTGCTCGATACTCCGCTGCGCGCCGATCAGCGCGAGTATCTGGAAATCGCCCGGTGGAGCGGCGAGTCGCTGCTCGCCGTGATCAACCAGATTCTCGATTTCTCGAAGATCGAAGCCGGACAACTGACGCTCGAATCGATTGAATTCGATCTGCTGGCCGTGCTCGAGCAATCCGTGGAATCGATCTCGCAGCGTGCCGCGGAAAAGGGCATCGAAATGCTCATCGACGTCGATGCGTCGATGTCGCGGCAGGTGCGCGGGGATCCAGGCCGGCTGCGGCAGGTGGTCATCAATCTGCTCGGCAATGCAGTCAAATTCACCGAGTCCGGAGAAATCCATTTGGTCGCGAACAGCTCCAGCGCCGGTGACAATCTCGCGCGGCTTCGCGTCGAAGTGACCGACACCGGCATCGGGCTCACGCGCGAGCAGCGCGCGCGGCTGTTCACGCCGTTCGTCCAGGCGGATACCTCGACCACGCGCCGATTCGGCGGCACCGGGCTCGGATTGTCGATCTGCCGTCGGCTCGTCGAATTGATGGGCGGGAGCATCGGGGTCGAAAGCACGCCGGGATCGGGCTCCTGTTTCTGGTTCGAGGTCACGATTGCTTGCATCGCCGACGAATCGGCTCCGGCACCGCATCCCGATCTTACGGGCGGCGAGGTTCTGCTCGTCGAAGACCATGTCCTGAGCCGGCAGATACTGACGAGGAGATTGACGGGGATGCGCTGCAGCGTGACGAGCGCGCCGACCGCTACAGCCGGCGAAGTCACCTGGCGCGCGCTGACGGCTAACGGGCGCACCCCACACATCGTGATCCTGGATCAAGACCTGCCCGATCATTCGGGACTATGGCTGGCCGAACGCATACGCAATAGCGCGGCCGGCGACCAGATCTTCATGATCCTCATGGCATCGCTCGGACATGCCGCGCTTGGGGCGGGCTCAGAGAGAATTATCGATCGCATTCTCACCAAGCCCGTCAAGCAGACCGCGTTGATCGATTGCATCGAGGAAGCCGGCAAACCGACCCGATCCCCGAGCACCCGTCCCGCAGCGGCACGCAGTTTGCTGAAGGGCTGCCGGGTTCTGCTCGCAGAAGACAATGTCGTCAATCAGATGCTCGCGCGCAAACTCATCGAGAAGATGGGCGCGGTCGTGACGATCGCGGATTCCGGAGCCGCGACGCTCGCTCAATTGTCAGCCCATCGTTTCGACATCGTCCTCATGGACTGTCAAATGCCGATACTCGATGGCTACGAGGCCACTCGGCAGATCCGCGCCGGTGCTGCCGGCGCCGAGGCGCGCGCGATACCCATCGTTGCATTGACCGCTCATGCCTTGAGCGGTGACCGCGAACGCTGCCTGGAAGTCGGAATGGACGACTATTTGACGAAGCCGATCAATGCAGCCGCGCTGCAGTCACTGCTCGAGCAATTGCTCGGCGCGTCTCGAAGCGGCGCGTACCCGGCCAACCGTTCCCAAAGGCAGGGATCCGAATCATCTGCCTGAGTTTGGCGGCTGCCCCGCAGATGAGCGAGACTAGCGCTTCAACAGTGCCGATCCTTTAACGGCACGCTGGAGCGTATCGATGATGTTGGATTCCCACCGGCGCCGAGCGCCGGCGTTCATGTCGCTGCGCGGCGCACTGCTGGCCGTTTCGGTGTTATCCGGACTTTGCGCCTGCCACGATGGCCACCCGCAAACCGGCGCTGCGCCCGCGCCGGCGGCGACCGCCGCCGCCGTCGACGCAGCCCGACTCGCGCGCGCCGCGGACGAGCCGGATCAGTGGCTCACGCCCGGCCGCGACGCG
>Ga0181531_10002658_pt1 | contig 11093 bp, 9 predicted proteins | sample PEATcosm2014_Bin_38_FD_119743 | JGI IMG/M metagenome (GOLD analysis project Ga0181531, IMG submission 119743) | Peatland microbial communities from MTU Mesocosm Facility, Houghton, MI, USA - PEATcosm2014_Bin11_10_metaG | ecosystem: Environmental > Terrestrial > Soil > Wetlands > Peat | place... | reverse complement strand
ACCGGACAAGGAGTTGGTCGAGTTGGTCTGGCTGCCGATTACCGAGGCGCGGCGGCTGGATATGCCCGGTATCACGGCGGTTATATTGGAAGAGTTGCAGGACCGCATCGCCACCGGCATGAGCCACGACCATCCGGTACCGCTCTACCGCATGCGGCAGAAGCGCTTTGTGCGCGAAATCCTATGACGGCGTAACGGGATAGCCGGCTTTCTTGACATTCGGGACCTGACGACTAGGTTGCGGCCAGCACGCGAGCCCCCTATCGAGGTCCATTCATGGCTAAGTCCACAACGATCAAGGTCAAGCTGGTTTCCAGCGCCGATACCGGTTTTTATTACGTCACGCGCAAGAACTCGCGCACCATGACCGACAAATTGGTGAAGAAGAAATACGATCCGGTGGCGAAGAAGCACGTCGAGTTTCGCGAATCCAAGATCAAGTAAGTCCTACAGGACTCGCGGCGCTTACCGCGCCATCACGGCGAGACCTGTTCCAACAGGCGCTTCTTGGTTTCGACCGCGAACAACGCGGTTATGATCGCGGTGACGAGCGCCACCAATCCGAACGACAAGAATACCGATTGCAGCCCGGACGCGATGAGGAGACCGACCGTCGTCGGCCCGATCATCGAAGCGAGCCGCAGCCAAGCGGTCGCGGTCCCGACCGCGAGCGCCCGCACCCGGGTCGGATAGAGTTCCGGCGTGTAGAGATAGACGCCGAGATTGATCGCGTTGACGAAGAAATTTGCGATCGAAATATAGGTTAGAACCTGCTCGGGCGTTGGGTTGGAAATCGTCGAAAGCATCAATAGCGCCGCCGCTCCGCCGGCAAATGCGCCGGCGAAGAGGTGCCTTCGTCCGATTTTATCGATAATTACAGCCGCGATGGCCGCACCGACGAAACCGATCGCGGTGGTGATCAGACCATATTGCAGCGACACCGCCAGCGGCAGCTTGAATACCGTGCGATAAACCGTGGGCATCCAGATCGCCAGACCGTAATTCACCAGATAAGAGGTGAACCAGATCAGCCAAACGACCAGCGTGCGCCGCAAATACAGCGGACCGAATAGATCGGACAGAGACGCAGGCTTGGTATCGAGCTTGATTGCGGCCTGGGGCGGCGGCAAAGGATGGCCGAACGCTCTCTCGGTCTCCCGCTCGATCGTGGCGAGCGCGGTCGCGGCCTCGGCAAGCCGTCCGGTGCTGGCGAGCCAGCGCGGCGATTCCGGCAGCACGCGGCGCAAAAACAACACCATGACGGCGGGGATGGCGCCGAACACGAACATATATTGCCAGCCGAGCGTCGGTACGATCCACAGGCCAAGCAGGCTTGCCGCGACGATGCCGACCGGAAAGATCAATTCGTACAACATGACGAAGCGGCCACGCGAATTCGATTGCGCCAACTCGCTGATGTAGACCGCCGCGATCGGTACCTCGCCGCCCAGACCAAAACCTTGGATCAGCCGGAACACCAGAAAAGACTGGTAATCCCAGGCGAAGGCGCAGACCAAGCTCATGATCGCGAAAGTGGCGATCGACCAGACCATGCCGGTGATGCGGCCATAGCGCTCGGCGATCCAACCGAAGAACAGCGCGCCCAACAATTGGCCGAGAAAGCCTGCGGAAATCAGAAGCCCGATCTGCGGCGGCGCGATCTTCCACATCGGTACGATCGCCGGCAGAACCGAGGCGATGGCCAATGCGTCAAAGGCATCGAAGAACGTCGCCGTCCCGATGATGACGCGCGTCTTGACCTGCCACCACGACACCGGGAGCCGCTCGATGCGCGCGACGACCTGTTCCGCCGAGGCCGTCGGCGTGGCCGATTGAAGTGTGGACATCCTTCTCCCCCTTTGCTGCAACGAACGCCGGCTTATGCCGGTCGGCTTTCTTGCTTGGCACCAAACCTACCCTGCCCCGGTGTGCCAGCGCTCACTACTGGGCAAGCCGCCTAGTCAACCTGCACCGCTTCAAAACCACGCGGCGTATGCCACCGCCCGCAGCACGACGGCAGCAGACAGCGGATCGCCAGATGGCCGGCCGGCATGCCCTCCAGCGTTTTGCGTTCGATTTTACGCGGCGGCTCGCTTTGTTCCGCCATGCGGCGAGCATGGACTTCGACCAATTGCCGGCGCAGTTTTTCGGTCGCAACAAGATCGATTTCGAGCGTCACGGGATTAAGCACGACGCCGTAGTAGTCGTGGGCGGCCTGCAGCGTGACGTAACCCTGCCGCACATCGTGTTGCACATTTTCGATCGGCCGCTCCAGCGGCGAGCCGAAGCCGCCGCCGCCGCCCGAACGCAGAATATAGGCGTCGCCCGCCTTGACTCTGGCGCGGTAAACCTTGGCGTTAGGAACATCGTTATCGACGACACCGCCACGCCGCATCAGCATTTCGTTGCCGGTGCCCTCGAGGCCGCCGTCAAGACCCCACGGCAGACAGACCGCGCGTTCGATGCTGGTATTGACATTGAAGTCGGTCAGCGCCTGAACCACGGTCTCGACGCCGAGGCCGCCACGATGACGTCCGGGGCCGCCCGAGTCGGGGATCAGGGACAGGCTCTCGATCAGCACCGGGAATTTAGCCTCGAACTGCTCGTTCGGACTGTTGTGGGTATCGCCGTCGTTGATGCAGACGGTAGCGGAAACGCCGTCTTCGCCGCGCTTGGCGCCCCAGCCGCCGCCGAGCGGACCAAAGCTGGTAATAAACAGCTTCTGGGTGTCGGCGTAAAATCCATCGAGCAGCGCGACGCAAAGATCGGCATGATGCCCGGCAATGATTTGATCCGGAATAGCCTTTGCGAGCGCCTTAAAGATCGTATCCACCACCGTCATCGGAAACGTCATCCACCAGCGCATCGGCGCGGGTCGCACCGCGCTGACGATGCGGCCGGGCGGCAATATGACTTTGAGGTTTCGAAACGAGCCGTCGTTGACCGGATAGTCGGTCGGCGAGGTGACGCATTTGAAGGCGACCTGCGCGCAAGCGATACCGGTGGTCGGTCCGGAATTGTAAAAGCCGCGCACCTGCTTGGCGACCTCGGTCAGGTCGACGGTCATCTCGTCGCCGGACACGATGACCTTGACTCTGATCGGGATCCGCTTGGCGATGTCGACGGCGTCGTCGTCCATGAAGGATTCGGCTTCATAGACGCCGTCCGGAATGGCGCGGGTGCGCTCGCGCGCCGCCGCCTCGGCGTGGTCCATCAAAACCTTGACGCAATCCAGCACCGGTCTTTGGCCGTAGCGGTCGAGCAATTCAAGCAAGCGCCGTTCGCCGGTTTTGATGGCGGTGATTTGGGCCCGCAAATCGCCCATCGCGCGTTCCGGCAGCCGCACATTCATGCGGATGATATCGTGAATGTCCTGGCTGACCACGCCGGCGCGCGCATATTTCACGATCGGGATCTGCAATCCTTCCGAAAAAATGTCGGTCGTGACACCGCCCAGCGTGCCGCCGACGTCCGGCCAATGCGCCATGCAGCACGAAAAGCCGACAAGGACGCCGTCATGGAAGACCGGAATGGTGAAGGTCAGATGGTTGAGATGACTGCCGGTGGTGTAGGCGTCGTTGGTCAGCAGAATGTCGCCAGGCGCGAAGCCGTCCGGAGCGAAATGTCTGATCTTGGCCTTTACGGTTTCCGACATGCCACGGATGAACATCGGCAGGCCAAGCCCGATCGATACCGTGTCGCCGTCCTTATTGAATATGCCGACGGTGAAATCCAACGCCTCGTAAATGATCATGTTATAGGCGGTGCGCATGAGGTTGGTCTTCATTTCCTCAGTGACCGCCATCACGCCATTGCGAACGATCTCGACCAGAACGGGATCGGCCGCGGATTTTGCTTCGCTCATGACCTCATCCCGGAAATTGAAATGACAAGATTGCCGATGGCGTCGACTTCGGCGCTGTCGCCGGGATGAACGACCGTCGTCGATGCATGTTCCTCGATCAACGCCGGCCCCGTTATGCGGTTGCCCGCCAGCAATACAGTACGGGCGAAGGTCGGCGTAACGACGAAGCCGCCGGCCTCTTCGAAATAGGCCTTGCGGGTTCCGGTGAAAGCATCCTTTGCCGGGGCTTCTCCGCCGCGCTCGATCTGTTCGAGGCCGGGCTTTTCCACGATTCCGGTCACTGTCGTGCGCAGGCTTGCGATCTCCGCCGGCTCAGCCGGTGCCGAGGTCCCGTAGCGCTGAGCGTGCACAGCATCGAATAGCGTTTTGATGGCCTGGCGGTCGTACGCAAGAAAATGTTCCGGCGGAATATCGACCGTGACCGAATGTTCTTGACCGATATAGCGCATGTCCAGCGCGCGCCGCACTACGACGCTTTTGGGCACGATGGACGAAGCGGCGATGGCTTGGCGGCCGTCGCGCTCGAGTTCGCCATAAACGGCCTCGAACGCCTCGAAGTCGAGATTGTCGAGCGTGATGAACCACGTGCGCACGAAATCGTAACGCAAATCGGAGAACAGCATGCCGAAAGCAGAAAAATGGCCCGGTGCGCGCGGGATGATGACCTTGCGGATGCCGATTTCCCGCGCCACCGCGGTGGCGTGCAACGGTCCGGCGCCGCCGTAAGCGACCAAAGCGAAGCTGCCGGCGTCGAGACCGCGCTCGGTCGTGACGCCTTTTACGGCATAGGACATTTTGGTCGCGGCGATGCGCAAAATGCCGTTCGCGGCCTGCGTGACGCTGAGTCCGAGCGGTGTCGCCACATGCCGCTGCATCGCCCGCTCGGCGGCCGGTGCATCGAGTTGCATCTCGCCGCCGAGAAAACGGTCGACACCGAGCCGGCCGAGAAGCAAATTAGCATCCGTGATGGTCGGCTCGGTGCCGCCGCGACCATAACAGGCGGGTCCCGGTTCGGCGCCGGCGCTGCGCGGGCCGACATGCAGCGCGCCGCCGTGCTCGATGCGCGCGATCGAGCCGCCGCCGGTTCCGACCTCGAAAATGTCGATCGTCGGCACCTGAATCGGCAAGGCCCGGTCATAGCTGCCGATCAGCGCGTGTCCCGTGGTCAGCGCGCGACCGTCGAGAATGACGCCGGCCTTGGCGGTGGTGCCGCCCATGTCGAAGGCGATGGCGTGGTCCATTCCCAGCGCGTTACACAAAGCCTGGGTGCCGATCACTCCCGACGCCGGCCCCGATTCCAGAATACGGATGCATTCGCTGCGGGCTTTCGCCAATTCAAACAATCCGCCGGTCGATTGCACGACCAAAAACGTGCCGGCAAAACCTTCGCCGGTGATGCGTTCGCCGATCTCGGTCAGGTAACGCTGCACCCGTGGGCCGATGAAGGCGTTGGCCACAACGGTCGAACAGCGCTCGAATTCGCGATACTCCTGCGACAGTTCGTGCGACGCCGAAACGAACACCCCGGGAAGCCGCCGCTGCAAGATTTCCTTGGCTCGCAATTCATGCGCCGGATTGCGATAGCAATGCAGGAACAGAATCGCGACCGCCTCAATGTTTTCCCGCTCCAGCACGTCGGCGACGGCGAGCAATTCGGTTTCATCGAGCGGCTTAAAGACCCGGCCGTCGGCGAACAGCCGTTCGCTGACTTCAAAGCAATGTTCGCGTGGCACCAGCGGCTGGTGTTTCTGAAAGAATAGGTTATAGGAATCCGGCCGGTTGATGCGGCCGATTTCATAGACGTCGCGAAAACCACGGGTCGTGACCAGCGCCGTCTTGGCGCCGGTCCGTTCCAGCATGGTGTTGATGGCGACCGTCGAACCATGCAGGAACAGATCGGCCGCGGCGAAATGCGTGCCCGCCTTGGTGACGCCCGACTCGATGCCTTCGACCATGGCGCGCGGCGTCGACAGGCTTTTGCCGAGCAGCAACCGCTTGTCGGTCTCGTCGAAAGCCGCGATGTCGGTGAACGTACCACCGATATCGGCGGCAACGCGCAAGCGATGCGGAAGCAACTCTGACGTGTCGCGCGGCATTAGACCGAAGCGCTCCTTGACCCGTTTCCGCGCGCCTAATTTTTTCGACCATCAGGGCGGATGGCCTTTGGGAGTTTCGCCTAATATCGCCTCTCGCTATCGCCTTGGCAAATTCTTAGGCCGCGTGAGCCCATGCTCTTTTGGTGACGCTCTTCGGCTCTTGCGCCCATCTTCCACTGACTCACGAGCCCATCGCGGCGTCATTGAGGACGGGCGCCCGGTCGTCGGCTGCGCCCAGACCGATCCGCGCCTTGATATGTTCGGCCAGATATTCGGCATCGCGCGCCACGCCGGAAAAACGTCCCGAGCCCCAAGTATGCAGCCAGGGTAGGCCGAGAAAATAAGCGCCATCCACCGGCGTGACGCCGCGGACATGGGTCGGCTGGCCCCGGCCATTGAACACCGGAAGATCGATCCATGAGTAATCGGTGCGAAAGCCGATGCACCAGACGATGGACGATATGCCCGCAGCGCGATAGTCGAACTGCGGCCGCTCGTGCGGCGGCGACCAAACAGGGCGATAGCGGGCCTCTTCCGGCGCCGCGATGGCCTTCTTAGCGATAAAGCCGTCGATGCTGGTCTTAATGCTTTCGGAAACCTGATCGGCCTGGTCGAGGCACAACGCCAGATCGTCGGCGCAGACCAGACGATCGCCTTTGACGTCGAGCAGACGGCCGTAGAGTTCCATCCCCTCAAGCGCGCGCTGGCGCAGATCGATATCGCGCCCGCCGTCGCGGCCGGTGACATAGTGATTGGTCTTGTCGCGCACACCTTCGCGCAACGGATGTTCGTGCACCGGAAGATCGTAATATCCCATCAAGTGCAACCATTCGACGACGTCCTTACCGCGATAGCGGCGCGCTACCCGCGGCGCATCGCCGACGCAGAGATGGACCTTGCGTCCGGCAATATGGAGATCTTCGGCGATCTGGCAGCCGGATTGGCCGGTGCCGACGACCAGCACCGCACCTTCGGGCAACTGAGCGGAATTGCGGTAGTGCGAGGAATGCACCTGCACGATGTCCTCGGGCAGCCTTTCGGCGCAGCGCGGGACAACAGGAATTTGATAGCCGCCGGCGGCGATGACCACTTGTCCGGCGATGTGGATTCCATCCGTGGTATCGAGCTTGAAACCGTGCTGGGCGTCGCCGCGCAAATGCCGCACGGTCACGCCTTGCGCCAATGGCGGATTGAAGGAAGCCACATAGGCCTCCAGATAGGCGACGATCTGGTCGCGCAGCATGAAACCTTGCGGGTCGGTATCGCGATAAGGAAAACCCGGAAGCTGACATTGCCAATTCGGCGTGACCAGACAAAATGTATCCCAGCGTTCGGCGCGCCACGCATGTCCGGCGCGCTCTTTTTCGAACACGATATGGTCGATGCCGCTTTGCTTCAAAAACCAGCTGATCGATAGACCGGCCTGACCGCCGCCGATCACGGCAATCGTGTGATTGCGGACGGGATCGGATTGGCTCATCGGTTCGCCTCCTCAATCCTCGAAAGCGTCGACAATCACGCGTGCGCCAGGAATATTTTCGAAGGCCGCGGCCCCGGTCTCGATCCGCGCCAGTTGCGCCGTCGCGCGCGAGCAGCCAAAGCCGTATTTGAGTTTCACCCGCTCGGCGGCAATATCGAGCGCCCGGCGGCTGCGCTCAACGAATTCCGCCAGCGGATAGCTCTCACCGGGTGAGAAAAAATCCTTCACCACCAGCGAGGGCGAGTAACAGGTTTCCGCGGTGCCGTCGGGCCAACGGATGCGAAAGCGCATCTCAGGCATAGAGCGGCTCCCTGAGCGCCTCGTACGCGGCGATGTGGCGGCGCGCGGTCGTTGTCCAATCGTGGCGCTCGGCTACCTGCATGCCGCGTTGGATCAATCGGTCGCGGTGCGAGACGTCGAGCGAACGGGCCATGGCCGCGGCAATCGAGGCCGGGTCGAACGGGTCGCACCACAACACATCGTCATCGCTCAGATATTCGGTGAAGGGGGGGATCGCGGAGGTTATCACCGGCACGCCGCTGGCCATGGCCTCCAGCACGACGAGGCCAAAACCTTCTTTCGTCGATGGAAAAACCAGCGCCGTCGCGAGTCGATAGAGCGCCGGCATCAAGGCCTGGGGCAACGGCCCGGTCCGGATCACAGCGCCGGCCGGCAGGCGCACGTGCTCAAGCGCCTCGGTAAATGCCGCCTGATAGGTGTGATGGTCGAGCAACGAGGCGCCGCCGGCAATGACCAGGAGGCTCGACGGGCACTGCACATGCAGGGCCGCAAAACCGCGCAGCAGCCCGATCGTATTCTTGCGTTCCTCGACGCCGCCGACAGCGAGGAAAATCGGCACGCCGCGCGGGAGCTTTAGCCGCGCCGCGAGTTCTAAATCCGTGCCGTCGAATGTCGGCGAAAAGCGCCGCCGATCGACGCCGTTGCCAACCCATTCGGCATCGCGCGCGAGCTCGCGTTTCAGCCAGTCCTGCCACAGCCGGCTCACAACGAACAAATGATCGGCCGCCTTGATCGCGCGCAACTGCAGGGCGTGGAGCGCCGCGTCGGCAAATGTATCGACATGGTGCACGGTGCGGGCAAAACCATGGATGAGGCGCACTTGCTTCAGCGTCGCCAGCGCATTGGCCGAAATGCCGTCCTGCGCGTGCCAGACGTCAAATCGCCGGTTCTTCGCCGCTTCGAAATGACGGACGTAGTCGGCGATCCGCGTCTCGACCATCGCCGTGACGTTGCGTTCCGCCGGCGCCACGGCAATGGCCGCGGTCGCGCAGACGGTGTCGCGAAAGAACCCCGCCCCCGCCGCGTCGGGAGCAAACACGGTCGGCCGATGTCCCAGCCGGCAAAGCGCGTCGCCAAGCTCAAGGGCATGCACCACGCCGCCGCGCGGATTGGTCGAGTGGGCGAGAATGGCAATGCGCAGCGCTTGCCTCATGCGAAGGCCTCGACCTTGACGCAATCCATCAGCGGCTCGCGCTCGAAATCCCAGATCGTCTCGACCGCCGAGCCCTCGGCAATGCGGACGCGACGGTCCGAGGTGATTTCCCCGATATCGGCGGCCGCGATGCCGCGATCGTTGAATCGGGCGAGTACGGCGGACAGCTGCGCCGGCCGGATCGCCAGCAGATAACCGTAGCTCGGAAAGGTGAGCAGCCAGCGCTCGAGCGCCACGCCTTCGGGTTTTGGCACCCGCATCACGTCGATCTGCGCACCGACCCGGGAGCATTCCGCCAGCATCATCGTCGTGCCGACGAGACCGCCCTGGGAAATATCCTTGGCCGCGGTGGCAAGTCCGGACTCGGCCAGGGCCGGCAAAACCTCAAGGTCGTACCTGAGCCGAGCCGCCGGCGCATCGGTCGCCGCCTCCCAATTGGCAAACGGCTCGCGATAACGACCGCGCAAATCGATGGCCGCGACCAGGCGATCCGCCGGCCGCGCGGCGAAGGAACTCAACAGACGCTTCGCCCGGCCCAGGATCGCAACCGAAAGCTGACCGCGATCGTTATGAATATTGGTGTGGCCGCCGACGATCGGCACACCATAGCGGTCGGACGCTTCACGCAGCCCGTCAAGCACCGGCACGGCCGCCGCATCGCCTTTGGCCCAGACCGCATCGACGACGGCAATCGGGCGGCCGCCCATGGCGGCGACGTCGGACAGGTTCACCATTACGCCGCACCAACCGGCGAACCATGGATCGCCGGCCACGAACTCGTTCATAAACCCCTCGATGGCGAACAATAGAAAACCGTCGCCATCGGGAATCGCCGCGCAGTCGTCGCCGACCGCGATCACGGTGTCGGCCGAGAGCGACAAGCGTTCCGCCACCGCCGCGATGTCACGCTTCGCGGCGATACCGCGGCTGGAGCGCAGTTTTGCGGCAAGCGCGTCGAGGGTCACCGCGCCGAGCATCAGGCAGCCTTCTTCGGCAACGCCAAAAATCCCCACTCGGGGTCGTCGATAGGGGGGTAATGAGCGAGGTCGGCCGCCATGTAGTGATGCGGCCGGCCATGAAGAGAAATCTCCTCAATCGTCGACCAATTCAGCCGGTGAAATAACGCGGCGTTCTGAGCCTGCACGTGAGCATAAAAGCGCCGGCAACCGCGCGCGTGGGCCGACGATACGGCGAGCCGGATCAGGGCGCTACCGAGGGCGCCGATCCGCCGGTATGCCGGCGCCACCGCCAGCCGCGACCCCCACCAGATGCCGGGCTCCGCTTCGTGGATGCGCACCGTGCCGACGACTTCCTGGTTGACCACGCAGAACGAGGAAATGGCAACGATCGGGATCGCCATTTGGTCGATCGCGTCGCGATCGTCGCCGGGAAAAATTCTTTGCTCGTCGCAGAAAACCAGGCGCCGCAGCGCCGCGGCTTCGCGGCGCTCCCAGGGATCGGTCGCGAATTTCACGCGGTATTCCGATGGCAGAAAATCCGGAAACGGCTCGAAAATCATGCGCGAGCCTCCGATTCAACAGCCTCTGCTTCAACGGCTTGGCGCTCGTAGGTCGAGAGCGCCGAACAGGCGCCGCAGCGGCCGCAGCCGGCCGCGATATCGGCCGCCCGTAGTCCGCCGGCCCGCAGGATGCGGGCAAGCGAACTGAGAATTTCATGCATGAACGCCGCCGGCGGCGGCGGATGACTTTCCATCGGCGTTCCCGAAATCGGCACGAACGGCACGACGAACGGGTAGACGCCGATAGCGATCAGTTTCTCGCAGGTCGCGAGGATCGCCTCCTTGGTGTCGCCGAGCCCGGCGAGAATATACGTCGAGACTTGGCCGCGTCCGAACACCGGCACCGCGGCGGCGAAGGCTTCAAAATAGCGCGCGACCGAAACCCGCGCTTTGCCGGGCATGATCCGCTCGCGCACCTTTTGAGTCACCGCCTCAAGATGCATGCCGAGCGAATCGATACCGGCTAAGCGCATGCGCTCAAACCAGATGTCGCTGTCCGGCGGTTCGCACTGTCCTTGGATCGGCAGATCGACCGCTTGTTTGATTGCCGTGGCGCTGTCGGCAAGGATCGCTGCGCCGCGGTCAGGGCCGGGTGGCGTGCCGGTCGTCATTACCATGTGCTTGATGCCGTCAAGTTCGACGGCGGCCTTGGCCACCTCCGCAAGCTGCGCCGGGGTTTT
>Ga0181531_10002657_pt1 | contig 11095 bp, 12 predicted proteins | sample PEATcosm2014_Bin_38_FD_119743 | JGI IMG/M metagenome (GOLD analysis project Ga0181531, IMG submission 119743) | Peatland microbial communities from MTU Mesocosm Facility, Houghton, MI, USA - PEATcosm2014_Bin11_10_metaG | ecosystem: Environmental > Terrestrial > Soil > Wetlands > Peat | place... | reverse complement strand
TGTGGCTATTGCAGCTCAGTAAGGAAGGCCAGGGCTCTGCCCTGGACCCGCTGGGGCCGTAGGCCCCAGACCCCATTTCATCTTTTCCGAGGCTGCCATCAGCTGCGGGCCAAGGCGTGAGCTACATATGATGGGACGAACACAAAATGAAATTGATCTCCGTGTTCGCCATAACAATGCTCATGGCGCTTCCTGCCTGGGCCACCGTACCTGTACCGGATGCCACGCCGGCAGCTGTCGCCTACCAGCATGGGAAGGACTTTTTCTTCCTGTTCGACTTCGTCTTTGGCTTGGCGATCGCGGCGCTGTTCCTCGCCACCGGATGGGCCGCGCGGCTGCGCGATGTCGCGGCGCGCCTGAGTGGCGGACGCTGGTTCTGGACCGTTTCGTTGACGGTGATGATCTACAGTTTGCTCTCCGCGCTGATCGGTCTGCCGGTCGCGTGGTGCGAGACATTCATCCTGCCACACCATTACGGCATTTCCACTGAAACCGCCGCACATTGGGTAAAGGACCAGGCAACCTCGCTGGCCGTGGGCGGTGTGCTGACTCTGGCGGTAGCCTGGATCCCATATCTGTTGCTACGCCGTCTGCCGCGCACATGGTGGCTGTGGGCGACCGCCGCGCTGCTGCCCTTGGTCGTGCTGTTCGTCGCGGTCGGGCCGATCTTCATCACGCCTTTGTTCAATCATTTTGGCGCGATGGAAGACAAGCGGCTCGAATCCGTATTGCGGGCAGAAGCGCTGCGCGTGGGGCTTGGCGATGCGCCGATCTATGTCATGGATCAGAGCACGACCTCAAAGGCGCCCGGCGCCTATGTGACCGGCCTGTTCGGCACTCGGGAGATCGTGCTGTTCGACACTTTGGTCAAAAGTTTCGACGAGAAACAGATCAAATTCGTGCTTGGCCATGAAATGAAACATTATCTGCTCGATGACGTGTGGAAGATTGTCGGTATTGTCGGTGCGTTGCTGCTGGGTGGATTCTTCACGGTCGATTTTCTCGGGCGGTTCGTGTTGCGACGGTGGGGCGGCCGGTTCGGCGTTGGCGGCCTGCAGGATGCGGCGTCGATTCCGTTGTTGATCGCGGCATTTTCGATTGCGAACTTCGTGCTGACGCCGGTGTTGAACCTGCAAATCCAGTCGATCGAGCACGAGGCGGACCGGTTTGGGCTGGAACTGACGCAGGATAACGACGCGGCCGCCAGCGCCTTCGTGAAATTGCAAACCGGTGCGCTAGGTGTGCCCGATCCCGGCTGGGTGCAGCGCATCTGGCGCACCGACCACCCGACGCTGCGCGACCGGATTGAGTTCGCGAACAACTACCACCCGTGGAAAGACGGCGGGAAGCTGGTGTACGGCGCCTATATGAAGCCGGAATAGCATCTTATGAAATGGGGTCTGGGGCCGTCACGCCTTGGCGTGCTGCGCACGACGGCCCCAGTGGGTCCAGGGCAGAGCCCTGGCCTTACTTTCTTGTCTTTAGGAAACGAGCAAACGCCGCCAATGTCGCCGGCGAAACATGATGTTCGATGCCCTCAGCGTCCGCCTTGGCGTCCTCCGGCGGCACGCCGAGTGCCAGCAGCAGGTCCAGCACCAGCCGGTGGCGAACGCGGGCGTGGGCGGCGAGTGCTTCGCCTTCCTCGGTGAGTTTCACGCCGCGGTGGGGTTGTGAGATGGCGAGGCCTTCGCGCTCCAGACGTGCCACGGCTTTCACGGCGGTGACGTGGGAGACGCCGAGGCGGCGGGCGATTTCGGTGGCGCGGGCCTGGCCGCCGTCGCGCACCAGGTCGTCGATCAGCTCGGCGTAGTCTTCCAGCAGCTCGGCGGCATGGGCTTCCCGCACCCGGCCGAAGCCGCGGGCCTGGGTTTCCTCCGCCTCCAGCCCCGGCGGCGGCGCCGGTGGCTGTGCTGCGCCGGCCCGGCGGGCTGACAAGGCTGCCTCCTGTTCACAGAGTAGTGCGGTTTTGGCGTAGCAGTTGATTATGTTGTAGCCAAGGCTACATTAGGGCCTGAGATGAACGCCGAGCCCCCCACTCTCGCCGCCGATCCGCCCGGCATGACGCTGCGCACCACGGCGGCCGTGCGGGACGTGCTGGCCGGCCGCCGGCGCGGTTTGCCCGCCATGCTGGTGCTGAGCGGGCCGGCCGTGGTGGCGTCCGTCGCCTATGTCGATCCGGGCAATTTCGCGACCAACATCCAGGCCGGCGCGACCTATGGCTACACGTTGCTGTGGGTGGTGCTGGCGGCGAACCTGATTGCCATGCTGTTTCAGGCGATGTCGGCCAAGATCGGCATCGTGACCGGCCACAATCTGGCGGAACTGTGCCGGATGCATTTCCCGCGGCCGGTGGTGTGGGCCATGTGGGGCGCCAGCGAAGTTGCCGCCATGGCCACCGACCTCGCGGAATTCCTCGGTGGCGCCGTCGGGCTTTCGTTGCTGCTGCATTTGCCGCTGATTGCCGGCATGGCGGTGACCGCGGTCGTGACTTACGCGCTCTTGCTGCTCGACAGCCGGGGCTACCGCCCGCTCGAACTTGTGATCGGCGGCCTGGTGGCGACGATCGGGGCCTGCTATCTCGCCGAATTATTCATTGTGCCGCCGGACTGGGCGGCTACCGCGGTGGGCAGCGTGGTGCCGAGGTTGCCGGATAGCGGGGCGGTGACGCTGGCGGTCGGCATTGTTGGCGCCACCGTGATGCCGCACGCGATCTATTTACATTCCGGCCTGACGCAAGCGCGCACGTTGCCGCGCGACGATTCCGAGCGGCGCAAGCTGGTGCGATATTCGAACCTTGAGGTGATCTTGGCGCTGACTTTCGCCGGCGCCGTCAATGCCGCGATGGTCATGATGGCGGCGGCCGCGTTCCATGCCGGCCATCCGGATGTCGCCGAAATTGAAACCGCCTACCACACGCTGGCGCCGCTTTTGGGCGCTGCCGCCGCGGCGATCTTCTTGATTTCGTTGATGGCGAGCGGCATTTCCAGCTCGGTGGTCGGCACCATGGCCGGCCAGCTCATCATGCAGGGGTTTCTGCGCCGCCGGATCCCGGTGTGGGTGCGGCGTTTGGTAACCATGCTGCCGGCGTTCGCCGTGGTGGCGGCCGGCGTGGATGCGACGCGAAGCCTGGTGATCAGCCAGGTGGTGTTGAGCCTGGTGTTGCCGGTGCCGATGGTAGCGTTGTTGATCCTGAGCCGCCGTCGGGCCGTGATGGGTGCCTTTGTGGCGGGACGGGTGACGAGCGTGGTGGCGTTGGCCGCTGCCGGGCTTACCCTGGCGCTGAACTTTGTGCTGCTCGCGCAGATTTGGACTGGGTAAAAGCCGAAGGTTCCATCTCGGCAACGCGTGTGCGGGTACGCAACGTAACCCACTCCTCGGCACTCGTCGGATGTATGCCGATCGTGCGATCGAAATCGCGCTTGGTGGCGCCCGTGGTCATGGCCACGCCGATCGCCTGCATCATTTCGGCGGCATCGTCGCCCAGCATGTGCGCGCCGACAACGCGCTGGCTCGCCTGATCGACTACCAGTTTGATCGTGGTCCTGCGCTGACGGCCGCTCATCATGTGGCGCAACGGCGTGAACTGGGCCAGATAGATGTCCGCAGGGCCGCGCATCGCTGCCTGCGCTTCCGTCAGCCCGCAGGTCGCGAGCGGCGGCACCGAAAATACCGCGGTCGGAATCGGGTTGAAACTCCAGTCCCGCTTGTGGTCGCCGCCAAACAGGCGGTCCGCGAGCGCGTGGCCCTGCGCGATCGCGACCGGCGTCAGATTTAATTTGTTCGAGACGTCGCCAATGGCAAAAATATGCGGCTGGCTGGTGGTGTGGAAATCGTCCACCACCACGCCACCGTTCGGAGCCAGCGCGACCGCGGCCCGATCCGCCCCCAACCCGGTGGTGTTCGGCGCGCGGCCGGTGGCGAAAAACACCAGGTCGGCATCGAAATGCCGCCCGTCCGCCAGATGCAAGCGTTTGATGCCGGAAATTTCCTCCAGCCGCGCCAGCTTCATGCTGGGGTGCAGGCGCACACCCTGCGCCCGCAACGCGTCCGCGAGTGCCACGCGCAAATCATGGTCGAAGCCGCGCAACGGCAAATCCTGGCGGAATACCAGGTCCACCTCCGCCCCCAGCCCGCGAAAAATGCCGGCAAATTCCACCGCGATATAGCCGCCACCCACCATCACCACGCGTTTCGGCAACGCAGGCAGATAAAACGCGCTGTCCGAAACAATCCCGTGTTGTGCGGCGCCCTCGCATTCCTCCGGCCAGGTCGGAAAACCACCAGTCGCAATTACGATCCGCTCCGCGGTGATCCGCCGCCCGTCCAGCTCCAGCGTGTGCGGGTCCGCGAACTCAACGTGGCCGTTGAAACTGGTGACGCCGGAGCCATCTAAGAGCCGCACATAGACGGCGTTCAGCCGCGAAATTTCCTTGTCCTTCGCGGCGATCAGCGCCGGCCAGTCATGCGTCGGCAAATCTCCGCACCAGCCGAACCCGTGCGCGTCCCTGGCCCACGCGCCGTACTCGGCCGCCTGCACCATGAGCTTCTTCGGCACACACCCGACATTGACGCATGTGCCGCCCCAGAAACGCTCCTCTGCAATGGCTACGCGTGCGCCGTGACTGGCCGCGATGCGCGCGCACCTTACGCCGCCGCTGCCGCCGCCTATTACGAACAGATCGAAATCGTACATCGAAATCCCTTAAGGAAAGGAAGGCCAGGGCTCTGCCCTGGACCCGCTGGGGCCGTAGGCCCCAGACCCCATTTATTTTAGTTCCGAGTCTGGTATTAGCTGACAACGAACTCTTTTGGCCGTAACGTGCGGGCCAGACTATCCATCAGGCCATTCGCCATTCCGGGCTCTTCGCCATCAAAAAATCCGTGCGCTACATCCAGATATTCATTGATCACGACCTTGGCGGGCGCACCATCCGGCATCGCGAGCTCCGCGCCGGCGGCACGCAACAACGCCCGCAGCACCGGATCCAACCGCGCCAATGGCCACTCCGGCGGCAGTGATTCCGACAACATCGCGTCCAAGAAATCTTGCTTCTCAGCGGCCACACGCACGATGCGGCCAAACAATTTGGCATGCGCGTCGGGCGCCCGCCCATCCTCAAAGCCACCCATGCCCGGCAACACACCAAGCCGGTGGCGCAGGAACTGGTCAATCACCGCCTCAGGATTCTCAGGCCCCTGTTCGCTCTGAAACAGCGCCTGCACCGCGGCGACGCGCGCGGCGGTGCGCGGACGCGTGGACTCACCGCTCATGGCGCCACCGCGAACCGGCGCGCCGCCGCAATCTGTAACAACGAAGCGACGGCCGCCTCCGCACCTTTATTAAAGCCGTCGCGGCCACTGCGCGCGGCCGCCTGCTCGATCGAGTGCACCGTCAGCACACCGGAGCCCAAAGCAATGCCATGGTGCAGCGCCACCTGCATCAAGCCCGCCATGGTTTCGCGGCAAATATGGTCATAGTGATCGGTGCCGCCGCGCACGATGCATCCCAACGCGACAAAACCGTCAAACCTTTGCGGCCCGCGCACCACAATGGCGATCGCCTGCGCGAGTTCGAAGCTGCCGGCAACGTCAAGAATTTCGTGGCGGGCGCCGGCTTCCCCAAGAATGCGCGTGGCACCCCATGTCATGCCGTCGATGATGTCGCGATAGTACGGCGCGCGCACCACCAGCACCGAGGGCGGCGCTCCCGGCACGGCAGGCGCGGTCGGCAATGGCGCATCCGCGCTGCTCATCGCGGATCCTTGCGTGACAGCGCGATCGGGCGGCTGCCGACGATGTTGAGGCCGTATCCGACCAGGCCGACGATCGGGCGCGGATTGTTGGTCAGCAGCACCATTTCATGCACGCCGAGATCGGCCAGGATTTGCGCGCCGATGCCGTATTCGCGCAACATACGTTCCGGCATCGAGCCCGCCGCGTGGCGGCCGGTGACGAAATCGAGCACGCCGCTGGCTTTCCAGTCGTGCAGCACCACCATGACGCCGCTGCCTTCCGCCTCGATCGCGCGCATCGCGGCATGCATCAGCAGGTTGGTGCGGCCGCCTGGCAAGATTTGGATTGGATCGATGGCCTGCATGCGCACCAGTACCGGCAGACCAGTTCCGATATCGCCCTTGACCATGACGATGTGTTCGGCCGGTGTAATGGTGCTGTTATAGACCATGACGCGCCAATGGCCGGTGTCGAGGTCGGCGGTCGTTTCGTGCACGCAGTTGACGTATTTTTCGGTGCGGCTGCGGTAGGCGATCAGGTCCGCAATGGTGCCGAGTTTCAGTGCGTGGCGTTGCGAGACTGCGACGAGATCTGGAAGGCGCGCCATGCTGCCGTCGTCGTTCATGATTTCGCAGATCACGCCGGCGGGGAGCAGGCCGGCCATGCGCGCCAGGTCGACCGCGGCTTCGGTGTGGCCGGCGCGGATCAGGGTGCCGCCGGGGCGGGCTACCAAGGGAAATACATGGCCCGGGGTGACGATTTGTTGCGCGGTACTGTGCGGGTTGATGGCGACGGCGATGGTGTGGGCGCGGTCGCGCGCGGAGACGCCGGTGGTGGTGCCGGTGCACGCGTCGATCGAGACGGTGAAGGCGGTCTGGTGGCGCTGCTGGTTGGCGACGGCCATCATCGGCAGCCCGAGGCGTTCGACCTGCTCGCCCGTCATGGCGAGACAAATCAGGCCGCGGGCATGCCGCATCATGAAGGCCAGCGCCTGCGGCGTGGCGAACTGGGCCGGGATGATCAGGTCGCCCTCGTTTTCGCGGTCCTCGTCGTCGACGAGAATGAACATGCGCCCCGCCTGCGCCTCCGCGATCAGCTCCTCGGTAGGGCTGATCGCCTCGTGCCGCCTGATCTTAAGTAGAGAGTCCGGACTCATGTCAGCCTAAATGAATGGGGTCTGGGGCCCCCGGCCCCAGTGGGGGTGCAGGGGGCAAAGCCCCTTGGCCTTCTGTTTCGCGAAGCCGTGCCACGTACCGCGCCAGCATATCGATCTCGATGTGGACCGCGTCGCCAGGCTTGCGCAACCCGAGCGTCGTGTTGGCCGCCGTGTGCGGGATGATGTTGACGGCGAATTGCTGGCCGTGGACTGCGTTGACGGTGAGGGAGACGCCGTCCACCGCGACCGAGCCTTTTTCGGCGATGAAGCGGTGCAACGGGGCCGGGACGGCGATTTCGAGGCGCAGCGAGCCGTTTTGGGGGGTGACGCGGGTGATGTCGCCGATGCCGTCAATGTGGCCGGAGACCAGGTGGCCGCCGAGTTCGTCGCCGAGGCTCAGGCTGCGTTCGAGGTTGATTTGGGTGCCGGGGGACCAGGTGGCGAGCGTGGTGCGGGAGAGGGTTTCGGCCGAGACGTCCACGTTGAAGGTTTCCGCGGCGATTTCGGTCGCGGTGAGGCAGCAGCCCGAGCAGGCGATGGATGCGCCCAGGTTCGCGCCGGCGAGGAAATCGGGCGGGGCTGCGATGGTCAGGCGCATGTCGCTGCCGCCGCCGATCGGGGTGGCGGCGCGGAGGCTTCCGAGCGCGGTGACGATGCCGGTGAACATGGTGGTTAGGTGATCTTGCTGAACTCGGTCAGCAGATCGTCGCCCAGGGGGCGCTGTGCAACCCTTGCGAAACGGTGCAATTCGGTCAGCGACGCGATGCCGGTGGCTTGCACGGCGGGGAGGCCGTCGGCGCCGAGGATCGTCGGCGCATGGAACCAGGCGAGGTGGTCGACCAGGCTGGCGCGCAGAAAGGCGGCGGCAATGCTGGCGCCGCCTTCGACGAGGATGGCGGTGAGGCCGGCGTCGGCCAGCGCCGTGAGGGCGGCGGCGGGGTCGATGCCGGCGTCGTCGTGGGCGATTTCCAGGCAGCGGACGCCGGTGCGGGTGAGGGCCTCGATACGGGCGGGGTCAGCGCCGTTGCGGTGCAGGATCCAGGTTTGTGTGTCGCCGGCGGTAGAGACGAGGCGGGCCATCAGCGGGGTACGCAGGTGGCTGTCGAGCACCAGGCGCACCGCGGGGCGCGACGAGAAACCCGGGATGCGGCAGGTCAGGTCGGGGTCGTCGGCGAACACCGTGCCGACGCCGACGAGGATCGCGTCGTGCTGGCCGCGCAGGGCGTGCGCGGCTTTGCGGGCTTGGGTGCCGGTGATCCATTGGCTTTCGCCGGTGGCGGTGGCGATGCGGCCGTCCAGCGTGCTGGCCAGTTTGAGGGTGACGAGGGGGCGGCGGCGCTGGATGCGGCTGAAAAAGCCGGCGAGCACTTCGGTGGCCTCGGCGGTCAGCACGCCTTCGGTGACTTCGAGGCCGGCGGCGCGCAGGCGGGCCAGGCCAGTGCCGTTGGCGCGGGGGTCGGGGTCGGTTGCGGCGGTGACGACACGGGCGATGCCGGCTTCGATCAGGGCGTCGGCGCAGGGGGGCGTTCGGCCGTGGTGGCTGCAGGGCTCGAGCGTGACGTAGGCGGTGGCGCCCCGGGCGGCCGCGCCCGCCATGGCGAGGGCCTGGGTCTCGGCGTGGGGGCGTCCGCCAGGGGCGGTGATGCCCTGCCCAACGACGATATTTTCGTTAACGATGACGCAGCCGACGGGCGGGTTGGGCCAGGTGGTGCCGAGCGCGCGGCGGGAGAGGGCGATGGCGGCGCGCATGGGGGTGGTGTCCATGCGGGTGGTGTTCAGGTTGTGGCGGCGAAAGGCAAGGCGTCGGCCCTAGTAAGGCGGTTTGCGGCGGGCGTGCTGGGCGCGGGCGGCTTCGGTCCACCAGGCGAGGTCGTCGGCGAAGCGGGGGAAGGCGTTGGCGAGCGCTTCGCCGGCGGGGCCGCTGGGGGTGGCGTCGGCGTTCAGGGTTTGGGCGATGGGGCCGACGGACAAGGTGGAGGAGATCACCACCATGCCCATTTCGGAGAGGATGCCTTGCCAGGCGATGGCGGAGCGCACGCCCGAAAGGCGGCCGCCCGAGTAGCTCGCGATCGCGGCGGGGCGCCAGAACCATTCCTCGAGGAAATGGTCGGTGAGGTTTTTCAGGCCGGGTTGCACGCCCCAGTTATATTCGCCGACGACGAAGACAAAGGCGTCCGCGGCGCGGATTTTTGTTGCCAGGTCGTGCATGGCGGGCGGGGCGGCGCCCGGGGCGTATTCCTTGTACATGCGGTCCAGCATGGGGAAGTTCAGATGCCTGGCGTCGATCAGTTCGGCGGCGTCGCCGCGCTTGAGGAGGCCGGCGACGATGAAGTCGGCGAGGCGGATGCCCATGCGGTCGACGCGGTAGGAACCGTAGAAGACGAGGATCTTGTGGGCCATGGGATGCCTCCGGGGTTGCAGGGGCATTACCCGGCGGCGCGCGGGTCGTCCATCGCCGGCGAGGGGGGCGGCGGCGCGTGACGAACCGCGTTGCGAGTGGCCAGCGTGCGGCTGCGACCGCTCGGAACAGTTTCCGCGGCGCGCCTGCCGGCGATGCGGCGTAGCGGCGCTTATTTGAGCGTCACGTAATAGCCGGAGACCGCGGCGATGCAATCTTCCTGTCCCGCAAGACTACCGTTGCGGTAGAAGGCGATGGAAGGTGTGGTTCCGGGATCGGCGTAGAGTGTCACTGCCGCCGTGGTCGTTGGGTACAGGGCGCCGTCAGCAGGCACCTCGGGCACAAAGTAACTTACTTCGGAGCCGTTGACGGTTGTCGTGACGAGCATTTGGCCGATCGACCCCGACGCAGCCAAATGCCGATAGTAGTTGATCGTCTGAATCACCAGGCGCTTGCCGGCAGGAATCGTTGTGAGATTGGTGGTCCCCGAGCTACTCCCGGCAGGCATGGTCGTGCCAGCGTCGAACTGCACGGCGTCGGGCGAAGCCGCCCGGGCGGCGCCCGGTGCCAGGGCGGCAAACGCCGCCAGGAAAGCGATGGTTGCGAGGCATCGCGCGGTGCGCAAACTGGTGGGGCTGATCGTTGCCATGGCGGACTCCTGACGGCGAATTGCGCGGGGCTGCGCTACCGCTCTCGCGCCGTAGCAACGCGGTGTCGTCCCACGTGGTGCAAAAACTGTGTCATTCCGTGCAAAAATCACTGGGCGAGGAGCGGCGTTCCGCGCGCGTGCCCGGCCGGGTGCATTACCCGGCTGGCTTGGGGTCTTCCATTTGGCCGAGGAAGGCTTCGAAATCCTTGGCCTCCCTAAAATCGCGGTAAACGCTGGCGAAACGGACATAGGCGACCTCGTCGACTTCCTTGAGGGTGTCCATGACGAGTTCGCCGATCTGGGTGGTGGGGATGTCGGTTTCGCCGGACGATTCGAGCTGGCGGACGATGGAGTTGACGATGCGGTCGATACGGTCGGGAGCGATCGGGCGCTTGCGGACGGCGACGTTGATGGAGCGGGAGAGCTTTTCGGCGTCGAAGGGGACGCGGCGGCCGTCGGATTTGATGACGGTGAGCTCGCGGAGCTGAACGCGCTCGACGGTGGTGAAGCGCTGGCCGCAACTGGTGCAGAAGCGGCGGCGGCGGATGGCGGCGCCGTCCTCGGCGGGGCGGCTGTCTTTGACCGCCGTGTCCTCGTGGCCGCAGAAGGGGCAGCGCATTAGGGGGTGGGGGGGGTGAGCATGGGGTCCCCTATATAGGCGTGAGTTTAAGGCAGGAAGGCCAGGGCTCTGCCCTGGACCCGCTGGGGCCGTCACGCCTTGGCGTGCTGCGCACGACGGCCCCAGACCCCAATTTATTTGTTCCGAGATCGGCATTGGCGGCGCGACAGCAGGTGAAACTCACAGCTCTGCCCGGATAGTATAGGAGACTCCCGCCGCGCAGCGCTTATGCCAGCGGCGGCACGCCGTCGGGGGTCCAGGGGGCAGAGCCCCCGGCCTTACTTTGCTCGATAAATCGGGATGCGACGCATCAGGCCGGGACGTGGTCGATCAGATCAAACCGGCGTTCGATACGATCAAGACGGACATCCACTCGGTCCAGGCGGCGCTCGACGTTGGCCGTGCGCTCTTCGAGCACACCGATCCGGTGTTTCAGGTCGACGACCTCCTCGATGAGCCGGTCGAGCTTCTCGTCGATCCGGCGGAGGTAGCGCAGTACCAGGTTGTCCGGCTCGTCGCTCATGGCGTGAGTATAGGGAT
>Ga0181531_10002656_pt1 | contig 11097 bp, 11 predicted proteins | sample PEATcosm2014_Bin_38_FD_119743 | JGI IMG/M metagenome (GOLD analysis project Ga0181531, IMG submission 119743) | Peatland microbial communities from MTU Mesocosm Facility, Houghton, MI, USA - PEATcosm2014_Bin11_10_metaG | ecosystem: Environmental > Terrestrial > Soil > Wetlands > Peat | place... | reverse complement strand
CCGTAAATGAGATAGACATAGGCGTGGCCCCGTTGCAAATACAAAGACCGATTGCGCCGCGTCTTTCCGCGGAAGGCATGTCCGGCTGCATCGCCGACCGGATACGCTTCCGTCTCGACGATGCGTCCGCTCAACCTGCCGGCGTCGGTGTCATGGACCACGACCTTGCCAATTAAATAGCGCGCCAACGCCACGGTATCCACCGGAAGCTCCGCTCGACGCAGCCGCCGGAGCCGCCGATCGGGTCGCGCTCGATTGGAGCGCGTCAATTGGTACCGCCGCAGTCGACTACTGCGGAACGGGCCCCGCCCGCACACCGCAATGTCAGTTCGGAAGCTTCTGCAACCAATCTACCAACTCGGCCGCGAGTGCGATTCGGTGATCCTGAAAGCTATGGTCGCTTGGCAGCGTGATCGCAGTGACCCTGCCTCCATCTCGGGTCACGGCTTCAGCCAGTTGGCGGTTTTCTTGCCCACCGGCCTTCGAGGCGCCGATTACCAGCAGCGGATAGCGTGTCAGGTCCTTCGCCCACGGCAGGAAGTTCCAGTCCTTCCGATGCGCCAAAACTTCCGCGGCGGTACTCGTCGCGGTCGCTCCGTGCAGTGAATTGCCAAGGTCGTCGAATTCCTTGGCGACCAATTCCGCACGCGCGGGACCACTGACCTTGGCGAACTCGTCAGCGGTATTTCCGACATTCCAGGCATCGATCAGGAAGACACCAAGAAGCTGCCCATCCGAGCGCGCATGCGAGGCGCTCGCAAAACCGCCCATGCTGTGTCCGCCTAGAACGATGCGGTGCGTATCGACGCCGTATTTCTCGGCGATATCCGCTCGCCGTACAAACGCGACCGCGGCATCCACATCCTCTAACACGTGGCGGATGGAAAAGACTCCGGGACTGCCCCAGGCCCCGCGGTAATGCAAGGTCAGCACATTCCAGCCGGCACGCCGGATAGCCTGTGCCAGATCCAAGTTTTGCTCGTTGCCGGGAAATCCGTGTAGAAGCACGACGGTCGGATGGATTCCGGCACCACCGGCGAGATAGAACAGCGCGTTCATTCCCACGCCATGGCTGGGTATGAGCACCTGTGCCGAATGGGGCGGATGCATGGGATCCGGCGCCGGGTCGCTGATGACGGCCGATGGAATTGGCATGCTCGCCTCGCTCGCCTCGCTCGCCTGCGTCGCGCCGATCAACATCAAGGTCATCAATGACCCGAAGAGGAATTTCATCTCGAGCTCCGAATTCTGAATTGGCGTTGCTGCTGATGTTGATCATATAGGACGCCAGCCGGAAATTGGCCGGTTGTCGCCAGACGCCTCGCCCAGTGAGGACCGGGGGCGATCCAGGCGTCCATACCACTACATCTATTCCCGGACTCCCCGCTTCCGTTTACGATGCCGCCCTCTGCCCCCATGGACGATTGAATGCCCCTTGCCGCTCTGCTTGCCGTATTGCTGGCCGCATGTACCCATGCATGCTGGAACCTGGTGGCCAAAACGGCGGCGCGATCGACACACTTCGTCTGGCTGTACTCCATGGCCTCGCTGCTGATATGGACCGGGCCGGCGATCTGGATATCGGCGCACACCCATTTTCAGGCAGGCCCGTTACCGTGGCTGGCTCTGGTCGCCACCGCCGTCTTGCACTTGGCCTACTCGCTTGCGCTCCAAGCGGGATATCGTGCCGGCGACCTGTCGCTCGTGTACCCCATTGCGCGCGGCACCGGCCCGTTGCTGTCGTTCGCCGGCGCGGCTTTGTTGTTGGGAGAACGACCCGGCTGGATACCGCTGCTCGGCGTCTTACTGGTGGTCAGCGGCATTGGGCTAATCGCCGATCTTTGGCGCCCGCGACGCCAATCACCGCGCGCCGGAATCCTTTGGGGATTACTCACGGGTGCCTGCATCGCCAGCTACACACTAAATGATGGCTGGGCCGTGAAATACCTGGCGCTCTCGCCGATCCTCGTCGATTTCAGCGGCAACCTGGTTCGCGCCCTGGTGCTGGCGCCGCGCGCCCTGGCCAACTCCTCACAACTGCGCAGCGACATCCGAGAATTCGGACGTGCGGCCGTGGTCGTGGGCGTGCTGGGGCCGCTTGGTTACATCCTGGTTTTGTGGGCGATGACCATCGCCCCCATCAGCCATGTAGCGCCCGCACGCGAACTGGCGACACTGGTGGGAACCTACTTTGGCAGTCGCTTGCTCAAGGAGCAAGCCGGCTGGAGCCGCGTCGCGGGCGCCCTGTGCATCGTCCTCGGCGTCATTTGCCTGGCGGCGACGGACTCATGATCCGCATATGATCAGGTTTTGATAATGCCGGGCCGCTAAGCGAGCCGCAGGATCGCCGCTCCGCCCGCGATGAAGCAAGCCGAGATAATACGCCGTGGTCCGATGGGCTCCCGGAGCACCAAGCCCGCAATCAGCGTACCAAATAGTATTGAAGTCTCGCGAAGCGCTGCCACCACCGCAATCGGTGCAACTGTCATCGCCCATAACGCCAATCCGTACGATGCGGTCGCACCTATGCCCCCGGCAATCCCGAGCCGCCAGTAGCTGCCAAGGTACGGGACAAACGCAGACCTTCTCGCCGTCAATGCCCAGACCGTGAGCGGCACTCCGGTCAGTAAAAAGACCCACGACGTATAGGCCGCCGGCGCTCCTGAAAGTCTGACCCCGAGACCATCGATCAGCGTGTAGCCCGCGATCACCAGCGCGTTCAAGAGCGCCAGTTGCACGCCGTTGCGATCCTTGAGTGTGCCGCCCAGAGCGATGATGAAAATGCCTATACAAATGGCCATTACGCCGATCCAGGCGAAAAGCGACAACGCATCGTCCATCTGGAATGCGCTGACGATCGCCACAATCAGCGGCGCAGCTCCGCGCATCAGGGGATAGGCTTGGCTCATGTCAGCGATTCGATACGTGCGGGCGACGAGCAAGAAGTAAATGATTTGCAGGATCGCCGAGGCAATCGCGTAAGGAAAGCTCGAAGCGGTCGGCCTGGTCAAGAACGGAATGAGCACCGCCGATAGCCCCGCGGCTGCCGTCGTGACCATGATCGTGGTCAGAAGCTTGTCGGGGGCCGATTTCACGATGGCATTCCAGCTCGCGTGCAGCAAAGCGCCCAACATGACCACCGCAAAAACCATTATTGGCATTCCGCCACAATAATCGTTTCCTCGAGCATTGGCTCGCCTCCCCGCTGTCAGCAAATGCCGACACGACCTCGAGCAGGTCCGCAGGTCGAAGTCTCGAACTAAGCCGTCTATGCTCCGCGCTGGAGCCAACGAATCGCCATCCGGGACTGCAGCATGACGGTACTCTCCGTTCGCCATCGCACCGAGTATAAATACCGGCAGCCCGTCGAATTGGGTGAACATCGTTTGATGTCGCGGCCACGCGATAGCCACGATCTACGATTGATCGATACGGCGCTGCTGGTGGCGCCACAGCCGAGCGAGCTTCGATGGATGCACGACGTCTTCGGCAATTCGATCGTGGTCACCTCCTTCACGGATAAGTCCGACGCACTGATTTTCGAATCCTCATTTCGTGCCGAACACTTCCCGTTGCCCGCGCAAACGATTTGGGTTGAACCTTACGCGAGGAATTTGCCGTTCAGCTACAGCAGCGACGATAGCGCGGATCTGGCGCGCTCGATGGAGCGCCAATACCCGGACCCTGAGCACCTCGTCGATCAATGGGCAAAGCACTTCGTCGATGCGTCTCCCGACAGGACGACGATGGATATCCTCGTCACGATCAACCAAGCGATCAACAGCGATTTTGTCTACACACGGCGCGAGGAATTCGGTGTACGCGAGCCGACCGAGACCTTGCGGCAGCGCTCCGGCAGTTGCCGGGATTTCGCGGTGTTCATGATGGAAGCCGTACGAAGCCTCGGGCTCGCGGCTCGCTTCGTGTCGGGTTATCTGTATGACGAACGGCTCATCGGCGCAGAGGGCGGCCTCGTGGGCGGAGGCGCTACACACGCCTGGTTACAAGTCTACCTCCCCGGCGCGGGTTGGGTAGAATTCGATCCTACCAACGCGCTCATGGGCGGTCGCAATTTAATTCGCGTCGCAGTGGCGCGCAATGCGCATCAGGCCACGCCGCTCGCGGGCGTCTTCGTCGGGTCGACGGACGACTTCCTGTCGATGAACGTGACCATCGAAGTGACCGCCGACTAGCGCCCAATTCGGGAACGATGTCGAATTAGGCGCTCGCTGTCGCGCCGTGATTCAAAGCTCGGCGTCCAAGGGCAGCAACGATAGCAAGTCAGCTTCGATTCGCCGCAACGGGCGTTTTGACGGTTCGACCTTGTATTCAACCGGGGCGCCATTCTCTACGGTCCGCCACACCAGATGCGTCGACCCTTCGGCACCTGCCGGCAACGTGACCATGTATGAATTTTCGGGACGTGTCATCGCCTCAAAGCGGGTGACCGTTTGTTGCGATAGCTGCGCACTGTCGATGATCAATCCGATCTCCGTATTCAGACGCCGCGAGCGCTGGTCGAGGTTCATCGAACCGATAAATAGACGCCGACGATCGAGCACATAGAGTTTCGCGTGCAGAGCGTAGTTTCCATATGACGAAATCTTCGCGGACTGGCCGCTGCCGCGAGAACTGCCGAGCCGGGCCCGCACTTCATAAAGCTCGACACCGTCGCTCAACAACATGGGCCTGTAGTGCATATAACCGGAGTGGGCCGACACCTCCGGCGCGGATTCGAGCGAGTTGGTCAGAATTCGGATGCGCACATGGTGATCGCGGCGGTCCTTGAGCAGCCGCAATTCGCCATTCGACGGAACGATGTAGGGCGAGATGATCAGCAGTTCGTTTTGCACCTGCGCGATCGCCTGCGCAACGGGCTCGTATAAGAGGCTCGAGACTCCGGGTACACTCAGGTCCTTGCCTTTCAGCGGACTATCGCAAACGACTTGCGCACCGGCCCACGTGAGCGGCAGCCGGCCGGCCAATATTCCGGCAAGCGGCTCACCGTGCTCGAGCTCTGCCTGGAAATCGACGCCGTCCGTGTCGAGGCGATCGCCGTGATCGCGGTCGCGCCGCGCATGCGTATGGACGGGGCGCAATGCCGTCACCGGTATTGCCGACGCACTATTCCAAAATTCATCGAATGTTCCGGAGAGATCATGGACGACGGGGCCGGCAACGAACAGATCGTCGTCGGCGAATTGCGATACAGGATCCACTTGAAAATACTGGTCGCCAATATTGCGCCCACCGACGAGTGAGATCGAGTTGTCGGTGACCAGCAACTTATTGTGCATTCGATAATCCAGCCTGGAGTGATGGAGCAGGAATTCGGTGCCTTTTATCAACCAGTTGTGACCCCGGTAGGCAAACGGGTTGAAGATTCGTATTTCGATGTTGGGCTGCGTCGCGATTGCAGCGATTTGCTCGTCTCCCGGCTTCGTGTCCGTATCGTCCAGCAGCAGGCGTACCCGTACTCCACGCTCTGCGGCGCGAGTCAGCGCGTCCGTGATCATCCGGCCGGATACGTCTCCTCGAAATATAAAATACTGTAGATCGAGAGTGCGCTGCGCGGCGTTGATCATCTCCATTCTCATCAGCAGCCCGTCGATGCCGACCGAGATGATTCGATACGCGCCGTTTTCGCCATGCTCGCGCGCAGCGCCTGCAAACTCCTGTCCGAGCTTGGTCGTCTCCGGCTCCGCCAGTGCCACCGAAGGGGTCTTAGGAAAAGATGATCCGGGCGGCAGGGAGGCGCAACCGCCACTCCAGATAGTCACCGCGATGCCAAACACACAATTGCGCAATGCGTTCCGCGTATTCGGCGATGGCCGGTGTGTTTTGCTCGGCGGCACGATGATCGACCCGCTCCTGTTAGTGGCGAGCGAAGACTCTAACGGTCGGTTACCGTGCTTCGATAGTCGCCGGCACTGCGAGCGGCTGTAGGAACTTACTGATCCGGCGTCGCCGACTGCGTCGGAACCCGCCGTCACGGAATGCGTTGCTGCACCTACAGTGCGCAATGCGTCGCAGGTGCAGAATTTTTCCCGGCATTAAACCAATCACAGGAGATTTGAGAGATGAGACATCTCGTAATAGTTAGTGTCCTCGCAATCAGTGTTATGGCTGCACCGCTGGCATTCGCCGACGACGCCGCGATGGACGGATCGCACCACTTCGTCAAGGATTCGGTGATCACCACCAAGGTAAAGGCGAAATTGGCCGAAAAGCATCTCGATACCTTGACGAGGATCAAGGTCGACACCGACGCGAACGGCGTCGTCTGGCTCAGTGGGCGAGCTCCCTCGCAGGATGCCGTTGACCTCGCAAGCATGATCGCGCGAGACACGGACGGCGTGACAGCGGTTCATAACGACATCGCGATTGCGCGGTAGCGCTTAGGCTCATCGTGAGCGGGCGTGGGCCCTTCGAGAATCGCGACACGAAGGGTCCACGCAGTGGGGTTCGAGCGAATAATGTAAGAATTTGCCTACACCCATAGTTCACGATCCCGTATTCTCGCCGGCCGGGTGACCCAGTAGTGTATTGGCGAGGTGGCAGTCAACGCAAAATCAACCACCGCCACGCGCCGCGAGGTGCGTCAGGAGGGACCAAATGTCTAGTGTGCTCATCGCCGACGACCATTCGATAGTTCGCGCCGGGCTACGCGCCTATTTGCAGGCGGATCGATCCATTCGCAGCATAGGCGAGACTGCATCCGGTAATGAGACGTTGCAGCGCCTGCGCAGCGAGCCCTGGGACCTGGTGTTACTCGATATCAATATGCCCGACCGTAGCGGCATCGACATCCTGCGTCATATTCGCTCGGGCCATCCCGACACGCGGGTGCTGGTCATGAGTGGGTTTGCGGAAAATGTATATGCAGTCAACGTGCTCAAAGCCGGTGCGGCTGGCTACCTTTCCAAGGATCAGGGCGCCGACGAGATTCTGCGAGCAGTCCGCACCGTACTCGCAGGGCGGCGTTATGTCAGCGCGGCATTGAGCGAGATGCTCGTAGACGCGCTGGATGAGCCTCCGGAACAACCGGCGCACGCCATTTTGTCGCAACGCGAGTTCCAGATTCTGTGCAAGATCGCGGTCGGACGAAGCATCTCGGAGATCGGCAAGGAACTACTGTTGAGCGTCAAAACGATCAGCACTTACCGCGCGCGGGTGCTCGAGAAAATGAATTTTGCAACCAACGCCGACCTGACCACCTACGCGCTCCGCAACGGCCTTGTCCTATAGTTTGAGCGCCGGGACTTGATTCAAATCTCCTGACGAGCGACCTCCTCCAGCGTTCGCCATCGGTGGCGCCGCTGGGTGAGGGCGCCTGTCTCGATCAGTGGCAAATCTCGTCGCGGTCGCCGCACTCATGCCATGTGTGTTCGTGATAGTACCGATGGTGATCGCGGTCGTAGTACCCTTCTCGTGGCTCAGCCACGCAGCCCAACGCCAGGCCGAGCAAGCCCGCCAAGAAACTGCCTTTGGCAACGCGAATGATCGTTGTCATGGTCGCTCCTATCTATCGATGACGGCTCCAGCCTAACGCACAGGCGCTGCGGCCAACATCCGCTGATTCTCGACAATTGCTGTAGCGCAAGTTCTTACAAATCTGCGCGACGGGGTGAGCGGCATCGCGCTACGGCTGCCCGCGGCGCGACCAGCGCGCTTCGCCCTGAAGCCGCCGGAATTCGTCCCGGAGGCTGATGATCTCTTCGTCCGATAAGCCCTCTAATTGCACCAAATGATTTCGCGCGCCCTCGACGGCGCGAATCAGCTCATCGAGCTTCAACTGAATTGCGTTAACGTCACGCGTTTGGGAATACTGAATCAGGAATACCATCAAGAAGGTCACGATCGAGGTGGTCGTGTCGATCGCGAGCTGCCAGTGGTCCGAGTACCGATACCTGTGACCGACGATAGCCCACGCGAATACGGCCATTGCGGCGATCGTGATGGCCCAAGGCGAGCCCAACCACTGGCTGGCCCGCAGCAGCAGCTGTCGGAACGCTGTTTGCATACATTACTGAAACGGTTAGCCGCCCAGCCTCCTTGACGCCTGCGTCGCACATCGCGACCTCAATGACTTAACCCAAGATCAAGCGCCAGAGACGTCGGAGCACGGCGCCATTCGTTGTCAGCGCATTGCTGACAGGACACTCGAGCGTCCATCGCCGTTGCATGCCGTGTAGGACACCCGCGGGCTGTGATTCTGCCGCGTCTGACAGACACGCAATACACGTTCGCAGGATCATCGGCACCATGATTCGGGGTGCTTAGCGACGGCGCAGGAGGAAATGTGACGCCACAATTGCAAAACGGTTCAATGCAATGACTCAGGCTAACATCGGCCTCATCCTCACCGGCGGCGGAGCGCGCGCCGCGTATCAAGCAGGTGTGCTTGCGGCGATTATGCGGATGCTGCCGCCTGGTGCACCGAGCCCATTTCGGATTATCTGCGGGACCTCAGCGGGGGCGATCAATGCGGCACTCCTGGCGGCGCATGCGGACAATTTTGGTCAGGGCGTGCGACGCATCATGCGAACGTGGACTTCACTGCAGGCCTCGAGCGTTCACTGCACCGAGCCGGCCGTCGTGGCGCGGAATCTGGCCCGTTGGATATGGGCGGTCATCGCCGGAGGTTCTCATGAGCGACCGGTGTCGCTTCTCGACAACACGCCGCTGCGTCAACTCGTCGATCGCCTCGTGGATTTTTCCGCGGTTCGCGGCGCAATCCGCAACGGATATCTCGATGCGCTTTGCGTGACCGCATCGAGCTATGAACGCGCGTGTTCGGTGAGTTTCTTCGAGGGACACGCGAGCTTACAGCCCTGGAGCCGCGCCCGCCGCATCGGTGTACCTACGACACTGGGGCCCGAACATCTGCTCGGGTCCGCTGCGATTCCCTTCATTTACCCGCCTGAGCGCATCGGTGATGAGCATTTCGGCGACGGCGCCGTACAGCAACTGGCGCCGATCAGCCCGGCGCTTCATCTCGGTGCCGATCGGGTGTTCATCGTCGGTGTCGGCCCGACCGCGGGTCCGCTCTCTGCACCGGCAGATGTCCGCGCACACCTGTCGTTGGGCCAGATCGGCGACCATTTACTCGATGCGATTTTCACCGAGACGCTCGACATCGACCTCGAACGTCTGCGGCGCATCAATGAAACCGTCGCGCTGATGCCTGCGTCGCTGCGCGCGCACAACGCAATGCATTGGCGCGCGGTCGATGCGCTGGTCATGACACCGAGTAAGTCATTTGCCGATGCCACGGCAAAGCATGCGCACCGCCTTCCTCCAGCAATCCGCATGTTATTGCGCGCGCTCGGAGCCATGGGCGAGGGCCGCATGAGCGTATTGAGTTATCTGTTGACCGAAGGACGCTTCTGCAGCAGCTTGATGTGCCAAGGCTTCCGCGATGCGATCGCGCGACGCGCCGACATCAGCAGCTTTCTGAATCTGGATGTGCCTGCGTCCGCGCGTCGCAAATCAATCGCGCCTGTCGCACGTCCAGCGACCGCAGGCGCTGCGCTGGCGGTTTGATCATCGGGACCTGCGCCGCGCAATTGCGGCCATTGCCGACCGCAACACCAAGGCCGCTACTCGCCAACTCCGCGACTGTCGCCACCTCGCGACGCATCGGTGCTCGAGCGGCTGCTTTCGAGCACCTGTAGGCAGCTTCCCGCAACAGGATGTCCAAGACGCTGATGTAGGCAAGATGGATTCGCGGCCATAGTGCGTCAGCGTTCAATCAGCAGAGGAGTAACAGACATGAGCAAATGGATTCGGATGATGGTCGCTACGCTCGCCGTCCTCGGGGCCGCCGGCTTCGGATCGATTGCGCGAGCAGCGGTCGATCCTGGGGTGATTGATAGCGGCGTTCAAGCCACGCTCGAGAACTTTTATGCGGAGAAACCGGGCAATCGCGACCTCGTCGCCAAGGCGTCCGGCCTGCTCGTGTTCCCGCGTGTAACCAAGGCCGGACTCGGCGTCGGCGGTGAGGGTGGACACGGAGCGCTGATCGTCAATGGGGCTACCGTGGGCTACTACAAGATGTCTGGCGCCTCTGTCGGCGCGACCATCGGGGTCGCACACCGCGCGGAGATCATTTTGTTCATGACGCCGGAAGCGCGCGACAAATTCGAGCGCAGCGCGGGTTGGACCATCGGAGCCGATGTCGGCGTGGCGGTCGCGTCCAAGGGCGCAGGCGGTGACTACGACAACGAGACGCTGCGTCACCCGGTGATCGCATTCGTGCTTGGCGAGCATGGCCTGATCGCCGATGTATCGCTCGAGGGTACCAAGATCACAAAGGTAGCGGGCTAAGGAAGGCGGCCGCGGCGCTTGATTGATGGCGCCGCGGCCGGAGCGGCCAGCCGAGCCCGAGAGGGAACATTCGGCGCAGAGCCCGCGGGAAACCCCGTAGCTTCAGATCCCGCGTCGCGCGCGAGATTCCGAACGGCGGGTCGCAATCGGGAGGTAGTCGCAGTAGGAATGGTTCAGCACAAACGATCAGCGCAACGAACGATGTCCTCACAGCCGCTCAAGCCATTGCGATCCGCCGATTCGGTTTCGGATACCGACAGGCGTGCAACGATTTCCGGGGCGGCCAACGTTCACGCCTTGGAGATAGGTATGACTGCGGGTCACACACTCGATGATCGGATGGCCGCCGAAGCGCAATTCGACGCATGGAGTGCAGAATGACGAGCAAACAGAAAGCTGTTTTTGGCATTTTCAAATCGGCCGATCTCGCGCAGCGTGCAGCCGATACGCTCATGGAGTCTGGATTTTCCAATTCAGATATCTCGGTCCTGCTGCCGGATGCGCCGACCAGCAAAGCGTTCGCCCATGAGAAAGAGACGAAGGCACCCGAAGGAGCAGCGGCCGGCGTGACTGCCGGCGGCATGATCGGCGGACTCATCGGTGTGCTTGCCGGCGTCGGCGCGATCGCATTACCGGGCTTGGGGTCCCTGATTGCCGCAGGTCCCATCATTGCAGGTCTCGCCGGTCTCGGTGTCGGCGGCGCATTGGGCGGATTGGTGGGTGCGTTGATTGGCATGGGCATCCCGGAGTACGAAGCCAAGCGCTATG
>Ga0181531_10002654_pt1 | contig 11100 bp, 10 predicted proteins | sample PEATcosm2014_Bin_38_FD_119743 | JGI IMG/M metagenome (GOLD analysis project Ga0181531, IMG submission 119743) | Peatland microbial communities from MTU Mesocosm Facility, Houghton, MI, USA - PEATcosm2014_Bin11_10_metaG | ecosystem: Environmental > Terrestrial > Soil > Wetlands > Peat | place... | reverse complement strand
TGTGGACCTACGGTTCACCGACCCGCGCGGCAAATGGCAGCACACCGCGCAGCACGTCTCCACGATCGAGGAGGACGTGTTCCGCGACGGCTTCATGTTCGACGGCTCCTCGATCGCCGGCTGGAAGGCGATCAATGAGAGCGACATGATCCTGATGCCGGATCCCGCGACCGCGGTGATGGATCCGTTCGCGGCCAAGCCGTCGCTCATTCTGATCTGTGACATCGTGGAGCCGTCGACTGGCCAGGCCTACAGCCGCGACCCGCGCAGCACGGCGAAGAAGGCGGAGGCCTACGTCGCCGCCACCGGCGTCGGCGATACGGCGGTGTTCGGCCCGGAGGCCGAGTTCTTCATCTTCGATAGCGTGCGGTTCGGCACCGGCGGCAATTATGGCATGTACCAGTTGGACAGCGCCGAGGGGCCGCAGGCATCGGTAAAAGACTACCCCGAAGGCAACATGGGCCATCGCCCGTCCGTGAAAGGCGGCTATTTCCCCGTACCGCCGGTGGATGGCGACAGCGACCTGCGCGCCGAAATGCTCTCCACCATGGGCGAGATGGGCGTCATTATCGAAAAGCACCATCACGAGGTGGCGCAAAGCCAGCATGAGCTCGGCATGAAATTCGGTCCGCTGACGCGCATGGCGGACCATTTGCAGATCTACAAATACTGCATCCACAATGTGGCGCACAGCTACGGCAAGACGGCCACGTTCATGCCGAAGCCGATCTATGGCGATAACGGCAGCGGCATGCATGTGCACCAGTCGATCTGGAAGGCGGGCAAACCGTTGTTCGCCGGTAATGGCTACGCGGATCTGTCGGAAACCGCGCTGCATTATATCGGCGGCATCATCAAGCACGCCAAGGCGATCAATGCGTTTACCAACCCGGCTACGAATTCCTATAAACGTCTGATCCCGGGATTCGAGGCGCCGGTGCTGCTGGCCTATTCGGCGCGAAACCGTTCCGCCTCCTGCCGCATTCCGTACGCGACGAGCCCGAAGGCCAAGCGCGTGGAAGTGCGTTTCCCCGATCCGGCGGCAAATCCCTATCTGGCATTTGCCTGCATGCTGATGGCGGGTCTCGACGGCATCAAGAACAAGATCCATCCGGGCGATCCGATGGATAAGGATCTGTACGATCTGCCGCCGGAAGAGCTGAAGGGTATTCCCACCGTGTGCGGCAGCTTGCGCGAGGCACTGGGTGCGTTGGAGGCCGACCACGAGTTCCTGCTCGCCGGCGATGTGTTCGGGCTCGATCAGATCGAGAGTTATATCGAGCTGAAATGGAGCGAGGTCTACCGGTTCGAGCATACGCCGCACCCGGTTGAGTTCGAGACGTATTACTCGGTTTAGAGAGCCAGAAAGGCCAGGGGGCTCTGCCCCCCTGGACCCCCCGACGGCGTGCCGCCGCCGGCGTTAGCGCTGCGCGGCTGTTCATTATGAATGGGGGTTTGGGGCCTACGGCCCCAACGGGGTCCAGGGGCAGAGCCCCTGGCCTTCCCTAAAAGCATGACGTTCCCTTGCAGGTCCCGATAAAGGCGACAGTTTTTCCCTTCGTATTGATATAAGTCCCGGTAACCTGCGCATGTGTGTTGTTGAGCGCCGATACCTGCAAATCTATGTCGCCGCTCGGCGCATTGATCGTAATCAGCGCGTTGGTGGCCAGATTCCAAACGAAACCATGGGTGACATTGTTGGGCGCGAGGTACCAGCCTGCGACATCGCCGCTTTCGTTCACGCCCATCGCGTACGAAAGCACATTGGTGGGCAGCGGCGGCATTTGGTAGGTGCCATTGTTCCAAACAAACGCCTGAGTGGCGTTGCTGGCGTTCACGAAATATCCGGACGCCTGGTTGGCGCCGTTCAGGCCGGTCAGGTAGGTGCTCGTTGCGCCGGGGTAGAGGATCGAGGTGTAGGTGCCTGACTCGCTCATCAGAAAGCCGGCCGCTGGGCCAGCGGATTTGGTGTAATCGCCGAAAATCGTGTTCTGCGAGCTGATTCCGATCGCCTGCGTGCTGCTGGACCTCGGCACGTCGAACGATACATAGATGCTGCCGACAAGGTAGAAGCCGTGCACCGGCACGGCGCCGGGTCCCCATGAGCCGACCACCAGGCCGCCCAGATTTACGCCGCTGACCGCATTGCTGACGGCGCCCGGATATTGCACGACCGACTTGACGTTGCTGGACTGGTCGTAGACGAAACCGTACGCGGTGCCAGCGCAATTGCCCACGGTGTAGGTGAGCTCGGAGTCGCGGCTGATGCCGGTGATTTGCGTGAGACCCGGCGATCCCGACCCCGGGCAGAAATTGTCGTCGCTCCAGAAGGTTCCTTCACTGAAATAACCATCATAGCCGTTCGACGTCGCGAGCGTGCCGGCGGCCAGCCCGTAGTCGGTGAGGGCAACCGGGGTGAACGTGCCGAATTTGACGGCCCTTTTTTGCGCCGCGAGATGGTAGGTAGCGGCGGCGAATGCGCTGTACGGCGCCGCAATACCGAGGGTGGCCGCGAGGGCGGCGCTGGCTAATGCAAAACGCATTTAATGTGTCTCCTGTTTACGGGGCTTGCCGGGCCGCGCGATGTTTGGTGGCATCCAGGAGAACGTGAATCGGCCGCGAATCCGGACATGCGGCTGAAAAGCCGCCGGCCGGGCGGGCCGCGTGTGCCCGCCCCGTCGGGCGACTAAAGCGGGATGCGATAAATACCAACCCGCGTAGGAATTAACACATTGAAGAAGGCCAGGGCGCTGCCCTGGACCCGTCACGCCGGAGGCGTGCTGCGCACGACGGGGCCGGCGGCCCCAGACCCCCAATTGCGCTGCGCGGCTTTTGCTCAACTATTTGGCGAAGCTAATAAATAACAGGATATTTTTTGGCCTCGCCGTTCCCCCAACGACTCTTAAGGAATGGGGGCCTGGGGCCTCAGGCCCCAGCGGGTCCAGGGCAGAGCCCTGGCCTTCCTGGGAGAGCCGATCACTGCGCAGGTTGGTATAAGTTGCATCGGCATTGCCGCGCATCCCGCTCTAGTCCTTTGTTTTGACGAGCAGATCGAACGCGATGGCTGATCGCATGTGATCGCGATCCGCTCTAGACCGCTACCTGGGCATGGCGTCGATGATCGCGATCGCGCCGCGCAAATCGCCTGCGGCCAGCGCGTCGCGCGCCCGGGCGATCGCGGCCACCTCGGCGGCCTGGTCGGGTACGCGCTCCGTGCCGACCGGGATCGACCGGTCCAGCGCGCGGGTCTCGGCGCGCTCCAGCGCCTCCTGCGCCGCACCGGTGTGCTTGGCCACCAGATCGGCCCGCGCGGTCGCGAGCAGGCCGGCGAAACTGTCGTCGACGGGCGCGGGCAGGTTCGGTGCCAGCTCGGAACTGGTCGTGGCGGCGTTGATGTTGCCGGCCTTGTCCGACCGCGGCAGCGACATGCCGGTGCCGATCTCGTTGCCGGGCCTCGCGCCGGTGTCCGTCGCCGGCGGCGATTGCGCCAAGGCAGGCGCTGAAATCAGCAGAAAAGCGGCGGTGAGACGCATGTTGTTCCTCCTGGATTGGTGGCCCGGCACGATGGGTCGCCTGCCTACCATCGGTTCCTATCACGTATTTCCTTGGCGCAATTGCGGCGGATCAGGGGCGGGCGCGGGGCCGCAACAGCGCCCCGGCGGCGCGTAGCGGGGCAGTGAGGCGCCAGGATGTGGAGGCGCGCAACACCTCCGCCGTGTGCCGCGCGGCCGCCAGTTCCTGCCGCAGCGCCGCCTCGATCTCCGCGGCGCCGGGCGGGGCGCGCATCGGTGCCGGCGGCACCGATGGCGTCGGCATGCCCGGCGCCGCCGCAAGGTCGAACAACAGCGGATCGCCCTCTATGCTGTGCGCCTGCGGGCGGTGCTCACCGACCTCGAACACCACGATGCTGTCGTAAAAATGAATCGATGTCGTGCGGTCGCCCAACGCCGTGCGATCGGTGCCATGGCCGATATATTGCGCGTGGATCTCATCGACAAAACCCTTGGCGCGCTCGATAAAACTCTCCGGATGGCCGGGCCCCGCACCGTGGTTCGGCCAATAGGCCGCGTGCAGATCCTCGACGATATAGACGCCGTTCTTCGCGACGTGCGGATACATAAAATCGAATGTCGTGTTGATGTGCTGCTGAATGTGGCTGCCGTCGTCGATAAAAATGTCGGGCGGTCCAAACTCGTCGAGCACGCGCCCTAGCATCACGGTATCGTCCTGGCTGCCGATGCGCACGTGGATCTGCGACTCCTCGAGCCGCTTGCACATCGGTTCGATGTCCATGCCGATAATGCGCACGAAAGGACCCAAATAACGCTTCCACATTTCCAGCGACCCGCCCTCGCCCAGGCCCACTTCCATGAGCGTGACGTGGCGGTTGCGGAAACGTTCCAGATGCCGCTCGTACACCGGAAAATACTGGTGCCATTTATGGCTGCGCCGATGGTCGTTGCGCAGAAAATCGCCGAACAGCGTCATTCCGGGGCCTATCGCGTTAGAGAAGGAAGGCCAGGGGCTCTGCCCCTGGACCCCGCTGGGGCCGAGGGCCCCAGACCCCCATTCATTAGTTGGGGGATGAGGAGGGGGGCGCGCGCACCGTGGTGAGATTGCGCATGCCCCCCTCCTCATCCCCCAACCAAACGAACAGGTTCTAAGGACTTGTCCTTAGCGGGGGTCCAGGGGGCAGAGCCCCTGGCCTTCCTTCCTTACTGCGATACGCTGCGGCATGCCCGCAAGACGCGCGTTTTTGCCCTGGCTGCTGTTGGCTCTGCTGCCGGTGCTGGCGCACCTGCCGGCGCTCACGCCGTGGTTCCGGTTCGATCCGCTCTATGTGGTCTCCGGCCTGACGCCGGGCACCTGGCAGACCAACGGGTGGCTGGCTGGCTACCCCGGCTGGATCGACGGCAACGCGGGTGTCACCACGGAGGCGCTGGGGCGGTTCGCGGCGCGGGCGTGGCTGGCTGGCCGGGTGCCGTGGTGGAACCCCTACTCGGGTGTGGGCCTGCCGCTCGCGGCCGAGGGCCAGACGACCGCGCTGTTTCTGCCGTTTGGCCTGCTGCTCGCGTTGCCGCACGGGTTGCTGCTGCTGCGCATCGCCCTGTCCGCGTTGGCCGGGCTGTTTACCCAGGCGCTGCTGCGCCGGCTGGGCATGGGCGTGCCGGCGGCGTTGCTCGGCGCCGTGCTGTTTGAGCTGAACGGCACTTTTGCCTGGTTCGCACATGGGCCGATCATGCCGGTGGCCTTCCTGCCGCTGTTGCTGCTCGGCGTGGAGCAGGCGCGCGGCGGCGGTGTGCCGGTGGCGGCGGTGCTCGGCACGGCCTGGAGTTTTCTGGCCGGATTCCCCGAGACGGCGGCGCTCGACCTGCTGTTCGCGGGCGTCTGGGCGGCGTTGCGCCTGGCTCAGGCGCCCGCGCGCGCGTCGTATGCCGCGCGCATCGGCGGCGCCGTGGCGATCGGCCTGCTGCTCGCCGCGCCGGCGATCTGGCCGTTCGTGGAGGCGTTGCCGCGCGAGTTCCTGGGTGGGCACGCCGGCCCGACCGGCGGTGGCTGGCAGCGCGGCAACCTGGCGCTGATGCTGTTTCCCTACAGCGGCGGCAACCTGATGGCCGATTTGGCACGCGGGCCGTCGACCGGGTGGGTGTGGTTCCGCACCGGCGGCTACGTCGATCTAGTGGTGGCGGCATTGGCGCTGGCCGCGCTGCGGCGGCGCGCGCCGGATCGAGCGCTGCGCATGGTGTTGGCGGTGTGGATCGCGGCCACCGGCTTGCGCGCCGCGGGCTGGGGGCCGGCAGTGGCGCTGTTCGACATGGTGCCCTTGCTGCGCCAGGCGATGGTGCATCTGTACATGATGCCGAGCTGGTCGATGGCGGCCGCCGTGCTGGCCGCTTTCACGGTGCGGGACTGGCAGGCGGGGCGCCACGCCGCGTGGATTGTGCCGGTGGTGGTGCTGACGCCGATGGGTGTCGTTGGACTGATCTGGTCGGCCGGCTCCATCGCATCGGCCCCCACGGCAATGGCGGTGCAGGCGATCGGAACGCCGCTGCTGGTGACGGCGGCGGCGTTTTGGTTGCTGCGCGGCCCGGCGACCGGCGGACGCCAGCGTGCCCTGGTTGCGCTGGTGGGGGCCTACGCGACGGCTTCGTTCATGCTGCCGCTGTTCGCCGGCACGCATGGGCGGCGGCTGGACGTGCCGGCGATCCAGTACCTGCAATCGCATCTGGGGCTGGGCCGTGTCGTGTCGTTCGGACCGCTGGTGCCCAATTACGGCGCGATGTTCGGTATCGCCGAAATCGACCACAACTATCTGCCGGTGCCGCGCGTGTGGGTGGATACGATTCGCGCGCGGCTGCAGCCGGGCTCCGACGGGATCAATTTTTATGATGGGCGGCTGCCGCCGCCCGCGATGTTGCAAAGGGTGTTGCCCGGCTATCGGGACATGGGCGCGGCCTATGCGTTGACCTGGCCCACCGAGTCGCTGCCGACCGGGCCAGGGGGCGCGGCACTGGTCTATCATGATGCGATTATGAACATTTTTGCCCTGCCGGATCCGGCGCCCTACCTCGAAGCGCCAGGGTGTCTTCTTGCCGGTGGGCGCGATATGGTGGAGGCGGATTGTCCGTTGCCGGCGCACCTGGTGCGGCGGGAGCTGGTGTGGCCCGGCTGGCGCGCCACGCTGAACGGAGTTGCGGTGACGCTGGGGTCAAACGGCATTTTCCAGAGCGTGACGCTGCCACCCGGACACAGCGCGGTGGTGTTCCGCTACGCCCCGCCGGGCATCGGCTGGGCCTTCGCGATGTGTGCGGCCGGGGCTGTGGCACTGTTGGCCGCGGCCGCCGGGCCGGGCCTCTTGCGGCGGCGCTCGCGGTGGCTTCATAGGCGCGGGTTGGCGGCACAGCCACGCGGGGCCATTTGATGCGTGGTCTGCCCCACAGGAGCCGCTCGATGAACTCAAGGATCGCCGTGCCTGGTGTGCTGCTGTTCGCGCTGTTCGGCACCCTCGCGGGCTGCGGCCTGTATCAGGTGCCGACGCACGAGGACCGTGACGCCATGGCGGCCTGCCGCAGCGAGGCGGACCGCGTTTTCGCCGCGCGCAACCGCTATTTGCTGTCCGAGCGCGACAGCTCCGCCTCGCCGTTCTCCGCCAACACGCTGGCTTACGATCCCAACGCGGGCCTGTCCGATCAGTACGAACAGCAGAAGCTGCAGGATACCTGCCTGGCGCGCAGTGCCGCCGGCCCGGCCGCGGTGCCTGGATCGAGCCCCGCCCAACCGTGAGAACCAGACCTCCGAGGCAAACACGATGAGCCGCATTCTGCGCACCGACCCAAGTCCGCTGTTTTCGCGGGCCGTGGAGTATCACGGGTTCGTCTTTACCCAGGGCCTGGTGCCACGCGATCCCGACGCCGATACCGCGGCCCAGGTGCGCGACGTGCTGGCGCAAATCGACGCTGTGCTGGAGGCGCACGGCACCGACTCGACGCGTCTGCTGCAGGCCCAGATCTGGCTGCAGGACATGGCGGACCGGCCGGTGCTGAACGAGGCCTGGAGCGCATGGTTGCCGGAGGGGCAGGCGCCCGCGCGGGCGCTCGTGCAGGCGGTTTTGGCCGATCCGCGCTGGCGAGTCGAGATCATGGTGACCGCCTGCAAGTAAAGGCGGAATAAAGATTACAGTAATACTCGTGTCCGGACAGTCACAGCGTGACTACGAAGCCACGAGTTTATGGCACACCGACTGTCGGGAAACAGCGCTTGCCATTTTAGGCGTATGTTCCTATAATGCCGCGTTATACACAGCCCATTTCCGACAAAATGCGCTTTTTGGATGTCTGGCTTGAGGTAATCGGTTGCCAGGGCCGCGCACGCGTTGTTACCGATTTTGTCTGGAACATGATAAGCGAGGGACGCGCATGTTACAAAGCTGCCGCAACGCAGTGGTGTACAGTCTTTTTATTGCCCTTTCCAGCCAAGTAATTAGTACAAATGCAATTGCGCGCAGTAATACTTCCCATTATCGCCACTATAGTTACCTCCGTAACGCCAGGCATCGTCCGGCGTTCGGGGCAGGCTACGTGATCCAGTGCACGGCATTCGCCAAACAGGACGCCGGCATCGTGCTGCCCGGCAACGCGCGCGACTGGTGGGCGAACGCCGCCGGCGTCTACCAGCGCGGGGAGCAGCCGGAACCGGGCAGCGTGCTGGCGTTCGCCGCCAACGTCCGGATGCCGCTCGGTCACGTCGCGGTGGTGTCCGGGCTCGTCGACAGCCGCACAATCACCATCGATCAGGCGCATTGGAACAGCCGCGGTGTGACCCGCGACATCGAGGTCAAGGACGTTTCCGAGGACAATGACTGGTCGGCGGTGCGGGTGCAGCTCGGCCACGCCGGCGACTTCGGCAGCATCTATCCGACCCGCGGCTTTATCTACGCGCGTCCCGACACCGGCCGGATCGTCGAGGCCGCGGTGCACACGCCGATGCCGGCGATGGATCGTCCGCCGGCGGACCTGCGCCGTGGGGCACGACGCGGCCATGATACGATTGCCGTGGAAGTCGCGGAAATGCCAAAGGTGACGCGTGGGCTGGATCTGAGCCTGGACGGTATCGGCAACGACGCGCCCGACCGGGCGTTTCAGTAACCAGAGGAAGGCTGGCGCGCCCGGAGAGATTCGAACTCCCGACCCCCAGATTCGTAGTCTGGTGCTCTATCCAGCTGAGCTACGGGCGCCTCGGAAGCCGCGCGGTGTAGACTACGCGGCCACGGCCCGCAACCCGGCGTGGGAAGGAAGGCCAGGGGCTCTGCCCCTGGACCCCGCTGGGGCCGGGGGCCCCAGACCCCGTTTCCTTAAGTAAGGGGACGGGGAGGGGGGCTACGAGGACGTCGCAACACACGCGTGGCCCCCCTCCCCGTCCCCTTACTTAAGGAATAGGTTCTAAGGACTTGCGGTATTATGTAGCAGCCGCCACCACGCGCCGTCTACCTGAAAACGGTTGAAATCGCTACGGTTTTTGCCGTGGCAGACACCTTCGTCATTTCCGGCCTTCACCGCAAGCGCGCCCACCTGGCAGGCGAGATTGAAGCCGCACAGCGCGCCCTGGCCAAGCAGCGCGAGACCCTGGCCACACTCGACGCTGTGATCCGGCTCTTTGAGCCTGCGGGCAACCCGGAACTGATCCCGGCGATCCGGCCAGTCTCGCGCCGCTGCCTCTATTTCCGCCGTGGGGAGCAACCGCGCCTATGCCTCTCCGCCCTGCGGGAAGCCGGCAAGCCGGTCTCGACGCGCTACGTGGCGGAGTACGTCATGCAGGCGAAGGGGCTAGAGGTAGAGCCGCGCATTCAGGTCAAAATGACCGAGAACCTCCGCGTCGTGCTGGCGCGGCTGGCCGCCAAGGGGATCACGCGCAAGGTCGTGGTCTGGCCCGATGCGTGGTGGGAGTTGGCGGTATAGGATTTCTTCAGGCACGCTCGCGGCGGGTGCGTCTTGGAGGAAATCCCATGTTCGATCTCGACGTAGCAATTGGAGAAGCTACCGGCGCTTCGCTACTTTTGCAGGCCGTCATTACAAGATTTGTGATGCGTGGGATTCTTCAAAAGGATGAGGCCGTTATGTTGGTAGATGCGGTCTTACTTCTTCTGGAAAAGCACCGTCAGGATATAGACGGGCCGGGGACTCGCGCGGTTGATCACGCACGATCACGTCTTGAATCTCTGATGAGAGACGTTCAAGCCATTCGCTTGCCTTAGATTTCGTTGGCGGCGCTATCCGACCTGACATGGTGGCAAAGCCTTCCGATCCGTGCTACATGCGTTGCACGGCCAGGGCTGGCCAGACTCTCCGGCGCCAGGGACGGCAATCCCGGCGCCACCCGAATCCTAGCAGTTTCCGAGGCGCGGCGCTACGCCGCCGCCCGGCTGCGCTGCCAGTAGCCGCAGAAATCGACGGACGGGCGGGCCTTAAGCGCCAGTGCCACAACGCCGCGGACTTGGCGCCCGTTGTCCACCCGGCGGGCATCCTCGCGCCACGCGCTCTCTTGGGCATAGCGGCCCAGGTAAACGCCGCTGATGTGGTGATGGTGGCCTTGCTCGGCGCGGCGCATGCGGGAGAAGAAGGACTCGGCGCCGTTCGTGCAGGCGCCATCATCGCTGTAACTGACCTGATGGTTGATCCGCTTCATGGAGTAGCGGGCCGCTAGGTCATTCCAGGCATTGCTTTCGTCGGCCTGGATTTCGGTTTCGCGGGCCACCCGATTGCGGATGAACGAAAGCGCGTCGCTCTCTGACCGGAACGCGGCGGGTAGCACCTTGCCGTCCCGCTCGCGGATCACAACCACGCACTGGCGTTTGCCGTTCTGGTTTGCCGCAAGGCGGCGATCGACCCGGTTTTCCTTGTGGTTGGCGGGCTTCACGTAGCCGCCGAAGTAGCCGCCGTCGATTTCTACCGTCTTGCCAGGGCCGCCGAGGCGCAGGCCGGTGATTTCGGAAGCCATGGCTTCCCGCAGCTTATGCGCCAGCACAAAGGCCGTCTTGTATTGGCAATCAAGATCGCGGCTCAGGGCCAGGGCGGACTTGCCCTTAACCTCGTTGCAGAAAATCACGATGGCCGCGAGATACTGGCGCAGCGGCATCTTGTGGAACGCGAACAAGGTGCCGGACGTGAGGCTGAAATCCTTGCGGCAGGCTTTGCAGCGGAACCGCAGGGCGCCACCGGGGCGGCGGGCCTCATAGACCGTCTGGCAGCCACAGTGCGGGCAGACCGGCTTGCCCTGCGTGTCGGTCCAACGGATCGCAGCGAACGTGGCCTCAACCTGCTCGTCTGTCATGCGCGTGACCGCACCGATACCGAGGGTCCGGGCGGCGGCGGAAAGGAGGAAATGCTGTGCCATCTGTCGTATCCGTTGTCTTACAGACGGATATGTAATCCAGATGGATAACACTTGCAATAGGAAATCGAACGTATATGTTATCTTTCTATCGAATTAACGGGCAAGCAAATGGCCGCGACCAGCGACAAATGGGCCGATCACGCGAAGCGGCACCTAAAGGCCGAACTTGCGCGGGCTGACGTTGGCTATGCGGAACTCGCCCGTCGCCTA
>Ga0181531_10002653_pt1 | contig 11107 bp, 15 predicted proteins | sample PEATcosm2014_Bin_38_FD_119743 | JGI IMG/M metagenome (GOLD analysis project Ga0181531, IMG submission 119743) | Peatland microbial communities from MTU Mesocosm Facility, Houghton, MI, USA - PEATcosm2014_Bin11_10_metaG | ecosystem: Environmental > Terrestrial > Soil > Wetlands > Peat | place... | reverse complement strand
GCCGGGCTGAGCCAGCCGCGCGGCGCCTTGCCTACGCTCTTCTCGATGGTGCCGACGACTTCCTTGATCAGAGCGCGCTCCTCGGCTTCCGACTGGCTGTTGATCAACGTCGAATTGTTGGTGCCGTGCCCCATCCATTCCCAGCCGCGTTTTTTGCCCTCCTCGATGATGCGCGGATAGCGCGTGCAGCCGTCGGAATTGACCGCCACCGTGCCCTTCACGCCGTATTTCTCCATCACCTCCATCATCCGCCAGATGCCGACCCGCACGCCGTAGTCGCGCCAAGAATAATTCAGCACGTCCGGGTTGACGGGCAGATTGGTCAACCGCGTCGACGGCCGGTCGAAGAGGAAGTGCTCGATGTTCGGAATCACCCACAGCGCGACGCGGGCGCCGTTCGGCCACGTCAGCCGCGGCCGGTCGATAATCGCCGAATAGTCGAAGCGGTTATGCTCCGTGGGCACCGCCGACGGTTGCGGTCGCTTTTTTGCGATGCGTTTCTTCACTGGCTTGCGCGGCATATTTCCCCCCCGGATTATCATGCTAGTGTCGCATAACAAACGCGCCAAAGTGAACAGCAGGAAGGAACGTCAGGGATGGCCAGTATCGTCGCCGGGTTCGGCGTGCCGCATACGCCGGTGTTTCCGTTCTTCGTTAAGCGCGACGGGCCCGATTGCGAAATCGCCAGGCTATTCGCGGCGCAGAAGGAAGAACTCGCCGCTGCCCGGCCCGACGTAATCGTGATGTTCGACACCGATCACCTCAACACCTTCTTCCTCGACAATCTGCCGATTTTCGCCGTCGGTGTGGACAAGTCGTTCAGCGGCCCGAACGACGAGCCGCGCGAGATGCCGGTATACAAAATTCCCTCGGCGGCCGACCTTGCCGCGCATATCCGCGCGACCAGCGTCGAGGCCGGTTTCGACGCGGCGCTCACCCAGCATTACTCGGTCGATCATTCGGTCGCGGTGCCGCTGCACTTCCTTACTCCCGACATGCACGTGCCGGTCATCCCCTTCTTCATCAGCGGCCACGTACCGCCGTTGCCGTCCGCACGACGCTGTTATGCGCTCGGCCAGACGTTGGCGCGCGCCATCGAGTCATGGCCGGCGCCGCTGCGGGTCGTCGTCATGGGCAGCGGCAGTTTCTCGCTCGAAGTCGCCGGCCCGCGCATGGCGCCCGGCCGTACCGACGGCGTGCCCGATCCGGATTGGGCGTGGCGGATCATCAAGCTGATGGAAGAGCAGCAGATTGGCACACTGATCAAGGAAGCGACCGAGCATCAGATGCTCAAGGCCGGCAATGTCGGCGGCGAAGTGCTCAACTGGATCGCGATGCTCGGCGCCATAGGCCCGCGCAAGCCGAATTACATCGCCCCGCAGATGGCGAACGGCCACGCTTACGGCGTGTGGCGGTGGAATTGAAGCCGGGAGAGCCGACTGGCGTGAATGCCTGTCGCTGCAAGGCCTGCGCTCGCGGCAATTGCGCGCGTCCCTATTAAGGAACGAAAAAACCGGCAAGCGACGAGGCCGCCAAAAGACGCTCGCACGATGGCCAGGCAGATTGTCTGGCAATTCGATGTGACCGTCCCCATATACGACTGCAACAGCCAAAAATCAGACATTAGGGCGCCCGGCGACATCGTTCGGGGTCAAGGAGAGGACGCGCATGTTCACAGCAGACCACTTTCGGACGAAAGCGGCGGAAAAAGCTGAATCAATCAAAAATACTGACCTGCCGAGCGACATCCGCAAATTCGAGCGATCGATGAAAAGCTTCGGCCTGTTGGCGCAAAACGAAGACTGGCTCGCGGAGAACTTCGACAAGATGATCCGTTCGCAGGATGTGCTCTCCGAGGACGAACCCACGGGGAAGCCCCTCGACAACGAGGCCGTCGCCAAGATCGAGGAGCATATTCTGCGGTGCCTCGGCGCGGCCGTCATGATGCATTGGAATACGATCCCAACGAAGCTGCAACGCGAGCTTTTCGATACCGCGGGCTCTTTGGGGGACGTACCGCAAACAGTCGCACTAAGAGGTCAAGTCGCCCGCTTCTTACATCACCACAAGGGCGAAGAGATACCCGCAGACGGCATTTCCAAGCCAAAATTGAACGAAAGGAACGCCTGATGGCGCATAAGTTCAATATCGGTCAAATAGTTGAGCTCGATACCGGCTCACTGAGATCAGCCGTCCTGGGTCCTTATGAGATTCGCCATCTCATACCAGCCTCGGACCGCGACCCCTATGATCCATGCTACCGCATCAAGAGCGTCGCCGAAAAACACGAACGAGCCGCACCTGAAAGCGAGCTCAGACTCTCAAAGGCCGTTTTCGCCTAAAGCGATGACCGGGCCGGCGCTCAACTGCCAAAGCAAAGCCGAGTTTGGTTCTGGGTATGATAGCGCCCGGGATTTCTAAGTCGTGCGCGTCAACCCGCCGTTGACGTAGAGCGTCTGCCCGGTGATGAACCCGGCGTCGTCGCTCGCCAGAAACGCCACCGCGCCGACCAAGTCGGACGTCTGTTCGTTGCGCTTGATCGACTGCATGTCGGCCATCAGATCGAACAGCTGCGTGTTGGTCATGGTGCCGGGAATTTCCCGGCGCGCGGCGGTGCCTGGTGTGCGCGTTAATCCGGGCGCTATCGCGTTCACGGTGACACCGTGCTGGCCGAACTCCGTAGCGAGCGAGCGAGTAAAACCGATGACGCCGGCTTTGCTGGTAATGTAATGCACGAAATCCGGCACCGTGAGGCTGACCGTATCGGAGGCGATGTTGACGATGCGGCCCCAGCCTTTCCGTCGCATGCCGTCGGCAAACGCCTTGGCCATAAGGAACATCGAGTCGAGATTGACCGAGAGAACACGGCGCCAGTCGTCGAAGGTGATCTCGTCGAAGGTCTGCACCGGATAGATGCCGGCATTGTTGACCAGTATGTCGCAACGTCCGCCGTTCTTTTCGACCTCCGCCTTGAGTGCGGCGACGCTCTCGGGATTGCTGACGTCGCAGCGCACCGCGATCGCCTTGCCGCCGGCGCCTTCGACCAGGGATAGCGTCTTATCCGCATTGTCGCGGTCGGCAATGACGATCCGCGCCCCCTCCGCGGCAAGCCGCGCCGCCGCAGCCTGACCGATACCCGACGCAGCGCCGGAAATCACCGCGGTTTTTCCCTCGTGCCTTTTTGTCATCGTTCACCCTCCCATTCTCGCGGCGCGATTGTTCGCATATAACGGCGCTAGCGAGAAGGAGTGCGGATCGTGACCAGCGGCAAGGACGACGAAGAATTTTTCCGCCAACGCGGCTTCGGCCTCAAGATCGGCTTCGGCGAGCGGCCGGCGCTGATCATCATCGACATGCTCAAAGGCTTTACCGACCCCACCATGCCGCTCGGCGCCAAGCTCGACGATAAAATCAAGGCGCAGAAGCCGCTGCTTGAGGTTGCACATGCGCGCGACATTCCGGTGATCTTCTCCACCGTCATGTACGAGGAAGCCGACGTCAAGGATGCCGGCATCTGGGCGCTCAAGCAGAAGGGCGCGCGCTCGCTCACGGCCGGTTCGGAGGCCGTTAAGATCGATCCGCGGCTGCCCATGGCGTCGCGCGACATCCTGCTGGTGAAGAAATACGCCTCGTGCTTTTTCGGCACCGATCTCGTGCCGCGGCTCAACAGCCGGCGCGTCGATACGCTGATCATCACCGGCTGCACCACCTCGGGCTGCGTGCGCGCCACCGCCGTCGACGCGGTGCAGAATGGCTTTCGCCCAATGGTGGTGCGCGAAGCGGTTGGCGACCGCTCGGCGGCGGCCCACGAGCAAAGCCTGTTCGACCTCAACACCAAATACGCCGACGTCGTGTCGCTCGAGGAAACCCTGCAATATCTCAAGACCGTCGGCCACAACCGGCCGGCGTAGGATTTTATTCGAGCATGATCCTGTCGGCATCAGCCGAACGGCAGTCTCCGCTTTCGAAATCTAGCGGCCTTCGACTTGCAGAAGTTCGGTTAGCCAGCCTTCGAGCCATTCAAGCGCAGCCTGATCGGCAAATACATCGGATTTGGCGTCATGAAAAAGGCAGTCGCCAATTCGTCTAGCGCCGAGCGATGAAAAAATTTCGTCGAATTTTCGTCCGCCTCCGCAGAAACTCGTAAAGTAAGTCATATCGCCCAAGCCGACGAGGCCGTAGCGGATCTGGGAAAGATCCGGGCGCTGCTCCGTCAGCTCGGCGTAGAACGCCTGTCCGTTGTCGGGTACGTCGCCGATTCCATAAGTCGACGAGCAGACAATGAACGTTTGAAATTCCGCGAACAGCGAAAGTTTTGCCTTCTCCATGCCGATGATCCGGGCGGTTAATCCTCGGCTTTTAATCTCCTGCGCCAGTTCGTCGGCGACCATTTCGGCCGTGCCACTCATGCTCGCCACAAGCAGCACAATTGTTTGCCCGCCCTCACTCATCATGCGCCTCTTGCGAACAACTCCAGTGTTTTATGCATTTGCAGCGATAGGAGGCGCCTTGAGAAAATGCTTCTCCCGATAATAGCGCTCGGCTCCCGCTGCCAAGGGAATGGACGTCGCTGCAATCTTGTGCGGCTTCAGCGGGTAGGTCACCGGACTGTCCGCTGGGGGAATATGGCGATACTGACTTTCCAGAATGTCCGAGGTTTCGCAAAGGATCTCGGCGATGACGTAGGCAAGATCGTCCGGAAAATCGTCGCGACAAAAAAGAAGAAAATCCGAGAAATCAAGCGCCTGAAACGGTCCTTTTAGCCCTGCAAACCTGTCGCCAGCGATCTCGATCCGGTTCCACTTGAATTTATCTTCGACCTGCGCAACGGCCGCATCTTCGAACGGCAGAAACTTCATTTGTTTGGCGCGGCACAGGTCGCGCCAGTACGACGTCATGATTGCTTCGAATAAAACCGCCTCGGCTTTGCCGGCAGTGACCAGCGGAATCGTATCCCACGGCCCCTCCCCCAGCAGCACCTTGCCGCCCCAGGACTTGATTGTCGCGGCTGAAACGCCAGACACCTCCAGCATGCGATGCGCGGCAAATCCCGCCATGTTGACGCCGTCGTCCGGCGCCAAGGATAGCGTGAACGCGGGACGCTTGGCGCGCAGCTCGGCAAAACTCTCGACGCCGAAGCGCGCATCGATTGCAAACACCAGCCCGTCATCCTGCGGCAACGTGCCCAGGGCGCGCAGACGCCCAACATCGTCACGCCTGCTGATGCCGCGGCCTTCGAAGATCGTTCGGCCAAAACCGGCAGGAACAAACAGCGCGACGTGCATATCGCCGTCGAGGACCGCGTCGATGGCGTCAGTACCGCCCCTGCCGGCCCAGGTGGCAAATTTGGAACCGGGTGGAGAACGTCGCCACAGCTCCGCGCTGATCCAGCCGCAGATGCGATGCAGATTAGCAATCCCCCAGTCCCCCATCATGTGCAGCGTGATGGGGCGATCCAGTCGAGCTTCCATCATTGATCCTTTGACAATTCCGCGTTCCCATGCATTTATATCATAAATAGATAGATATCTATCAAAATTCTCATGAGCAAACTGCGAGTCCTTTCTCTGCCTGCCGCCGTTGCCGAAAGCGAAGTCGTCCCGCTGGAACGCAGCGTCGGCTATCACGTCCGGCAATTAGCCGAGAGTTGGCAAGACGTGATGGACCAGAGTGCCGAAGCGAACGGCGTGACCGTGAGCCAATGGCGCTATCTGCGCGAACTTTGGGAGGAAGACGGCTTGACGGTGGGCGACCTGACGCGCCGCGTCGGCCGCCAGGGCCCAACGACAGTCGTGGCAGTTCAGTTTCTCGAAAAGGCCGGCCTGGTTGTGGTAACGAAGTCGCCCGAAGATCGGCGCAAAAGCGTCGTCCGGCTGACGGCGCGTGGCAAAAGATTGGCGGAGACCATGTCGCCGCTCATCTACAAAGTGAATGAGCGCGCTATGATCGATCTGTCGGATGCGGAAATCCGCACGTTCAAACGTTTGATCGTGCGAATCCAGAGAACGCTTGATCTGGAGTGCCGAAACCGCAACGAGTGGTCAGAGCGACGCACTCGGCGATTGGCAAACGAAGTAGGTCTCTAAAAAACAGGGCAAAACAAAGGGTGGAAGCAGCATGCCACAATATATCACCATTCATCGCGCACCCGGTCTAAAAGGCGACGAGCTGGCACAAAACGCACCTCACGTGCTCGGCGCCAAGATCGCAGTGTTTAAACAAATCTACGCAAACGTCGGCTCAGGACTTATCGTCTCCGTGTTCGACGCCGAGTCCAAGGGAAAGCTTGAGGAGCAGATGGAAGTGCTCGGCTTTCCGATCGACGAGACGCACGAAGTGCACTTCGCCGCGTCGCGCGGCGAGTTGGAGCAAATGGTAAAACAACACGGCAAATGACTAGGGAGGACTAAATGTCCGAGGACAAACTCGTCATACCGCCGCCGCGCAGCGACCGACCGCCATTGCATAGCAACGCGTTTGACGTAGCCCAAGGCAGCAATACTCAGCTTAAGCCCCTGTTCCCCTATCTGCATCCGGGCGCGATGGTACCGTGTTCCGCGTTGCTGATTGGCGGCCCCGACGCGGATTACGGGCATTTCTTTCATCACAATACGCAGCATGAGATTGCGGTCGCGATGGCCTGCAACGGCGCGATGCTGCCGACTGGTCAGGTCTTTGTCGGCGCGCTGATCCATGGGGTCAATTCGTTTTTAAAAAAGGAAAAAGACCCGCAGTCGTTCTGCGCTTTCGTCATTACGCAAATGCAGGCCGAATCGGGTGCGCAAACCGAAGGCTGCAGCTTGCGTTGCGAGAAGTGCCACGAACAGATTTTCTTCAAGGAATTTGATGCTACCCCGGCGCCCGATGCCATCGAGGCCACTCATCCTTTGCCGTCGATCGCAGCGCTGCCGGCGCTGTTCGCGGAGTACAACAACGACCCGGCGTCTCACGTCTGCCCTAAATGCGGGCATGTTAATCGCGACTTTCCGGTCGCCGCCTGGGGCTGGGACAAATACGAGGAGCAGAGCGCGGTAACGATTACCGCGCGGAAAATTCTGCTCAACGCGGCACGCGCGGCCTAAGGCAGGCGCGGCAATGCGAAAAAAGACGTTCCAGTTGTGGCGTGAGGCGGCAAAGGTCGGTGCGTACGACGAGATGCCGATGCTGCCGGACGACAAGCAGGTGCAAGTGCATCTGAGCAGGAATGATCGACCGCAGCCTTTTTACCTGATCTGTGGCAAGGACACCCTGATTTCACTGATGTCTGGCGCCGCGACGGTCGAGTTCAAGGGCACCGGAATCGATCACTTTGCGCTGAAGCCCGGAAGCTTTGTGTACGTGCCCGCCGGCACCCCGCACCGCATCGTACCCACCGAGACCAGCATCACATTGCGCTATAAGCAAATGCACGCCGGGCTAGAGGGCGTCGCGTGGTATTGCGACAATTGCGACGCCGAAATCCACCGGCAGGTATGGGACACCGCCGCCACATTGTCGCAACTGAAATACGATGAAATTTCCTCGCATTTTGCTGCCGACGCATCGTTGCGGACCTGCCGAAATTGCGGATCGACCCATCCGGCGCCCGACTTGGAAGGGTTTCGTTGGTCGGAAGTGGCGCACGAAATCGCGTCTGAGACGGCCGGTACTTGAGCCCAGGAAGTTCAGTCCGAGTGCCGATGCCGCGGGGATAATCCCCGCGCGGCCCGCAGTGATGTAGTTTCAAGGCCAGCGGTTGTGCACGAGGTCACAGAGCAAATGGCGTCTTTCGCGTACCGCTGTCCAAACACCGGGGCCATGGTTCAGGGCTTCATTGTCATTGAGGAGATTCCGGAACACTTCAATTTTGAGCACGAAGACGGTCCTTATGAGTCGATGTACTGCGAAAAGTGTCAACAGGCTCACATTGTGAATGTAAAAACCGGCAAAGTGCTGGGCGCAGATGACGATGACGTAGAGGCCATCAATTCCGACTGAGCCGCGGCGCACTTCACGAAACAACCACAAGCCGTCGCTGTATGGGGAAAAGCTGCAGGCCATATCGTTGCAGAACAAAGCCCCAAATGCCTGCCGGTGCGAGCAACATGACGCCGATCGCGAGCGCTCCCATAAAAATAAGATAGATCGAACCGTAATCGGCCAGAAATTCGCGCAGTACGAAATAAACGATAAGCCCGACGAACGGCCCTTCGATCGTTCCTATGCCGCCGATCACGACCATGAAGATCACGACCACGGTCCAATCGTTGAGACTGAAACCAGCCTCCGGCGAAATCCGGAGCTTTTGCAGAAAGATCAACCCGCCAATCAGGCCGGTGCAAGCGGCGGTCGCCACGTAGATGAGGAGCTTGGTGCGAAACGTGTTAACTCCCAAACTCGCCGAGGCCGGCTCTGAATCGCGAATTGCAGTCAGAGCTAGGCCGTGCCGCGAGCGCAGCAAAAAATAAACAACCGCGCAGACGATTATTGAGCTGGCAAGCGTCGCAAAATAGATGATCGTCTCGCGCGACGATCTGTTGGCCGATATCTCGCGCAATATGGCGGGTGTCAACGACGTACCGGCGCCTCCGCCCATCACCGTGATGAGACTGGCGGAAAGCGCGAACACCTCGGAAACAACCCAGGTCCCGATCGCGAAATAAGCGCCACGAAGTCGAAAAACTGCAAAAGAAACTGGAATCGACATCAACCCGGCGAATAATCCGGCGAGGATAAAAGCCGGATAGACATTTATGTTCAAAACGCCGGTCATGTAAAAGAAGGCATAACCGCCAAGGCCAACGTAGGCTTGCTGACCAACGGAGGCGAGACCGGCGTAACCCGCCAGCAGGTTCCACAGCTGCGCCAACGCCAGGTAATAGGCCATTTCGCCGACGAGCCGCATATCGCCTGAATCGCCCCACCAGGGTAGCGACGCCAGGACGGCGAGGAATGGAACGATCGCCACCGCGGCGATGCGGCTAGCTTTGGTCGCGCGCTCGACCCGCTCCGTTTGCATCTCAATCCCTCGTGCGCGGGAAAAGCCCGCTCGGGCGAACAATCAGCACGATCAAAAACGCGATGTGTCCGGCGAGGATTTGCCACGTTGGCGAGAGTGCGGCGCCTATAGCTTGAGAAACTCCAAGCAGTACGCCACCCGCCAACGTGCCCCAGATATTGCCCAGCCCGCCGATGATGACCGCCTCAAACGCCAGGATCAGCCGAATTGGGCCCGACGACGGATCGAAAATGGTGCGAATTGCAAACAGCACGCCGGCGATCGCCGTGAAGATCATCGCTATGCCGAGTGCCAAGGCGTACAGTTTGCGATTATCAATACCCATCAGTTCCGCGGTGTCGGCGTCGTCAGAGACAGCGCGAAAGGCCCGGCCGATGCCGGTTCGATAGAACAGGAGCTGCAAGCTTCCAACGCTCACCAATGCCACCACGAAAACAATCAGCGGATACACACCGACTGATATCCCACCGGGTAGCTGCAGGCTCGCGGTCTCTATCGCACCTTCCTGCAGCCGGCGGGTATAAGCGCCGAAAACTTGCAGAAGTCCATTTTGAATGATGATGGAAATCCCGAAGGTGACCAGCAACGGCGGTAACAAGCCGCCGGTGAGCGTGAAGTTCAACAGCCCGCGCTGCACCGCGTAGCCCAAGCCGAACATCACGGGCACGACGATGACCAGGCTTGAAATCGGGTCAAGTCCGGTCTGTTGGGTTACCACCAGCGCCGCATAAGCCGACAGAATGATGAGGTCGCCGTGCGCAATGTTGACCAGCCGCATGATACCAAAGGACAGCGACAAACCGATCGCGAACAACGCATAGATGCCACCGAGAAGGCACCCTTGTATGAGAATGTTCAGCCATTCCATCGCGGCGCCACTCCTCACAAACCAAAATACGCGGCGGTGATGGCGGCGCGATCAAAATGCTTGGATAGTTCAGTGAGTTTCAATCGACCTTCAAGCAAACAATAAAATCGCGACGTTGCGTCAAGCGCTCGGTTGATATCCTGCTCAACGAGAACAACAGCTGTGCGCTCGGCCGCGATAACGGGAAGACTTGCGTAAATGTCCCGAATGACCACGGGCGCAAGTCCAAGCGAAAGCTCATCGCACAGGAGAAGCCGCGGGTTCGACATCAGCGCTCGCCCGATCGCTGCCATTTGTTGCTGTCCGCCAGACAGCGTTGGCGCCGGCATGCGACGCAAATCGTACAACCGTGGAAAGAGATCATAAATACGTTTGAGATTCCACGCGCCGGCGCGCTTGCTGTGCCCGCCGAGCAGTAGGTTCTCTTCGACGGTCAGACTTGGAAACAGCCGGCGGCCTTCGGGCACCATGGCAATCCCGAGCAGCACAAGATCGTGCGCGCTCCTGCCGCCGATCGGCACGCCATCGAACTGCACCGAGTCCCGCGTCACCGGCAGCGCGCCGGCGACCGAACGAAGCAATGTCGTCTTTCCCGCGCCGTTAGCGCCGATGATCGCAACTGCTTCGCCCTCGTCGATGGTAACGTCGACCCCGAACAGCGCCTGAAAGTCGCCGTAGAATGCCGAGAGATTGTTCGTCTGCAGGAGCGTCACGAGACCGGCATGCCCATATAGACTTCGCGAACGCGAGCATCCCCCATCACCGCGCGGGGATCGCCTTCAGCGAGGATCTGCCCATAGTCCATGACAATCAGTCGTGCGGCGACCGATATCAACGCGTGGACAATGTGCTCAATCCAAACGATTGTTGTGCCGCGCGCGTGAATGTCTTTGATCGTTTCAACCAGCTGGCCGCATTCGTGCTCGGTCAAGCCTCCCGCGATCTCATCCAATAGCAAAAGTTTTGGCTGCATCGCCAAGGCGCGTGCCAACTCAAGACGCTTGCGTTGTAACAGGGTCAGCGAACGAGCCGGTGCATTGGCCTTCTCATAGAGACCCGTCATTTTCAGTACATCACTACAGGTCTTGTAGCTAATTCGTTCGGACGCACCGCCGCCGAAGATCGAGCCCACCAGAAGGTTCTCGAATACGCTCATCGTCGCGAAAGGGTGTGGGATCTGGTAGGAGCGGCCAATGCCGAGCCGGGAACGCGCATACGGCGGCAATGCGGTGATGTCCGTG
>Ga0181531_10002652_pt1 | contig 11108 bp, 5 predicted proteins | sample PEATcosm2014_Bin_38_FD_119743 | JGI IMG/M metagenome (GOLD analysis project Ga0181531, IMG submission 119743) | Peatland microbial communities from MTU Mesocosm Facility, Houghton, MI, USA - PEATcosm2014_Bin11_10_metaG | ecosystem: Environmental > Terrestrial > Soil > Wetlands > Peat | place... | reverse complement strand
GGAGTTACCGCTTCCGACAGAAATGGTTGGTAAACGGCTGCGCAACGTCCTGACGGATGAAGTCTTCGCTCCCGCACCGTCTTTGCTATGCCGCGAAATCTTCGCCAGCTTCCCGGTCGCCCTGCTCGCTTTCGAGTAACGGCTGCTTCACCCCAGCGTCACGGTCCGTAATCTCGACCAGCGCCGCCATTTTCGCCGCCAACTCTGGGGTCAGCGCTGCGGCGCGCAGCCGCCAAGTCCAACTGCCATGGGTTTCGCTGGGAACGTTCATTCGAGCACTGCTATCGAGCCCGAGTACGTCCTGCACGGGAAGAACCGCGAAGATGGCGACCGACGTCAGGGCGGCACGAATGAATGCCCAATGCACGCCGTCTTTGCCGATTCCCATGTAGGTTGCTACGAGTTTTCTCTCTTCTTTCGTCGCGCCGGAATTCCACCAGCCAACTATGGTGTCATTGTCGTGCGTGCCGGTATAGACAACGCAGTTGGGCCCATAGCGGTGCGGCAAGTAGACATGTGCGCCCTTGTTGCCGAAACCAAACTGCAAAATCTTCATTCCGGGGATTTCCAGGGTCTCGCGAAGATGATGCACGGCGCGCGTGATGTATCCCAGGTCTTCGGCAATGAAGGGCAACTTTCCCAAGGCGCTTTGCAGGGCATGAAATAAGCTTTCGTTTGGTCCCGCGACCCACTTTCCGTTGACCGCCGTCGGCTCGTCTGCGGGGATTTCCCAATAGGCTTCAAAGCCCCGGAAGTGGTCGATGCGTACGATGTCGTAGGTGTCGATGGCCCAACGCATGCGACCGATCCACCAGTCGTAGCCCCGCGCTCGCAGAGCTTCCCAGTCATATATCGGATTGCCCCAGCGCTGCCCGGTTTCGCTGAAAGCGTCGGGTGGAACGCCGGCAACCACTTCCGGGGAGAGATCCTTCTTCAAGCGAAATAACTCGGGATTGGTCCAGACATCGGCGCTGTCGTAGCTGACGAAGATGGATACGTCGCCGATGATGCGAATGCCGCGGGCGGCACAGTAGGCCCGCAAAGCGCCCCACTGCTCGAAAAATGCGAATTGGAGAAAGCGCTCCTGGTCTAACTGCTCCTGTAGCTCGGAGCGCAATTGCGTAACAGTTTCGGGATCCCGGCGGGCGATTTCCCGCGGCCAGGCGTTCCAGGGCAACTCGCCAAATTTCTCGCGCAGCACGCTGAACAATACGTAATCTTCCAGCCACCAGTCGCACTCGCGGCAAAAATTGGCGTAGCGCTCGCGTGCGGCATCCGGCGCTGCACGCAGAAAATTCGCGGCGGCTTCGCGCAGCAACGGCAACTTGCGCAACCGGACGCTTTCAAAATCGACCGGCAGATCGCCGTCCGGGAGAGCTCCCACACGCTCGCGATCCAGAAGGTCCCGCTCCGCCAAACGCTCCAGGCTAAGCAAAAGAATGTTGCCGGCAAATGCCGAGGTGCAGGAATACGGCGAGTTGCCGCTGCCCACCGGTTGCAGCGGCAGCACCTGCCATAACGTCTGTTTGGCCGCAGCCAGCCAATCGACAAATTCATACGCCGCCGGGCCGAGATCCCCGATTCCTCCGCGCGACGGAAGCGAAGTGGGATGCAGCAGGATGCCGGATGAGCGCTCTGAAAGCATAGGTGACTTGAACCGGACAGCAATGACGCGACGCCGCTATTGGTCAATTTGGTCAGGAAACAAATGTGGCCAGCAGAACGTTTCTGCTGGCCATAAAGTCTGGCGCTAAGCTCCCTAGGTACCTTCGGACGAGGTGGACAGCCGATCCATTTCCTTTTTATTGATCTTAATCTTCCCCTCTTTTTCCAGGGTGCTGCGCAGGTTTTCTACGTAAAGATTCTCGAACTCCTGCTGCTTCTGCTCCAGCAGCGCCTGCTTCGCTTTGTCCCAGCCTTGCTTAATCTGGTCGGGGCTTGGCTCCTGCACTTCAACAATCCTCAGGACAACTCCATTAGGACCGCCTTGAATCGCGCCGCTGATTTCCCCGGTCTTCATGGTGAAAGCGACAGCGGCTGGACCGGTCATCGCACCCAGATCGGGGAGCTGCGCATTGCGGTCCACCAGATCGCTGGTCTTCACGCTCGCGCCTACTTCCTTGGCGGCCTTGTCCAAATCATGATCGGCGTGGGCGCGATCCGAAAGCTGCTGCGTTTTTTGTGCCAGCAATGCCTGCGCACGCTGCGATTTGAACTGCTGTTCCACCTTGTCCTTCACTTGTTCGAAGCTTGGAGTTTGCGGCAGCTGGATTTCTGTAACCTGATAGATCACGTAACCTGCCGGAGTGGTAGCGGTCGCGGGCGGATCGTTTTTCTTCGCCGCAAACAGCGCGCCCATAAAATCCGGAGCGGCGCCAATGCCTGGAAGTGGGTCGGTTTGCCCAACCATATCGGTGGTGGTCACGCTCAAGTGCTTTGCAGCGGCAGCCTTGTCTAATCCCTCAGTACGCGCCAGGGCCTGCACTCCGTTGGCGACGTTCTGCGCCTGGGCCGCAGCTTTCTGTTTCTTCAGCACCGGCTCAATCTCGGCTTGCACCTCTGCCAGCGGCTTCAGACGCGGCTCCTGTTTGGCTTCGACGTGAATAATGTGGAAGCCATAATTGGTGCGAACAATGCTGGTCGTCTGGCCGACCGGCGTACTAAAGGCCGCCTGCTCGAACTCCGGGACCGTCCGGCCTCGCGTGAGCGGAGGCAACAAGCCGCCGTCCTTTGCGCTACCCGGATCGTCCGAGTACTTCTTGGCCAGATCGGCGAAGCTCGCGCCCGCCTTCAATTGCTTGTCGACGTCTTCGGCTTTGGCTTTCGCCGCGTCTACCGCTTTTTGGTCGACCTTGCCGTTCGCGTCCGCCGTGGGCGTCTTAATCAGGATGTGGCGAACCGTCACCGTTTCCGGCAGTCGATAGTCGTCCTCATGCTGCTTGTAGTACTGCTGCACTTCCGCGGGTGTGACCTCAACCTTGTCGGCCAACTGGTTGGTGTCAATCAGAATATATTTTGCCTTGACCTTCCCGGGGATGGAGTTTACATACGCCTGCTTGTTCTGATCGTAAAACGCCTTCAGCTCCGCATCCGTTGGCTTGATGTCTTTCGTCACGTCGTCCAGCGTGAGCACCGCGTATTGGAACTTCACCTTGGTCTCCTGCTGTTTGACCTCTTTGGTGATGTCCTTGTCGCTTACCGTAATCGCTCCACCAACAGCCGCCAGGAGTTTGCGCTGAGCAATTTCACCCTTGACCTCCTGCTCGAACTGCTGCACGCTCATGTTGAATTCGCTCTCGATGAAGCGCTCGTAGGCCTGCTGCCCGATGAAGTTGCCGCTCGGGAAAATCATCTGGCCAAACTGACCCTGGTGAAGATAGTCGCGCAGTTCGTCATCGCTGACGCCCAGACCCATCTTGTCCGCTTCGTAGACGATCGCCTTCTCAGTGATCATGCCTTGCGCGGCGCGCTGCATCAAGTAAGGCATAAGCTGCTCGGGAACATTTCCCTTGAACTGCTGCTTGCCGATGAGCCGGGCCTGCTGCTCCACTTGCTGGATGCCGACCTCCTGATCGCCCACCTTGGCCAATACGCCTTGCGCGGTAAGGCCGCTACTGAAGTAATCGCCGAAAAGGCCGCCGGGAACGAGGGTGATGACCATCATCACGCAAATAACCACCAAAATACCGCCCAGGATAATCTTCTTAAGGGGCCCGGGCTTTTGCAGAAATCGAAGCATGTGTTTGGAAACTCCAGATGGGTTAGCTGAATCCCTTATTATAGACCAGCCGCGATTGGTGCGGGTAAGCAGCAGGGGAATGTGGGCGCGACCAGGGATTGCGCGCTTCTCTAAATGTCTCCAGATACCACTCAGCCGCCAAAATTCCCCACACGCAGCTGAGTACTTCACATCGGGGAAAGTGGGTGTGTTGTAATAGGAGCTCTTAATAAGTATGACGAAATCGTCACCAGAAAGACATCGGCGGATCTTAGCCTACAAACGCCGCACCCGCGAAATTAAGATGATCGCCAAAGGGCTGGCCTCGACCGACCACCCGATCATGGCGCACATCATTCCTATTCGCCGTTGCAACCTCTCCTGCGAGTATTGCAACGAATACGACGATTTCTCCAAGCCCGTCCCGCTCGACACCATGAAGCGCCGCATCGATCACCTGGCGCGTCTGGGTACGTCGATCGTGACCATAAGCGGCGGCGAGCCCCTTCTGCATCCCGAGCTCGATGAGATCATCGCCCACATGCGCGAGTATCCCATTCTTGCGGGCTTGATCACCAACGGCTACCTGCTCACCGCCGACCGCATTCATCGGCTGAACCGCGCCGGACTCGACCATCTGCAAATCAGCATCGACAACGTCATGCCCGACGAGGTTTCCAAGAAGTCGCTGAAGGTGCTGGACAAGAAGCTGCAACTGCTGGCTGAACACGCCGATTTTCACGTCAACATTAATTCGGTTGTCGGCGGAGGCATTCACAATCCACATGACGCTCTGGTGGTCGGACGCCGCGCCGTGCAGTTGGGTTTCACCACAACCATTGGCATCATCCACGATGGCGATGGCCAATTGCGGCCTTTGGGCGAAGTCGAACGCGAAGTGTTTCGCAAGATGAAAAACCTGGAGAAGCGGCACTATTCCCGCTTCAACTGGTTTCAGGACAACATTGCTGACGGCAAGCCCAACGATTGGCGTTGCCGTGCCGGCGCACGTTATCTCTACATTTGCGAAGACGGCCTGGTGCACTATTGCTCACAGCAGCGCGGTTATCCGGGAATACCGCTGGAGCAGTATTCCGTTGCCGACATTCGCCGCGAGTTCCTCACGGAAAAAGGTTGCGCTCCACACTGCACGGTTTCGTGCGTGCATCAGGTGTCTTACATCGATCACTGGCGCGCGCCGCAAACCATTCGCACTCCGCAATCGCCGCTCGGCGTCGGACAATTGGTGCAGATCGAATAGGTTAGTGAAAGTCGTGCGAGCGCACGTCGGCATCGGTGACGTCGATCGTGTCGGCTGCGTAGGCTTCGCGCATGGGTGCAACCCGCTCCACACGCACCGAGACCACGCCTTCCTGATTTTGCAGTTCGCCTTCCAGCAATAAGAACTTCTCCGACAAAATCACCAGGCGGTTTCGCTCAAGAATGTCAGGCGCGATGATCGCGTTGCCAATGCCGGTTTCATCTTCCAGGCTGAGGAAGACAAATCCCTTCGCTGTGCCCGGCCGCTGCCGCGCAATGATGCATCCTGCTGTCCGCACATACCGGCCGTGCGGGACCTGCGTCAACTCCTGCGCTGAGAGCACCCCAGCCCGCCGCAGATCCGGCCGCCTATAAGCCATGGGATGAGGCCCAACCGTAAGTCCGGTGCCGTGGAAGTCGGCCACCAGCCGCTCTTCCGGCGTCATCTGTGCCAGCGGCGACGCTTCATCGTTTTCCGGAATGCTTTCCAGCAACGGCCCGGCAAATCGCGCGGCCCGCTCCACCTGCCACAGAGCATCCCTGCGATGCAGACGCTGCTTAGTTGCTGGCTTGCAGACGGGAGCATGCACAAATAAGTCCCTTTCTTGCTTGCCTCCAATCGAATTCAACGCCCCAATCGAAGCCAGCAGGACCAACTCATTGCGGCGCAGCTCTGGAACGCGATAGGCTAGATCGGCGATTGACTCGAATGGCCGCTGACCGCGCGCGCGCAAGATGGCGTGTGCCGTCTCTTCGCACAATCCCCTGGCATAGCGAAAGCCCATGCGCAGAGCAAAACGCTGCTCACAATGATGGTTTTGAAGGGGCGCGCCTTCAGGCGCGCCGATAGACTGCCCACGGCGGAACGGCTCCAAAGTACACAACCAATCAGAACAGGTAATATCCACCGGCCTCACCCGCAGTCCATGACGCTGCGCGTCCTTCACAATAGTTGCCGGACTATAGAACCCCATCGGCTGATTGTTGAGCAGAGCAGCTGTGAACGCCGCCAGGTAATGGCACTTGAGATAAGCGCTGGCGTAGGCAATCAACGCAAAGCTGGCAGCATGAGATTCAGGGAATCCATACAGCGCAAACGAAGTGATAGAAAGAATGATCTGCTCCTGCGCCTCAGGCGGGATTCCGTTGCGCTGCATGCCCTCGCGCAGTTTAACTTCGATATCGCCCATGCGCCGCTCGCTGCGTTTGAAGCCGAACGCCCGCCGCAGCTCTTCCGCTTCGCCGCCGCTGAATCCAGCGGTGATCATTGCCATGCGCAGTAATTGCTCCTGGAAAAGTGGCACGCCCAAAGTACGGTGCAGGACCGGTTCAAGCGAGGGATGCGGGTAGACAACGGCTTGCCTTCCCTGCCGCCGCATCAGAAAAGGATTTACCATCTGTCCCACGATCGGGCCCGGACGGATAATGGCAACTTGTACCACAATGTCGTAGAAGTGCGTGGGATGCAGCCGGGGAAGGCACGACATCTGCGCCCGGCTCTCAATCTGAAACATGCCCACGGTATCGGCTTTTTGCAAGGCGTCATACACTGTGGGATCATCAGCCGGCAGCTTTGCCAGATCGACCTCTTCGCGGTAATGATTGCGGATGAGCGTGATGGATTCTTCCAGCGCGGCCATCATTCCCAAACCCAGCAAGTCAACCTTGACGATGCCCAGGTCGGCGCAATCTTCTTTGTCCCATTGCACCACCACGCGGCCCGGCATGGTGGCCGGCTCCAGCGGAACAATAGAATCCAGTTGTCCCTGGCAAATGACCATGCCGCCGGAATGCTGCCCCAGGTGGCGCGGCAGGTCCTGCACGGCCACACAAAGCTCAAAGAACTTGCGAATGCGTGGGTGCCGCAGATCGAATCCTGCCTCGCGAAACTGGCGCCCCAAAGTGTCGCCCGGGTCCTTGTATTCCCACGAACTCACCAGAGCAGCGAGGCGAGCGAGGGTCTCGCCATCGAAGCTGAGCGCCTTGCCGACTTCGCGCGCAGCCGAGCGTCCGCGATAGGTAATAACGTTGGCCGTCATGGCCGCGCCCAGCTTGCCATAGCGCTGGTAAACATACTGAATGGCGCGCTCGCGCTGATCGCCGCTGGGCAGATCGAGATCGATATCGGGCCACTCGCCGCGCTCTTCTGACAAAAAGCGCTCGAACAGCAAGTCCATGCCGACCGGATCGACCGCGGTGATGCCGAGCGAATAGCAGACCGCGCTGTTGGCCGCAGAGCCGCGCCCCTGCACCAGAATTCCCTGTTCGCGGCAGTAGCGAACAATGTCCCACACAATAAGGAAGTAGCCCGCCAGATGGAGTTTTTTGATCAGCGCCAGTTCGCGTTCGAGCTGGCGTTGTGTGCGCCGCCACAACTCTCCCTGGCCCGGGCGCAGATAGCGATCGCGAGCGCCTTCCATAGTGCGCGCCCGCAGGAACGTGTCCATCGTCTCGCCTTCGGAGACGGGATATCGCGGAAATTTATAGCCAAGTTCATTCAGCGTGAAATCGAGACGCGACGACAGCTCAACCGTATTCGCCGTGGCCTCGGGCAAGTCGGCGAACAGCCGCAGCATCTCCGCAGGCGATTTGATATAGCGTTCGCCGTTGCGTGCCAGCAAACGGCCGGCCGTATCCAGCGTATGGTGATTGCGAATGCAGGTGAAGACATCCAGGACCTGACGCTCTTCCGGCTTGGCGTATTGCGCGCCCTGGGTTGCCAGCAGTGGCAAGTGCAAGCTGCGCGCAAGCTCAATTGCCACCTGATTGCGGGCCTCCTGCGCGCGATTGTAGTGGCGCTGCAATTCCACATAGACATTCCCGTGACCGTAGATCGCGATGAGCTGTTCAAGGAGCTTGCGGCCCGCTTCCATGCCACCGTTGAACAATGCACTGGCCAGCGGGCCTTCCTCGCCTCCGGTCAGGCAAATCAATCCCGCGGCATATTCCGCGAGATCGGCCGCCGAAGCCAGCGCCTGCGATTGCAACACGTTCGCTTCCTCGTTGTCTGTGAGAGTCTTACTACGTGGCACATGAACTGGATATTTTGGAGCACGCAACTTGGTGCAGGTAATCAGCCGGCAAAGGTTTTGGTAGCCCTCGCGCGAAACGCAGAGCAAAGAAAGGCGTGGGATGTTCAGCTTGCCCGGCTCCCGGCAAGCCAGCAGCGAAGTAATCTCGGCGCCAATATGAGCCTTGACTTTCAGCTTCTTGGCGGCAAGATAAAAACGCGGCGCGCCATAAACTCCATCGCGATCGAGCAAGGCCATCGCTGGCATCTGCTGTTGGGCGCACACCTCGGCTAGTTCCTCAGGGACCGAAGCCCCTTCAAGAAAGCTGAAGGCGGAGCGAGAATGCAGTTCGATATACATCGGTTGTCAGTTGCCAGTGGGCAGTTGTCAGTCGCCAGTTACCGGTTGTCGGTGGCCAGTGGTCAGGCAATTCCGGGAAATCCCCCTGATCGTTTTGTAACCGGGCACGGCTTCACGGCTACGACGAAAACCCACCTTGAACGCTTTGTGTCAGGGCACAACTTCACAGGCCGCTGAAAAACTCATGGCGAAGGAGAATTCGGGTAGAGTTGGCCTTCAGGCCAGCGTCTAAGCCCTTACATTCTCGTCCTGAGCCGGCTTCAGCCGGGGCATCAAGTTTTTTCGCTTTTCCGCAGCCTGTTCGGCCGGTGAATCTTCAGTCGTAGCTGGCGTCGGCGAACCACCTGCCCGTCGCCAGATCGCGATAAATGCGATAAAGCGCGATATTGTCGCCAACTTCCTTTGCGCCGTCATTGCTGGCACGGGCCAGCGCAATGTCCCATTCTTCGCGCTCCCACGGACCGGCCTGCCCGGCACTCGAATTCTTCGGCTTCGCATTTTCCGCCCACCAATCGCCTGACGATCGCCATGGCCCAGCCGACCACACTACCTGTCCTTGCAGCGCTTCACGATCTGCCTGTTTTGTCTCTGTGGAAAGACGGTCAGGCCGCCCATCCGCCAAACGGACACGAACGCAGCACGGCGGACGAACAAGTCGCATAGCCAAAGGCGGGCGGTCATTAATATCCCCCGATGTGGGACACAAAGCTTGTTTTGGATTGTCTGCTGGAACCGCAAAACGATCGACGCGAAAACTTTCCGGCCGATGGCTATCGAGTAACCGCACAATGCCTGCCCGTCGCTCTCCAACCACCGCGCTGATTCGGGCCAGCGTGATCTCCAGCCTCTCCGCTTCAGGAGTGGCTGGCAGAAACAGCCCGCACTGGGCTGACCGCGGCGGCGCCGGTACCGCCGTGATCCATACTTTGGTGACCGGAGCCCCCGGTGGGTCGGCCGCCAGTTCCAATTGCAACAGCTTCAAAAACACTTTGGAATCGCGCATCGAAACCGGCAGCCGAAAAACGCGTTCCAATATCGGCTTTGGTGCCACATTGTGGGATTCGACAAAAGAGCCGGCGAGTTCCTGGACCGTGATGGTCGCTTCGTCAGCCACCCGCCGCTCCAATTGCAAACGCAGACGCAGCTCCTGCGCTGCCAGGGCCCGGGCCTCCAGTCGTGCACACAATTGTTCCAGCAGCCGGTTCAAAACGAACGACAACGACTCGATGGTCTCAACCGGGCACTCCAGCTCCATCGCCTCCTCAAATTGCGCTGGCGGCGCGCACAACACAAGGGTGCGCATGCCCTCTCCACGGGCCAGCCGCCGCAACCGCGCCCCTGCTTCGCCCAGGCGCGAAACCATGGCATGCTCCGGCAACAGCGCCAAGGCGCGAAAATCGCGGACTCCCCAACGTTCCAACGTATCGAGCATCTGCTTGCGCAGCGCCTCACGTCCGCGCTCAAACGCTTTTCCGCCTGCCTTGTTTTGGGAAGAAATTTCAAACCTATCCAGCAAAGCCTCTAACGGCAGGCCCCCCAAGCGTTGCGCTTCTTTACCAGCGGGGATAGCCGTCGTCCCCTTGAATCCACGCGCCGCGTACATGGCGGCATCCGGATTAGCAGCCACCGCGATGTTCGCTTCCACTCCGACGGCCATCACGCGCGCCCCCAACTCGCTGGCCATCCTCGGAGGTGCGCCATAGAGCCGGCCCAGACCCTCAAGATCGAGCAGCAGCGTGTCTGGAGCAGTGTCTTCTACACGTGGAGTAAAGGCGTGGGCAACATCGAGCAATGCGGCGTGAGCTGAGCTTTCCTGCTGGGGGGCGCGGTGGCGCAGTATCGCCAGCTTAAGATGCGATGAAGGCCCTGCGCCTTTACTACCACGATGTGGAACATTCGTTTGGCTATTTGCCGGCGGCAAAGTCTCCGCGAAGACATCCACCTGCAATTTGGTCATGCCGATTTCCATTCCCAGCAGACAGGCTTTTTCATTTAGTGCAATTACGCGCACCAGAGGAGGTCTGCCTTCCAGAACCGCCACTGCCCGTTCGCGCAGCCATGGCTCGGCTCGAACCATGGCTTCCACCGGGAAATCGGGGACGTAAATGCAGGCAAACATAAATATTGGCGGCAAAACCGTGCCGCAGATTGTCACAATGCAGTGCGCAGTTCAAAATTGCCACTGGCCGACTGCGGCGGTTTGCGCTGCGCCCAGGAGCGCACCACCTGAGCCTGGAAACGCACTCCGCGCAAGAGTGCTGCATGGCCTACATCATGGTTTGTTGGAATATGCGGGCCGGCGATTGCGAATCCCACATTGTGGGAGGTCGACGCTGGTCCAAGCTGATCTGGCTCCAGAAAAGCAGTCGAATGGGATGCGATGATGACCTCTGGCTGCAATCGCAGAACCAGCGAAGCACAGGTCTTCGCGCAAGCTTCCCGTTCGATGAGCAGCAATACGGTCGCGGTGGGCTCAACCGCACGGCGAAAGCGAAACCACGAAGTGAGCGGCACCCGGCGCGCGCTTTCCACAGGAATATCGCCCAGATCGAGCACCACCATACTGAAGCCGCCTCCCTGTAGAAGCAGGTCGGTGACCTTCAGCACCTGCTCTAATACGCCGCCAAAGGCAAAACCAGCAGAGGTGGAAGAGCGGAATTTCCCGCTGGCGCCCTGGGGCTTAAGTTGTTCGTGGCAGCGCACCCACAACAACCGCTCCAGATCGACCCCGGCCGCTGCCGCCGAAGCCGGATCGAAGC
>Ga0181531_10002651_pt1 | contig 11108 bp, 10 predicted proteins | sample PEATcosm2014_Bin_38_FD_119743 | JGI IMG/M metagenome (GOLD analysis project Ga0181531, IMG submission 119743) | Peatland microbial communities from MTU Mesocosm Facility, Houghton, MI, USA - PEATcosm2014_Bin11_10_metaG | ecosystem: Environmental > Terrestrial > Soil > Wetlands > Peat | place... | reverse complement strand
GGCTGGATGCGGCTGTTCCGCAACGCGCGGCTATTCGTCGGCTGATCGGTCACTGAACCCCGACCGGACCTTAGCTTGGTTCCCGTCGTCAGTGAGGGCTGCCCGGCGAACTGCCGGGCGAACTGCCGGGCGAACTGCCGCCCGAACCACCGGGCGCGCGCCCCGGCATCGTGGGCATCTGCTGGCAATTATCCGGGTGAACGAACAAGGAGGCATCCGGTGCGCCGAGGACCACGTCCTTGTATTCCACGACCATGGGACCGCGGCTGGACTGAACCTCCACCTTCACCGGGAAGCCCTTGAGATCCTGGGCCTCCCAGACCTTCATCTTGGAGGGCTGTCCGCCGGCGCTCGGCGTCACCGTCACGTCCTCCACCTTGCAGGCGTGTCCGTCCACCGTGTCCGTGCCCGCGGCCGAACGGTCGACATGGGCATCATGCGCTTGAGCAAAGGGACTCTGTTGCGCAGGCGCGCTCATCTGCATGCAGATTCCCTTCATGACCATGTAATTCGTGCGCTGCCCCAGATCCATGATCATGTAGCCCACGCCGCCGCCAAGATCGGTTCGCATCTTGTCTCCGGAGCGGTAGATTTTCAGGGTGCCGTGACCTGGCTGGCCCGCCGCGGGCGCCGCCCCGGCCGCCGGCATCCCGGGCATCGACTCCACGACAATGGTGGCGGAAAACTGCTGGATCTCGAACGGACTATCCGCCCGGGCGACCGAGCCCAGCCACGGATTCAGCAACCCATACACGGCTCCGTACAAAGCAAACTTTGATCCCGACATGGCGCATTCCCCCTCCATTTTTCGACCGGGCAGAATTCGCCCGCTCCCTCAACCCTGGGCCGCCTTGCTCGCGGCGGGCGAGGGCGAGGGCGCGGGCGCGGAGTCGGGCTGCATGGGCGCGACATACTTGCGAAAGCTCATCGCCTGGATGAGACGCGCCTTGCGTACGAACGTCTGATACAACAGGTCGCGCATGACTTCGAGCAGTATCCCCGCCTGCTCCGCATCGAGCGCCGGCTGATTCGGCCACGGATCGCTGTCGCTGCCGAAGAGCACGCCGCGCAGGGTCGCGAAATTCTCATCGTCGAGCTCGGCGAGCACCCGGATCTCCTGGAGCGCGTCGAACATCTCGAGCTTGCCGCGCTCGCCGAGCTCGCGGAACAGGGACTGTGCCGTGCGGCGGACCATCGAGCCGAAGGCGTTGTAGCAGCTCGCCGTATAACAGGTGAGCGCCTCCTTGAACAGACCTTCGGCTTCCTCGGGCAGGTAGGTCAATGGAAAGTTCTCGCGTGCGCGCTCGACCTCGACGTAGTTCGGCGCGAGCTCGATGCGCAGCGCCGTGTAGGCGCGCACGAAGAACTTGAGGAACACCGGCTCGCCGCAGGCGTCGCAGCGAAACACGACGCCGACCTGTTTCGGCTTGCGCCTGCTCAGGTCCTCGAATTTCGGCACGGCCACAGGCGTCAGATGCGTGAGGGTCTGACAGTGCGGACAGGTGAGCGCGATGCCTTGATACTCGACATGCAGCTCGTCTTGCGGCGTGATGTAGATGCTCATGAGCCTCGTCCCGTCAGAGGTTTATAGCGGATTCTATGGGGTTGTGAAGCATCCTCGCCTTTTCTTCGCTTGAGGTCTTCAACATATTCCTGGTAATTGCCTTCAAACCACACCACCTGCGAGTCGCCCTCGAAGGCGAGGATGTGGGTGGCGATGCGGTCGAGGAACCAGCGATCGTGGGAGATGACCACGGCGCAGCCCGGGAAGGCCAGCAGCGCCTCCTCGAGGGCCCGCAACGTCTCGATGTCGAGGTCGTTGGTCGGCTCGTCGAGCAAGAGCACGTTGCCGCCCGATTTCAAGACCTTGGCGAGGTGCACGCGGTTGCGTTCGCCGCCCGACAGGTCGCCGATGAACTGTTGCTGCTGCACACCCTTGAAGTTGAAGCGCCCGACGTAGCCGCGCGAGGAGGTCTCATAGGCGCCCACCTTGATGAGATCGAGGCCGCCCGAGATTTCCTGCCAGACGGTGTTCTTGTCGTTGAGCGTCTGGCGGGATTGATCGACGTAGGCGAGCTTGACGCTCGGTCCGGTGCGGATCTCACCGGCATCGGGCTGCTCGAGCGCCGCCAGCATGCGAAACAACGTGGTCTTGCCCGCGCCGTTCGGACCGATGATGCCGACGATGCCGCCGGGCGGCAGGCTGAAGCTCAAGGATTCGATCAGCAGCCGATCGCCGAAGCCCTTGCGCAGGCCCTTGCACTCGATCACCAGATCCCCGAGCCGCTCACCCGGCGGGATGTAGATCTCGTTGGTCTCGTTGCGCTTCTGGAATTCCTGCGAGGCGAGCTCCTCGTAGCGCTGCAGGCGCGCCTTGGATTTTGCCTGGCGCGCCTTCGGGTTGGTGCGCACCCACTCGAGCTCGCGCTTCAAGGTCTTCGCGAGCGCCTCCTGCTGGCGCTCTTCCTGGGCGAGCCGCGTCTGCTTCTGCTCGAGCCACGATGAATAGTTGCCCTGCCACGGTATGCCGTGACCGCGGTCGAGCTCGAGAATCCACTCCGCGACATTGTCGAGGAAGTAGCGATCATGGGTCACCGCGATGACCGTGCTCGGATATTCCTCGAGAAAGTGCTCGAGCCAGGCGACCGACTCGGCATCCAAGTGATTGGTCGGCTCATCGAGCAGCAGCATGTCCGGTTTCGACAGCAGCAGGCGGCACAGCGCCACCCGGCGGCGCTCCCCACCCGAGAGCGTCGCGATGCGCGCTTCCCACGGGGGCAGGCGCAACGCATCGGCCGCGATCTCGAGCTTGCGCTCGAGCTCCCAGCCGCCCACCGCATCGATTTGATCTTGCAGCTTCGCCTGCTCCTCCAGGAGCTTGTTCATCTCATCATCCGAGAGCGGTTCGGCGAAGCGGTCGCTGACCGCGTTGAAGCGGTCGATGAGCCGCTGCACGTCTCCGACGCCTTCCCCGACGACCTCCCGCACGGTCTTCGACTCATCGAGAAGCGGCTCCTGAGGCAGATAGCCCACTTTGATGCCCGCCTGCGGGCGAGCCTCGCCCTCGATGTCCTTGTCGTTGCCCGCCATGATCTTGAGCAGCGTCGATTTCCCGGAGCCATTCAGCCCGAGCACGCCGATCTTCGCGCCCGGAAAGAAGCTCAAGGAAATGTCGCGCAGGATCACACGCTTGGGTGGCACAACTTTGCCAACCCGGTTCATGGTGTAAATGAACTGAGCCATGGTGGTATCCGCTGAAGCGACGAGGGCGGGGAGGCGAGAATTATCCGCGACCCTCGCAGCATTGTCGAATGGTGCGGGCAGGGCGGCTGAAGAGCGGTGGCGCTCTCGGCTCGCCGCCGCCGCTGGCATCAGCCCCGCGGGCGCCCGCGGCGCCGGCATCCGCGCGGCCGGCAATCGCGCCCCCGGCCTCCCGTCAGAAGTGGAAGTTGATCTGGGTGCCGAAGGTGCGCGGCTGCACCGTCGAGTAGCGGATCAATTCCGGGATGTTGAACTGGAAGCTCGTATTGTTGGCGCTCACCAGGGCGATCTTGTTGGCGAGGTTGTCGACGAAGAACATCGCCGACCAGCGGTCGTGGGCCAGCGTGAGGCGCGCATTCGCGAGACTGTACGAGGGCAGTTGCAGGCCGAAATAATACGCCTCGTCATACGAGGGTCCGACGTAGGTGTCGTCGATCCGTGCCGTCAGCTTGTAATCTTGCGCGAGCGCCGTCGTGTAGATGAGCGCGAGCGTCCCACCGCTGCGCGGCACGTTGAGAATGGGTGTCGTGCAGCTGGATGGATTGCTGCAGTAGAGGCCGTGGGCCGTGGCGAGCAGCGACTCGTAAAGGGGAGTGGGCTGCGTGATCCGCGCATCCGTGTACGTGCCGCTCGCCGACACCGTGAAATTCTGGGTGAGCTTGGCGTTGACCTCGAGCTCCGGCCCATACGAATGACCGGTGCCCGCGTTGACATTGGCCTCGTAGCCGCAGAGCAGCAGCACCGACTGTTGCACGTTGGTCCAGCGGATGTAATAGATGTCGCCGTTCACCTGCAGCCAGTTGTCGAACATGCGCGCCTTCTCGCCGAGCTCGTAATTCCACACGCCATCCGGGCCGAAGGTTTGTGGCGTTCCTGCGGCGCACTTCGGTGGCTGGTTCGGGGGAGGGAAGTAGATGTTGGCGCCGCCGGGGCGGAACCCCCGGGCGGCGGTTGCGTAAGCGGTCAGATTGGCGGTGGGCTCGTAGGAGAGATTCACGCGGGGGTTGAAACCGTGTTCGGACGCCTCCGTCACCTTGAAGTCCGCGGGCTCGGTGGTGGTCAGACCGTAGTACCCCCACTCCTTCTCGCCGATGTTGCTGTCATAGGAGTAGTAGCGCGCGCCGAGCGCCAGCTTCCACGCATCGGCGAATTTCCACGTGCCGTCGGCGAACACCGCCCACTGTTTCAGATGATAGGGATTGTTCGACTGGAAGTAGACCCCGCCGGGGGCGAAGGTGTTATCCGGGTTGCTGCTCTGCTCATTCCAGGAGGAGGTGAGCTGGCTGTAGAACGCGCCGCCCACCCATTGCACCGGCCCGTCGCCGACCGAGCTCAGACGCAACTCCTGGCTGATCTGGTGCGACGGGTCGTACTCGTAGTAGGGGATGGGTAAGAACGGCGGAATGGGGGGTGCAAACCCCAAGTTGGTGGCGTAGATCGATTCGGACCCATCCTGAGTCTGAATCGAGAGCCGCTCGAAGTACGAGCTGGCGCTCGTGAGTTGCGCGAACCCCAGGCCGGCGACGATGGTCAGCGAGTACACGTCCGCCTTGTCGATGATGGGCTCGGTGAGCGGGAAGCCCTCGTAATGATTCTCGTAGGGAGCGCCGGGCGGACTGTCGATGAGATCGTAACCCCCCGACTCGAGCGTTTGCGTGAAGGCCATCGCCGTGATGGATAGATCCTCGTTCGGCTTGTAGAGCAGCATCACGCGTCCGCCGTAGAGGCGCTCGGTGTTCACGTCAGGTATCACGCCCGACACGGGCGCCGAGAGAATCCCGCTCTTGGTCCAGTTGCTGAACGGGAAAGGGTCGAGCACGACCTCGTTGATCCAGCCGCTGCGATAGGTGTCGCTCGCGACGACGCGCATCGCGAGCGTGTTGCCGAGCGGCAGGTTCAACATGACATTGGCGCTGCCGTTGGCGTGGCCGCCATCGGTGTACGAGCCCATGACCTGGGTCGATCCTTCGAAGGTGTCGAGCTTCGGCTGGTTGGTGATGACCCTGATCGTGCCGCCCATCGAACCGGAGCCGTAGAGCGTGCCCTGCGGACCGCGCAGCACCTCGATGCGATTCACATCGTACAGATCCGGGTCGATGACTACCTTGCCCGACTGCGACAGCGCCGGCGGCGAGAGCGGTACCTCGTCGAGATAGAAACCCACGGTCGGGGCGGCGCCCCCGTTTGCCGCGAGGCCGCGCGACTCGAACTCGGTGAGCCCGGGGCTCGCATAACGCTGCGATAAGCCGGGCACGTCGCGTGCGAGATCCGTGGCGGCGTTGATGCCCTGCTGCTGCAATTGATCGGCGCTCAGCGCCGTGATGCTGATCGGCGTGCTCTGCACGGTGGAGTTGAACTTCTCTGCCGTGACGACGATCTCCTCCAGGCCCGAGCTCTCCTCGGTATCGGCCGCGCGCGCAGCTGGAATCGTGAGCAGCGCGATGAGTGGGCCGAGCACGAGTGAGGCAGCGCGTGCCGCCCGTGGTTGAATCTCGGCGGACTGATTGACCTTGGGTCGATCGCGCTCGCGCGCCGTCCCGGTGCCAGGGAGCTGTGGCATGGTTAGGATCCCCTCCGTCTGCACCTGCAGCGATGCTGATATCCCTGCAGGCGAGATCGATTTGTGTTGTATCGACCTACCCACCCGCGGCCTCGAGCGGCCGGACGATTGAAACGTCCGCACGCCGGGCTCAAGTGGTAGCCGTATCTTACCGCCGGCGAGCGCCGTGACAAGGTGCAGGCGGTGCAGCGTAGACGGCGCAAAACGAGGTGCGCGCCGTTGCCTCGTTTTCGAGCATCTGCGGCATGCTCGTGCACTCGTGCGGCGCGGTGACCGGGGGCTTGGGCCCGGGCTGCGGGCGGGACTTGAAAGGCTGGCCATTACGTCTGCGGGGCCGCTTCGGCTACAATTTCAGGCCCTGTCACGAGGTGTGCCGATGTTCAAATCCAGCATGACGATCGCCGAATTCGACCCCGAGCTGGCCGCCGCCATCCGTGGGGAGCGGCAACGGCAGGAGGATCATATCGAGCTCATCGCCTCGGAGAACTACACGAGTCCCCGCGTGCTGGAGGCGCAAGGCTCGGTGCTCACCAACAAGTACGCGGAGGGCTATCCGGGCAAGCGCTACTACGGCGGGTGCGAGTTCGTCGACATCGCCGAGACACTCGCCATCGAGCGCGCCAAGCAGCTCTTCGGTGCGGACTACGCGAACGTGCAGCCGCACTCGGGCTCGCAGGCGAACGCCGCCGTGTACCTCGCCCTTCTCAACGCGGGCGATCCCATCCTCGGGATGAGCCTCGATCACGGCGGCCACTTGACGCACGGCGCCAAGGTGAATTTCTCGGGCAAGCTCTTCAAGGCGACCCAGTACGGCATCAAGCCGGACACCGGCGAGATCGATTACGAGCAGGTCGAGCGGCTCGCGCACGAGCATCGTCCGAAGCTCATCGTCGCCGGTTTCTCCGCCTACTCGCGCATCATCGACTGGAAGCGCTTTCGCGCGATCGCCGATGAGGTGGGGGCGCTTTTCATGGTCGACATGGCGCACGTCGCGGGGCTGATCGCGACCGGCCACTATCCGAGCCCGGTTCCGTTCGCGGATGTGGTGACCACCACGACGCACAAGACGCTGCGCGGGCCGCGCGGGGGCTTGATTCTTGCGCGGCCGAACGCCGAGATACACAAGAAGCTCAACTCCATGGTTTTCCCCGGCACCCAGGGCGGCCCGCTGATGCACGTGATCGCCGGCAAGGCGGTCGCATTCCTCGAGGCGCTGCAGCCCGAGTTCAAGGCCTACTCCGCACAAGTGATCGCCAATGCGCGCGCGATGACGAAGGTGCTGCAGCAGCGCGGCTACAAGATCGTCTCCGGGGGCACGGACAACCACCTGTTCCTGCTGAATCTCGTCGACAAGAACATCACCGGCAAGGATGCGGATGCGGCGCTCGGCCGCGCGCACATCACGGTCAACAAGAACGCCGTGCCGAACGATCCGCGGCCGCCGATGATCTCGAGCGGACTTCGCATCGGCACGCCCGCCTCGACGACGCGCGGCTTCAAGGAGCGCGAGGTCGAGCAGCTCTCCCACTGGATCGCGGATATCCTTGGCTCGATGGGGGATGAGGGTACGGTGGAGCGGGTGCGGGGCGAGGTGACCGAGCTGTGCCGACGCTTCCCCGTGTATGCTTGAGGGCCTAGGCGGCATGACCGTCCGAGCGCCCCATGCACTGCCCCTTTTGCGGTCACACGGAGACTAAGGTCATCGATTCACGCCTCGCCGGCGAAGGGCGTCAGATCCGACGCCGGCGTGAATGTCTCGAGTGCGCCGAGCGCTTCACCACCTTCGAGACTGCCGAGCTGTTGCTTCCGAATGTGGTCAAGGAAGACAAGAGCCGCGAGCCCTTCGATGAGAAGAAACTGCTCGCGGGCATGAGCAAGGCGCTCGAGAAGCGGCCCGTGGGCCGCGAGGCCATCGAGGCCGCCGCCGCCCGCATCTGTCATAAGCTGCGCAGCCTCGGGGAGCGCGAGATCGCCTCGCGCGCGATCGGCGAGCTCGTGATGGAGGAGCTGCGGCACCTCGATGAGGTGGCCTACGTGAGGTTCGCCTCGGTGTACCGCAGCTTTCAGGATCTCGAGGCGTTCCGCACCGAGATCGACGCGCTGCGCAAGCACAGAAGGCGGCGGGAGACCAGTCAAGACCAGCTGCCACTGCTGCCGGGAGAGGAGCCGGCCGAGCGGCGCAAATGAGTCTCGCGACCGAACGGGATGAGGCGCCCATGGCGCGCGCGATCGAGCTCGCGAAGCGTGGGCTCTATACGACCGACCCCAATCCGCGGGTGGGCTGCGTGCTCTTGGACGGCGAGCGGGTTTTGGGTGAGGGCTGGCACATGCGCGCCGGTGAGGCGCACGCCGAGGTGGCGGCGCTGCGCGACGTGGGCGCGGGCACGGCGGCGTCCTGGGCGCCCGGTGCGAGCGGGATGGGCCGATCGGTGCGCGGCGCGACCGCGTATGTGACGCTCGAGCCCTGCAGTCACGTCGGCCGCACGGGCCCTTGCGCCGATGCGCTCATCGAGGCGGGCATTCGGCGGGTCGTATGCGCCTCGATGGATCCGAACCCGCGGGTCGCCGGCACGGGCATCGCCCGGCTGCGTGCCGCGGGCGTCGCTGTCTCGGTGGGGGTGCTCGAGCGCCCCGCCCGCGCGCTCAATCCCGGCTACTTCTCGCGCCATGAGCGCGGCCGCCCGTGGGTGCGATTGAAGCTCGCCGCGAGTCTCGATGGGCGCAGCGCTCCGGTGGGCGGCGGCCCGATGCTGCTCACGGGCGAGGCGGCGCGCGCCGACGTGCAGGCCTGGCGTGCGCGCAGCTCCGCGGTTCTCACGGGCGCGGGCACCGTGGCCAGCGACGACCCGCGGCTCGATGTGCGCCTGTCCTACGGACCCTGGGTGCGCCAGCCCTTGAAGATCGTGCTCGATGCCCGCCTGCGCGTGGCGCCCGTCGCGCGGGTGTTCGCAGGTGCGCCGAGCCTGATCTTCACCGGCGAAGCCACGGAAGTGCGCTCGGCGTGGCCGGCGGGGGTGGAGATTGCCCGGGTGCCTGCGCGCGCCGGGGGCGGCGGCCTCGATCTCACGGCGGTTCTCGAGCGGCTCGCCGCGCGCGAGATCAATGAGCTTATGGTCGAGTGTGGCCCGCGCCTCGCCGCATCATTTCTCGGGGAAGAGCTCGTCGATGAGCTCGTGCTGTATGTCGCGCCGCTCCTGCTCGGAGCGGATGCAGCGCCGCTCGCCGCGCTCGCCGCGCTCCCCCTCGAGCATTTGCCGCGCTTCGATCTGGTGAGCGTCGAGCGCTTCGATGCGGATGTGCGGCTCGTGCTCACACCCCGGCGCGCGCATCAGGAGTAGCCGACATGTTCACGGGCATCATCGTCGCACAGGGCACCGTGCTCGCGCGCATCGATCGTGGCGGGGATCTCGAGATCAGCATCGACGCGCCGGCGCTCGTGGGCCGGCTCGCGCTCGGCGACAGCATCAGCGTCGAGGGGGTCTGCCTCACCGCGACGCGCATCATCGAAGGCGGCCGCTTCGCGGCGGATGTGTCGGGCGAGACGCTCTCGAAGACGACGCTCGGGGAGCTCGAGGTCGGCGCGCGCGTGAACCTCGAGCCTAGCCTGCGCGCCGGGGATGCGCTCGGCGGCCACCTGGTGAGCGGGCACGTCGATGCGGTGGCCACCGTCGCGGCGCTCGTGGCGGATGCGCGATCGTGGCGCTTCACCTTCGAGCTGCCGGCGCCGCTCATGCGCTATGTCGCGCCCAAGGGCTCCATCTGCGTCAACGGGGTGAGCCTCACAGTCAATGGCGTCGGCGGAAACCGCTTCGACGTCAACATCATTCCGCATACTTTCGAGGTGACGACGCTCGGAGGCCTTGCGGTCGGTGCGCGCGTCAACGTCGAGATCGATCTCATCGCGCGCTATCTCGAGCGGCTGTTGCCGCCTGCCACCGGCGGTCGATGATGGCTCAACAGTCGATTGTCACTGCAGGGTGCCCAGATATTCGGTGACCGCGGCGATCTGATTCTCGGTGAGTGCCGCAGAGACCTGGTTCATGATGGCGCTCTTGCGCAGCTGCCAGCGATAGTAGTGTATCTGCAGGTCGAGGTAACCTCGGTGCTGGCCGGCCAGTCGCGGGATCGCCTGCTTGCTCTTACCCTCTCCATGCACGCCGTGGCAGTTCTCGCAATTGACTTCACCACTTTCCAGCTGCAAGGGTCGCTCGTAGATCTCCTTCCCTTGTGCAGCCAGGGCAGCGTCGCGCGCCGGCGAGGCGGGAGCGGATGGCTTGCTCGAGAAATACTGCGCGAGCCCCTCGATCTGCTCATCGGAGAGCCCACGCGAGATTCCCCACATGAAGGCTCGCGCATGCGGATCGCTACGGGCCCGCTGCCGCAGCTGTTTCAATTGGGTCTCGATGTACGTCGCCTGCTGACCGGCCAGAATGGGAAAAAGCGGCGAGATGCTGATCCCGTTACCGCTCGGTCCGTGACATTTCGAGCACGCAAAGCTGACCAGATCGGGGGCGGCCCGCTGCGCCGGATCGGCTGGCACGGTGATGAAGTCCGCCGCCGATGCGGCACCCGCCACGGTGCAGGCGAACGCCAGCGCCGCGGCTTTGAGCGAGTGGATCGTGAGCTTGTTCACTAGTAGTCCATCCATAATCCAACTACCCAGGTGTTGTTGTTGCCCGCCCTTATATTGGGAAAGCCTGGGGAATTGGGAAAGTTGGCGTTGCTCAGATTAAAGGGGCTTTGGTTGTTGGCCACCACCTGATAGACGTCGTACTGCAGAATGAGCCTGAAGTTCAACCAGGGGACGTAATCCAGCTCAAAGGTCTCGTATTGATTGGCGGGTGAGCCATTGCCCCCATTCGCGAGCGGATCCCAAGTGCCCCTAGTCCGCGTGAAGCTCGCGAGTCCGCCATAGCGGCGATTCCAGAAATACTCACCCGTGACCAACCACTGCGTCAGCGTGTCCGTTGGATTGGTATAGATCGACGTCGCCGTCGCACCAGAGGTGATGATGTTCGCCGCCACCAGCTGCGAGCTGTTCTGCTGCCGCTCATGGGTTACATGACCCAAGAAGCCAAAGATGTTGTGTTGACCGTTGTACTGGTACTGCCAATCGACGCTGAGATCGGTATAGCGGTTGATGATTCCCGAGTTGTAGGTCTGCGCGGGGGTGACTCCCGCTGCAGCGTCAGCCAACTGTTGCTGCTTCGAAATGTAGCCGGCCGAAGGGATCCAGTTGACATACAGCGCGCTCGCGCCGATCTACGCGGAGTGGTAGCCCCAGTCG
>Ga0181531_10002650_pt1 | contig 11109 bp, 4 predicted proteins | sample PEATcosm2014_Bin_38_FD_119743 | JGI IMG/M metagenome (GOLD analysis project Ga0181531, IMG submission 119743) | Peatland microbial communities from MTU Mesocosm Facility, Houghton, MI, USA - PEATcosm2014_Bin11_10_metaG | ecosystem: Environmental > Terrestrial > Soil > Wetlands > Peat | place... | reverse complement strand
GGATGATCCGCGTTAAAAATTTCCGGCGGCATCGCCGGCATTGCGGTGATTCCCATGGTGATTCCCGTTGCGGCGGCCGCTTCTGTGCCTTCTTCGTTCACCTCGACATAAGCCTGATGCACCGCTCCGGAGATATATAGATCGCGGGAGGAATCCATGCCGGAGAAATTGGCCTGGTGCGGGTCGAATGGCTTGTCCATTCCCAGAATTTTCAGAGCCGGGACCAGATCGATCGTTTGCCGGAATTTGAATTTCGGCAATGAAATCGCCACCCTTTGCGGCGTGGATCGCTGATCTACGTCCGCCAGCATCTTTTCGTTCAAATTCGCTTCCAGTTTCGATAGTCCATCCAACCCCTTGGGCAGCAGGATCAGCATCGACAGGCTTCCGCCGACATAGGGCATCTCAATCGCCTGAAAGGAATCCGTCTCCATATAGGGCAGACTGCTTGTCTGGTGCATGATGGCCGTCTGCACGGGGTCTGTGCGTGCGGGAACGTGAAACGGGCCGGTGGCCGTGCGGGCGGCCTCGAACGGATCGGCCCAATCCCCTTTGAAATAGACCGCATTGGTCAGGATCAACTTTGTGACATGGGGCTGAATCGCGTCCAAAGGTAGAAGGTTCAAAATCTTCCCGTCCGTTTGAGCGGCCACCCAGTCGTTGATCGTCGAGCGCGCCCGCGACGGATCCTGAAAATCGACGGTTTCCGCCTGGCCGCGAAAATCCGTTTGGACCGTCTGAAAAAAATCGGGATTCCACTGTACACCCTGCTGAGCCCAAATGGCGCTAGCCACTTTGAGAATGGGAATCGAGTTTTCCCCGGCTGATTGCAAGCGGTCCATCAGGCGGCCGGCGCTGGCGGAAGTGGAATCGGCGGTTAGATGCAGGACGCTTTGCATCTGAGTCAGGGTGTCGCCGGCGGCGCCTGCGGTGGTCATCTCCAGGGCCAGATGAATGCTAAAGGGGCTGAAGATGAGATTGGCGTCTGGGGGTCCGGTATGCGGGTATAACTCGAAGGCAAATTGGTTGATGGATTGGGGAAGAGCCGCATCGGGATCGTCGCCGGCGGCAAACGAAACGGCGGGGAGACCGAGCAGGAGGAGTATTGCCGAAGCGAGTAGCGGGCGTGGAAGGTTCATCAATTGATAGACGCGCGGCGGGGGGGAAAGTTTTCGGAATCGGGGTATTTCCGGGGCGAAGGAGGGTTAACTGGCCAGTTTTTTTTGCTGGATCGCGGGGGCTGGATTATTCAGATCGCTTTCGCCCAGGTTGACGTTATTTCTTCCGGCGTGTTTGGCCGCGTAAAGGGCGGTATCGGCGGCCTTGAGGAGTTCTGATCTTTCGACGGTGCCGGATTTTCGGCCGGCGACGCCGATGCTGATGGTGATGCGGGTTTCGGCGCCATTGAAGGTGAAGACATGGCTTTCCACGGCGGTGCGGCAGCGTTCGGCGCAGACGGCGGCTTCCTGGGCGGTTCTGGCGGGGAAAATGAGCAGAAACTCCTCTCCGCCGACTCGGCCTACGCTGTCGGTTGCGCGGACGCTGGAGAGCAGGATGCGGGAGATTTCCTTGAGGACGATGTCGCCGGCATCGTGGCCGAAGGTGTCGTTGATTGTTTTGAAATGGTCGACGTCGACGATGGCCACCGCCAGGGAACCGGAATACCGGTCGGCCAGTTCCAGTTGTTCGTCCAATCGAGACAGTGCGCTGCGGCGGTTGGGGAGGCCGGTCAATTCATCGGTGGCGGCCGCTTTTTGCAGGCTTTCGTTCAGTCGGGCTAGTTGCAGGTTGATCTGGACGGAGCCTTCGTTTTTGCGGGCCAGTTCGTCGTGGAGCCAGGCGGATCGCAGGCCGGCTCGCACTCGGGCGAGCAATTCCTGCTGGTTGAACGGCTTGGCGACGAAATCGTCCACGCCGGCATCGAAGGCTTCGATGATATTGGCCTGATCGGTTCGCACCGTGAGCATGACGAAGTGGACGTATTTTCCGTTGCGAGCGGCGCGGATTTTGCGGCAGAGTTCCAGGCCGCTCATTCCCGGCATGTTCCAATCGGAAATCACCACGCGGGGCGAATGCTCCTCGAACAGTCGCAAGGCCTCGGCCCCATCGGATGCGGTTAATAGCTCGTGGTCGGTGGAATTTAAAAAGTCGGCCAGGAATTCGAGCTGACCCGGATTATCCTCGACGACCAGAATTTTAAAGGGCTCTCCCGGCGTGATCGGCGCGGCGGGGGGGGTGGAGCGGCGCTCGATTTTTTGCTCGCCGAGGGATTCCTTGATGGCGATGAATTCTTGTTCGGCGGCCAAAAACGCCTTGACGACGGCGGGATCGAAATGGCGGCCGCTTTCGGCGCAGATGACGGACTTGGCTTCGTGGTGGGAGATGGCTTCCTTATAAATTCGCCGGCTGGTGAGGGCGTCGTAGACGTCGGCGAGTGCGACGATTCTGGCGCAGAGGGGGATTTGCTCGCGTGCGAGGCCTTTGGGGTAGCCGGAGCCGTCCCATTTTTCGTGATGGTTCAGGGCGATGTCGCGCGCCATGTGGAGGAACTTGGCGTTGGGGAAGCGCTGAAGGGCGGCATCGAGGGTTTGGGCGCCCAGATCGGCGTGGGTCTTCATGAGGGAATATTCGTTGGCGTCGAGCTTGCCGGGCTTGAGGAGGACGCGGTCGGGGATGCCGACTTTTCCGATGTCGTGCAGGGGGCTGGTTTGATAGATGAGGCGGATGAAATCGCCGCCGACGGTTGCGCGGTGGTCTTCCTGGGAGGACAAGTTTTGCGCCAGGACGCGGGCGAAGCTTTGTACGCGTTCGATGTGGGCGCCGGTCTCGGGGTCGCGGCTCTCGGCGAGCTTGGCCATGGCGAACATCGCCAAATCGCGCGTCTCCAGCGACAAAATTCGCTCGGCGGTTTTCAAACAGACCAGCAGTTCTGAAGGTTTTAAGGGCTTATGTAAAAAGTCGTCGGCGCCGGCGTCCATGCCTTCCATCTCCTCGCGCTCGCCCTGGCGGCTGGTGAGCATGATGATGTAGATGTAACCGGTGAAATCTTCCTTGCGGATGGCGCGGCAAAGCTCGATGCCGTTCATCTCGGGCATTTCCCAGTCGGTGATGACCAGGCGGGCGGTCTCGGTGCGGAGCATTTCCAGGCCTTCGCGGCCGTTGCGCGCGATCTGGACGGTGTGGCCCAGCTGCTGCAGGGCGTTGGCCACGACTTCGCACGAGATTTCGTCGTCGTCGACAATTAGGGCGTTCATGCGATCAAACTTTCGTGCCGGCGGAAATTAAGGCCTTTAGGTCCGGCTGATAATTCCTGCAGCGATCGACTTCCTCGCGTAGTTGTTGCACCAATTCGTCGCTGTGGCTGAAGTCGCCGGCGGCGGCGCGTTTTTCGCATTCCGCCGACAGGACCGCAAGCCGCTTGGCGGAGACGTTGGCGGCGGAGCCCCGCAACGAATGCGCCAGGCGGACGGTTTGCTGCTTATCCTTGTTGGAAACGGCTTTAACGAGATTCTCGAAGTCCTCCTCCAAACGATTTCGGAATTTTCCGAGCAGTCGTTGAAGGAATTCAACATTTCCCATGCAACGTTGGAGCACATCGGTAATGTCCAACGGGGCCTGCGTCTGATAATCCGGCGTTTTCGCGACCCGCGGGTCCGGGGAGATCACGTCGCTCATCAAGCGGGGGATTCCCTTTATCGGACCGGAGGCTTCCACCGGCTTGTACTGCATCTGCTCGATGTACCGCACGCAGGCGTCCACTTGGGTTTTCAATTCTTCCAGCTTGGATTGGGCGTCGTCCAGATTTTTCTGTTTTCCAATTTTCTCCAGTTCGGCGGCGGCGGAGCGGACGTTTTCGGCGGACAGATTGGCGGCGCTGCCCTTGAGGGAGTGGGCGAGGCGGGCGAGCGACTCGGCGTTGCCGGAGGTGATGCTCTCCTGGAGCTTGGCGACGTCGGCGGTGATGGAATCGTGGAATTTTTGCAGCAGGTCGCCGACTAATTTGGAATTGCCCATGCAGCGCTGAATTAGGGAGGAGTAGTCGACGGGAGTCGGTATCTCGACTGCCGGGGCGGGGGGGGCAGCGGGGGTTGTGGGCGGTTGGGCGGGAGGGGCGACGGCGACGCGTTTGCGGCCTGTGAGTTGTCCCTCGATGGCTCGAACTAATTTCGCGGGGTCGATGGGCTTGGAGACGTAATCGTCCATGCCGGCGGCGATGCAGTCCTCGCGATCGCCTTTAACCGCATTGGCGGTGAGGGCGACGATTGGCATGTGCGGGGCGACGATGCCGGAGATGCTTTGTTCTTTTTCCCTGGTGCGGATCGCCTTGGTGGATTCGAAGCCGTCCATTTTGGGCATTTGGCAATCCATGAGGACCAGGTCGTACTGCTTGGCGAAGACGGCTTCGAAGGCGGACTGGCCGTCTTCGACGATGTCGAAGGTGTAGCCGGAATTTTTGAGAATTTCGGCGGCGACCATGCGGTTGACCTCGTTGTCCTCGGCCAGAAGGATGTGGGCGGGCGACGCCGACCGCGGATCGTGAGGGGTGGAGTGGAAGTGGTGAAGTCCCTCGGGCTCTTCGTGGGTGAGTTCCATGGCCTCGTTTCTGTCCATCACTTCAATGAGCACCTTGCGAAGCTGCGACTGGCGGACGGGTTTCACCAGGTAAGCGGCGAATCCCAGGTCCTTGAGCTCGCGGGCCTGGACCTTGTCTTCCACACTGGTGAGCATGATCAATTTGAGGGAACGGAATTCCTCCATGGCGTGGATGGCCTTGGCCAAATCGATGCCGTCCATTTCGGGCATGTGCCAGTCGAGGATGGCGATGTCGAACGGTTTGCCGTCGTCGTGCGCCTGGCGGATCATTTGCAGGGCGGCGGGGGCGTTGTCGGCGGTTTGCAGACTGATATTCCATGCGGCCAATTGCCGGGTGAGAATTTCGCGGTTGACGGCATTGTCATCCACGGCGAGCACGCGGGCGAGGCGCGCCCGTTCGAGCTTGGAATTGTTGTCGGCGGATAAATCGGGGTGGGCGGTCTTTTTCAATCGGCAGGTGAACCAGAAAGTGGAGCCCTTGCCGACTTCGCTGTCCACGCCGATGGTTCCGCCCATCATTTCGGTGAGACGTTTGCTGATGGCCAGTCCGAGTCCGGTGCCGCCGTATTTTCGGGTGGTGGAGGCGTCGGCCTGGGAGAAGGACTGGAACATGCGATCGAGGCGATCGCGCGGGATCCCGATGCCGGTATCGGAGACGGTGAATTTCACCAGGGCGGATTGGGCGTCGCCTTCGAGGAGGGTTGCGCGGATGACGATTTGGCCTTTGTCGGTGAACTTGATGGCGTTGTTGGTGAGGTTGGTGATGATCTGGCCGAGGCGCACGCTGTCGCCGATGACCTTGTCGGGAACTTCCGGGGCGATGAGGCAACTGACTTCGAGTTGCTTGCGCGCGGCGATGAGGGAGGCGGCCTCGGCGAGATTCTCGATCACGGTGGGGAGATCCATTTCCTCGGTTTCCAGCTCGATTCTGCCGGCTTCGATTTTGGAGAAATCGAGGATGTCGTTGATGACCCCGAGCAGGGCGTCGGCGGAGGAGCGAGCGACATGGACGAAACGGCGCTGGTTTTCGTCGAGGGTGGTGCCGCGGAGGAGGTCGACCATGCCGACGATGCCGTTCAGGGGCGTGCGGATTTCGTGGCTCATGTTGGCCAGGAAAAGACTCTTGGCCTTATCGGCGGCCTGGGCGGCCTTGAGAGCGTCTTGCAGGGACTGGGTGCGCTCGGTGATCTGATTTTGCAGGGTGTCATTGAATTCGCGCAGTTCGGTTTCGCGCTGGCGGAGGGCTCGGCGCATTTTTTCATAGGCGCGGGCGAGACGGCCGATTTCGTCGGTTCGAAAATCGGGGACGAGGTGGCTGAAGTCGCCTCGGGCGATCAGATCGCTGGCGTCGACGAGCTGGTTCAATCGGCCGGTCCAAGCTCCGACGGAGAAGAACGTGAGGATAACGCTAAAGGCGATGGCGACGATGGTGATGGCCATGGTCAGGCGCGCCTGGCGCGTCACGGCGATCTGGGCGGGCACGGTGGAGATGGCGGCGACTACTTCACCGGCGCGGGTGGAATTTTCCGGAGCGGAACTGGATGGCGCGGCGGTGGAGGCGCCGACCGGTTCCAGGGCATCGCCGCCGAAATCGGGGTTGGCGGCGGCGATGTCCACTTCCTGGCTGCCCAGCACAAAACCGCTGGGATTGACGGTGTGATTCAGATAGTCCGACCAGGCGGCGTCGTCACGCTCGCCGTGGGCGATCATCTTTCCCGATTTGTCGTAAATGGCGATGAATAATATTTGGTCGTTGGTCAAAAAGCGGGAGGCCAGGTGAGTCAGTTCGCGTTCGTCCTGGACGGCCAGGGGCAATTCGGAGGCGTGCGCCAGACCCTGGACGACGGACTGGACGTTACGCTGCTCGTCCTCGGCGATTAAATGACGCCCCTGAATGACGGCGGCAATGATGGCGATGGCCAGAGACAAGATGGTCACGGTCAGGACCACGATGGTGGCCTTAAAACGGAGACTGAAGGCGTCGTGCCAATTCTTCTTCATGGCGTCACTTGCTTTCCTTAAAGAGGTAGGTCGCACGTTCGATCAGTTCCTGGGGCAACTCAATGCCGATCTGGTCGGCCACGATGAGATTCAAAGCGATCTGAAATTTTTCGGGCGGGTCGGCGCCGGGCAGGGCGGCTTCGCCGGGGCGGTCCAATTCGCGCGAGGTGATGTCGGCGGCCTGCTTGCCCTGGTCGTGGGGGTCGACGCCGATGCCGATCATCGCACCGGCTTTTACGAACGCCGGGGAATATCCAAAGACGGGGATGCTATTTCGCAAAGCCGCCAGCAGGAGAGCGCGAACCGTCGCGTTGTCGTATACGCCGGCGTCCAGGCTGGTCCAGATTAGATCGACCTTGCGCGCGGTCAGATCGTCGATGGCGTCGGCGACCGAGGAATATTGGTCGACGGCGACGGCTTCAAGTCGCCAGCCGCTGGGGAGGGCGTCGTGCACTCTTTTGAGCAGGTCGCGGCCGGCGGCGGTGTCGGATCTGTACAGGATCCCGACGGACCTCCCGTGGGGGAGGGCCTCGGCGATGAGGTTGAACTGCTCGGAGTCGGAGACCGTGGTCGTGACGCCGTGAATGGAATGTCCGTCAAATAAACCGGCCTGGGCGGGATCGGCGACCATGCAGTAGGTCAGGGGCGTTTGCTCGGGTAACTGGCGATGCAGATAGTTCGCCGCCAGGGTGCCGACGGCGACGACGGCGTCGGGATTTTTTCCGATGGTTTCTTCGACGCCGCCTGCGCTAACGTCGCGTAGTTGCACGGTGCGGACGTCGCGTTTGCCGGCGAATTCGTCTCTGAATCCGGCCTCGGCCTGGAGGTAGGGGGTTGCGTCGCCGCTGAGGACGATAACCACTTCGCCGCCGCGGGCTTGAGTTGAGATGAGGAGAACCAGCGCCATCGCAATGATGACGAAGCGTCGGTGCACGCGGCCGGCGGCCGCGCGAGGATGCGCTGCGGTGTGCATCGCCAAAGTCATCCCATCGGTTTCCGGTTGCACATTATCGGACTCAGTGCGTGCTCTTTGGGACGTTGGAAGAGCAGGCCCGCCTTTACATCGTGTTGGAGACGTTAGGGCTTAAGCGGGTTCTGACGGAAAGTCTTACTTTGGCGGCTGTTCGGATTGAAACGCCCCCCGTCATAATCCGCAGGCGCGGTACCGCCGATGTAATCACTACAAGCGGCAAACTCGGAACTTGAGGAATGCCAAAGGCAGTGATTTACATCACGATCGTGGTCTTGTTTGCCATCTCGGGGGCAAGCGCCGCGACCACGCGCCCCAGCACGCAGCCGTCTGGGCCTCTTCCCGACACCGTTCCTTCGTTTGCGACCAAGCCAATCGACAACAGTGCCGACCTCGGCGGGGATACCGGGGATGGTTCGCCGGAACTGGGGCTGTATCAGGACATTCCGGTCGTCGTCGCGGCTTCCAAATACGATCAAAACATTCACGAGGCGCCGGCGTCGGTCAGCGTGGTGACGAGCGATGATATCGAGCTATTTAATTACCAGTCGCTGGCCGACGTGCTGCGGAATCAGCGGAGTTTTTATCTGGATACGGATGGATTGAACTGGTTCGCCGGGACGCGCGGGTTTCTCAGGGCAGGGGAGTGGAACGCGCGGATGCTGGTTCTGGTGGACGATCGGCCGACGAATGAAATCATCTTCGGGCAAACCCATATCGACATGAACTTTGTCGTGCCGATGGAGGCGGTGAAGCAAGTGGAGATCATCCGCGGGCCGGGGTCGGCGCTGTACGGGACCAATGCGGTCTTTGGGGTGGTCAATGCGGTGACGAAAGACGGCTCGGACGTTAACGGCGCGGAAGTGAAACTGGAGGGGGGCACTGAAAACACGGTGCATGGAAATGCGCTGGTTGGTTTTACGGCGGGCGGCTGGGATTTTCTGGGGGATTTGACCGGATTTTCGACGGATGGGCAGGCGGGGATTCATTACGACGGCGTGGATGACGCGGCGCATAATTTCGGGAATATCGACAACAAGGACAAAGGAACCAACGACGAAGGGTTCTTCAAGGCGTCGAAGGGAGAGTTCACGGCGGAATTCGATTTCGAAGACCGGGCGCAGGGGAATGAGGCCGCGACGTATCTGACGGATTTCACCAATCCGGGGACGATGGACGAACACAGAATCAACGGCACGCTGAGCATCAATCACGATATGGGGAGCGGGCAAACTCTGGATGCGATGGTGTACTACGGGCACTATGGATATTGGCAGGATTTTGGATATGCCGCGGCGCCGCCAACGCCGGCTTATGAGTATACGACGACGGCGTATGACGATTGGTATGGGGAAGATGTGCACTACGACTGGCAAGTGACCAAAAATTTGCGCTTGCTCGCCGGGGCGGACGGGACGGAGGGGATTTACGCCCATCAGCACGATTACGATACGCTTCAGGGGGATGTGCTGAACATCAACAATTCGTACAACCAATACGCCCTTTTCGCACAGGCCGAATGGCAGGCGACGGACTGGCTGAGCCTTACGGCGGGGGGGCGGACGGACTGGGTGCAACGGCTGGGGACGAATAACAGCCCGAGATTGGCGGCGATCGTGACGCCGGAGAAGCAGGATACGTTCAAATTGCTTTATGGGCGTGCGTTTCGGGAGCCGAATCTTTATGAATTGTTCTACGACAGCCCCGGGTCGAATACGCCAAATCCGGAGTTGAGGGCGGAAGTGATTGATACGTACGAACTGGATTGGGAGCGCCAATACGCCAACGGATGGGGGACATCGCTGAGCGGATATTTGTGGCATATGAGAAACGCGATGGATGACGTGACCCTGGGGGATGGTTCGGTGCAAACGCAAAACGTGGGGTCGAGCACGGCCAGGGGGATTGAAGCGGAAGTGGATAAGCGCTGGGATACGCGTGCGAGCTTCCGGTATTACGGTACGTATACATGGGCGCAGGAGCTTGGGACGCTTCCGCCGCTATCGCCGGCCTGGATCACGGGAGCCGCCGTCGTGCTGCCGTTTAACCGGGACAATTACCTGTCCGTTGAGCCGCAGATTGTCGGGCCGATGAAGTCGGACCTGGGGCAATATACCCGGGCGACGTATATCACCAACATCGTCTTTACATCCGAGCATGTCTTTAAGAATTGGACGTTTCAGATGGGGGTTTACAACCTGTTCGCCAACGGGGCACAACTTCCGCACTCGGCAAGCTTCGAGCAGTTTGAGGCTACGCTGCCGTATCCAGAGACGCAGTTTCTGGCCAGCATGACCTGCAAGTTCTAAGGTCGATCACCTTACATTCGTAATTTTTGCTTTGCCAATAAGTCGGACGCGGGGTAGGCTTCGCGCTCGAGTTGGCCAAATCGCGCTGAAAATTAAGGGGATCGGTTTATGAGTTCCATCAATAGCGTTACCGCGCCCAGTCCGATTGCGGACGAGATGGGTAATTTTTTGAGCAATGGCGGATGCTCGTTTCGCGTTTGGGCGATGTTTGCGACGGGAATGGCGGTCAAAATTTTTAACTCGAATGGGACAACGTCGTCCTATCCGATGGCTGCCGACAGCGCGGCGGGGTACGGGACGAGCGTTTGGTCGGTCTTTGTGCCGGGAGTGACGGCGGAGACGAATTATCGGTTTACGGTGAGCTGTCCCGGCGGGCCCGTGGATCGAGTTGATCCGTACGCCAGGAGCATCGTTTATCCGAATTGGACGGATGCGTCGCAGGATACGGATGATGCGCGGTCGGTGGTCACCAGTCGGGATTTTAATTGGGGGAAGACATTCAACGCGCCGGGATGGCGGGAAATGGTGCTTTATCAGATTCACATTGGGACGTTTTTCGATCCGACCAGGGGCGGGGCGAATAAAATTGACGATCTGATTTTACAAATTCCGTATTTGACATCGCTGGGGATCAATGCGGTGCAGTTTTTGCCGTTTATAGAATTCTCGGCGCCGTTGTCGTTGGGGTACGATCCGGTTTTGCCGTTTGCCATGGAGAGGGATTACGGGTCGCCGCAGGATTTTATGCGGCTGGTGCAGGCGTTTCATTCGGCGGGGATGGCGGTACTGGTGGACGTGGTTTACAACCATATTGACGTGTCGGACAACGCGACGTCGCCGCCGTATCCCTATTCGCTGGATATTTATGATGGGTGGAGCGGGGATGTTTGCGGGATTTATTTTTATGGGGACGACCAGATGGATACGCCGTGGGCGGCGCCGCGGCCGAATTACGGGCGGCCGGCGGTTTGCCAGTTTCTCAGCGATAACACGATGCTTTGGCTGGAGGAGTATCAGGTCGACGGGGTTCGGTTCGATTCCACGATCTGCATTCGCAAGCGGCAGGGTAACTGTAAGACGACGTGTTGTGGGACGGACATCGGGTTTGGGCAAAATCTCGGATGGGAATTGATGCAGACTATCAACAATCTGGTGGAGGTGAATCAGCCATGGAAGTTGACGATCGCGGAAGATTTGGATGGGAACGCGGCGATTACGTCGCCGACATCGGGCGGG
>Ga0181531_10002649_pt1 | contig 11118 bp, 15 predicted proteins | sample PEATcosm2014_Bin_38_FD_119743 | JGI IMG/M metagenome (GOLD analysis project Ga0181531, IMG submission 119743) | Peatland microbial communities from MTU Mesocosm Facility, Houghton, MI, USA - PEATcosm2014_Bin11_10_metaG | ecosystem: Environmental > Terrestrial > Soil > Wetlands > Peat | place... | reverse complement strand
GACGAGGTTGCGGTTGTTGAGGCAGGGTGGGTTGGGTGGTGGGGGTCGATGACGTTGGAGGAGTATGTAAGTCTATTTTGTGTAAAGTGTGTTCAGCGAGGAATCGCATTCGATGGGAGAACAAGGAAGTCACTAACCTTTCATTCTCCTGTGTTAACCTACCATCAGTCATCTTATCCTGCAACACATAAACGTCCTCCTGCATGGTTGATCGTTATCACCGGATGCAACACAGACATAACCCTCCAGCCATCCAGCATACTTCCAGAACTCAACGGCTCAGGGACTCAAGGATCAAGAACACAGGGACTCCGGGATGGATGATACCTCTTATTCTCAGCCAACGCATCCCGTAACTGGGCATTGATCTGCCGACACCGCAAATCAAGCACAGCGACCCTCTGTTTCCACCACTCCTTCGACCGCTCCGCTTCCGCCAGCCGCTCATACAGTGTCCTCTCGTCCTCCGCGGAAGACAACGCGGACGACAACAGCGAATACGTCGACGTCATATTGGGATCAGACTCATCCGGTGATGGATGGGGTGGAATGCCTCGTTCGTTTCGTGGGCTCGGCCGAAGTGAGGTGTGCGTTGCGTGTGTGGTGCCGCCGTTGGTGCGAGGTTATAACTTATGCTCGTGACCGGGGGCTGGACAAGGCACGGGCTGGAGGCATCGTGTTTAATAATACTGGCATAAAATCAACCACAGAAGCCTTAGCTAGTCAAAGCTACAATTATGGACGCAACCTGTGGCCACAAAACTGTGACCAATGGTTAACCAATGATCACCGATTTGTATCTGCAGATAACTACAAATTTGAACCAGTTTGTCAGCGGTAATCGTCCCTAATTGGCTGGTTAACGAAGGGGGACATCGCTGGCACACTTTCAGAATACCAGCCCCCCCCCCTTCCATTTCACTCCTTTCCTCCTGCACCCTCTTGGCTACGAGATTATGTATATCATGGCCTTCTTTCGTGCCCATCCCCACTACCTGAACAATGGCTGTCTCACCATCCACCGGATTCTGTCGTAATGGGTGTCGAAATCGGCTCGGAAGGAGGCTAAAGCACGATATTTCACGGTGTCCTCAAAGGATCAATCAAGCGCTTCGTGATGCGGAGATGGCCTCTGAAGAAGCCAGACGGTCAGGTACCCCCTTGGATATCTATCAGCTGACACCAGATCACTCTGTTTCCGATGCTCGAGGAGATATCGGCCCACAAATTGCACCTCCATCCTACTTTGGAACAGCGTCACAATCGATTGCACCTCCGTCGTACTTTGGAACAGCGTCACAATCTCAACAAGTTGATGTGTCTGCCTCAGTCACATCTGCTACAGAGCCGGCTCCCGTGATGCCGGTCAGTATGGAGCCTGGGCCGTGCTCTCTCGACATGGAGCCACCAGGCCTGCAGTCTCAGCCGCTCCTCTCACTTGAATCGGAGGATGAGATTGAACGGCTTCAGCTATTACAGATCACTCAAACGAATGGTACCAGTGATTCTGACCATCCTGTTACGGATGGAGAACTTAGTGATGAAGAAAGTAACCGTCTGGTTACCGAACAGCAGCCTCCCATTACCGACGGTGAAGTGATGGTTTGCGATGATAACTTGCGGGTCCCATCTCCAAACAGGAACGATGAAGCATATTCATCCTATATCCTAGATCCGCAGAGAAGGACAAAGCGTTTCAATACCTATAAGAGCCGCATGATCAGAACACTAAACCATCTCGGAAGTAGAACAGGGTGTTACGGGATCCTGTATCTTCGCAGGTGAGATATCAGATGCCGGTGTTGTTAACTGTCAGGGCGGAGAACGATCCAAGGGTGCGTGCTTCTACTCAAGCACATACGGTCACTGTTACCGCAGAGGTGGCAAATAACCAATTACTACATGAATTTGTTTGGGCTAAGATGGGAGAGATTATGGACTTGGAAAATAGTCATCGTGATCTTCAGCAACAGCGGTATGCACAGCTGTCTTTGCTAATTGACTGTAGGGCTATTGAGCAGGCAAGGCTATGGCGTGAAGAGCAGAGGCGACAACAGCAGGAAACGGACAAGCTTCTCCAAGAGAATGAGCGTCTTGATGCTGAGAATACGCGTCTTGCAGATGAGTTGAGACGTTTACGCGAAATCCAATCTGCTTCTATGTAGAGTTTTTGCCTTGCGGATGTTGATGACCTGATGTTGAATTAGATACTTTCTAGGAAATGGTTTCTAGTGTAGACGATGTAGTGAGATCAAATTCGCAGTGATAACCAATCTGTTACGCTCAATAACCAGATGATTACTCGCCAATTTGGGTATGTAACCATGCCAACGATGACATAATTACCCCTTGAAACGCGGAAACGACCACGCGTTAGTTAAATATGTGCGCCCCCCCCCCCCCCCCTTTTTGTCCCTGGCTCCCTACACATTCAAGACCATGGGCAAACATACCTCCAAAAAGGATCGGGAGAAACGACGGCATCATAGTACATCGAGGTCGCCAAGGGCCCGTCGAAGTCGAGATTATAGCCCTGAGGTTGAGTCATCGTCATCGTCAACCTCCGACGAGGGGCTTCAGTATGAGTATGATTACAGGCACCAGCGCAAGAAGCGGCGTACAGACGTCTTACGGCATACAGAAGTCTTGAAGGTATCTTCGAGGTTGACTGACAGTACTTATTGTTTAGCCACCCCGGTTTAGATGGGATCCGTATTTGGACAGTGTAGTCGTGGGTAGTGGACTGCGCTCTACAGTCGAAAACGAGGAGTTTACGAATTTGTTTGGGAAGATAAACCTTTATCTGAGCGGTCAAGGGCGTCAACTTGTAACAGTACAACAGCTCAAGGTATCTCCATCCCTTGGATTCTTGATTGATGTCAGGATAAAATCGCGAATACTGCCAGGGACGAGAAAGCGCGCAGTACACAGCCATCCCACGCATCTCACACCATCAAACCGAATGAGGAGGACGTTCAGGTTCTGAAGGTGATCAATCTAGACGAGGAGATGAGCGATGATGTCGGGGGTGAAGAGTCAAAACTTGGGCTCATACTCGATATGGTGAAAACAAAGTTCCGTGCGCTAGAAAACAGGTTGCAGGAGGAACGAAAGAAGCGCCGTCAGCTGGAACGGCAACTGTCAGAAATCAACGAAAGGCCGTTCGCAAACTATGGCTCATCTAACTATCCCCCTACAACATTCAGAGTCCCCGACAGCCGTTCCGTCTCCTCAGCTCCCGACGGCCGTTACGTCTCCTCAACTTACTCCCGCCGTCCGGGGACTCGTCCTATGATGTCCGAAGAACCCTTCACTCGTCAGGCCGCAAGAAATCCTTTCAAGAAAGACACGTTGAGGGACTATAGTGCCCTACCCGACGGCTTTAAGGAAATCACTCATGACAGTATCGGTTCGCCAGAAACCAGGTTCGTGTCTGAGTCGGCGGCAGTCCAGGCCGCCCGGGAAGCCCGTGAGGCTCGAGAGCAGGAGGCTTTAGGGAGGAAGAGTGAGGAGTACGTGTGGGATGCTTTACAAGAGGCTGGCGAGAGGAGACGCGCGGAGTTGATACTTGAAGCTGAAGCGAAGGAGGCCGCCGAGTTAGCTGACGAGAGGGCGAGTGACGAGTTGGCAGCTTTGGCGCAGGAGCTTTTAAGGGAGACGAATGAGGCGAAATCAGCAGAGATTCTTGCACAAGAGAATGGGGATATGGAAAAACCGGAGACTATGGACAAACCGGAGATAGTCCAGGAGGAGAATATTGCACCGGAGAATATGGAGAATCGTGGTACAACACCCAGTGAATGTTAGTAACCAGATAGTTAGCGAAGGAAACGCGACGATGATTGACCAGACGAATGAGGCAGAATCAGCAGAGATTCTTGCACAAGAGAATGGGGATATGGAAAAACCGGAGACTATGGACAAACCGGAGATAGTCCAGGAGGAGACTATTGCACCGGAGAATATGGAGAATCGTGGTACAACACCCAGTGAATGTTAGTAACCAGATAGTTAGCGAAGGAAACGCGACGATGATTGACCTGACAAACGATAATTTGTCTATTAGTGACGCAACACCCTCGGTTTCCTTCAAGCCTGTCAACCAACCCGGAGGGTTGGGAGGGTTGTCCATCAACCTCGAGTCTCAGGGTGGTGACCTGGGCGATAAAAGTCAAGGTAGTGTCCCTTCCAAGGTTAATGAGGGCACCCCAGGTAAAAAGGACGTGAGTCATCTTACCGCTGGCAGACAACGGGCGAAGGCAGAGAGAGAGGCCGCCCACGCAAAGAAGATGCAAAACCTTCGTCAGACAAGAAAACGGGAATCAAAACGTATACTCTTTGAGTTTCATCCTCCAACTGCTAATCTAGCTGACTCCATTTAAGGCTATCATGGAGGCCGAGGACATTGATGCACCTCGCTTAAGTCCAGAGGAACAACAGTATCTGAATATGCCGCTGGGCCCAGAGTTCTTTGAAGAGGATGGGAATAACATTGAGAGCGATCCACCTACTCCTGGTGATAGGCTTTCGGATTGACTAGTTTAGTTTTCTTGGTATTGGTCGTAGGGCACTGTATATCTATATTTATTCCTAACAATATGGTGATAACTGTGCAGGCATTTGTGATTAGTTGTGGTTACTCGTCGGTTACGGCCTGTCACGGTTTGGTAATGGGCAATAACTGCCACGTTACCAATGGTTATCACTAGTAACAATTAGTTTCACAAAATTAGTCAGCCGGCCAGAACTAGTTCTGACATTGTGTATAGTGTGAGTTCGGATTGATCGCGTCTGGGGGAGTCCAAGTTATTCAAGAAGGTACTGTTAAGGTTTGTGAGTATGTATGCTATGTATTTTTGACTATCATATTGCGACCAAGAGTTCGGCTCTACGTGCTTCCAGAATAACGAGAGATCTTTCAATGTAATGATACTTTTGAAGAGGTTGCTCTGGGAGGTCCAATGTTTCATCTAGCCAACACCCAATATACTTAACGGCTTGGTCCCAAGAAGATACATCACTAATATTAGGTTTTTCGGCTTGGCACGCCCAGTACAAAGGCAAGACGGAGAGTCGCTCCATGAACGAAAGGGATGGTATGATATCAGTGATGGATAGGTCCATAACTGCAAAGGCAAATCTGAGGATGTCAGGTGCATTCATTAAGAGGGCATACAAGGGCAGATATTGGAGGCTCGAGTTACCATCCATATTTTCGCAAATGAACTCGATGGCCGACTGTCGTAATTCTTCAACACATCTGTGTAGATCTCGAGTGGCATAGATAATGTCACGGTCAAGAACATTGATGTCAAGTTGTGCGTTCTTCGGACGGACATTGATGTCAGGTTGTGCTTTCTTCGGACGGGAGTCAAATTGTCTTTGATAGCCACGGCTGTGGATGCTTGTTTGTACCGACTGTATGAATTGGTCGTAAAGCCTGCGGGTCCTCTTGCGTTCATTTGATCTGAAGTCAGCTCAAGGAGAGGATGTTTGAAGGAACCTTTGCGTGTTCCGGTTCTTCGCCATAACCGCCTCTGCTTTTGTTTTGTATGTTCTCGGTCGCCCTCGCCCACGTTTCTTGATCATCGGAGGTCACTTGATGTGATTGACCAGTTATTGCTGGTCAGAAAAGAAGTTGACTTGGTTATTGAATGGTAAGTGGTGGTTAGAAACGATGACGAAGTGATAATTGTGATTTAGGTTGATCTGAAGAGTGGCCACCATAGACATGATCATCGAGGAAGATCACACTTCAACCGGATCTCGTTAAAAACCAACGGATTCATACAGCAACATACTCGGAAGTAAATGTGACAAGCGTTTTCAAATTCACTCAGAACGCTATTAGAGAACATTTCCTGTGGTCCAGAAACCTTTCTCAACTGTATATGACTCACAATTAAATCTGTGAGGCGTGTGCACAGGGGCACAGATGTGAAGCCGCCCTGATACTCCCTAAATAGGTCGCCACTCAGCTCAACTATTGCACCCCAGTTGTGTCAAACTATGTTCCTGGGTTCTCAGGGTCCTGTGCACTTCAAGTGATGCTTTCGTAAAGGTTGTTTGAGCTTAAGAGATTCAGTACATGTGGACAGAGTACCAGATAACCAGACGACTTTGCATTTACTCCTAAAATAAGGCGACATTCACACAGCATATCACTTCGTCTCTTTGGTCGAGCGTTCTACATACCTATTCCAACGATGTTGTGTATGACGCTCCAGTACTGAGATGACGCCCTAACGTCAGGGGCCCAAAGTCTAGATCCTTCGATTTGATGGTTCCGTCACAAACCAGACCGGTTACACTTGCTAACAGGCCGTAACCATTGGTTACTCCCCTGTTCTGGCCAGCGACCGCCAAATTACGAAGGCTGATCTGCCGAGTGGGTCATACGACGATCTGAAGAGTACCTTAGTTTGAGGCAGGTTCAAGACAAAGGCAACAGGCCTCCCAAGAGCATCTCCAGAAGGGTACAGTCATTATCGCTTCGTCGCCGTAACTACTTCTGCGAGAGCTAGCTTGTCTTCCTTTGTACACCCCTTTTCCGTGATACATCCTGTCCCCCGTGAGGCCCCCTGCCTTAATGATCTTTAAGTACCTTTGTTGCCTTTTGGAAGGAGGTGTGTGGTCCTTTAATGCCTTCCAATTTAAACACACTGTGCCTCACAATGCTTAGAGTACCTGGTGTCAAAAGCTTGTCAGCGTGCTGTTGTGGTGTCTAGGTCACCGAGTAGAACTGCGATAGCCTCGGAGCCGCTCGTGGAAGGACAACATGACATGAGATACTGTCATCATTATCCATAGAAGGAAGGCTGCGATGTCCCCCTCCTTTGCCAGCATCTCACCATTTCAAACGATCGGTTATGACACGAAGCATGCCCCCTTCTGTACGACCCCTCTTTTTTTTTTCCGCTGGCGTTCAACATTCAAGGAACCATTTATCGGTGGCTGGGTACTGATAGCTGGTCACTGACATGGATCGAAGTGTATGGACTTTCTTTCCATCTCCAAATGGAACCAAACTGTCCAGGTTTAGATTCAACCGCTTGGTCTCTGGAGTTTTTATCAGGCGCCACCATTTGGGGATTGTTACAGATCATTTATTAATGGTTGCGCGCAGTAATCAACCAGTAACTGGCCCGTTACCATTCAATAACTATCAATTACCGCCGATCCTATCTTTGTCAAAAGCCTATCTGCCTCTACTTTGAACATTCTTTCTCGTTTTCGATTCCATACACAAAGGTATACAAAGGTATATAACGTAGCATGCTTCTGATCCATGTAAGAGATGCTTTTTCGAATTCTGCTAAGCCCCGAGTTACTACATTCCGCAGCACTGGAATTCACTTGACTGAGTTGCGGTCGCACTTGCATGTAGTTGCTCACGAAACAGGCTTGAGAACAATTGGAATGTCCTGCTGCATGCATCTCATCAATCGCGAAAAGTGTGTCCTTGAAAAACACAGGTTCGCGCGATCTGCAGTATGGACCCAATTGACAAGCGAAGTCGTAAATAATGGTACGTGGTGCTTTATCCCAATATCTGAAGATGGCGGAGAAGACATCATTCCGTCCTTCTGCTTTGGGTATCTGGTGGAAGCCAAGGCAGATTAGATGGGGACACCATATAGCCATCAATCCTCCCGTGAGGTTATTCTTGCTGTAAGTTGTATACAGCTTCGTGCATTCGTCTTTAGATTTTTTAAAACTTCCTTCGGTACTGAGGTCGATATCACGTCCCTCGTAAAATGGCCGTGGCCGATAGGGTGGCCTTCCATAATAACAACCGCTATTCCTCCACTGGTCTTCTTCGTACCGCGTTATTCCAGATTGATCCACTCTTGTTGCAATATCTCGGCTTTGACAAAGGTCATTGTATACATCACCTGCACGTTGTGCTAATACTCTGGATACCTCTCGAAGATGGCCTTCCAGCTCCTTCCGTAAATCGTCAAGGTTTCGCTCGCTCAGACTGGAGAGATTGCAGTATATCATTCCGAATGCAGGCAACAAAGCCAGAAGTGTTTGAGACGCTTCTCCAGACTCGCAATAGGAATTAAGCAGAGGTATCGCTGCCAACGGCACCACTTGCAAGACTGAGTCTGGAGAAAAGATTTGTTGTAACAGCTGTTTGAATCGTCTGATTGCCCTTTCCTGTGAGGTGAAATTGTGACAATAGAACCGAAGAGCCCATAATAACGTGTGCGATTCTTCATCGATTTGACTTTCCATCTGTTATATTAGCGATTGTCCCTTGACATTTATGAAGACAATACAGAGAGCGCAACCAACGACTACTTAACAATTGGTAACAAAATCGTTTTTGGTCAGTAACGAACACTAACCAGCGGTTACCATACACTAACCAGTGGTTACCATACACTAACCAGTGGTTACCATCTCAAATGTCTGTAAACATCTGAAAGACTCCAGGAAAGAAGAGCTAACATGCAGTGTATTACCTGTTCCTGTACGATATTGAGCAATATAGCTTGTGCCTTCTCCCGATCATCACGCTCGGCTAGAGCATGCTGAATTGCAGCTCTGCATTTAGGACTACCGATATAGGCAGTCGAGCGTGCGATTGTTCCGATTATCCTTCTGTTGATAAGACCAGGCTCTACAGCAGTTGGCGGGTCCAAACTCTTCACCTTCTGCTTGGCGAACGATATTGATATTCCGTCGGCGATGACAGTATCTGGATTGGGCCCACATTGAGCACATTGCATACTGTGCCCCAACCGTTGAAGTTCTGCAAATGCAAACCATGCATTGAGAAAGGTTGAGAGTGAACAAAATGGGGGGGAGTTCTCATTGAGATACGTGTTTACCGTCGTTTGGTAAAATGCAAACAGCGGCGTTTCAGATGTTGTAAACTGAGAGATGTATGAATTCATAAGCTCGTGCGAGAATGCGATTCTGTTATTCCAATTAAGGATACCATAATTTCCAAGGTCCGGACCCTCTCGGCCTCTAGTATTACGGCAAACTGTACAGTAACGTGTTTCAATTGGCAAGTTAATAGCTGTAAGTGTCGTGTAAATTGTCAATTCCAAAAGTTCAATAGGTTCCTGAGATCCCGTTGATCCACACGAACAACGGGAAGTGCCATCGAGTCGCAGTATCTCGGGGAGGTTAGATCCCCCCTTAAAATATAATGGTTCATGCACCTCCTGAGAGAGCCTGCACCACTCTGGAGGCATAATGGCGCGGTATGACACAGCCTTGGAGTTGATATTTCTCGATGCGATTACAAAATCCGCCTCCATCTGTTGTCTGAAGGTTTCGAAGGAGGTAACATCAATACCGTAGGTTTTAAGCTCAGCTTCGGCGGCTCGAATATGCTGACAGATTCTTTCAATCAGACGTGGAGTCTAGTGCATTGCTTACCCTTTCGTTTTTACAATATCTTTTCCACATGAAGCACACTTCCATTGTTCGCCTGGCGCTCGCGAAACGATGGTCCGTTTGCCACTGTGATGGCGGTCGGTACGACTTCGAGTGGAGACTGTGAAGTAGAAGGTATCGCTGTCGCTGTCTTTACAAATCAGAAAGCTCTGAGGATCTTCTCCTTGGTCGAAAAGGGAGCCGAATGCGCTGTGATGGTCGTGAACTAGTTGGCTGTGTATACATGCCATCCACAGCTTTGGCTTGCAGTCACAGGATATTTTCATTGCTCCGGTCTCATCAACTGCTCGTACAACATGTCGAAACCTTCCAGTCTAAACGATTAGCAGGCAGTTACTAATATTCACAGTACTTTCAACTGTTGAGTAACTGGATTCCAGTCCTGCAATACGTATGATCGAGATGATATTCGAGCATAATTGGTAGCTGACCACTGCAGCATCTCCCAGTAACGCGGCACATCTGTTCTCTGTAGCATTTCGATCTCAGAGATCTGTTGAGGTAGTGTCATCCCTTCTGCTTCATCTTCGAAAGGCTCCTGATAATCCCCATAATGATCAAGCACATCGCCATAATTCCCGTCATGCACATCCGAATCGAAGGGTGCACTAAACCGGTCCAGTTCTGTCACTGGGTTGGTAACTGTACGGTTACGTTTCGGTTTTCGTCTGGCTTGGCGTTTCTTGGGCGAAGGCAATGGACGGCAGATGCGAGTAAGGGACTGCACAGGAAGCGTGGAGAAGCGCACATTCTGGTATCGCAAAGGATCTGTGGGGCGTTTTAAGGGCAACGATGCAAGCCTAGCTTGCGGCCTTGAGGTAAGCCGTACTGAGGGGTCAGTATGTAAAGGATGCATCTCAAGTTTTGCGCTACCGTTGTGGCGACATTAAGAATACTCGGGCAGCACCGGTGACGCGCCGACGGTGCTCAGCTCGAGAACCAAAAACCAGCACTGAAACAGGATTTTAATTTCTGGTTAACGTGCTGTGTACAGCAGGTTACTGACCAATTAAGCAGCAGTAATATCGTAACCATCCGTTTTTGTGGTCTCATATTTGTGGCTTCCGCCCAGCAGAAAATTGTAGTCGATTTTACCCAATGATTTTTAAAACGAATATCCGACGGGCTGCGGCCGTTGGGAGTTGCCGGGGCAACAAAGTTGCTGGCGATCTCTTGGATGCATGCAGCAGCTTGACGGAGCAGCGTGTCGAGTTCCTTAGCTAATGCTCACATCACATAAATATACACGCAGTGGCTCGGAGCTAAAATCAGCGTCTGGGGTATGTATACCGAATGACATACTACCTACTATGTATTTGGGTGGTTTGTCTGCCAGACGGTGAGCAAGCGTTGGACGTGCCCCGATCGCGAACAGTAGTGACCAACCTTTCTATAGCGTCACCACCAGTTTCTAATGTGGATCTGCCACTCTATCAAAGTGTTGATAAGTCATCGTCTGTAGGGTGTTCTTTGAGTTGCTCTTTGCGTGGAGCCTGAGTATATATTTATAATATAGCCATGTATGCAGAGTCTGCATCTGATCTGCCCTCTCTCGATCAGACCGCCAACTACAAAAAGACACATGACTTGATTCTTACGGAGGAAATTTGAGGACAAAGCTAGTGTTTCCTATTTCGCAACTTATTTACGGCAGCCTTCTCGATCCAGGTATACGTATTTGCATCTTCCCTATTAGAGCCG
>Ga0181531_10002648_pt1 | contig 11119 bp, 5 predicted proteins | sample PEATcosm2014_Bin_38_FD_119743 | JGI IMG/M metagenome (GOLD analysis project Ga0181531, IMG submission 119743) | Peatland microbial communities from MTU Mesocosm Facility, Houghton, MI, USA - PEATcosm2014_Bin11_10_metaG | ecosystem: Environmental > Terrestrial > Soil > Wetlands > Peat | place... | reverse complement strand
CCTCGGATCAATATCATTGCTGTCCGCGCTCATATTTGCGGGATGCGGAGACAGCGCCAGTTCCGCGCAGGCATCGCGCGGCAGTGGAGCGATTGAGCGGCCGCGCGATACGTCCGCCGTGCCGGTGACCGTCGCCCAGGTTGAACGGAGCACGATTCCGGTGCAATTACACGCCATCGGCACCGGGCAGGCCTTCAAGACCGTCTCGGTGGAGTCGCAAGTTGCCGGTATCGTCAAGGAAGTCAATTACCGGCAAGGTCAGTTCGTTCGTCAAGGAAATCTACTCCTCACGCTCGACAAGAGCCCTTTTCTCGCCGCCCTTGATCAGGCCAACGCGGCGCTCGCCAGGGACAAAGCGCAGGCCCAACTCGACCAAGCGGAACTCGCGCGATACGAAGGGCTCTACAAACAAGGCATCGTTTCGAAAGAGCAGTATGACCAATATCTGGCAACGTCGACGGCTGCCGAAGCGACAGTCAACGTCGATGAGGCTGCGATCCAGACAGCCAAAATTCAGCTTTCCTATTGCTCCATCTATGCCCCAATCAGCGGCGTCGCGGGGGCTCAGCTTGTCTATCCGGGGGCAGCGGTAAAGGCCAATGACGTCCCGGTTCTCGTGGTGATCAATCAGGTTTCGCCAATTTACGTTAACTTCTCGGTTCCGCAGCAGTATTTGGAATCGGTCAAGAGGTTGATGACACGTTCCCGCTTGCCCGTTCAAGCCACCCCGACCGGCGATTCCAGCCCCGAAACCGGAATTTTGACATTCGTCGATAACACCGTGGATCCGACCACAGGCACCATCGCTCTCAGGGCTTCATTTCCCAACAATGATCAGCATCTTTGGCCTGGCCAGTTTTCCAATGTCCTGCTTCGACTGGGTGAGCAGCAAAACGTACTTGTCGTTCCCTCGCAAGCGGTGCAGGCCGGACAGCAAGGTGATTACGTCTTCGTTACAAAACCGGATATGACCGTCGATGTCCGGCAAGTGAACGTGGGGCAAACGGTAAATAACGAAACCGAGGTTTTGCAGGGACTTTCACCCGGAGAGACCGTGGTCACCGACGGGCAAGTGCGTCTGATTCCAGGAACGAAAGTATATTTCACCAAGGGACTCTGACAGGGCTGGAATCAATCCGATGAATCTCTGTGAACCATTCATTCGCCGGCCGGTCATGACCAGCCTCGTGATGCTGGCCATTCTTCTCTTTGGCATTCTCGGCTATCGCGACCTTGCCGTCAGTGATTTGCCCAACGTCGATTTTCCAACCATTCAGGTATACGCGGGCCTCCCGGGCGCCAGCCCGGAAACGATGGCTTCGTCGGTAGCAACGCCGCTGGAAAAACAGTTCACTACCATTGCCGGTCTGGATTCGATGACTTCGACCAGTTCGCTCGGCAACATCGAAATTACCCTGCAATTCAATCTGAGCCGCAACATAGATTCCGCGGCGCTCGATGTCCAGAGCGCGATCTCGGCAGCCGCCAATCAGCTTCCACCCAACCTGCCGTCGCCCCCGACCTTTCGAAAGGTGAATCCCGCGGATCAGGCCATCTTCCTCTTGGCCGTTACCTCGCCCACGCTGCCGCTCTACGAAGTCGATAAATATGCCGAAAATCTGCTGGCCGAGCAGATTTCAATGGTGCCCGGCGTCGCCCAGGTCAACGTCACCGGTTCGGCCAAGTACGCGGTGCGCGTGCAACTGAACCCGGAAGCTCTCGCCAGCCGGCAGATCGGTATCAACGAAGTCGAGCAGGCGATTCAAAATGCCAACGTCAACATGCCGATGGGCACGCTGAACGGCGCTCACAAGGCTTATAACGTCGAGTCGAACGGGCAGCTTTCGGACGCCATGGTCTACCGGCCTCTCATCGTGGCGTATCGCAACGGAGCTCCGGTCCGGCTCGATCAGATCGCTACGGTCAACGACGGGATTCAAGATCTGTACGTCGCAGACTGGATCAACAATATTCCAGGCATCATGCTGGCGGTCCAGCGCCAGCCCGGCACCAACACGATCGAGATCGTCAATAACATTCGCAAGCTCATTCCACACTTCTATGCGGTGGTGCCTCCGTCCATAAATCTCTCGGTCGAATACGATCACTCGGCTCCGATCCGCGACTCGGTCAATGACGTCAAATTCACTCTTCTGCTGGCCATTTTTCTAGTGATTCTGGTCATCTTTCTTTTTCTGCGCAACGTATCCGCCACCATCATTCCCAGCCTGGCTCTTCCCATGTCGATCATGGGTACGTTCGCGGTCATGTACCTGCTCGGCTACACGGTGGACAATTTATCGCTGTTGGCGCTGACACTCTCGGTGGGTTTTGTCGTCGACGACGCCATCGTTATGCTCGAAAATATCGTGCGCCATCAGGAGATGAACAAGGGAGCGTTCGAGGCCGCGCTCGACGGCTCGAGGGAAGTCAGCTTCACGATTCTCTCCATGACCTTGTCGCTTGCCGCTGTTTTTCTGCCTGTCTTCTTCATGTCCGGCGTCCTGGGCCGCTTGCTCCACGAATTTGCCGTCGTCATCATTTCCGCAGTTCTGGTTTCCGGTTTCGTTTCCGTCACCCTCACCCCGATGCTCTGCAGGTACTATCTGCGTCCCGAGCACGAAAGAAAGCATGGATGGATCTATCGCAAGCTCGAAAACATTCTCGATACGTCGCTCCGCTGGTATGGATGGAGTCTTCGCCGGGCGATGCAGCATCGCGTGCTGGTGATGATTTTCGGTTTTCTGATCCTGCTGGGTACGGCCTGGGAGTTTTGGGTGATTCCGAAAGGCTTCCTGCCGCAAGAGGACACCGCTCAGATTTCCGTCTCAACCGAAGCCAATCAAGGCATTTCCTTTGACGCGATGAAAGCTCACCAGCAAGCTATCAATCGGATCCTCCAGGCTGACCCGAATGTCGTTCAGTTCTATTCGGGCATCGCCGATTCGAACAGCTCTGGTCTCAACAATGGCTACGCTTTCCTCCATTTAAAGAATCGTTCCGACCGTCCCTGGACTGATAGTCCGGCTTACGATCGTTTAATTGCCCGCTATGGTCATGTTTCTATCGCTGCGACCGCGCTCCGGTACGTTCGTTCGCTCTTCGAACGTCACATGACGATCGACGATGTGATTCACGGACTGCAACCAAAGCTGGACACAGTCCCTGGGATGCGAGTCTTTCTCCAGAATCCGCCCGCAATTCGCATCGGCGGCCTCTTTACCAAGAGCCTGTATCAATTCACGCTTTCGAGTCCGGCGACGGATCAGCTCTATAAGTACGCGCAGTTGCTTGAAATAAAAATGAAGACGCTGAGGAGTGTCGCCCATGTCGCCAGCGATCTGCAGATCAAGAATCCGCAGGCAAATGTCGTGGTCGACCGCGACAAAGCCTCTGCTCTGGGAGTGACGCCGCAGCAAGTCGAAGACGCGCTCTACAGCGCCTACGGCCAACGGCTGGTTTCGCCCATCTACACTTCGAATAACGAATACTGGGTCGTTCTCCAGGTAGAGAATCGGTTCCAGAGCGATCCTGACATGCTCTCGGAGCTTTATATCCGCTCTTCCTCGGGCCAACTCGTTCCGCTCGCGGCCGTCTCGAAATTTACGACCGGGGTCGGCCCCCTCACCATTAACCACACCGGGCAACTCCCGTCAGTTACCATCTCGTTCGACCTCGCGCCCGGAGTGGCTCTTGGCCAGGCGGTAAGTGACGTGCAGAACCTGGCGAATTCCATGCTGCCCATTTCAATCAATACCAGTTTCCAGGGCACTGCCCAGGCATTCCAGCAATCGATCGGTGGTCAGGGCATTCTGCTGATCATGACAGTGGTGATCATCTACATCGTGCTGGGTATTCTCTATGAGAGCTATATTCACCCCATCACGATTCTGACGGGGTTGCCGGCTGCAGCTTTCGGGGGTTTGGTTACGCTCTCCCTATTCCACGAGCAACTCGATATCTATGGGTTCGTCGGCTTGATCATGCTCATCGGCATCGTCAAGAAGAACGCAATTATGATGGTCGATTTCGCTCTGGAACTTGAGCGCAAGGGGGATTACACAGCCAGCGAGTCGGCCTACCAGGGCTCCATGATTCGCTTCCGCCCCATCATGATGACCAGTGCCTGCACGATTATAGGCACCCTGCCCATCGCCATTGGTTTTGGCGCCGACGCTGATGCCCGCCGTCCACTCGGTCTTTGCGTTGTCGGCGGTTTGCTCTTCGCGCAAGTTGTAACGCTTTACATTACGCCAGTGTTCTACACCTACATGGATACTTTCTTGAAGTGGCGTGCCCATAAGCGCCCGGAGACTCTTGAAGCTTCCGTCGAGCCCCTCGCTCGCACGTGATGTCATCTCAGGGTCGACGCATTGTTCTTCCCGATAGCCGGTCAACTGCGAAGATCGAAGGATTTGCTGGGTGATGTCTTCGGCGGACTCTACGCGTTCTTGCCTTTCGGCCGGCGATCACGGATGGCTGATTCTTGTGGCTGTTCGCAGATCCTTGCGCGAGAATAGCAGCGGCGCGAAGTGCGATTGCTATCCAGAAATCGGGGCATGACAGACCCACGGCTCGTTCCTGTTCGAGGCATGGCGAAAACTATTCCGGCGGGCGTGAACATTCTCGCGGTCGTTGCGCTAGTCTTCTGCTCATCAGCATTAGCGCTGGCTCCGAACCGCCGAATTTCACAGTACGCACACACTGCGTGGCGCATTCAGGATGGTTTCTTCAGCGGTGCCCCGCAGGCCATCACGCAGACCGCAGACGGATACCTGTGGATTGGAACAGAGGCAGGATTGGTGCGTTTTGATGGAATCCGATTCGTTCCTTGGACACCGTCGAATGGCAAGGCATTGCCGAGTTCTGGGATTCATTCGCTGCTGGGCACAAGCGATGGAAGCCTGTGGATTGGAACTTCGAGGGGATTGGCGCACCTGAGTAAGGGAGAGCTATTTACTTTTCCTGGGGAACCAGCGTTTGTCGAGACCATCGTACAAGACTCCGCCGGCACCGTCTGGATGACCCGCAGCCAGGTGCGGGACGCAGAGGGCAGTCTTTGCGAAGTCGCCGGCAGCGCACTGCGCTGCCACGGTGCGGCGGATGGAATCCCGTTTTCTTACGCTCAACCGTTGTTCAGTGACCTGCACGGTAACCTCTGGATCGGCAGTTCCACCGGCGTTTGCCGCTGGAAACCCGGCGACGCGAAGACATATATCGTCAACGCCTTGACGCGTGTCCAAGGCCTGGCCGGAGTGAGCGCGATTGCTCGCGGCGACGACGGTTCGGTTCTCGTGGGCATGAGGCAGCAGGGGAATGGACTTGGACTGCAGGAATTCCGGGAAGGAGTGTGGCGGGGTTATGTCTTGCCCGGGCTCGACGGTCCGGGGATCCACGTTTCGACGCTGTTGAGAGACCGCGAAGGCGACCTGTGGGTCGGCACCGCTAATAATGGACTTTACCGAGTTCATGCCGGGCAGGCCGATCACTTCGGCAGCACTGACGGCTTGTCAAGCGATGCCGTTCAGGGGCTTTACGAGGATCGCGAGGGCGATCTGTGGGTCGCAACGGCTAGAGGGATTGACCGCTTTCACGATACTCGGGTCGTGAGCTATTCAATCCGCGAGGGCCTAACTTCCGAAGACGTGGACTCGGTACTCGCCTCCCGTGATGGCTCGGTGTGGATTGGAAACTTACGCGCGCTGGACGTGCTCCGCAACGAAAAGTTCAATGGAATCGGTCGGCAGAAAGGGCTGCCGGGAACGTTGATCACGTCGCTATTCGAAGACCAGAAGGGCCGCGTGTGGGTTGGAGTGGATCGCGGACTTACGATTTACGAGAACGCTCGATTTCGCTGGATCACAAAACCTGACGGTGGTCCCCTTGGAGTCGTCACCGCTATCGCCGAAGATGCTGATCAAAACGTCTGGGTAGCAACGACGGAACCGGCTCTTTTTAGAGTCCAGGATCTAGCCGTCCGTGAGGAAATCAAGCCGCCACAAATTCCACGCGTGCTGTCTTTAGCGGCCGATCCGAAAGATGGCATCTGGTTGGGACTGTCGAACGGAAATGTAGCCAGGTACCGGCGCGGTCAGTTGGAGATGATGACGACAAACGGTCCCAGAAATTTTTCCGTTCGAAACCTGTTGGTCGACGCCGATGGCTCGGTATGGTGGGTCACCCAGGAAGGCTTATTCCGCTGGAAAACAGGCACAATAAGGAAATTGAACTCCCATAATGGGCTCCCTTGCGACGATGTGTTTGCTCTGGTGAGGGATGGCCATGGTTCTCTTTGGCTTGATACGCAGTGCGGCCTTGTCGCGATCGATTCCGCCGAGTTGGAACGTTGGTGGCAACAACCCGATCTTAAGTTGCGAGTGAAGACCTTGGATGTCTTCGACGGTGCCCAGCCCGGCCTGACGAACTTTCGACCGGAAGTCTCGAGAGCGCCCGACGGCAAGCTGTGGTTTGCCAACGAAAACATCTTGCAGGTGGTTGATCCCGAGCACTTGGACGGAAACCCCATTGCCCCTCCTGTTGTTGTGGAACAGATCATTGCAGACCGAAAGAAGTACGCGGTGAGCGAGAAGCTTCAGCTCCCGGCGCGCACTCGGGATATCGAGATCGACTACACAGGGCTCAGCCTTGTGGTTCCGGAAAAAGTCAGTTTTCGCTATAAGCTCGAAGGACGCGATGCCGACTGGCAGGATCCGGAAAACCGCCGCCGAGCTTTCTACAGCGACCTGCCTCCGGGGAACTACCTGTTCCACGTAATTGCGTCCAACAATGATGGAGTATGGAACGACCAAGGCGCGACCGCCCAGTTTACCATTCTGCCGGCATTTTTTCAGACCACATGGTTTCGTGCGTCAAGCGTCTTGGCAGGAATTGGAGTCCTTTGGTTACTCTATGCTCTTCGGGTACGCCGTTTGGCCACGAGCATCCAAGCCCGGTTCGATGACCGCCTGGAAGAACGCGTGAGGATCGCGCGAGACCTGCATGACACACTTTTGCAGGGAATCTTCAGCGCATCCATCCACTTTAATGTTGCCAACAACCGCTTGCCTGCCGATTCACCGGCCAAACCCTCAGTGCAGCGTGGCGTCGACCTGCTGGCGCAGGTGAGCAAAGAAGGCCGCAATACTCTGTTGGCTTTGCGCACCCCCGCGTCATCCCAGAGCGATTTGGAAGAAGCCCTTTCGCGGCTTCGCGATGAATTTGCCCTGCCCGCGAGCGTTGACTTTCGGGTAGTTACCGAGGGCGAAGCCGAGATTTTGCGCCCGCTCATTCGGGATGAAGTCTATCTGATTGCTCGCGAAGCGGTGATCAATGCGTTTCGACACTCCAAAGCAAGCGCGATTCAAGTTAAGGTGGGCTACGTTTCACGCAACTTGCGCGTCTCGGTCCGCGACAATGGTTGCGGTATCGATGAACAACTGTTGAAGGCCGGGCGAGAAGGACATTGGGGTTTAGCGAACATGCGGGAGCGAGCCGAGCGGATTGGTGGCCGATTAAAGGTGTCAAGTCGAGCGAATGCCGGAACCGTTGTCCGACTGTGGATTCCCGGCAGGCTGGCATTCGAGGCCGTCGCTTCCAACGCGTTTTGGAGTTGGCTAACCAGGCTGTATCCTTGGCGGTCGGAGCGGGTCGCCCCAAAATCGGGCGAGGAACCACGTCAATGAACGATACAGTGTGTATCCGTGTTCTGAGCGTTGACGATCACGCATTGGTGCGCGAAGGAATTGCGGCATTGGTCAACGATCAAGCCGACATGAAATTGGCGGCCCAAGGGGCAACCGGCAAGGATGCAATCCAGGGCTACCGGGAGCATCGACCGGATGTCATGCTCCTGGATGTGAGGCTGCCCGACATGAACGGGATCGACGCCATGATCACCATCCGAAGCGAGTTTCCGGAAGCCCGCATCATCATCGTGACATCGTCAGAAGGTGATGTTGAAATGCAGCGGGCGCTGGAAGGTGGAGCGTCCGGCTACATTGTCAAGAGTATGCCGCCCCAGACACTGGTAGAGGCTATCCGCAAGGTGCACGCCGGAAAGAAAGCAATTCCCGCTGAAGTCGCTGCCCGGCTCGCCGACCACTACAGCGACGAAGGGCTGACAAGCCGCGAGATTGAGATTTTGCAGCAGATCGCCGAAGGGAACCGTAACCGCGACATCGCCACAAAACTCTTTATCTCCGAAGGAACCGTCAAGGTTCACATCCAGCACATCATGGCCAAGTTAGGGGCCAACGATCGCACTCAGGCAATCACAATTGCGGTCCGCCGCGGCATCATCCATCTTTAGAGCGGTCGCGAGTACACCGAATACCACTATAGTAGTACTTCAAAATTTCAGATCCGATAGATTCGCCGTCCCCAGGCAGTCGATAGTCTCTCATTGCGGTATTGCGGAGCACTGAGGAGAACTCTTGCGGCGGTTCTATTCCACATTTCCGGGCAGCATGGCGGGGGTCGGCCTGCTGCTCTTGCGAATCACAGTCGGCTCGGGAATGCTGGTTCAGGCTTCCGCCTGGTTGATGGTGCCGCAAACCTTCGACAGTGGACTGTGGGCCCCTGCCTTGCTCGCGATCGTGATAGGGATCTCCTTTATTTTGGGTTTCTTAACCCCCTTGGCGGGTTGCGTTTCAGCGTTGGCGGGCGTCGCGACCCGTTTGTTGCAACCGCAGTGGAGCACCTCCATGACAGGCCTGTTAGGCGTGAGCCCGCTTGTTATGGTCATTGCGATCACCTTGCTGGGCCCTGGGGCGTTCTCGCTCGATGCCTGCTTTTTCGGACGCCGCAGAATCATCATCCCTCGCGTGACCAACATCTAGGCTCTTCTTCCGCACCCTCCGCTTTCTTTCGCTCATCTGCTTCCGCTTCGAGTACCAATCCGGAGTCTCGTCATAGCCGAAAGTGGTATTTCACATCTCCCCGCCAGCACTATCGAAAAAACTTCTTATCGTCAGATGCCCTGTCCCGGCAAGAAACCGCATAGTACCTGCAGCGAACACGAAGATTCCTGACTGCGGCGATGATCCCGATAGCGACAGGATGAAGCGGATAGTCGCAAATCGAACAGTAGTTAGAGGAGGATGTTATGAAAAAAATGAGCGCGACAATGAACGTGACCCTGATGCTGGCCGGTTTTGTTCTCGCATCGCTGATCGTTTGCAAGTCAGCACGGGCGGAGCAGCCGCCAGACAACGTGCAAGGCAACTGGACAATTTACTCCACGAGAATTCAGGACGGTCAGACCGAAGTGAAGCATGTCCAAATCGCACAATATGGAAACAGAATCACCGGATACTTCGAAGGTCCAAACCAGTCGGGGCCGATTCAAGGAGAAGTCAATATCCACCACATTCGCTTCAGCACGGTCACACCCAATGTTCTGAACTTCCAGGGACAGATCTATGGCGATAACATGTCTGGGACGTATGGACTTCACGGCCGGCATGCAGCGTGGCAGGCGCAGCGTACGCCGCCAGTATCGCAAGCAGTGCCGACTGCACCCGCGGCCAACTATCAACCGGTCTTGATTCCTGCCTCGACCGCACCTGTTGCTGCGCCCGAACCGCAAATGGCTTCGCAGCCCGTAGCGCAGAGCAGTTCCGCGGTGCAAGACAGTTCCAATTCCGGCCCCGCGCCTGCGCTCCTGTCATCGGATCAACTTGACGCTTTGGTTGCACCGATCGCCTTGTATCCCGACGCACTGGTGGCCCAGGTGCTGGCAGCGTCGACGAATCCGGACCAGGTCACGTATGCCGACGATTGGCTGGCACAAAACAGAAACCTGACGGGAGCTGCGCTGGGGCAGGCTGTCGACCAGCAATCCTGGGATCCAAGTGTCAAGGCTCTGACCCAGTTTTCTTCTGTGCTGGACAACATGGCTCATAACCTCTCGTGGACGTCGAGCCTCGGGCAGGCGTTCGCGAATCAACAGTCCGATGTGATGGCGGCAGTGCAAGCGATGCGCGCGAAAGCGCAAGCGGCAGGAACGCTGCAATCCAATTCGCAGATCACGGTTACCCAGCCGGCATCCACTACGATCGTGATTCAACCGGCGAACCCGCAGGTCGTCTATGTTCCCCAGTACAACCCGGCGGTGGTTTATGGCGCGCCGGTGGCGGTGCCGATGTACGTGGCTCCGCCGCTCCCCGTTGCTTCCTTTGGACTCTACTTTGGCAGTGGTATCTCGATTGGCGCCGCGTTTGGTGGCGGCGGTTGGGGTGGAGGCTTCGGCTGGGGCTGGCACGCCTGGAATGTGAACTGGGGCGGCGGTTGGGGCGGTGGCGGCGGTTCCACAATCATCTACAACCACACGACCTACATCAACAACCACACCTGGAACAACACGAACTACAACGGCTATCATCCCTGGGCGAATAACTCTGGCTATCATCCTGGCACCGACACGCACTACGGACCGAACGGCGCCTATCACCCGAATGGCTATTACGGTCCGAACGGTGACTTTCACCACGACGTTCCCGGAACCAATCCGCACGACCAACCCAATGGCGGACACAACGGAGACCATGGCCTGATTGGCGGCAATGGCGGCGTCCAGCATGCGTCTGGAGCCGAGCCTCACGCTGACGGCACTTCATGGGGAGACCGCGGGCCGAATGGCGGGAACAATGGCGATCACGGAATGATTGGCGGCAACGGCGGCGTTCAGCATGCCTCTGGAACCCAGCCTCACGCCGACGGCACTTCATGGGGAGACCGTGGGCCGAATGGCGGGAACAATGGCGATCACGGAATGATTGGCGGCAACGGTGGCGTCCAGCATACAGCCGCGGATAATTCCAATCGCAACCGCTCGCGCATGAGCGGGAACGGTACTGCAAGCCGCATGGAAAGTAATCGCGGACGCGGAAGCATGGCAGGACGGCGCTCCCAGCCAAGGGTGGCAAGAACGCACGCACCGGCTGAGCACCGCTCGGGCGGAGGCGGCCGCCGTCGCTAAGAGGCCGGGAAAATTGGTCATTCAATAAACGAAAAAAACAAATCACGACTTTCATGAGGAGATTGAAAATGGAATCGAACGCGAACAACACGACCAGGAAGTGGAAGCGGGTTGTAATCGGAGTGCTGGTGCTCGCCGCCT
>Ga0181531_10002647_pt1 | contig 11121 bp, 7 predicted proteins | sample PEATcosm2014_Bin_38_FD_119743 | JGI IMG/M metagenome (GOLD analysis project Ga0181531, IMG submission 119743) | Peatland microbial communities from MTU Mesocosm Facility, Houghton, MI, USA - PEATcosm2014_Bin11_10_metaG | ecosystem: Environmental > Terrestrial > Soil > Wetlands > Peat | place... | reverse complement strand
GGAAAGCCCCGTGGCTCCCACGTTGGAGGTCATGATGATGATCGTGTTCTTGAAATCCACCACGCGGCCTTGGGAGTCCGTGAGGCGGCCGTCTTCGAGAATCTGCAAAAGCAGGTTAAACACGTCGGGGTGCGCCTTCTCGATCTCATCGAGAAGAACCACCGAGTACGGACGGCGACGCACCGCTTCGGTGAGCTGCCCTCCCTCTTCGTAGCCCACGTATCCCGGAGGCGATCCGATCAGCTTCGACACTGAGTGTTTCTCCATGAACTCGGACATGTCGAAGCGGACCAAAGCTTTTTCCGTTCCGAACATGAATTGCGCCAGTGTGCGGGCGACTTCTGTCTTGCCCACGCCGGTCGGGCCAAGGAACAGGAACGAGCCAATCGGCCGGTTCGGATTCTTCAGGCCTGCGCGTGAACGCCGGATCGCCCGGGCTAGCGCGCTGATCGATTTATCCTGCGAAATGATGCGCTTGTGCAGTTCTTCCTCGATGCGCAGCAGCTTCTGCGTTTCTTCTTCTTTGATCGAGGTAATGGGAACGCCGGTCCACCGCGAAACCACATCTTCGATGTCTTCGCGGCCGACAACGCCGGTAGAAGACTCGTCGAGATGATATTTCTCGCGCAGCGCCCGCAGGTTCTCACGCTCCTTGCGTTCTTCGTCCGAGTAGAAACGAGCCTTCTCGAACTCATGGTTCGCGATTGCGTTTTCCATGCGGTGCACGATGAACTTGATCCGCTTCTGCACTTCCGAAATCTCTTCCGGCTGCGAAGTCTGGCGCAGCTTTACCCGCGCTCCAGCTTCGTCGACCAGGTCGATCGCCTTATCCGGCAGAAAGCGGTCGGGAATGTAGCGGTTCGAGTGCGACACCGCGAAGTTGATGGCATCGTCGGTATAAGTGACCGCATGGAATTTTTCGTAACGGTCCTTGATGCCGAAGAGAACTTTGATGGCGTCGGCTTCATTCGGCGGAGGAACTTTCACCGCCTGGAAACGCCGCTCCAGCGACCGGTCTTTCTCAATCGACTTCCGGTATTCCCCAGGAGTGGTCGCACCGATGCACTGAATCTCGCCGCGCGATAGAGCGGGCTTTAGGATGTTCGCTGCATCGAGCGACCCTTCCGCCGATCCTGCGCCCACAAGGGTATGTAGTTCGTCGATAAATATGATGGAATTCTGCGACTCCATCAGTTCCTTCATGATGGTCTTCAGCCGCTCTTCGAATTGTCCACGATACTTCGTTCCGGCGACGATCAAGGAAAGGTCGAGCGCCAGAATTCTCTTGTCCGCCAGGAACGACGGCACTTCGCCGTCGGCGATGCGCTGCGCTAGGCCCTCGACGATCGCCGTCTTGCCCACGCCCGGCTCGCCAATCAGAACGGGATTGTTCTTGGTGCGCCGGCAGAGAATCTGGACCACGCGTTCCAGTTCCCCGTCGCGGCCGACCAGAGGATCGAGCTGGCTATCCATCGCTGCCTGGGTCAGATCGCGCGAAAACTCGCTCAGCAACGAAGACTCACGCTGCCTTTGTGGCTGCGCTTTTTCCTGGCTGGTGCGCGCCAATTCTTCGCGGATGGTCGCCAGCCGCAGGCCGCGCTCGTGCAGAATCTCGGCGGCAAAGCATTTCTCTTCTCTTAGTAAACCCAGAAGCAGGTGTTCGGTGCCGATGTGGCGATGCGAGAGGCGCTCCGCTTCTTCTGCGGCATAGGCCAGCACGCGCTTGCATTCGTTGCTCAACGGAAGATCTACCGAGGTCGAAACCTTTTCCCGAATCGTGGTATGACCCTCGATCTGTTTCCGAATGGACTCGACCGAGGCGTGCGAGCGCAGGAATCGGTTGGTCAGAGCTTTGTCTTCGCGCAGGAGCCCCAGCAGCAGGTGCTCGGTCTCTATATAAGGAGACCCGAACTGGCTTGCTTCGTAGCGCGCAAAGAAAATCACGCGCCTGGCTTTCTCCGTGTAACGTTCAAACATAATGCCCCTTCCCCCTGAACCCTTCCGGCCGAGAAGGCTTGCCCCTGCTCGACCCTACTGAAACCCTGGCCCGGTGGTGGTCCGATCTTGCTGCTGGCTTGCCATCACCATTCCATTATGCAATCAAACGACCATTGCCCCAAGTACCCGAACGTTTCTATTATGTTACCGAAGGAACCTGTTCAAGTCTCCCTGGGCTGCCGAGGATTGCGATTTCCTTGCACATTGTCTTACTAATCTTTGTCTTCCTGGTCCTTCCTTACCTTACTTGACCGGCTCTGCCTCCTATACTGGCAACGATTCTGGCCTGATCTCTTCCACACGCCCCCGCCCCAGCCGCAACACCCGATGACAACGCCGCGCGAAGGACAAGTTATGCGTTGCAATCAGGGAGGTGAGCTGGTGCTCGCGATGTAATCGCGCGATCAATTCGAAAACCGCTTCCGCCGTCTGTCCATCGAGGTCCCCGGTAGGCTCATCCGCCAGTAACAGTTTTGGACCGGTAATGAGCGCCCGTGCCAGAGCCACGCGCTGTTGCTCGCCGCCAGAAAGCTCGCCCGAGCGATGATGCGCGCGTTTCTCCAACCCAACCTCACGCAGCCAGCGTGAAGCTTCCGGCGCCGCCTCTGCCCAGGTGCGTCCCCGTACCAGCAGCGGCATTGCCACGTTTTCCGCAGCCGTGAATTCCGGCAGCAGATAGTGAAACTGCCAGACGAAGCCCGCCTCGCGATTGCGAAACTCCGCTGCTTCGTTCGCTGACAACGCGTTCAGTTGCAATTTCGCGCAGTATACGTCACCAGCGGAAGCCTGATCAAGAGCGCTGAGTATGTGTAACAAGGTACTCTTCCCCGCTCCCGACTCGCCGACGATCGCCAGCATCTCGCCGCGTTTCACCTCAAACGACAAATTTTCAAAGAGCACCAGGTCCGATTCGCCGGACCGGAAAACCTTCTTTAATCCCTGAACCCGCAGCAGCGCCGCTTGTTCCGCCACGTATCCGGCCACCTGTCCCGTTAGATGCAATCCGCCTCCGAAGGGTCCACTCCGCCCTGCCGAGCCTTCCGTCGCCTGCAAGGAATACAGAATGGGTCATCTTCTCACATCGGAACCCAAGCTCCGCCATGGCCCATTCGAACCATACGGAACCTCCATGAGTAACATCTGACAATACTTGGAACCTCGCCGCTGCGATGTGACTGGCATCACGTGTCGGTAGGGAGGATCTAGACCCCAACCTTAGCTTCTGCACCAGCCAGGCTTCGCAAAGACTCCCCATAGGGCGCGCGGGCGATGCCGCGCTCGGTAACGATCGCGGTCACGTACTTCGCGGGAGTCACGTCGAACGCGGGATTTTCGATGGAAACACCGTCTGGCGTCATTTGCTTTCCCGCAATATGAGTGACTTCCTTCGCGTTGCGCTGTTCGATGGGGATCGTGCTACCGTCGGGAGTAGCGAGGTCGACGGTCGAAATCGGCGCAGCCACGTAAAAAGGGATGCCATGCTCTTTGGCGAGGACGGCGACGGTGTAAGTTCCGATCTTGTTGGCGACGTCACCGTTGGCCGCGATTCGGTCGGCTCCCACCACGATCACCGCAATCTTACCCTGCTTCATCATCTCGCCCGCCATGTTGTCAGAGATCACCGTGGTCGGGATGCCGTCCTTCATCAGTTCCCACGCGGTAAGCCGCGAGCCTTGCAGGAAGGGCCGGGTTTCGTCGGCGTAGACGTGAATCTTCTTTCCTTGCTCGACCGCCGCGCGGATTACGCCCAGGGCCGTGCCATATCCCGCCGTAGCGAGCGCGCCGGCATTGCAGTGCGTCAGCACTCCGCCTTCGCTCGGCATCAGCGTGGCGCCGTGGCGTCCCATAGCCTGATTGGCGGCGATATCTTCGGCGTGCATGCGTTGCGATTCTTCGATGAGGTCCTGCTTGATTTGCGCGAGTGGACGAATGCGCACGCGTTCAAACTTCTCCTGCATGCGTCGAATGGCCCAGAAGAGGTTGATGGCGGTCGGCCGGCTTTTGCCGATCAGGTCGCAAGCCTGGTCAAGGTCGCGTTTCAGTTCGCCCGTGGTTTCTGCTTTGGAATTCTTTGCGGCCAGCGCAATGCCCATGGCTGCCGCCACGCCGATCGCAGGCGCTCCACGCACCACCATGGTCCGGATGACGTCGGCAACCTGCTCGTGCGTCTTGCAGGTGACGTAGGTTTCTTCCGTGGGCAGCTTCGTCTGATCGATAAAACGTACGCCCTGTTCAGTCCACTCGAGAGTTTGAATCATGAGATCTGAATTCCTCTAGCTTCCGTGCACTGCACAGCGGTTCCTCGGAGCATTCGTAACTGCCGGCCGGCCGCAGATTTCGCAACTGGCGGCGACTGCAAAAATTACGGGCGCCGTGTCGTCCATCTGCGAAACGTGCTCCGCGCGAACATCCCGGGCGGTAAAGATGGAAACGAACGGCGCCGGAGCCGCGGCCTTCTCAACGTTAGGCCTTCCCTTGGCTTCTTCGCGCTCGACCAGGCACATGGCCCCCACCACCTCGAATCCAAATTCACGCGCCGCGTCGATCGCTTGCACCGTGGAAGCGCCGGTGGTGCAAACATCGTCGACAATCACCACGCGGGCACCCTTCTCGCGAAAGCCTTCAATGCGCTGCCCGGTTCCGTGCTGCTTTTCAGCCTTGCGCACGAGAAATCCGTGCAACTCGCCGCTCACTACCGAAACTGCCACAACGATAGGATCGGCTCCCATGGTAAGACCGCCAATGGCTTGCGGCTTCCACTCCCGCTGCCGGATTTCGTCCAAGAAAACCTCGCCAGTCAGGCGCGAGCCCTTGGCATCGAGAGTGGTCGTACGGCAGTCGATGTAGTAGTCGCTCGTACCGCCGGAGGAGAGCTTGAACTCACCCAACCGGAAGGACTTGGAGGCAAGCAAGCGCAGCAGATCCTGACGCGAAGAACGCATGAAACTTTACAATACCACGGCGAATCGCCCTTCGTCCGGGCTCCGAACGGGCCGCTGTCCTCCGCTTCCGACAGTGAGGCGTGATAACCTGAATATTCTTCCTACAACGACCTTGAGGTATGAAATTGCAGAGTGCGCGAAAGCTTTTTTTCTTCTTTCTGGCTGGTTTCTTTCTCACGAATGTAAGCGTCCTCAGCCTGGTTTCGACCGCGATCGCCGAGGGCACGCGCACCTGGGAGCAGTCAAAGTTTGACGAACTGACGAAGGGAACGGCCACGGGTGTAGCCATCCACAGCGAGGGCGGCCTGGGACTCGCGCCCACGTTCAAGAGTTTGTATGCCACGCCTTCCACCTATATCTGGTCGATTGCATCTGACGATGCCGGCAACGTGTATGTGGCGGCAGGCGCGCCCGCTCGCGTGTACCGCATCACGCCCGACGGCAAGGCAACCGTGATTTTCGAGCCCAAGGAACTCCAGGTGCAGGCGCTGCAAACCGGCTCCGGAGGCGCCATCTACGCCGCCACCGCTCCCGATGGCAAGGTATACAAGCTGGAACACAGGCCCGAAACCAAGTCGCAAGCGGACTCCCACCGCGGAACTGCCTCCGACAAAAAAGATAATGACAAAGCTACCGACGACAGAGACGCCGCCAAACCCGCCATCGATCCCTCCTGGAACTCGTCTGTCTATTTCGAGCCGGGCACGAAATACATCTGGGACCTGGCGCTGGACAAGGCCGGCAATCTCTACGTAGCCACCGGCGACCACGGAGAGATCTATCGGGTCACGCCGAAAGGCGAGCACTCGGTCTTCTTTAAGAGCGATGAAACTCACATCCGCGTTCTCGCCTTCGATGCGCAGGAGAACCTGATCGCCGGTTCAGATGGCAGCGGGCTGATCTATCGCATCTCTCCCGCGGGCGAGGGATTCGTGCTGTACAGCGCGCCCAAGAAAGAAATCACAGCCCTGGCGCTCGATCATGCGGGGAACATCTACGCAGCGGCAGTCGGCGAAAGGCGCAGCGGTGGAGGGCCGGGCGGCGCCGCCCTGGCCGCGGCCCTGATGACCCTCAGCGCCAACCCACCCACGGCAGGCACGACCCCGCAAACTCCGGGCATCACGGTGACGCCCGCCCCCAGCGCGCCGCAGGCGGCGGGTCCATTTCCATTCCCGGGCGGTGGGGCCAGCAGCGGCTCCGACGTGTATCGCATTGCGCCGGATGGTTCGCCAACAAGAGTCTGGTCATCCCACGAAGACATCGTGTATGCCCTGGCATTTGATTCTCAAGGGCGCCTGCTGGCCGGCACGGGCAATCGCGGCCACATTTTTGCCATTACCGGCCAGGATGATTTCTCCGATCTGCTGAAAGCCGCGGCGTCGCAGGTCACCAGATTTGCCAAGGCTCCGGGCGGTGGCTTGTACGCCGCGACCAGCAATCTGGGAAAAGTTTTTGTGCTGGGACCGGGCCCCGAGGCCGAGGGAACCTACGAGAGTGACGTATTCGACGCCAAGATTTTCTCCCGCTGGGGCCGGGCGGAGTTTCGCGGCACAGGCAGCGTCGATCTCTTTGCGCGCAGCGGCAATGTGGACAATCCCGACCGCAACTGGAGTCCGTGGAAAAAGATCGACCTGGCGGCGAACTCTGAAACCGGAATCCCCGCAGCGCGCTACGCCCAGTGGAAGGCGGTGCTGCATACAGGAACCGCGGCTCCTGGAGTGGACAGCGTCGCGCTGAACTATCTGCCTAAGAACGCGGCGCCTGAAATCGATGACGTGACCGTGCAGGTTGGCTTGAAGTATCAGCCGATGCCGAAAATGTCCGGCAATGCCTTGGGCTCGGATTCCGGATCTTCTTTCGGCGGATCGTCCTTCGGCGGATCGGGCCAGCATTTCGAAGCCCCTCCGCCCAGTTCGCACGATCGCGACTCGATCGGTGTGAAGTGGAGCGCGCACGATGACAACGACGACCAGCTCGTGTACTCCCTCTACTACCGGGGTGACGGCGAGACCCGCTGGCTGCTGCTCAAAGACAATCTCACCGACAAGGCATATTCATTCGACGCCAGCCTGCTGCCGGATGGAGGCTACACGGTGAAGGTGGTTGCTTCCGATGCGCCGTCGCACTCACCCGGCGAAGCGTTGACGGTATCGAAAGAAAGCCGCCGGTTTGAAGTGGACACGACTCCGCCGCGCGTCGAAGCTCTGGCTGCGTCCCTCGAAGCAAGGGAGATTCACGTCACGTTCCGTGCGGTCGACGGTTTCTCCTCCATTAAGCGAGCGGAATATTCCATCGATGCCAGCGACTGGAAGTATGTAGAGCCGGTCGGCCAACTCTCCGACGCCAAGATCGAGAACTACGATTTCAAGGTCACGCCCGAAGCCGCGAAAGATGGCGGGGCTGCTTCCGAACACGTGGTGGTGGTGCGCGTCTACGATCGCTACGACAATATGGGCGCCGCCAAGACGCTGATCCGGGCAAAGTAACCGCTATAAGAACGCTCATGTGGGGACGGGCGTCTGGCAGCGCCTCCAGCGGTGAATCGCGACCACCCCCGCGGCCTCCTAATGCATTCTCTCCGCCGCTCCCTCTGAAGCTTCTTCGGACGCACTCTTCATGCCACTAAGTTCTCCCGCGCGGCGCAACTCTGGAAACTTCCAGGCCCAGAGCGCGATCACGACCAGTGTCCCCACTCCTCCCAGCAGAACGGCGGGAACCGTCCCAAACCACTGTGCCGTCAGTCCCGACTCAAACTGCCCGAGTTCATTCGAGGTCCCGATGAAAACCATATCGACTGCCATCACGCGTCCCCGCATCTCATCGGGGGTGCGTAACTGTACCAGGGTTGCGCGAATGATGACGCTAACCATGTCGGCCGCACCCAGGAAAATCAGCGAAATCAACGACAGCACCAGGCTGGTCGAGACGCCAAACAGTATGGTGCAGATTCCGAATCCGGCCACCGACCAGAGCAGCGTCGGCCCCGCACGCCCCCGCAGCGGACGATGCGCCAGCGCGACCGCCATCACGGCAGCGCCCACACCCGGTGCCGTGCGCAGCAATCCCAGCCCCCACGGCCCGGTGTGAAGAATCTCACGGGCATAAACTGGAAGCAGAGCGACCGCCCCGCCCAGCAGCACTGCAAACAGATCGAGCGAAATTGCGCCCAGTATCAGCTTCTCGCGCCAAATGAAGTGCAAGCCCGCGAAGACGGTCTTCAGGGTTGTGGGTTCGCGTCGCCGCGCCTGCGGACGCGTTTTGATGCGGAACATGGATAGCAGCGCGCCCACCGCAGTCAGCATGGCAGCCGCATAAACCGCGAATGGCCCGCGGAAAGCGGCGTAAAGAATTCCGCCGAGAGAAGGTCCAAGAATCGTCGCAGCTTGAAAAGTCGTCGCGTTCCAGGCCACGGCATTGGCAAAGTGTTCTTCAGGAACAAGTTGCGGCAGGATCGAGCGGCTTGCAGTTCCGTTGAACGAGCGCACCACTCCCAGCAGAATCAGCACGGCGTAGATGGATCGAACCGAATGCCCGCCGCGCACCGCGATAATCAGCAGAAGGCCCGAGCAGAGCGCGTATCCCACGTAACAGGCGCCCAACACCTTGCGCCGTTCGAAGCGGTCAGAAGCGTGCCCGGAAACCAGAAACAACAGGATGCCCGGGAGAAACTGTGCCAAGCCGACCAGGCCCAGATCGAGGGCGCGCTTGGTGATGTCGTAGACCTGCCATCCCACGGCGACGGCTTGCATTTCAACGGCGGCCACGATCAGGAAGCGCGCAATCTGAAACAGCACGAAGTCGGGATGCGTAAAGGCGACGCGTCCAGCTCTGGGGTCGTCAGGTGCGGACATGAACGTCTAATGTGCCACAGAACGCGTTGCCTCGCATACGATTCGCAGTTCTGCCCCGCGGAATCAGGTAACATCAATTCCGCCCATCTTGCGGAGGTTTCGATGAAGATGTATATCGCCGTCGCTTGTCTTCTTCTTTGCGGTAGTGCATCTACCCAAACGAAGAGCGGATCACAAACTTCCCCTCCTGAGCAACGGGCCGATCAACAACAGTCTGCTCCGGCGCCCAGCCCAGCAACTCAATCACAGAAGATAGATCCCGCCAAGGCTGCCGATATCCGGCAATTGCTGGATGTTGTGGGGGCAAAAGCACTCATGAGTCAGATGATGGACACCATGGTAGACAATGTTAAACCGCTGCTAGCCAAGGCTCTTCCGCCTGGAGAGTATCGCGAAAGGCTGATTGATCTTTTCTTCGTGAAATTTAGGTCCAAAGCCGACCCACAGCAGCTTGTGGAGTCGATTGTCCCTCTGTACGACAAGTATTTTTCCGCCGAAGAAATCAAAGGCTTAATTCAGTTCTATCAGACGCCTCTCGGACAGAAGACAGTGACCGTAATACCCAAGGTGATGGCTGAGTCGCAAGAACAAGGTCGTAAGTGGGGTGAAGAATTGGGACGTGAGTCCATGATAGAAGTTCTTACGGAACATCCCGAACTGAAGAAAGCAATGGAGGACGCGGGGAAGGCTCCAACACCGGAGTGATCGTCGAGCCCAAGAGTTCCTCGGACCGCAGACGCTGGCTCAGGCTAGCCCTGGCCGGCGCCGGTCTGCCGCGCCGCTGCAGAGAAAAGTTCGACGCGGTTCCTTCCATTCTTCTTGGCGGCATACAGGCTGACATCCGCCTCGTGCAGCAGGTCGGCTACCGAGTGGTCGCGCACCGCGGAGGTCACAGCCACGCCCATACTGACTGTGGCAGAAGCCGTGCCGAATGGAGTAACGATTGGATCTTTCGCCACCAGGTTGCGCACCTCATCGGCGCGGCGGGCTCCGGCAGTCAAATCGCATCCCGGTAGAATGATCAGAAATTCTTCGCCGCCGTAGCGGCCCACCACGTCATAGGGACGCAAGTCCATCTTCAACCGGCGCGCGACTTCCTTCAAAACCTCGTCGCCCGCGGCGTGGCCAAGGGAATCGTTGATGCGTTTGAAGTGGTCGATATCGGCCATGATCAGCGTGGCTGGTTTCCCTTCGCGCCCGCTGCGTGAAAATTCTTTCTCCACGGCCGCCAGTATTTCCGCGCGGTTCAGCAGATTCGTCAGAAAATCGTGCGTGGCGGCGAAACTTAAAGATTGCTGAAGTTCCAGAATTCTCTTCCCCGCCATGATTCTCGCGCGCAACTCGGAAGGATCCACGGGCTTGGCCAGATAGTCATCCGCACCCGCCTCCATAGCGAGCAGCAGATCCTGCTTTCGATTCTTCGCCGTCAGCATCACGGTATAGATGTAAGGTGCTCGCGTTCCCATTTTTCGGATGCGGCGGCACACATCGATCCCATCGAGACCCGGCAGCATCCAGTCGAGCAGCGCCATGTTCGGGGGCTCGGTGCCTTCCAGCAGTTTCACCGCTTCCGTGCCGCTTCCCACCGCCTGATAGTCGAGTCCCCAGTCGGCCAGGTAGCCGCCCACCTTGTGCCGTTCAATGTAGGAATCTTCGACCAGCAAAATCTTCATAACATCACGCCCTGTATGGATGTTGGCGGTTTCTGAGAATCTTCACAAGATCACCGGCCACGAACGAAAGATGCTGAACTTCTGCGGCAACTCAGAACGCTGACCGTCCTTTTAAGAAACGCGACCGCTCCCCCAGTAGAATCGAGGCGTGGAGCAGACACTGCGGACCGTCGGCTGGATTGCCTGCGTTATCTATTCGACCATTCCCAGCTTTTGGCTCTTGATTCATCCTCGCGTGGAGTACTGGCGTTCGCGGCCGCGTTCCCCGTATCGAATTCTCTTGCCGGTGTGGATCGCGATGTGGCTGCTACTGGCCGTTGCAACCGGGCACTGGCGCAACTTGACGCTCTATCATCGCGCGTGGTGCTGGACTCCGGCAGCCGCACTGTTTAGCATCGGACTCGCGCTCTACAAACTCTCTGGCAGCGGCTTCAGCCCCGCGCAACTTGCCGGACTGCCGGAGGTTCTGCCGGATCGTCGCCAGCAGCGTCTGGTGACGACTGGCATTCGCGCCCGCGTGCGCCATCCAATCTATCTGGGCCATCTCTGCGAGATGCTGGCCTGGAGCCTGGGCACGGGCTTGGCAGTCTGCTGGTCTCTGACAGCGTTCGCGATCGCGACCGGCACCGTAATGATCAGGCTGGAGGACGAAGAGTT
>Ga0181531_10002646_pt1 | contig 11132 bp, 10 predicted proteins | sample PEATcosm2014_Bin_38_FD_119743 | JGI IMG/M metagenome (GOLD analysis project Ga0181531, IMG submission 119743) | Peatland microbial communities from MTU Mesocosm Facility, Houghton, MI, USA - PEATcosm2014_Bin11_10_metaG | ecosystem: Environmental > Terrestrial > Soil > Wetlands > Peat | place... | reverse complement strand
TTCGATGATGCCCCGGATTTTCTTTCCACCCGGTCCGATCAGGTCGCGAATCTTGTCCGTGGGAATACTCAGCATGAAGAGATGCGGAGCGTACGTGGAAATTTCCGCGCGGCCCGTGGAAATCGTGCCGTCCATGTTGTCGAGGATCTGCAGGCGCGCTTTCCGTGCCTGCGCCAACGCCTCGCGCATCATGGCGATACTGACGCCGCTCACCTTAATGTCCATCTGTAGCGCGGTAATTCCCGCCCGGGTGCCGGCAACTTTGAAGTCCATGTCGCCGTAATGATCCTCTGCGCCGGCGATGTCGGTCAGGATGGCGTACTTATCGCCTTCCACCACCAATCCCATCGCAATTCCCGCGCAAGCGGATTTCAGCGGAACGCCCGCGTCCATCAACGCCAGTGAAGCTCCGCAAACCGTAGCCATCGACGAAGAGCCGTTCGATTCCAAAATATCGGAAACCACGCGCACGGCGTAAGGAAAATCCGTTTCTGGCGGAAGCAAATTCGCAATTGCCCGCTCGGCCAAAGCTCCGTGCCCGATTTCACGGCGTCCCGGCCCGCGAAGGAATTTCACTTCGCCCACCGAGAACGGCGGAAAATTGTAATGCAACATGAAGCGCTTGAATGTTTCCTCTTCGAATAACAGATCCAGCCGCTGCCTATCTTCCTTGGTGCCTAGCGTTGCCGTTGCGAGGGCCTGCGTCTCTCCGCGAGTGAAGAGCGCCGATCCGTGTGCGCGCGGCAGCACGCCGACTTCGCACGTAATCTGGCGAATCTGATCAAACGCGCGAGCATCGGGACGCCGGTGGCGCCCAATCATGTCGTCGCGGAAGATTTTTTCGCGCAAACGCTCGAAAGCCCGGTACGCCAGTTTGCGCTTTTCTTCGTCCTCTTCCGGAATCGCTTTCAGGATTTCCACCTTGATGCCGTCAATCAGGCTGTAGCTTTCCGACTTCGGATGCTTCTGCGTATCCACTGCGTCGCGCAGCTTCTCGCCCCACTGCTGCTGCATCTGCTTGTACATCGCTTCGTCAAACGCAGGAGGCGTAACCGCAACCTTCTGAGGTTTCACGCGGCTATGCAGTTCCCGAATCGCAGCTACGATCTTGCGAATCTCGCCATGTGCGAATTCCAGGGCATCCGCCACCACGTCTTCGGAAACTTCCAGGGCGCCCGATTCCACCATCACAATTGCTTCGTCCGAACCCGCCACAATCAAATTCATCGCGCTGGTTTTTTGCTCGGCCACCGTCGGATTGACGACCAGCTTGCCTTCAATCAATCCCACGCGCACTGCCGCAATCGGCTTTTCAAACGGAATCTTCGAAATAAACAGCGCCGCGGAAGCCGCCGTCACCGCAATCACGTCCGGATCATTCTCGCTGTCCGCCGAAAGCACCATCGCAACAATCTGCGTTTCGTTGGACCATCCTTCCGGGAACAGCGGGCGCAGCGGCCTGTCGGTCAGCCGCGAAGTCAAAATCTCGCGCTCGGAGGGTCGTCCTTCGCGCTTAAAAAATCCTCCGGGAATTTTTCCTGCCGAATAGGTGTACTCGCGGTAATCCACGGTCAAGGGCAAAAAATCTTTTTCCGTCGCTTTGCTGTCCATGCAGGCCGTGGCCAGCACGACCGTATCTCCATAACGCGCCACTACGGCGCCGTGCGCTTGTCGGGCGATCTTGCCCGTCTCAAACGTCAATGTGCGTCCGCCTACTTCCAAACTTACTTTTTCAAACATCAAACACGTCCTTTTTTCTCCGATTCATCGGAGGCTGATTTCAGATACGAGAGACAACTCTCGGGAACTACATCGAGGAAGGACAATGGCGAAGAAAAACGAGCGGATTACTATCGATCCATCAACGCAGTTCCAAACTTCCTTCAGGAAACCGCGCTACTTACGCAAGCTGAGTCGTTCCACTATCTCGCGATACCGATTCGGGTCGCGCCGGTTCAGGTAGTCCAGCAGCCGGCGGCGTTTGTTGACCATCATGATCAACCCGCGCCGTGAGGCGTGATCTTTTGCGTGGGACTTGAGGTGGCTGGTCAAATAGCTGATGCGCTCGCTTAACAACGCGATTTGCACTTCCGGTGATCCTGTATCTTTCGGGTGCGTCCGGAACTGCTCGATCAACTCCGCTTTAGCTTCCATCAACTTGCCCCTCCCCCTGAATCGCCGTGCCCTGCTCTACGCTCTTATCTCTTCTTCGATCATCAAAAATGCTAGCACAGTGCCTCCCAAGCGCAAAGCGAATTCCCGTTTACCCTGAGGCCGCGCCAGCGGCAGAAGGGCTTACCCTGAGTTCGCCGCTAGGGCCGACGACCGGCCCAGCTGTCTCGTCGCGGCCCTATTCACGGCTTCTGCGAATTCACCAGCGCCAAAAACTCATCCCTGGTTTGCTTGTTCTCGCGAAACGCGCCCAGCATAGCGCTCGTCGTCGCCATCGAATTCTGTTTTTCCACCCCGCGCATCACCATGCACAAGTGCCGCGCCTCGATGATCACTCCCACGCCTTCCGGGCTCAGGTGCTCCTGAATCGACTGCGCAATTTGGCTGGTCAGCCGCTCCTGTATTTGCAAACGCCGCGCGAACATATTCACCAGCCGCGCGATTTTGCTCAGTCCCACCACCTTCTTCGACGGGATGTACGCCACGTGGCATCGCCCGAAAAATGGTAGCAGATGATGTTCGCACAGGCTGTAAACCTCGATGTCTTTCACCACCACCATTTCGTCGTAACAAACGCTGAACATCGCCCCATTCAGCAATTTCTCCGGATCCTGCCGGTAGCCGCTGGTCAGAAAGCGCAGCGCCTTCTCGAATCTTTCGGGTGTCCTCCGCAACCCTTCGCGGTCTGGGTTCTCCCCGAGCAGCACGATCATCTTGCGCACCAGATCGGCAATCCCTTCCGTCCCTGCCGCCGGCGGAATTATAATTTCCGTTGTTTCACTCATGTTTTCCTGGCTCCTCTTCATCCCCGAACTTCATCCACTTCGTCTTCAATCTCAAAGCTGTTCTTGCTGGTTTCCTCAATGCGAACCCGCTCGAGCCGCGCCAACGGAAAACTCTTCAGCCTGCGAAAAATCTCGCGTGCAACATTCTCCGTCGTCGCCGCCTCGCCCCGAAATTCCGCCACTTCCTCATTCAAAAATTTCTGATCGAACGGCTCAATCACTTCCCGCTGCACGAACGCGTCCAACTCCCCAAGATTCGCGATCATCCCCGTCTCCGAATTCACCGGCCCGGCCATGGTCACTTCCAACACATAGTTGTGCCCGTGTCCGTACGGATTGCTGCACTTGCCATAAACGCGCTTGTTCTCTGCCTCGCTCAATTTCGTCGTATGCAGCCGGTGCGAAGCGGCAAAACGATACCGTCTCGTCAGCGAACTTTTCACGCCCGCGCCCCGTTTCCACTACCCACATCCGCTGTGCAATCCGCAAAAAGGTCCGGAGATTCATACAGCCGAACGCGGTCCAGCTTCCCCGTCGTGATCTTCGGCTGCAGCAGCTTCCAAATCACCGCCGCAATATTTTCGCAGGTAGGAATCTGCCCGGCCAGCTCCGGAACCTCGTAATTTAGGTGACGATGATCCATCCGCTCCATCACTTCCTTCTGCAAAATATCTTTCAGCTCCTTCAAATCGAGAACCATCCCCGTAGTCGGATCCGGCTCGCCCGCTATGGTCACTTCCAGCACATAGTTATGCCCATGTCCATGCGGATTATTGCATTTGCCGAAAACTCTTCGGTTCTCTTCCGCCGAAAAATTCGGGTTGTGATAGAAATGCGCCGCCGAGAATTCCACTTTGCGTGTGATTCGTATCATGCAGTCTTGGCCGGGTATTCCCGCCCCTTCCAGTGTACCGCTCCGTGGGTGTTCTTCCACCAGGACGCAATAAGAGCAACACAATAGAGGCACATACCGGGTACGTAATATTTGATGTATGAGACCGGGTACAGATTCCTGTAAAGCTCGATTCCATAACGAAACACTCGCCAAGAGAGCAGAAATGCCGCCAGAGCGGGCCAAAACCACGCCGACGCAACATGCCTTCGCGCCCATTCCATCCACAGTAACGAAAAAACGAAAAGTTCAGCCCACGGAAATACATCTCCAACCTCAAGCAGGACCGCCGTTGGCTTTCCACCCATCAACGGATACAGATTCTTCGTCCACCCCTGCCACATCGCGCCAAACCTTCTGTACATCCTCGTCCGCACTGTCCCTATCGGCGCGGTAAAGTAAATCCCGTAACCCGCGCTCTTCACCCGACGCGCCAGCGCCACATCCTCCAGAATCTGCCCGGCAATCGCCGTATGTCCTCCCAGCTTTTCGTAAACGTCTCTGAGCAAAAGCAGAAACTGCCCGTTGGCCGCCGCATCTGGCCGTGCGGGATCGTTCACTCGCGCAAACGAAAATTTGTTCGCCAGCCGGCAATAAACGAACGGAATCAGCGCGCGTTCCCAGATAGAACCCATTTCTTGCTCAGGCGAGTAGGAAACCAGCACCGCATCGTGTTCTACAGCGTCGCTAAGTGCCCGCCGTGTTGACCCGTGCAGATGGAATGTGTCCGCATCGGTAAAAAGCAGCCAATCCCCTTTTGCCGCTGCCGCCCCAATCGACACTGCATAATTCTTGCCGGCCCAACCGGGGGGCAGCACATCGCCCGTATTCAAAATCCTCAGTTTCGGTATGCGCAACGCAAGTTCAGCCAGAATCGCGCCGGTGCCGTCCGTGGACTGATCGTCCACCACAATCACCTCGCCAATCTCCGCCTGCGCCGCCACCGATTCCACCGCGCGCGCGATAGACGCTTCCTCGTTTCGAGCCGGAATGACGGCGGATACCATCGTTATTTCCTCGCGACTTCAGGCCAATTCTTCAAAACCAAATCAGTAAGGCCTTGTTTCACTATTTCGTCGTCGCTCCGCAAAATCGCCTCATAACACTTCTTCGCATGCTGCTGCGCAACTTCAAGTTCTCCTAAATTAAGCGCAACCTTGGCCAATCCGTAGAGGGCCAGAGGGTCCTCGGGACTGACTGCAAGGGACTGCTCGTGGTACTGTCTTTCCAATTGGAAGTTCCCCATGAAGTTGGCCACAACCGAAGCGCGGCGACACAGCACTCGTATCCATAGGGCGTCTCTCCGATTGACAGCCTCCGCGATCGCTTCGTCCAATAGTCCGAGAGCTTGCTCGTTCAGTCCTTCTCGCATCAGTTTTGTGCTGCTTGTCATCGCCTGTCTGAACTGGTTGATCTCCGTCATGGTAGGTGCCGGCGTTGTTATGGCGCAAAATGCTCGCTTTCAATTCGCGGATACCCGTATTATAGGTCGCTTGGACAAAGGACTGAAACGGAAACTAAATACAGGAGTGGCCCTCGCGTTTATCGCGGGCCTGCTATTCCTATTCGCCCGGCCCGACTACCGCCAGGGCGAACCCAGCCTCCGCGGACGCCCCGCCAAAGACTTTGCCTACACCCTCGACGGCAAGCCCACGCGCCTTTCTGACCTTCGCGGCAAGGTCGTCCTGCTGAATTTCTGGGCCACCTGGTGCCCTCCTTGCGTTGACGAAACCCAATCCCTGAATCAGTTGCAGCGCCGCATCGCCCCGCTCGGCGGCACCGTCCTGGGCATCAGCGTGGACGAAGACGCTACCGCCTACGATAATTTCCTGAAGACGTACAACATCACTTTTCCGACCTACCGCGACCCCGGTAAGGAAATTCCCCTCTCCTACGGCACCACCATGTACCCCGACACCTACATCATCACCCGCAGCGGCCGCCTCGACCGCAAAATCGTCGGCGCCCAGGACTGGACCGGCCCCGACCTAACCGCCTACATCAATACCCTTCTCAACGAAAAATAGGTAAGCTGCGACGTAAATTGAGCCACCGAATCTAATCTACTCACATGCCCGACGAACTGAGCAAGCCGACAAAAACCATGGAGAAGGACCCCGTCTGCGGAATGACGGTCGATCCAGACCGCGCTGCGGCGCAATCCGCGCACGACGGCAAGACCGTCTATTTCTGCTCAAAGGGCTGCGCCGCAAAATTCGCCGCCGCGCCGGAAAAATATCTGGACGCGCGAGCGCTTCCCACTCATAGAAATGATTTCGTCGTTCCACAAGGTGAAATCAAGACCACGCAAGTGAGTCCGGCCGCCGGACCAAAAGAAAGACCGGCCGCAGAGTACATCTGCCCCATGGACCCGGAAGTCAGCCAAGATCGCCCCGGCGCGTGCCCGAAATGCGGCATGGCGCTTGAACCTGCCGTTCCGATTCAACCGGAATCTCGCGTCGAGTACACCTGCCCGATGCATCCCCAAATCGTTCGCAGCGCTCCCGGCTCTTGCCCCATTTGCGGGATGGCGCTTGAGCCTCGTGACGCCGCCGCTGACCAAGACGAAAATCCCGAACTTGTTTCGATGACGCGCCGCTTCCGGACCAGCGTTGCGCTGACAATACCGATACTCGCGCTCACGATGTCCGACCTCATTCCGGGTCAGCCTTTGCAAAATATTTTGTCGCCACGCGCAATTGGATGGATGGAATTTGTTCTGGCCACGCCAGTCGTCCTCTGGGCCGGCTTGCCTTTCTTCGAGCGCGGCTGGGCGTCTATCGTCAACCGCAGCCTCAACATGTTCACGCTGATCGCCATGGGCACCGGCACGGCTTATGTCTTCAGCGTGTTCGCCGTCCTGTTTCCGGGAATTTTTCCCGCTTCCTTCCGTGTCATGGGCGGCGGACTCCCGATTTATTTCGAAGCCGCGTCCGCCATCACCGCCCTGGTTCTGCTCGGCCAAGTTCTCGAATTGCGCGCGCGCAGCCGAACCTCCGCCGCGATACGCTCGCTCTTAAAGCTTTCCCCCAAGACGGCTCGCCTCGTTCGCGCCGACGGCACCGAAATCGATGTCCCGGTCGAACACATCAACCGCGGTGACTCGCTGCGCGTGCGCCCCGGCGAAAAAGTCCCGGTGGACGGCATCATCATCGACGGTGAAAGTTCCGTGGACGAATCGCTGATGACCGGAGAGCCCATCCCCGTCGAGAAATCGACAGGAGCAACCGTGATTGGCGGAACGGTGAACGGCACCGGCACTTTCGTAATGCGCGCCGAGCGCGTTGGAAGCGAAACTCTTCTCTCGCAAATCGTGCGCATGGTCAGCGAAGCGCAGCGCAGCCGCGCACCAGTGCAAAAACTCGCTGACCGCGTCTCCGGATATTTCGTCCCCGCGGTGATTCTCGTCGCGATACTCACTTTCATCGTTTGGGCCATATATGGTCCCGAGCCGAGGATGGCTCACGCCCTGCTCAATGCTGTCGCGGTGCTTATCATCGCGTGCCCATGCGCCCTCGGACTCGCCACTCCAATGGCCATCATGGTCGGCACAGGCCGCGGCGCTGTCGCCGGTATCCTGGTGAAAAATGCCGAAGCGCTCGAAATCCTTGAAAAAGTTGACACGCTGGTTGTGGACAAAACCGGCACGCTGACCGAGGGACGACCGCGCGTGACATCCGTGATTGCCGCAACCGGCTCGGACGAAAGACAAGTTCTGCGATTTGCCGCCACCCTCGAACGCGGCAGCGAACATCCGCTCGCAGGAGCCATCCTTGCGGAGGCTAAACAGCGCGGCCGCGAGTTCGGGACTCTCGCCAATTTTCAGTCGCAAACCGGAAAAGGCGTCACCGGAAAAGTTGATGGAAGAAACACCGCGCTGGGAAATCGCGCACTCCTAGCTGAAATAAAAACCCCTGCCGGAGGTTTGGAAGAAAAGGCCAAGTCCTTGGAAGCCGATGGCCAGACCGTAATGTTCGTCGCCGTTGACGACGCCCCAATCGGAATTATCGGCGTCGCTGATCCCGTCAAATCAACAACGCCCGAAGCCCTCGCGAAACTCCACGCCGATGGAATCCGCATCATCATGCTCACCGGAGACAGCCGCGCGACCGCCGATTCCGTGGCGCGCAAATTGGGAATCGACCAGGTTCACGCGGAGATCCTGCCCGGCCAAAAAAGCGAAATCGTGAAGCAGCTTCAAGCCGAAGGCCACGTTGTCGCCATGGCCGGCGACGGTGTAAACGACGCGCCCGCGCTTACGCAAGCCGACGTCGGCATCGCCATGGCCACCGGAACAGACGTCGCGATGGAGAGCGCTGGAATCACCCTGCTTCGCGGCGATCTCCGCGGCATCGCGCGAGCGCGAATCCTCAGCCGCGCCACCATGCGCAATATCCGTCAAAATCTCTTCTTCGCATTTGTCTACAACTCTGTGGGAGTGCCTATCGCCGCCGGCGTACTCTACCCGTTCTTCGGTCTACTGCTAAGTCCGATTCTGGCCAGCGCCGCGATGACCTTCAGCTCCGTCTCCGTCATCATGAACGCGCTGCGTCTCCGCAAGGTCCAGTTGTGACTCAGTTGTGACCCAGTTGTGATTCAGATCAGCCCCTGCGCCGCAGCGTCAGCTCAAACGCTACTGCCGGGCAGCTTCCAATCTTCGCAGCACGGGGATTCTTGCTTGGCGCAAAACACTTTCTACCACGTTGTCTGTCAGGCGAGAGGCGTCGTAGTCAAAATGCAGGAGATTTTTTTTCTCGTCGTAACGAAATTTCTGAAGCCCATAAGTATTGGAGAACTCGCCCAGCGCGCGAAAATGCTCCGGCTTGAGGCGCTCCTGCAATTCGTACGTGGCGGTCATTAACGTCATGTGTGGATTATAACAGGAGAAATCGTGGAGCGGCCGACCGACCTTCGAAGTGAAAGGAGCTACGCGGCAAACGAGAAAAAAGAAGGGGCCCTCGCTTGGGATCGAGAGCCCCAAAGGTCGCGTTCCTTAGGACTTGCAGTAGGCGACTGCAAGCCCATGGGGTCATCCATCCTAGCTTCCCTCTCAGAGGCAGGTGGGAACGACCCGTTCCTCCCGATAAGTGGGCCCCTTCCTCCCCACGTACCAGTCGGTGCGGATCGTGTAGGAACGCGACCCACGCTCTGCCATATGCAAGTGGGAGGCCCAAGCTTCACCGCGGTCGCGGCACGCGTGTTGCCCATTTTCAACAACTTAACCTGCGCGTTGAAATGGAACCCGGGCCGTCGCGAACCGATTTGGAACCAGTTCGGGAACCGCTGTCCCGAATCGGTGTGGGCTTCCCCTCGGCTGCGGAAACGGCCCTACCTTTGCGATTAGTCTTAGCAACTCATTGTTCGGCGCGCACGCATGCTGCATAATGGAAACGCATTCGGAGTTCTGATGAACAAGTTTTTCATTTTGATTTTGGCCTTGGCTGCCGGGCTAGCGGGGATCGCGATCGGCATTGCCGCGGGACGATCGAATCTATCCACCGCACGTCGGATTCCCGACGCTCGCGCGCACCTCGAGCCGGCGCACGTCGTTACCTCTGTGAAAAATACTGCAACGGCGCAGTCCGATCGTATGAGCGTAATTCGATTCGCCAGTAATCCGCAGGCTGTCCCCCCGTTTCTCGTCCGCGACATTAACGGAGGCGTCGTTTCCACCGCGGAATGGCATGGCAAAGTCGTGTTCCTGAATTTCTGGGCCACCTGGTGCCCTCCGTGCCGCGAAGAAATTCCTGAACTGGTCGAGCTGCAGGCCCGTTACAAAGACCGATTGCAGGTGGTCGGAATTTCCATGGACGACCCGGAGGACATCAGCCGAGTAAAGCGATTCTCCGAAAAGGAAGGCGTTAATTATCCGATCGTTATGGCCAGCCGCGAACTATTGACGGAATACGGCGGCGTTCCCGCGCTTCCCACTTCCTTCGTGGTGAACACCGACAGCAAAATCGTTCAGAAACACGTGGGGCTGTATCCCACCTTTGTGTATGAGACCGAGTTGCGCTCGCTGCTCGGACTGCCGGTGGAAGCTACGGTCGAAACATTCGAAGACACCGGACAAATTTTCCTTAAGAACGCAGCGCTCGCCACCGAGCTCCCGGACGTGGATTTTACGGGGTTGACTCCGGAATTAAGGAAGGCCGCGCTCAAACGCCTGAATTCTGAAAGTTGCAGTTGTGGATGCAAACTTACGCTCGCGCAATGCCGCATCAACGACACATTGTGCCCGGTCAGCAAAAAGTTGGCCGCGCAAGTGGTGCAGGAAATCGCGGCTGGTCCTTCAACTTCTCCAGACGCAACGCCCGCTCCGGCGCCCACGTCGGTAGCGCCCACGCCCGTTCCGAATCAGCGGTAACTCCCCAACCTGCCCTTCGTCTTTTGTTGCGCGTTGAGTAAGCCTGACGCGCTTTCGCGGGCGCCTTCCTCGTAACGCAGAGTCATGGTCACCCAGCTAATCTCTGCCGGGATTCAGCCGAGCCTGCGGTGGCCCGTATCAGTCGCTTTTGCCGGGAGACAGCCGCAATCAGCGGGACACACTTCGCCTCGGGATTGCCGTAAAGCCGCGCGAACAAACGCGCTCGAAGATGGATTATGGCGCTCGAATGAATCTGCGAGACTCGCGATTCTCCGATGCCCATGGCCACGCCCACTTCTTTCATCGTAAGTTCGGCGAAGTGATAAAGCGCCAGGACTTCGCGCTCACGAACGGGCAACTGATCAACCGCGCCGGTTAACAAGCCCTGCATCTCCAAGCGCAAGGTTTGGTGGTAGGGATCCTCTTCGTCCTTGCTCGCGCAGCTGCGGAGCGCTTCTTCGCTGTTTCCGAAGTCTGAATCAGGCTGCAAGCTTCCGACATCGAGGCCGCGCAAATCACTGAGAAGACGCTGTAGTTGACTGAGGCTGATCTCGAGCGCCACCGCAATCTCCGTCTCGGTGGGATCGCGTCCAAGCCGGCCCTTGCAATCGAAGACTGCTTGCTCCAGTCGGCGAGCTTGGCTTCGCAGCGTCCGCGGGCTCCAATCCACCTGGCGCAGGCTATCGAGGATGGCTCCGCGAATTCGGAACTCGGCGTAATACTTCAATTGAACATTCTTGGCCGGATTGTATTTCCCAATGGCATCCATCAGTCCAAGCACGCCGGCGTGCACAAGATCTTCGAGCAGCACCTGCGGCGGAAGGCGGCTATGAATTCGCCGCGCGATAAAATTCACTTGCGGCAAATGCCGAAGCAAGAGTTGCTCGCGCTGCGCTTCATCCAGCGACGGATTTGA
>Ga0181531_10002645_pt1 | contig 11132 bp, 8 predicted proteins | sample PEATcosm2014_Bin_38_FD_119743 | JGI IMG/M metagenome (GOLD analysis project Ga0181531, IMG submission 119743) | Peatland microbial communities from MTU Mesocosm Facility, Houghton, MI, USA - PEATcosm2014_Bin11_10_metaG | ecosystem: Environmental > Terrestrial > Soil > Wetlands > Peat | place... | reverse complement strand
GCCGCACTTCCGCTGTCCGCACCGCGCACGTCGATCAACGTGGCCATCCACGCACGGCGGCGGGTCGCCTTCGCCGCGGCCACCGCTCGCCACGCTGGCGTCTCCTCGGTCATCGCGTAGATCACCAAGCCCAGCAGCGCGCTGAGCAACCCCGAGAAGAACATCCAGCGCCAGCCCCACACCGCGAAGGCGGGGCCGGGGAACGCGCGGGCGGTGATCGCGAACGCGATCGACGCGAGCAGTGCGCCGGTCCCCGAACCGCCGCCACCGCTGGTCAGCCCCGAGACGATCGCGCGCCAACGCGGCGGCACCGTCTCGAGGCCGATCGTGTGCGTCGCCGCGACGACGCCACCGACGAACACGCCTTGCACAAGCCGCAGCAGCAGAAACAACACCGGCGCCAACAGGCCGACCTGCGCGATCGTCGGCAACGTGCCCAGCAGCGCGGTCACGACGCCGACGCCGACGAACGCGACCAGCAGTGCCGGGCGGCGGCCGCGCCGGTCGGCGAACGGGCCGAACAGCGCCGAGCCGACCGGCCGCATCACCAGCGTCACCGCGAACGCCCCGTACACCGCCGCCAGCGAGACCAGCTCGTTGTGCGCCTTGAAGAACAGCGGCCCGATCGTGGGGGCGACGTAGAGGATGATGAACAGATCGAACAGGTCGAGTGCCCAGCCGAGCACCGACGCCGCCGCTGCGCCGAACGCACCGCTCGTGATGCGAACCGCGTGCGCCTGGACCAGTTCCGCCGGCGCGGTCCCGGAATTCACGCCTGGAGCCCCTGCCAGTTGATGTGCTTGAGTTCGGTGAACAGCTCGAGTCCTTCCACGCCGCGCGTGCGGCCGAGCCCCGAGTGCTTCGTGCCGCCCGACGGCATCTCGGCGAACGAGGCGTTGTAGCCGTTGACCCACACCGTCCCGGCGCGGATCGCGCGCGCCATCCGCCACGCGCGCTGCACGTGCGAGGTCCACACCGCGGCGCTCAGCCCGTACTCGGTCGCGTTGGCGAGCGCGATCGCGTCGTCGTCGTTCTCGAACGCCTCGACGGTCACCACCGGACCGAAGACTTCCTCGCGGACGATGCTCGCGCCGCGCTCGGGTCCCGCGATCACCGTCGGCTCCATGAACGTGCCGCGCAGGCCGTCCGGGTGCGCACGCCTGCCGCCGGCCGCCAGCGACCCGGTGCGCTGCGGATCGTCGACGAAGCGCAGCACGCGCGCGAGATGCTCTTCGGTGATCAGCGCGCCCAGATCGGTCGTCAGGTCGAACGGGTCGCCGACGCGCAGCGCGCGCACGCGCGCGACGACCTGCGTGACCGCTTCGTCGTAGCGGCTGCGTTCGACGAGCACCCGCGTGCACGCCATGCACATCTGCCCCGAGGTGACGAAGGCGTTGCGCACCGCCGCGGCCAGCGCCGCATCGAGGTCGGCGTCGGCGAAGATCACCATCGGCGCCTTGCCGCCCAGCTCCAGCAAGACGGTCGTGAAGGTCGCGGCAGCATCGCGCGCGATGAGCGCGCCGGTTGCCGAAGAGCCGGTGAACGCGATCGCGCGCACGTCGGGATGGCGCACCAGCGAGGCGCCGACCTGCGGCCCGATCCCGTGCACGATCTGCACCACGTCATCGGGGACGCCGGCCGCCCAGCCGAGTTCGAGCATCTTCTGCACCACCAGCGGCGTCTGTTCGGCCGGCTTGAGCACCGCAGTGACGCCCGCCGCCAGCGCCGGCGCGAGATCGCGCAGCACCAGCAGCAGCGGCCAGTTCCACGGCGTGATGAAGCCGGTCACTCCGAGCGGGAGTCGTTCGAGGTGGGCGACCGAGCCGTCGGGGAGCGAACCCGCCCGGCCGCCGATGTAGCGCGCGAGGCCGGCATTGTAGCGCAGCGCATCGACGCTGCCGGCCAACTCGGCGCGCGCTTCGCGGACGATCTTGCCGGTCTCGCGGACGATCAGCGCGATCAGGTCTTCGCCTGCCGCCTCGAGCCCATCGGCCCACGCCAACAGCGTGCGCGCGCGCAGCTTTGCGTCGCGCGACCACGTACCGCGCTCGAACGCGGCCTGCGCGCGGGCGACGGTGCGCGCCACCGTCTCCGGCGACGCGAGCGGGACGCTTCCCAGCTCGTCGCCGCGGGCAGGGTCGTACGAGCGCAGCACGTCGGCGCCGGCTGCGGCGATCATCGCGGTGCGCCGTTCGCGACCGCGTGCTCCTCGTGACTCGGAAAGCGCGGCTTGCGCTTCTCACCGAACGCGGCGACGCCTTCGGCGAAGTCCGGCGTCGAGCGGAGCCGGCCGTACTCGCGGCCTTCGAGCTCCATCGCAATGCTGAGCGGCGCTTCGTAGTTCGCGTTGAGCACACGCTTGGCGGCGCGCAGCGCCGGCGCCGGCAGCGCGATCAGCTCGTCGATCAGCCCGTCGACCGCGGCATCCAGCTCCGCGACCGGCTGCACGCTGGTCAGCAAACCCCACGCGAGCGCCTCGGCAGCCGGCACGCGGCGGCCTCGCATCACCATGTCCTTCGCGCGGCCGAGGCCCGCGATGCGTGCAATGCGCTGCGAGCCGCCGCTGCCCGGGATCATCCCCAGCGTGATCTCGGGCAGCGCCAACTGCGTCGTGTCGCTGGCGATGCGGAAGTCGCACGCCAGCGAGATCTCCAGCCCGACCCCGAACGTGTAGCCGGTCAGCCGCGCGATGACGGGCTTGGGGCAGCGTTCGGGTGCGGCGATGTTGTGCGCGAGGTCGGAGAGCTGCTCGGGCGTCGCTTCCATGAACTGGGCAATGTTGCCGCCGGCACTGAATGCTTTGTCGCCGGCACCGCGCAGCACGATCACCCGCACCCGCTCGTCGGCGGTGAACTCCTCGAACACCTGGGCCACGATCGCGCGGCCGGGGTAGGGGAGGCGATTGAAGTGCGGCTCGTCGTCGAGCGTCAACGTCGCGACGCGGCGGGCGGGATCGACCTGCGCACGCAAGGCGTGCGCCGCCAGCAGGTCGACGTTCTCCGAAACCTTCACGAGGGGATCTCCTGCGGAACCGTGGTGTAGTGGCCGGCCCGCAGCTCGGTGCGCAGCACCTTGCCCGACGCCGACTGCGGGATCGCCGCGACGAACACGTATTCGCGCGGGCGTTTGAACGGGGTCATCCCGCTGCCGCGGGCATAGGCGTCGAGTTCGGCCGCGCTGATCGGCGCCAGCGGCTCGATGAAGGCGACGATCTTCTCACCCAAGCGCGGGTCGGGAGCGCCGATGATCGCGCAGCGCCCGACGGCGGGGTGCGCGGCGATCACGTCCTCGACCTCGGCGGGATAGACGTTCTCGCCGCCGCTGATGATCATGTCGTCGACCCGGCCGAGCACGAACAGATCGCCGTCCTCGTCCTTCATCCCGAGATCGCCGTTGAAATACCAGCCGTCGTGGATCGCCTTCGCGTCGGCGTCCGGCCGCCGCCAGTACCCGGCGAACGCCTCCTCCGAGTCGAGTCGCGCGACGATCTGACCCGATTCACCGGGGGCGCACACGTCATCGGGATCCTCGGAGCCGAGTTTGACGACCCGTACGCACTCGTTGAGACCGGCTTTGCCGGCGCAGGCCGGTTTGCGGTCGAGCCGGTCGTAGATCGTGAACGTGTAGATTTCCGTCGAGCCGTAGTGGTTGACGAACACCTCGGGCTGGAACAGCGCGAAACACCGCTCGACCAGCGACGGCGTCATCGGCGCTCCGGCGTAGCCGAGCTTGGTGAGCGAACGCAGGTCGCGCGCTTCGATCCCCGCCACGTGAACGAGGTCGTAGTAGAGCGTCGGCGCCAGGTAGAGGTTGGTGATGCGCTCGCGCTCGATCAGGTCGAGGGCACCGGCCGCATCGAACTTCGGCATCGAGACGAAGGCACCGTTGGTCAGCGTCATCGCGACCAGCGAACGGATGCCCATCGTATGGTAGAGCGGCATCGACCCGAGCGTGACTTCATTGCGACGGTAGCGGTTCTGAGCGACGTGTGCGAGCCCGGCGGCGCGCTCGGCGCGATGGGTGCGCGGCACGCCTTTCGGCCGGCCGGTCGTTCCGGAGGTGTAGAGGACGATCGCGACCGCGCGCTCGTCGCCCGGCGGCAGCGTCACCGGCGTGCTCCCAACCAGACTCGCCCAGCTCGTGACCGCGCCAGCGAGGGTACCGACCGCGACCGTCGGCAGCGCGCCGGCGATCGCCGCGACCTGCGGGCCGACGTCCTCGACGAGCGCGCAGCGCGGCTCGGCGTCACCGCGGATATACTCCAGTTCCCCGGCCGCCAGGCGCCAGTTGAGCGGCGTCACCGCCGCGCCCAAGAACGCGCACGCCCAATACAGCGTGCACATCGGCTCGCCGTTGCGCAGCACCGTCAGCACGCGGTCGCCGGCGACGACGCCGAGGCCGCGCAGACCCGCGGCGACCGCCTCGATCCGCGTCAACCATTGCGCGTAGGTGAGGCGCAGCGTGCCGTCGACGAGTGCCAGCGCGTCCGGTTCGCGCTCGACGGCGTCGCGGAAGCTCCGTGCCAAGTCCATCAGCGCGCACGCTCCGCTGCGACGTCGAGCACCGCCTCGACGATCGGCGCATACCCGGTGCAGCGGCACAGGTGCCCGGAGAGCATCTCGCGCACGCCGCGCTCGTCGATCTCCGCTCCGCTCTCGAGGTACGCCTGCGAAGACACGAGGATCCCCGGCGTACAGAAGCCGCACTGCAGCGCGTGCCGCTGGCGGAAGGCTTCCTGCAGCGGCGAGAGTGCCTCACGCGCACCCAGCGCGGCGACCGTGTGCACCTCGGCACCGTCGGCCTGGATCGCGAACAGCAGACACGAGCGCGTCACCCGGCCGTCGAGCCGGATCGTGCACGCGCCGCACACCCCGTGCTCGCAGCCGACGTGGACACCGGTCGCCCCGCACTCGGTGCGCAGGAAGTCGTGCAGCAACAGGCGCGGCGGTACCTCCCGGCGCAGCCGCCGGCCGTCGACGGTCAACTCGATCGAGAGCCGATCGTCGCTCTCGCAGGAGGTCATGCGTCTTCCTTTCGTACGTCGTGGGCAGCGGCGCGCAGCACCCGGCGTGCCAGCACGCCGGCCAAGTGGCGGCGGTACGCCGCGCTCGCACGGTGATCGCCGAACGGATCGACGTCGCGCTCGGCGCGTGCGGCAAGCGACGCGACGGCTTCGTCGTCGAGCGGACGGCCGAGGTGCCCCGTCGTGTCGATCACGGCCGGCACCTCGCCGACGCCGCCGATCACCAGGCGCAGCGCGGCGAGCGTGTCGTCACCCTTCGCCAGGCGCAGCGTACACGCGGCCGAGACGATCGCGAAGTCACCGTGCCGTTCGGCGAACTCGTCGAACGCGTAGCCGTCGCGACCCTGCCGGACCGGAAAGCGCGCGCCCACGACCAGCTCGTCGGGTGCGAGCGCGGTGGTGAAGTGCGAGACGAAGAACTGCGCGGCGCCGAGCACGCGCTCCCCGCCGCGCGACGCGCACGCGATGGTCGCATCGAGCGCGGTCGCGACGACCGGCAGCTCCGCGCTGGGGTCCGCGTGCGCGAGCGAGCCGCACAGCGTCCCCCGACTGCGCGTCTGCCAGTGGCCGACGAACGGCAGCGCATACGCGAGCAGCGGCACCCGCTCGCGCACCAGCGCACTTCCGAGCACATCGTTCTGCCGCACCAGCGCACCGACGGCCAGCGCGTCACCCTCGACCGCGAGGGTCAGCTCGTCGAGCCGGTTGACGTCGACCAGGCGCGCCGGGCGCGCGAAGCGCATGTTCATCGCCGGCACCAGCGACTGACCGCCGGCGAGCACCTTCGCCTCCTCGCCGTACTCGCCGAGCACGTCGAGCGCTTCGGCCCGCGTCGCCGGCTGATGATACGCGAACGCGGCCGGCTTCACGGGTGCGCCTCCGCCCGCTGCGCGAGCAGCGACCAGACGCGCCCGGGCGTGAGCGGCAGCGTCACGTCGTCCAGGCCGAGCGCGTCGGCGACGGCGTTCGCGATCACCACCGGAACGCTCATCGAGTTGCCCTCGCCGACCCCTTTCGCGCCTAGCGGCGTGAAGGGGGAAGGAACGTTTTCGTGGCCGATCCGCAGCGGCGGCATCTCGGTCGCGGTCGGGATCAGGTAGTCGGCGAACGTCCCCGAGAGCAGCGCGCCGTCGTCATCGTAGGCCATCTCCTCGAACAGCGCGCCGCCGAAACCGTGCGCGAACCCGCCTTGGATCTGCCCGTCGACGAGCTTGGGGTTGAGGACCGTGCCGCAATCGTGGACGGTGACGTACTGCTCGACGGTCACCCGGCCGGTGTCGGCGTCGACGGTGACGTAGCAGACGTCGGCGAGGAAGCCGTACACCGCCGAGGAGTCGACGGTGTCGTCGTCGCTGGGCGGCGCCAGGATGGGCAGCGAGAAGTACGCCGTCTCGAAGACGCCCGGCTCCATCCCGGGCGGCAGCGCGACCGGGTTCCAGTGCGCGAGGCCCGCCAGCCGTTTGACCGGCACACTCTTCTTCTCATCGCCCAGCGCGACGGCTTTGCCGCCGGTCAGCACGACGTCTTCGATCGCGACCTCCAGCTCGCGCGCGGCCAGCGTGCGCAACTTGGTTGCCACCTTGCGCGCCGCGGCTTGGATCGCGGCCGAGGCGATGGGGGCGAAGCGACTCGAGTACGAGCCCGACGCGATCGACCACGGGCTGGTCTGCGTGTCCATCTCGGCGACCACCTCGATGTCGTCGTAGCGGACGCCCAGCTCGTCGGCAACGATCTGCGCCGCGACCGTCTGGTGACCTTGCCCCTGCGGCGTCGTTCCCAAGCGCACCGTGACCGAACCGAGCGGGTCCATTGCAACCGTCGCCGCTTCGGTACAGCCCGATTTCGGCAGCGATCCGTCACGCATCTCGCGGGTCAACGCGATCGAGACGTAGCCCATGTTCGAGCCCGACGGCTCGACGATGCAGCCGATGCCGATGCCGGCGAACTTCCCGGCCGCGCGTTCGGCGTCGCGCCGCGCGACCAGCGCGTCGTAGTCGGCCATCGCGAGCGCCCGGTCGAGCGCACGATGGTAGTCGCCGGCGTCGTAGATCGATCCCGGCGGCGCATGATAGGGGAATTCGTCGGCGCGCAGGAGGTTGCGGCGAATTACCTCGAGGATCGGCAGACCCAGCCGCTGCGCAACCCGCACGACCAGCCGCTCAAGCGTGAAGTACTGCTCCTGTCCGCCGTAGCCGCGGTTGAGCCCGGTCGGGAGTTTGTTGGTGACGACGATGCGGTTGTCGATCTTGACCGCCGGGATGCGGTACGCGCCGGTCACCGACCCGTGCATGCGATACAGGCACGCCGGCTCGGGGGCGCGCACGTACGCGCCGCAGTTGTCGACCTGGTCGAGCGCGATCGCGAGGATGGTCCCGTCGCGCCGCACCGCGGCCTTCGCCCACGTCAGCCGGTCGGTCGAACTGGACCCCGCCTGCAGGTGCTCGAGCCGGTCTTCGATCCACCGCACCGGGACGCCGGCGATGCGCGCGGCGATCGAGAGCAGGACGATGTAGGGATAGACGAGCGCCTTGATCCCGTAGCTGCCGCCGATGTCGGGCGGCACGTGGATGCGCAGGTGGTTGCCGGCGACGCCGAGCGCACCGGCCATCACCGCGTGCAGCACGAACGGGCCGTGGAAGTTGGCGTGGACGACGTACGTCCCGGCACCGAGGTCGTAGTTGGCGATGACGCCATACGTCTCGATCGGAGTCGACCCGTACTTCGGGAACGAGACCTCCAGCTCGACGATCTCGTCGGCCTGCGCGAACGCCTCATCCGCCGCGCCGTAGGTGAACGAGCGCTGGTGGACGACGTTGCTGCCGACGCTCTCGTGCAGCGGTGCCGAATCCGGCCGCAACGCGTCCTCGATCCGCACCACCGGCGGCAGGTCTTCGTATTCGACGCTGATCGCTTCGAGCGCGTCTTCAGCGAGATAGCGGTCGCGCGCGACGACCACCGCGACCGGTTCGCCGACGTAGTGGACCTTGTCGATCGCGCAACTGTAGAACGGCAGCTTGGTCTCGATCCCGACGCTGAACGGTTTGCTCATCGCGGCGACGTCGCGGCCGGTGACGACGGCCAGCACGCCGTCCATCGCCAGCGCCTCGCTGGCGTCGATGGCGACGATGCGCGCGTGCGGGTAGGGGCTGCGCAGGATCGCCGCATGGTGCGTGTTCGGGAACGGCGAGAGGTCGTCGATGAAGCGCCCGGCGCCGGTCAACAGCGCCGGATCTTCCTTGCGCGCGACGCCGGTGCCGAGCAGCTTGGGGCGCTCGGGCGACGCGGTGCGTGGCGGGGCGATCACGAGTGGTCTCCGGCGCCCAGCTCGCGTTCGATCTGCATACGGGTGCGGCGTAGCAGATCGGCCAGCTCGGCGTGGTCGAGGTGCTCGAAGCGAAAGCGCGGGACGCAGAAGCCGAACGCCGCGATCGTCGTGCCGTCCGCCAGCCGCAAGGGCATCGCGATCCCGCCGACCTCGGCGCGGTACTCGCCGCGATTGATCGCATAGCCTTCGCGGCGGATCGTCTCCAGCTCGTCGAGCAGTGCGCGCCGGTCGACGATCGTCTGATCGGTATAGCGTTTGAGGGAACGCGCGACCCGCTCGCGCTCGTCCTCCGGCTGCATCGCCAACAGCGCCTTGCCGGTCGAGGTCGCCGCGGCCGGGAAGCGCAAACCGATCGGCGAGACGCTGCGCACGGCGTGCGTCCCCTCGATGACGTTGACGTACGTGCCCGTCCCCTTGCCGCTGTAGATCGCGAGTTGCGTCGTCTCGCCGGTGCGATCGCGCAGCGCGCGCATGTGCGGCGCGGCGACGTCGACGACGTTCCCGCCGCCCAGCGTCGCGCGGCCGATCCGCCACCAATGCTGGGTGAGGCCGTAGCGCCCGGTCTCCGCGTTCTGGCGCGCGTAGCCGCGTCGCTCGAACGTCGCCAGGATGCGGTAGACGGTGCTCTTGTTGATCCCCGCCAAGGCCGCGCACTCGCTGATCCCCAGATCCCGCTGCCCGTCGCCGGCGAAGGCTTCGAGTACGTCGAGGACGCGGTCGACCGACTGCAGCGAGGCGGCGCCGGGCTCGGGCGCGGTCACGCGCGGTCTCCGGCGCCGGCGAACGTCCGCCCGTCGCTGGGCTTTGCGACGGCCGCGAGATCGACCGCATCTTCCCCGGGGATACGAATACGCAAGTAGCGGAACGCGTCGGCGCCCAGCGGGATCGTGCAGTCGAAGCCCATCTTCGTCCCCAGCCCGTCGTCGGTCGAGGGATCGAGCTTCGATCCTTGCGCGGCGTTGACGACGATCAGATCGCGGTCGGCCTGGAAGCGGGTCGCGAACGCCCACTCGACGTCGGCCGGATTCGAGATGTCGACGTCGGGATCGACGACGTAGACGTGCTTGACGTCGAAGCTGTTGGCGAACGCGGCCAGGATCGCGTTCTTCGCCTGTCCCTCGACGCGCTTGTCGATCTGCACGATCGCATGGTAGCGGCAGAACGCGCCGACCGACATCCGCACGTCGCGCACCGTCGGCACGGCTTGCCGCACCGTCTGCAACAAGCTTGCCTCCCGCGGAATCCCGCCCAGCAGCAGGTGCTCCATCCCCGCCGGCACGATGGTGTGAAAGATCGGATCGCTGCGGTGGGTGATCGCGCTGACTTCGACGACCTCTTTGTCGCTGCGCGGCCCGTAGTACTTGGGAAACTCGCCGAACGGACCTTCGGGCTCACGCACCCACGGCAAGATCCTTCCTTCGATGACGAACTCCGCGTGGGCAGGCACGTCGATGTCGACGCTGGTGCAGCGTACGACCGGCAGCGGCGCGCCGCGCAGCGCACCGGCGATCTCCAGTTCGTCGACGCCGAACGGCGTCGAGGCTTGCGAGGCCAGCAGCGTCACCGGATCGACGCCGACGACGATCGCGCACTCGAGCGGCTCACCGCGTTGCTCGGCCGCGACCTGCAGATGGTGGGTGTGACGCGGCAAGATCAGCGCGCCGAAGCGATGCTTCCCCGACACTTGCAGCCGGTGGATCGAGACGTTCTGCTTGCGCGTGATCGGATCGCGCACGATGAACAGACCGGCGGTGACGTAGTCGCCGGCGTCGTGCTCGTGATGGACCGGCATCGGCAGCGTCCGCCGCAGATCGACGTCGGCACCCGCCACGACGTGCTCCTGGCAGGTCGCCTGCGTGCGGTCGACCGGTCGCACCGGCAGCGGCGCCGCGACGGCGGCGGTGAATTTCGCCAGCAGCCCGGCCTCGTCGACGCCGCAGGCCACGGCGATCATCGCGCGGGTCGAAACGATCCCGCTGACCACCGGCGTGCGGTGCCCGACGACGTCTGCGAACAGGACGGCACGGCCGTCGAGCCGCTTCGCGATCGCCGCCAGCTCGAACCGCAGATCGACCGGCTGGGCGACCACGTCGAGACGGTTGGTCGCTTGGAGATGGTCGAGCCAGGTGCGCAGGGTCAGGGCGGGGTTCACGCCGAGCCCTTCCCATCGGCCGCCCCGCGAGCCCTCCCAACGGGAACGACCGTTTCTCCCAGCGGCACGACCCGCGGGAAGCGCTGCTCAGCGGCGGACGACGAACAGGTCCCGGCGCGACTCCCAGCCGGCCCGCTCCAGCTCCGGGGTGTCGGAGACCTCGAACGGATACCCGACGCACAGGTACGCGGTCAGCTTCCAGCCAGCCGGGACGTCGAGGGCCTCGGTGACGGCGGCCGGGTCGAGGATCGAGACCCAGCCGACACCGACCCCGCGCGCCCGGGCGGCCAGCCACAGATTCTGGATCGCCGCGATCGTCGAGTAGACGAGCGTCTCGGGCATCGTCGCCCGGCCCAGACCCCGGCCGACACCGGTCTCCTCATCGGTGAACACCGCCAGTTGGACGGGCGCGTCGTCCAGGCCGGCCAGCTTCAGCCCCGCGTAGATCCGCGCGTCCTCACCGGCGTACCCGCTCAACGCCTCGGCGTTGGCGGCCCGGAAGCTCGCGGCCACCTTGGCCCGCGGCGCTTCGCCTTCGACCACCACGAACCGCCACGGCTGGCTGTAGCCGACCGACGGCGCGCAGCGGGCCGCGTCGAGCAGCTCGTCGAGCAGCGATGGCGCCAGCGGCT
>Ga0181531_10002644_pt1 | contig 11133 bp, 8 predicted proteins | sample PEATcosm2014_Bin_38_FD_119743 | JGI IMG/M metagenome (GOLD analysis project Ga0181531, IMG submission 119743) | Peatland microbial communities from MTU Mesocosm Facility, Houghton, MI, USA - PEATcosm2014_Bin11_10_metaG | ecosystem: Environmental > Terrestrial > Soil > Wetlands > Peat | place... | reverse complement strand
CGGCGACCAACTTCGCCTGCATGCCGCTCATGGAGGTGTGATAGGCGGCGCTATAGTCGTTGACTTTTTCCATGAGGCGCGCTGGATGCGACTGGGTGTGACGGTCGAGCAGCGTGGTGACGGTGGCGATTCCCACGCTGGCTCCGACATTGCGGGCGAGATTGATGATGCCGGTGCCCATGTTAGTTTTGTCCCGCGGCACAAAGGCGAACGCGGAAACGTTGATGGGAATGAACAAAAAGGCCAAGCCGAAGCTTTGCAGCATGCGGGCGCGCACGGCATGGCCGTAATCAAGCTGCAGGTTCCAGCCGGCCATGATGAACAACGCGGAGGCCGAAACGAGGCAGCCAAAAACAATGAGCAGTCGCGAATCGACGCGCGAGACCAAAACGCCGACTACCGGCATCATGCACATGATGACGGCACCTCCGGGCGATAAGGCCGCACCCGCCAGCGCCGCGGTGTAGCCGAGGAGTTGCTGCAGGAGCTGCGGAATGAGCACGGTAGTGGAGTACAGGACGAAGCCCAGAAAGAACATGGCGATGGTAGCGGCGGCAAAATTACGGTCCTTCAGCATGCGCAAATCGACGACGGGATTTTTCTCGCGCAGTTCCCAGATGATTCCGCCAATCACGCCTACGAGCATGAATACGGCAAAGGCGCGGATAAAGTTTGAAGAGAACCAGTCGTCGCGCTGGCCCTTGTCCAGAATGATCTGCATGCTGCCGAGCCCGAGACTGATCAGCCCGATACCGATGTAGTCGATGCGGAAGCCGCGTTTGAGCGATTCGCGCTTCATATGCGGCGGATCGCTGACCAAGAGCGAGGTGAGAATGAGCGATACGATGCCGACCGGGACGTTGATGTAGAAAATCCAGCGCCAGGAAAAGCTGTCGGTGATGTAGCCCCCAAGCCATGGGCCGATGGTGGGCGCGACGACCACGGCGAGACCGTAGACCGCGAAGGCCATGCCACGCTTCGACAGGGGGAAGGTGTCGTTGAGGATGGCTTGTTCGCTGGGCTGCAGACCGCCGCCGCCGGCGCCTTGCAGGACGCGGAAGAAGACCAGCACGCCGAGGCTGGGCGCGAGTCCGCAGAGGAAAGAGCTGACGGTGAACAGCGCGACGCACGACATATAAAAGCGTTTGCGGCCGAGAATGCCGGAGAACCAGCCGGAAAGCGGCAGAACGATAGCGTTGGATACGAGATAGGAGGTGAGAACCCAGGTGGATTCGTCGGCGCCGGCGGAAAGATTTCCCGAAATGTGCGGCAGAGCGACGTTGGCAATGCTGGTGTCAAGAACTTCCATGAACGTCGCGAGCGTCACCGTCACGGCGATCACCCAAGGGTTGATCGAGCCGTCCGGCATGCGCAATTTCGATAGAAGTCTATTCTTCATCGCTGGTTCGGTCGTACGAAAACGTTCGTTGACGGGTCTCCCGACTAATTCGTGAGGACGGTGGCGTCGACGTTCATTCCCGGGCGCAAGACGGCTTTGCTCTCGGGTATGGGGTCAAGCACGATCTTCACGGGAATGCGCTGGACGACTTTTACGTAATTGCCGGTGGCATTTTCCGGAGGGAGCAGGCTCAGTAAAGAACCTGTCGCTCCGGCGATGGAGTCCACATGGCCGCTGAACGTCTTGCCGTAGGTATCCACGGTGACTTCGGCTTTCTGGCCGGGCTTCATCTTGCGTAGCTGCGTTTCTTTGAAATTGGCGGTGACCCAGACGTCTTGCAGCGGTACGACCACCAGGAGGCCCTGACCGAGTTGCACGATTTGGCCGGGCTCGACTTGTTTATGCGTGGCCACGCCATCCACGGGCGCGACGACTTCCGTGTAGCTGAGGTTGAGCTTGGCGGCTTCTAGTTTGGCGCGGGCCTCGTCCACTTTTGCCAGTTTCGAGCGGGCGTCGGCGCTACGCATCACGACCTGATTGCTATCCGCGTGCGCGGTCCGCACACCGGCGTGGGCCTGGGCCACGCGCGCGCGCGCGGCGTCGGCCTGCGCCCTGGTGGCTTCTACACTGCGCTGGGCTTGCGCGAGTTTTTCCTGATCCGCGCGCAAGGTGCTGTTGGCGGCATCGGCGTTGGCTTTTGCAGCGTCGTACTGCTGTTGCGAAATTTCTCCTTTATCGAGGAGCGGCTTGTAGCGCGCCAAATCGGCGCTCGCCAATATTGCGTTCGCCTGGCTCTTGTCGATATTGGCTTGCGCGTAAGCCAGGTCCGAGGTGCGCGCCTCGTCGTACATGGTTTGTGCGCGGGCGAGGTCGGCTTCCGCCGCCAGTAACTGCGCATCGGCGCTGGAGTTTCCGCTGGCCACGTCGGTCTTGGTGCGGGGGACGTCTGCGCCCGCGGACTGCGCGTCGCTTTCCGCAACCTCGAGTTCCGCCTGAGCTTGATCCACAGCCGCTTGATAGTCCCTAGGATCTATACGCAGCAGCACCTGGCCGGCTTTCACGGCTTGGTTGTCATTTATTAAAACTTCCGCCACGCGACCGGAAATTTTCGCGGCGATCGGGGTGATGTGGCCGTCTACCTGGGCGTCGTCGGTGCTTTCGCGGTCGTGGTAATAAACCAGAAGACCGACAATGGCCGCCAACACGAGACCGCCGCCAGCGATGAGCAATTTTTGCACGCGCGGGTTCGCAAAACCCTTGGGAGCCGGCACCGGTGGATGCGGTGGCGGCGGGGCGGGTATGCCCGAGGCATTTTCCAGTTCGTCGATTTCCGTCTCGATGCTCATAGGGCCCTCATTTGGCGTACAGCTTTTCCATCTGTCCAATGGCGCGGGCATAATCCGCGCGCGCTTGATTGAAGCGGTAGAGCGCGGCGATCTGATTGTCGTTGGCACGCGCCAGGGAATCCTGCGCCTGGATTACTTCAATGTTGTTGGCCACGCCGGCGCGAAAGCGGTCGCGTGCCTGGTCGACTTCCTGATTGGAAAGTTGGACGCCCAGTTGCGCGACCTGCACTTCGTTGCGCGCGGAAGTGAGATTGATGAGCGCCGTTTTTACGTCCAGGGCGATGGAATTGCGCAAATCGTCTTGCTGCTGCTGCAAGCGTTGAATTTCAAGATTGGCGCGCACGACTTCGGCATGAATACGGCCGCCAGTGAACACCGGCATGTTTGCCGAGGCTACGAAACTGTACGTGGCGACGGCGTTGTCCGGATGCGTGCCGAGATAGGCCCAGTCGCCATCGACGCGAAGATTTGGGAGTCGAGCGTCCCACGCTTGCTTTTTTTGCACTTCCGCGGACTTGAGTTGCGCATTCAGCGATTTCCATTCCTGGCGTTCATTGAGGGCTTGGTCGATGCTCGGGTCTACTTCCGGTTGCGGCGTGTCGAAGAAACCGAGCGCGTCCGCCAGTTCGATTTCCTGGCGTGGGTCGAGGTTCAGCATGCGGCTGAGGCCGAAGAGGGAGCGTTGGCGGTCGGCGTCCGCTTCGATGAGGCGCTGCTTTTCGTTTTGCAGTTCGACGTTGGCGCGCAGGGTGTCGATGCCGGTGCCCACGCCCTCTTTTTGCAGGTCGGCGGCTTGGTCAAAGAGCGCCTGCGCGAGTTCGACACGAGAGCGCGAGGCTTCGACATCGGCGACGGCGCGCAGCGTGCCGATGTATTGCGAGACGACCATGAGAATTACGGACTCGCGCGTAGAGAGGCTGTCGGCTTTAGAGGCGTCCATGGTGAGACGCGCTGCTTGATAGCGCCGCCACAAGGTCAGGTCGAAGATTGGCGCGGCGAGGGAAGGGCCGACGGAAAAAATGGGAAACGGGCCGATGGCTACCGGGACGTCGCCAAAAACTCCGGTGCCGCCGAACTGCGCTCTGACGTTCACGCGCTCGACTTGTTCCTTGGCGCTGGCATCGACTTCCGGAAGCAGCGCGGCGCGAGCAATATTTTTGTCTTGCACGGACTCGAGCGACTGAATCAGCGCGATTTGCGCGGTGGGATTTTGTTTGATCGCGAGGCTGACGGCCTGGTCCAGGGTAAGGCGAAGGACTCCCGATGGCGGCGGGCTGGGGTGCTTCGCGGCGCTGGAGAGAGTGCCTGTCGTCTGGGCCGGCGTGACGGAGGCGAGGCCTCCGGTCAGCAAGCCGAAGAAGAAAACGTAAAAGATAATGTGGGATTTTTTTGGCTTGGCTGAGTCGGCGTCAGCGGCTGTTTTTTCGGTGCGCGCTTCGCCGGCAATTTCTTTGACGATGGCCTGGTTGAGGCAGCCTTCCGCGACGAGGTGCGCGCCTTGATGATGGATTTCCTTAAGCAGCGCTTTGCCTGCGGCGTCGATGTAGCTGACGCCGCAGAGGTTAATGCTGAATTTTCCGTTCGGAGCCCAAGTGCGGAGGTCTTTCCAGCACTGTTCGAGGGCCGTGACCCACTGGCCCGCCAAGCGGCCTTCGACGCTCAGAACGACCTTTCCTCGTTTTTGTTCGGTGGTGATCCTGAGCATAGACAGTTCTCCGGGTTCACGAACACGGAGCAATCGAGACGCCAAGGCCAGAAGCAAGGCAAGGCTAATAATCTCAATATAATCAATTACTTGTGAAGATTGTGGTTCAGGCAAGCCTTTGATTCATGCCCTTATTTGGGCATTGCTCCATGGCGGCAAGACGGCAATGCCCAAATATGAACACCATTCGTTGATTTAGTGGCTGAGTGGTGGGCGTACGGCGATAGATTGCAGCTCAAAGTGTCCGCCACGCAGCAAGGATGCTACGCCGACGAACTGGCGCGCCGGGAGGTCCTTGGTTGTGAAGTACGTCTTGTAGGCGGCGTTAAATTTGTCGAAAAGCGAGAGGTCCGTACACGAGATCTGGACGTACACCAGATCGTCCATGGTCATGCCACCTGCGGAGAGCGTGGTTTTTACACCATCAAGGAGCATGTGAATTTCCTGGTCCACATCGGCTGGGGCTTGGCCGGTCTTTGGGTCGATGCCAATGCGGCCCGCGAGATAGAGGGTGTTGCCGGAGAGAATGGCGTCGCTGAAGGGGAGTTGGGGATTGCTTCCCGGCAGATGTATCGCCGTGCGCTGCGCTGGGGCGGGAGCTTGCGGAAATGAACCTAGGGCCACCGCCGAAGCGGCGAGGACCAGGGAGCACAAGGTGATAAAAATTCTCCGATTCATGGGAGTTCTCCTGAAAGTTACTTGCGGTACGGCGCCGTGTGGGAAAGAGCGGTGAGTGTATCGTGAGAATTTGATGAGCACAAGGATGCCTGCGATTCGTTAGAAGGCGATCCAGCCGGCGCGGATCAGGTACAGCGAGCTGCAGCCGATGACGATCCACAGCAGTACGGCTTGCAGCAGAGGGCGCCAGCCTACTTGCTGAACGGTGGCGCGGGAAAGGCCGGTGCCGATTAGAAACAGTGTGGCGGTCAAGCCGAGGCGTCCGAGTGTGTAAAGCAAGTGCGCGGCGCTGGAAACGCTCGCGACATAAGTGTTGACCACCGCGGCCAGGCAGAAAAACAGGATAAACCACGGCAGCTGAATTTTCGCTTTGCTGCGCTTGATGGCGGCGGTGAGCAGAGCGAGCGGGATGATCCAGAGCGCCCGCGCTAGTTTCACCGTGGTGCCGATCACCAGGGCCTGCGGTCCGTACTTTGCCGTCGCGCCTACGACCGAGCTTGTGTCGTGAATGGCCAGCGCGGCCCAGAGGCCAAACTGCGACTGCGACAGGTGCAGCGTATTACCAATCGGCGGGAAAATTATCAGCGCCACGGAATTTAAGATGAACACCGCGCCGAGCGATACCGCCATCTCATGTTCGTCCGCTTGTAGAATCGGACCCACAGCGGCGATCGCGCTGCCGCCGCAAATGGCCGTACCTGCGCTGATCAGAAAGGAAGAATTTCCGACTACTTGCAGCCATTTTCCCAGCGCCAGTCCCAGTAGCATGGCTAACGAAATACCCACCGCCGTGTAAAGCAAGCCGCTGCGTCCGGCCTTCAACACTTCGTGCAGGTTCATGCCGAAGCCCAGGCCGACGACCGATGCTTGCAGCAGGAATCTTGTTGCGGTGCGGCTCTGGACCGCGTAGGGATGGGTGAATGCGAAGCCGAATAGAACACCGGCGGTTAGCGCCACCGGAGGAGACACCCACCCAGTGAACGACAGGGCCAGACACAAGATGAAGATTATTTTTGCGACGGTCGGCATGCGGGACGACAGGTTACCAAGACGAGAGGTTGGATGCCACGGTTTGGAAGAATCCGCACTGGGCCTGCGTCAGGGCGATTTCCGAATTCCCATTTCCGGCGAAGGTAGCGGAATCTTACTTGGCGAATCTGGCGGCGCAGCGGCATCGGCAGTGCGCAAGTCCGCGACAATCTTGTCCGCCCGGCCTTTGCTGACGCCGCAGGCCGAATCATAGATGCGGCATTGCGCCAGCGTCAGTTTGCAGCCACAGGTGCAACCTTCCGCGTTCAGTGCATGAAGGGCGGCGATTTTCTGCTCCGGGGAGAGTTTGGTAAAATCCACGCCGGGCAGTTCCGTGGCACGGTCCGCATGCTTCAAGAAAATCTCGCCGGTATCTTCGAACTTCTCCACGCGAAATGGAATGGGCAGATTCAATAGTGCCCGCGTCTCGATCTCGTACAAGCGCGGATCGGATAGGCCAATGTGCTTCTGCACGATGCGGCCCTGGGTATCCAAAACGAAGACGGTGGGCAGCGCGCTGATACCGCCGTACGCGATGCGCACTTGCGGCGTGGCCACGGCTACGGGATAGTTGAAGCCGCTATCCTGCACAAACTTTTTCGCGTCTTCCACATCATCGACGTCCACCAACAGGCCGATGATCTGCAGCTGGTCCTTGTACTGCTTCTGGAGTTCGATCAAATCCGGGATCTCCAGGCGGCAGGGACCACACCACGTGGCCCAGAAATTCAGCAACACTACTTTTCCGGTGGCGCCGGCCAGCGAAAGGGGTTTACCGTCGAGAGTTTGCAGCGCAAATTCCGGGGCCGCCTCGGGATTGTTCACGAATCGGATAGCGGGCGCGCGGCCTTCGGGCGCCGCACTTTGCGCGAAACTCCCGGAGACGCCAGCCACCTGCCAGGCAGCAAGGATCGAGCAACCGAGGGCGATGCGGCCTAAATGCGCCGTAAATCGATCGAGTAGCAGAGGTCGAAGCTTCACGTTTCTAGCAGAACATATTGCGGCTGCGCTGCCAAGACCGCGAGCGATTCCGAGTAACGCCTATGAGTTACCCGCGACGAAGATCAGCCAGTTCATCTGACTAACGAGCTTCAAATCGCCTTCGGCAGGATCTTCTTTACGCGCGCCGCTAGTGCCATGGCGTCCACGGGCGCTTTCACTTTCAAATCGTTATCGAAGTAAACGAAGACGTCGCGGACAGCGGTTCTAGCTCCTTTGCCCACCTCCAAAACACGCTCCGCATCCTCCGGTTCGTCTCCGCGGGCCCAGTCCGTAACCCGCTTGGCCCAGGCGTCAAGGGATTTGTCGTCGTAGCCGTTCTCATACAGCTTTTCCGAACCGTGTAACCGGCAATACATGAAGTCTGAAGTCACATCCATCAACCGCGGCCACTCCACGGTATCCGCGCACACCAACGCCACCTGGTATTTGCGCAGCAGCTGAACAAATTCCGGCACGACAAAGCTCTTGTTGCGAATCTCCATGGCGTGGCGCAGCGCAAAGCGCTCCTTAATTTCCAGGCCTTCCTCCGTTTTGATACGCAGGTCGTGGCCTTGTCCCAGCTTCATTGCGGCCACGCTGTCGGCCGGCAGTTGTTTGAAGAAATTCTCGAGCAGTTCGTGCTGATACTTGAAATTCGGTGGAAACTGCCACAAAAATGGCCCCAGCTTCTTCCCCAGCAGCAATACGCCGGAGGCTATGAAATTCGCCAGCGGACCTTCCACCTCTCGCAACCGACGGATATGTGTGATAAAGCGAGGCCCTTTTACCGAAAACACAAAGTCCTCGGGCGTCTCCGCGGCCCAGCGCGCAAAACTGGAAGGGCGCTGGAGCGAGTAGAACGTACCGTTGATTTCGATGGAATTCAGCTTGCCGGCTGCGAACGCCAGTTCCGATTTTTGCGGCAGCTTCTCCGGATAGAACACTCCGCGCCACGGTTCATAGCGCCAACCGGAAATGCCAATTCGTATCTTTCCACTGCGTGTCACAGCCATCAAATTCTCGCTTGTTCGCGCCGCAGCGGCTTCCGCCTGCTACAGCGACCGCCGATTCTCCATACAGTATCAGTTGTATGGACCGTAGTCGCTCCTCTTGCAAGTATGGCGATGCGGTGCTTACCCTCCGCACAATGGAAGAGCGGAGAGGAAGGGCGTGAAACCTCGAGAAATCGAGGTCCTAGGGCTGGGGCGCCTTTTCTCTTCCTCTTCGATGTTTCAGACGCCTGCTCGGATTTGGCCGACTCTCCAGTCAGCAGCAAACTGCATTCCAAGGAATATTCCATGACCAGCCATTCCACTAGCACATCGGGCACCACGGGCCCACAGCGCGGCCTAGCTCTTTGCTGGATCGTTTACGGACTAGCACGCATCTTGTTGGCCATTTGGCTGCTAAGTTTCGAGGTAACCGCCACAGTGATGTTCGGTTCCACGCTTTCACGTGTCCCCAATCCATATTCCCTGATGAACGCGTTCCACCTGTTTTATGCGGCGCTCATCCTCTTGTCGGTGGTCTGCGGTTTGCTGGGAATTTTGGCCGGACTCGCGATACTTTCCAATTGGTCTTCGGCACGGTCGCTCGCACTTCTGGCGGGATTTCTTTCTTTGCCGGAGGCACCACTCGGTCTAATCTTGGGCGTCTACACCATCGCAAGACTATTACCGCGAGCCGTGGTTGCAGAAACGCTGGTGGCTCGCGATCGTCTCGCGGCTCATGAAACCGTGACAGCGTAAAAAGCCTGCCGGGCGGAAACTCATTCATCAAGCGCGTCAACTGCTCAAGCGCGCAACTGGGCCCCAACTCCGCTGGCCAGCGCCGCCACAATTTTTGCCGCGTACTGGCCAGTCTGTGCGTCGGTGAGCGTGGTCTCGTGGCTCTGAAATCTCACCCGCACCAGCAACGAATACTTCCCTGCCGGCACGTTTTTACCGCGGAACAGGTCAGCCGCCTCGACTGAAGCAAGCTCGCCAATCCCCAAAGCGCGGATGATGCCAGCGACGTCCGCGAAATGTGTTCCCTCCGGCAGCAGCAGAGAAAAATCGCGCTCTACCGCCGGAAATCGGGGCAAAGGCTCATACCGCCGCGCTTGTTTAGCCGCGGAATATCCGCGATAAAAAGGCGCCAACCGCATCTCAGCGAGAAAAACATCTTGCCGAATCTTCAAGCGCTCAGCGGTGCGCCGCGCAAGTTGCCCCGCGACGCCAAGCTGCTCTTTATCCAGCAGAATTCGTGCGCGGCGTGCGGTATTCAACCACTCCGCTCGGTCAGTGCCCGCATTGCCGGCCGGATCCCCGCTCCATACGAGGCCGCCCGCCAGCAACCCAATTGCGTCCACATCGCCCTTCAAATCCGCAAACGAAAACTCCCTGGCTTGGTCATAAATCCCTTGTTCGCTTGCCAAGCCGGTCGCACCCAGCGTCAACACCGGCGTCTCCACGGGCTTATCTCCATTCAGCCGGTAATGCCGCGCGATCTCAAAGAGCCGCGCGGTACGTTGGCCGTGATTCAGGTTCCACTCGATCGCGCCCACCATACTGACCACGCCCGTCCCGCGCAGCACGCCGGTTTCTTCCGACAGCGGATTCGCCAAGCGCGCCGGCGCAACGCCTGCGGGACGAAACAATTCGTCGCGTTCGTCGGCGACGTGCGGAATGGTTACAATCTCCGCGTAGCCCAAACCAATCAGGCGCTCGCGCAAACGCATTTCCGCTTCAAAGTACGGCAAACGCGCCGCTCCGAGGCGGGCCACCGGGAGTCGCGGAGGGAAATTGTCCAGCCCGTGAATGCGTGCCACCTCTTCGATCAAATCGATCTCGCGCTCGACGTCGCCGCGCCACGAAGGTTGCGTGCATTCCCAAGTGGCCAGCAGCGATGCCGCGGCGCCGCGATGCTCGTCCACGCGAACTGGGGCGAATCCCAGCAGTCCCAGCGTCGATTCCACTTCCTTGTCCGCCACATCCGAGCCCATCACGCGAAGAAACTCGGTCCGTCGAAGCCGTATCTTCTTCGGTGCCTGCCTTCCGGGATAGACATCCACCGCGCTGGTCAGCTTGCCCCCAGCCAATTTCAAGATTAATTCCGCGCAGCGCCGCGAGGCCGTCTCCGCCATCTCCGCGTCCGCGCCGCGTCCGAAGCGGGTGGAAGCCTCGCTGTGCAATCGCAAAAATCGTGCCGCGCGGCGGATGGACACCGCATCAAAATGCGCGCACTCCAACAAAACGTCCTTGGTCGCAAACGAAATTTCGGTGTCCCGCCCGCCCATTACGCCGCTGCCAATGGCGCGCGTGCCATCGCCGTCGCACACCACCGGCATGTTGGGCTCGAGCTCGCGCTCTACCCCGTCTAGCGTGGTCATTTTTTCGCCGGCGCGCGCCTGGCGCACCACAATCTTGTGAGCGCGCACCTTGTCGTAGTCGAACGCGTGCAGCGGATTGCCCAGCTCGAACATAACGTAGTTCGTGGCGTCGACTACGTTGTTGATGGACGCGACGCCCACCGCTTCGAGGCGCTCACGCAGCCATGCGGGAGACGGCTGCACCCTAATGCCGCGCAAAATGCGCGCCGTGTAGCGCCGGCAAAGCTCCGGCGAGCGAATCTCCACTTGCACTTGCTCGTTCCCGCTGGTCGCGACTACGGTGTTCTGCGGTGACGCGGCGACCGGCGCAGATTTCAACGGCAGCTTATAGCTTGCCGAAACTTCCCGCGCAATGCCCAGGTACCCCAAACAGTCCGGGCGGTTCGACGTCACCTCCGCATCAATCACCGGGCCCAGCTTGCCGTCTTCCATGCCACCAATGTTCGTGCCGCTCTGTGCCAGTCGCGAAGCCAACTCCGCGGCGCTGACCGGCACCTCTACGAACTCTTTGAGCCAGTTATAAACGACCTTCATCCCTTGGGTCCCGTTCGCAAATGGCCAAAATAGGCGTGCGTCACATATTCCATGCGCACCGTTCCGCCCTGCGCGTGGTCATGAAACAGCT
>Ga0181531_10002643_pt1 | contig 11136 bp, 6 predicted proteins | sample PEATcosm2014_Bin_38_FD_119743 | JGI IMG/M metagenome (GOLD analysis project Ga0181531, IMG submission 119743) | Peatland microbial communities from MTU Mesocosm Facility, Houghton, MI, USA - PEATcosm2014_Bin11_10_metaG | ecosystem: Environmental > Terrestrial > Soil > Wetlands > Peat | place... | reverse complement strand
TCAATCCTGCGACTTCCAAGTCAACCGCGGTACGCCGCCTGATGGTCGACACGGGCGCCGAGTCCACGTGGATCAACGCGACGGCATTGGAGGAGATCGGGATTGAGCGGCGCAAGAAGGATCTCCAATTTCAGTTGGCGAACGGCCAGATCGTTACGCGCTCAGTTGGCTACGCCGTGCTTATGGTGGATAAGTCCGAGACCGTGGACGAGGTCGTTTTCGCCGAAGCAGGCGATCTCCAGTTGCTCGGTGCGCGCGCTCTGGAAGGTCTGAATCTGCAAGTGGATGCTCGCCGGAAAAGGCTGGTGGCTGCGGGCCCGATCGTCAGTGCAGCAGCCGTGCCCCCGCGATTCGGACGGTTGGTGCAGGTCCCCCCGGGAGCACCGAAGACTCGCGGAAGGACCCGGACGAAGGGGCCGAAAGGGCCTCGGGACACCAAATTAAGAGCTCGATGAATCTCTGGGAAGCCCGTCGCCACGGCCCTTACGCGACCGTCATCGCAGTTTGTAGCGCTGCACTTTTCCAGTCGCCGTTTTGGGCAACTCATCCAGAAACTCGATCCGGCGCGGGCACTTGTATCCCGCCAGCCGTTCGCGGACGAATCCGCTGAGTTCCCCGGCCAACGCTACGCTCGCGCTCTCTGCACGCTTCAACGTCACGAACGCGCAGGCCACCGGCAGACCGTTGACGCCTGGCCGCGCCACCACCGCGGCTTCCAGCACTGCGGGGTGCTCGATGAGCGCGCTCTCCACTTCGATGGGTGAAACCCACTCGCCCGACACGCGGAACATATCGTCGGAACGGCCCGCATACCAGTAGTATCCGTCCGCGTCGGCGCGATACTTATCACCGCTGAAGAACCATCCGTCGCGCATGCGCTCCGCGGTGAGTTGCGGCCGATTCCAATAATGCGTCGCGTTGCTGCGGCCGCGCACCCAAAGGTCGCCCGTTTCGCCGGCCGGCAACTCGCGCCCGCTCTCGTCGGTGATGCGCACCTCATAGCCCGGCACCGGCACGCCCGTGCTGCCAGGACGCACCTTTCCCGGGCGGTTCGAGATGTAGATGTGCAGCACCTCCGTGGAACCGATGCCGTCCAGCACGTCAAAGCCGAAACGCTCGCGCAGGCGGCGGACGATCTCCGCGGGCAGCGGTTCGGCGGCCGAGATGCCCAGGCGCACGCCGCTTAAATCGTAGGGATTGGCCGCATCGGTCTCGCGCAAGATGGCCGCGTAGTGCGTGGGCACGGCGAACAAAAGCGTGGGCCGGCATTCGTGCGCGCAGGCGAGGATGGCATTCGCCTGCGGCTTGCCGGGATAGAGGACGGTCGCAGCGCCCGCGTAGAAGGGGAACATCAGGCCGTTGCCCAGGCCGTAAGCGTGGAACAGCTTGGCTGAGGAGAAGGTTACATCATCCGGGCGGATGCCAAGCACGCCGCATGCGTAACCTTCGCAGGATGCCAGCCAGTCGGCGTGCCTGTGTACCGCGGCCTTGAGGGGTCCGGTGCTGCCGGAGGTCCATAGCCAGAAGGCGGGATCGTCCGCCGAAGTTGGTGCGGTGTCCAATGGCTGGCCAAGTGGTTCCGCGTGCCAGATTGGCTCAGACACGACCATCTTCGCCTGGCTCTCCTGCGCCAGATACTGGTAATCGGCCGGCCGCAGCGCGGTGCTCGTGGGCACGGCCACCGCGCCGATCTTGATGGCGCCGAAATACGCGGCTACGAAGTCCGGGGAATCGGGCAGCACGATCAATACGCGGTCGCCGCGCTCCACGCCGGCGCGCCGCAACGCGTTTCCGGCCTGGTTAACCAGTGCGGCGATCTCCGCGTAACTGTAGCGGCGGCCTTCGTGGATCACGGCTGTGCGGCTGCCGCGGCCCTCCGCGAGGTGCCGGTCCACGAAGTACGATGCCAGGTTGAACGGCTCCACTTCACCTGAGATTCGCACATTTTGCGGTTGCCGTAGCGGCATCGGTTACGGCGGCCTGGGAGGCCGCTTGCAGGCCGAGGGTCTGTCCCACTTGCGCTGTGACAGAATGACCGTATGCCCCGCCTGCGCCACCCGGTTCCGTGGCTCTCCGCCGCCCTATTCGCCCTGAACGCGGCGATCGCCTGGCCGCTCTTCCACATCGAGTATCTCTCGCAAACCGGCACCGGCGTGGGCGTCATCATCGCTTATGCGCGATACGCGCGGGACCATTGGCCGGACTTGAATTGGTGCCGCTTCTGGTACGCCGGTCTGCCGTTTCGCAATGCTTACGTGCCCGGGCTACCGCTAGCCGCGGCGGTCCTCTCGGGCTTCGCGCATGTCAGCGCCGGCCGCGCGTTCTACATCGTGGTGGCCTGCATGTATTGCCTGGGACCCGTCACGCTTTTTTGGATGGCCTTGCGGTTGACGCGCTCCGCGGCCTGGAGCTTCTGTGCGGGCCTGGCCTACTCGCTGCTCTCGCCGTCCGCTTTTCTGGCCACTGCCATCCGCCGCGACCTCGGCAGCCTCTTCCGGGACCAGCGGCTGCATTCCATGGCCGGTTACGCGGATAACCAGAACGTGGCGGCGCTCACGCTGCTGCCCTTGGCGATCCTGGCCTTGGATGTAGCGCTCGAAAAGAGAAAGCCGCTCTATTTCGTGGCGGCCGCGCTGGCGCTGGCGGCGGTACCGCTCACGAACTGGCCGGGAGCCATCGCGTTGGCCTTCGCGGTGTTGGGCTACGGGCTGGCCCAACCGCGCGCCGGCGCCTGGCGGCGGTGGGCGCTCATCGCAGCCATGGGTGCGCTCGGATACGCACTGGCAGTCACCTGGATTCCGCCTTCCACCGTTTTCGCCACGCAGGCGGACACGCAGGGATTTGAGGCGGCCAACCGGTTCACTGCGCGCCACCTTTTGTATGTCGCGGGGCTGGCCGCCGGCGCGTGGGCAGTGCTGCGGCTGGGAGCGGCCGTGCGCGCACCGCGATATCTGCGCTTCTTCCTCTTGTTCTTCTTCTTCACGGCCGCAGCCACGCTGGGCTACCTCTGGTTTGGTCTCACGCTGCTGGCGCAGCCGTGGCGGTTTCACCTGGCGATGGAAATGGCTTTCACCCTGAGCGCGGTCTTCGCGGTGCGGGCGCTGGTCGCGCGCCTGCCCGCGCTGGGAAAGCCGCTGGCGGTGGCATTCGCCATGCTGTGCGCCGTGCAGTTCGTGCAATACCGAAGCTATGCGCGCAGCCTCATCCAACCGGTCGACATCACACGCACCAGCGAGTACAAGACCGCGCGCTGGTTCGACCAGCACATGCCGGACAGCCGCGTGATGGCGCCAGGTTCGACCACCTTCTGGATGAATGTTTTCACCGATACTCCGCAGCTTACGGGATGCTGTCCGCAGGGTGTGCTCAACCAGACCGCGCGCGTGGCGGACTATGGGATCATGACGGATCTGACCGCCGAGAATCGCGCCTTTGAGAACAGCATGCTTTGGTTCAAAGCGCTGGGCGTGCGCGCCGTGGCGGTATCCGGTCCGCGGAGCACGGAGGTTTACAAGCCGTTCTATCATCCGCACAAGTTCGACGGCCGCTTGCCCGAGCTTTGGCGCGATGGGGACGATGTGATCTACGAAGTGCCCTGGCGCTATTACTCGCTGGCGCATGCCATGGAACCGGGCGATCTGGTGGCGCGTACGCCGGCGCATGGCGTGGATACCGATCCGCTGATTCCGTACGTGGCCGCCATCGAGCGGGTGGATGCGCCGCAATTGCAGGTGCGCTGGCCGGATAACGAAACCATCGAGATTACCGGCGATCTGAAGCCGGGGCAGATCGTGAGCATGCAGGAGAACGCCGGCCCGGGCTGGCGCGCGTGGGTGGGAGGCGCGGCACGGCGCGTATTCGCGGACAAGCTGGGATTGCTGGCCGTTGCGCCCGACTGCGCCGGAATCTGCACAATCGAGCTGCACTACGACGGCGGCGTGGAAATGCGCGTGGCGCATTGGGTCAATCGCGCGGCGATTGCGGGATCGCTACTGTGGGTCTTGCTGGGCGCCGCTCTCGCGCGCCGAAGCAAGCAGTTGCGCTCCATCACGGATCGCGGCAAAATAGAAAAGCCTTGACAAAGTGGGCAAAGGAGGGATGTGTCGCAGCCACGAGTCTTCATTGGTTCGTCCTCGGAAGGTCTCCCGATAGCGCAGGCCGTGAGCTCGGCCTTGGAGCGTGATTTGCTCCCGACGCTGTGGACCAACCAACTTTTCCTGCCAGGGCAATATCCACTGGAGGTGTTGGAGAAAGAACTGCGCAGCCAACATTTTGCGGTATTGGTCGCATCGCCCGATGACGAGGTAATCAAGCGAAGCGTTACGATGCCGGCTATGCGCGACAACCTCTTGCTGGAGTTTGGATTGTTCAGCGGCGCGCTGGGCCGGGGGAGAGCCTTCTTTCTGTGTCCGGCCACTCATCAAGTCGCATTGCCGTCGGATATCCTGGGCATGATAACAGCGACTTATGACGACAGTAAGGTAGCGCTGTCCGCGTCGGACCGGGCGGCTGCGGTCCAAACCCCGTGTGCCCAGATCTTAGCCGCCATCAAGCAAGAGTGGCACATCATCCTGCAGAACGAAGAGGAAATGGCCCTGAAGATCCGAGCCGCCAAGGAAACACAATCGGTCCAACGCCTATACACGGTTGCAACCCGGCTACGCGATGTTCTTTTTGGATTACAGCGCGACGCCTTCGCGGCCTTGAGCGATCGGCCGGCATTCGAGCAAGTCAAACAGCGTACGGCTGACGAAGTCCGTAGCATCGCCGAGTCATTCCGGGATGACGCCCGAACTGTTGGTACGGAAGCGGAACTTGATGCACTCCAAGCCGGAACCCACGATGCCCTTCTCGACCTGCCCTTCCCCGAAGAACTCGCGCTCGGCCGGGACGCCGCGAAGAGACAGGCGATGGGAGTCGGGATGGCTGCGTTCGACACTTTTCTTCGCGGCGGAGATCCGTTGCGGCATGTTCAAGACGCGGTGTCCGACGAGGCGAGCGGACGGCTATCCAGCCTGAGCGGGCGTTACTCCGAATGGTGGCAGAAACACAGCCCGAGACTCCAAGAGGCTACTGCGCATTTACAGGACGCGCTGATGAGCGTTGTCATCAAGGTTGCTGCCCAACAATCCAGGGAGACATAGCGATCCGCCCACGCGCGCGGCGCGCCGCCGATGCGTATCAAGCACACTGTATCGTAAGATCCACGCAGGGATACGGCGCGAGCGCGCACTTCATTGCCACTTTTCGTTTGGAACGGCAAATGCGGAAAGGCCTACCGCCGGCGCACGAAGCTGGTTTCCGGTCCGTGGAAAGTGGGGAAGGTTTTGGAAATATGATCGTGCCACGCCAGGCTTTCTTCGTCGAGCAAGGCCCACAGCAAACCCAATCCGCCGGCGCAATAGCCCAGGCACGCGCCCAGGTAGCGCAGCCAGCGCGACGCGGCGTCCGGCGGGTAGCCATCGAAGTTGATCAGGGTCAATCGCAACGCGCGCATGCCGGGAGTCTGGCCGCCCGCGCACACCCACACGAATCCGTAGAACATGGCGATCAACACGGCCGCGGCGGCCATGATCAGGATCAACGGCTTGCTGGAAGGGAACGAGCCGCCCATGAGAAAGAAAATGGTGAAAAAGAGTCCGCAGGCGATCAGAATCATGCTAGTGTCGATGGCAGCGGCGCAGGCCCGATGCATGGGGACGGCTACGGAAGCGTCGCAAACGATAACGGCCTCGACGGTGGTCGAGAGCTTGCGCGGCGCGGGCGGGGCGGGCGGCAGGAAATCGAGCAAAGGCTGTATGTCGTTGGGCGCGCCTGTGCGGCGGCGGCTCAGGCGGGTGGAAGTGCGGGTAACTGGTTTGAGCTTCGGTGGCGCCGGCGGATCCAGGATGCCATCGAACGGGATCACCTTACCGGAAGGCCGATCCTGGAACAACATGGCTTGGCGCGGAACCGCGGCCGGGTGCGCGGGCGGCGAGTTCAAGGGTGCGCGCAACGGCTCTTCGCGGGCCGGCAGTGGTACGGCGGCCAAAGCACCCGAGGTTGCCATGGCATAAGCGTCAAACTGCGGCCGGCCGCAACGCCGGCAGCGTCTTTCGTCGTCTAAATTCAGGTAACGGCAATAACTGCAAGTCATGGTTAAGCGCCTATAATGCGAAACAAGGCCCGTATGTGGTACGTTTGCCGATTGAGCCCTCTCGCGTGGACACGCCCTCACCTTCTAGTTAGCACACTCGGCAATATTTGTCACGTACTTTATTCGAGTATTACGTTCAGTTCCGTCTTTAGCGTGTTGGCGGCGTTGGTTTTGACACAGGCGCCCGCCTTCGGCCAGATTCCGCCGAACTCGGTACTGGTTCCGCCGCCCACCGCCGCCCTCGCCGCGCAACCCAATAAACGCATCTATAAGCCGCGCCCCAACGCGCCGGAGGTCGGTGACTGGGACGTGCACGCAACCGTGCAGGACAACGACGGGAAGGTGCGCCATCTGCGGGGACATGCCGAGATGGAGAACATCAACATGCTCTTCCGCGCCGACGAGATCGATTACAACGACGAGACTGGCGACGTCGCGGCGCGCGGCAATGTCTATTTCGAGCAGTTCGAACGCAACGAGAAGATCTGGGCCGACCACCTGGAATACAACACTAAGACCGAGAAGGGCAAGTTCTACGATGTGCGCGGCACGACCGCCCCGCGCATCGACACCCGCCCCGGCATGCTCACCAGCCTCAATCCGTACTATTTCCAGGGCAAGTGGGCGGAACGCCTGGAGGGCCATTATATCCTGTACGACGGATTCCTTACTAACTGCCGTATCCCGAATCCCTGGTGGCGGCTGAAGGGGCCGCGATTCAATGTCGTGCCGCAGGAATCAGCCAAGGCTTACCGGTCTGTCTTCCTTCTGCGTAAGTTCCCGCTTTTCTACACTCCGTTCTTTTATAAGTCGCTCGAAAAGCGGCCGCGGCGCACCGGCTTGCTGATGCCTAACATCGGACACAGTTCCACGCGAGGCTATATGTTCGGCGTGGGCGCCTTCTGGGCGATCAATCGGAGTTATGACGCCACTTACCACGTGCAGGATTATACGGCGCGGGGATACGCGCATCACTTGGAATTCCGCGGCAAGCCCACCGACAAGGCGGATTTCGATGCGATTGTTTACGGCGTACAGGATCGCGGCTTGCTGGAGTCCAACGGCGAGCGCGGGCCCAAGCAAGGCGGCATCACTGCCTCGGTGGCGGGCAAGGCGGACCTGGGCGACGGTTGGACCGCCAGAGGCTTCATCAACTATCTCAGTTCATTTACCTTCCGGGAGGCCTTCTCCGACTCATTCAACGAAGCCGTCTTTAGTGAGGTGAACTCCGTGGCGTACTTGAACAAAGACTGGTCGACATACACCGTGGATGCCGTGGTCGAACACAAGCAGGATTTCACCACCCTGGAGATCACCCAAACCGATCCCAACGGAAAAGAGAATACCCAGACCAACTCGGTGGTGATCAAGAAACTACCGGAAGTGGATCTATCGAGCCGTGACCATCAGGTGACGAACGATCTGCCGGTGTGGTATTCGTTCGATTCGAACGCGGGCCTGCTGTCGCGCAGCCAGCCGGATTTTCTTTGCGACAGTAATCCGTCGACGTGCCAGCAAACATACAACAACGACACTCAATTGCTGGGCCGCTACCAGACCAGTCTGCTGAACACCCGCATGGACTTCGCACCGCAGATTACCGCGGCGGTGCATCTGGGTGACTTCCACATCGTCCCCAGCTTTATCGTGGACGAGACCTTTTACGGCGAGACTCAAGGTCCGTACGAGGAAGGCTTCCTGCGCGTGCTTCCCTCGGACTTCCTGCGCAGCGCCCGCGAGTTCAAGGTGGACCTGGTGGCGCCTTCCTTTTCGCGCGTCTTCAATCACAAGGGCTGGCTGGGGGACAAACTCAAGCACGTGATCGAGCCGCGGGCTACTTACGAATATGTTACCGGCATCGGGCAGGATTTCAACAAGGTGATCCGTTTCGACCAGACGGATCTGCTCTCGAACACCAATCAGGTTACTTTCTCGCTTACTAACCGGCTGTACGCCAAGCGCGGCGACGATGTGTCGGAAATCTTCAGTTGGGAATTGTCGGGCGCGCGCTATTTCGATCCGACTTTCGGCGGCGCTATTATACCCGGGCAGCGCAACGTACTGTTAAGCCAGATCGAGTTGACGCCCTTCGCCTTTCTGGACGGCCCGCGCACGTATTCGCCAATTGTCTCGGCGCTGCGCGCCAGTCCCAAATGGAATATCGCCTTCGAATGGCGAACCGACTACGATCCGGCGCGCCATGGCATAGTGGCGTCGAGCGCCAGCGCGGACTGGCGCAAGGGCGCATTTTTCGTTTCGGTGGGGCAAACCGAAGTGCATAGCGACACCGTCCTGCTGCCGAGCGAGAACCAGACGCGCGCCAGCGTGGGCCTCGGCAACTCCACGCGGCGCGGTTGGAACGCGGCGTTTGTGGCCGTTTACGACAACAAAGTTGGCATCCTCGATTTCGCCATTGTGCAAGCCACTTACAACACGGACTGCTGCGGGTTCAGCGTGCAACTGGTGCGCTACGATTTCGGCACGCGCGATGAGACGCAATACCGGTTTGCGTTTGCGGTGGCGAATCTGGGCTCGTTCGGCACGCTGAAGAAGCAAGAGCGGTTGTTCTAGACGATGCTCGTGGGGCAGGACCCAAGTCCTGTCAGGATGGGCCCTCGGCCCACGCATACTGATGAAACTTCAGCAAGGGCGTCCGCACAAGCACATTCTGATAGAATACTGCCATCGGCAATCCAGCTAACTAAGGAGATATCAAAATGCGCTCCAAGATTCCAGGGCCAGGCATTGTAATTCTCGCAATGCTTCCGATGCTTGCCATACATCTTACTGCTCAATCACCGCGCCCTCAACTTGCAATTCTGTATAACTTCACCGGTCTCAGCGACGGAAGCTACCCCGAGCCGGTAGTAATCGGCAGCGGTGGAGTTCTCTACGGCGCGACCATAACCGGCGGCGCCTCGAACTGCGGCACCGTCTTCTCGTTGACGCCGCCTCGCACGCCGGCCGGCGCGTGGACGGAGACCGTCCTTTATAGCTTCACGTGCGGCAGCGATGGATCCAGCCCGTCGGGAGTGGTAATCGGTTCCGGCGGCGCACTCTACGGCACCACCAATAGCGGGGGAGGCGCTGGCTTCGGTACCGTCTTCTCGGTTGAGCCCCCGGCCTCGCCCGAAGGCACGTGGCGGTACACCATGCTGCACAGCTTCGCCGGAACCCCCGATGGCGCCACACCCGATTTCGGCGTGGCCGTTGGCGCGTGCGGCATGCTCTACGGCACCACCTTGTTTGGCGGCGCGAATAATGCCGGCACGATATTCTCGATGACACCGCCCTCCCCGGCCACCGGGTCGTGGAAGGAAGAAACGTTGTTCAGTTTTGGCGGCCCCGACAGCAGCAATCCCAGCGGGGGAGTGGCAATTGGCGGTGGCGGCGTATTGTACGGTACCATCTCTTTCGGTGGTACATCGGGTTACGGCGCAGTGTATTCGTTGACGCCGCCCTTGGCGCCCCGCGGGAAATGGCTGCAGAATTCGCTGTACAACTTCACGGGCGGAGCAAACGGTGCAAATCCCAATTCGGGCGTCGCGGTCGCCCGCGGCGGCGTGCTGTTCGGCACGACTATCATTGGTGGGATCGGGAGTTGTATAAGCGACGCTGGGTGCGGCACGGTGTTCGCCCTGAAGCCGCTTGCATCCACCGTAAGCGCATGGCAGCAGTTCGTCCTATACAGTTTCACCGGATTCTCCGATGGCGGCAATCCCACCACGAGCTTGGTGATCGGCAACGACGACAAGATCTACGGAACCGACGGACCTGGCTTCACCTTCGGCGCCGGCACCCTGTTTTCGCTCACTCCGCCTTCGTCGCCAGGGGGCGCGTGGACCGAGAACGTGCTCCATGATTTCACTGGCGGGGCCGACGGAGGCTACCCCAATTGCGTGACGCCGCCTGTGAACGGGGTGCTGTACTGTAGTGCCACCCAAGGCGGAGAGTACGGAGCCGGCACGGTGTTCGCGCTGAGGCCGTGACTACGCGATTGGTGTGGGCCTACATAACCAAGTACCGACAATTTGGGTGAAGTGCCCCTCCTAAGGCGGCCCGTGTAGGGGCGCGTCCACGCCTGTCAGGATGGGCCTGCGGTCCGGAGGTCTGCCCCGAGGCGTGGCCCCACCTTCAGAAAACCCGCGGCAGCAGCGCACCTGGAGCGCTACCCAGCGCGCCCGACCACCGCCCCATATCCATCCGCAGGCGCCGTCCGTCGCTACGCACCGTGACCAGGCCATCCTGGTCGGTGCGCAGCACGCACGCCTGGCGCTCCTGGTAGCGCTCCAGCACCTCGGCGTGCGGATGGCCGTAGGAGTTCTCAAAACCGGCCGACATCACCGCGAAGGCGGGCCGCGCCAGATCCAGGAACGCGGCCGTACTGGACGTCTTGCTACCGTGGTGCGGCACCTTCAGCACGTCCGTCTTTCCCACCAGGCCCTCGGCCACCAGTTCCGCTTCCACCTGCCGCTCGATATCGCCGCTCAACAGGAACGAGTGGCGCCCGAAGGTCACGCGAAGCGCCAGCGAATCGTTGTTGTGCGGCGCTTCTTTGGGCACGTAGTCGAGCGACGGTGCCAGCACCTCCACTTCGGCGCCGCCGTAAGAAAAGCGCTGGCCGCGATGCAGCGGCAGGATTCGCACGCCGTCCCTACGCGCGCGATCCCGCAACGCGCCCCACGCGGGGTTCTCCGAATTGGCGCCGGTCCAAAGCTCGTTCGCGTGGAAGTTTTCCAGCAGCGAAGGCAGCCCGCCAATGTGATCGGCATGCGCGTGCGTGCATACCATCACGTCGATATGCCCGATGGCGCGCTCCCACAGATAGGGCGATACCACGTCTTCGCCGATATCCATCTGGGAGGGCGCCCGGCGTCCGAAGGCGGGGATGCCGCCGCCATCCACCAGCATCAGCTTGCCATCCGGGTAGGCGACCAGGATGCTGTCGCCCTGGCCCACGTCGACCGTGGTCATCTCCAGCTCGCCGCGCGCCGTTTCGG
>Ga0181531_10002642_pt1 | contig 11141 bp, 9 predicted proteins | sample PEATcosm2014_Bin_38_FD_119743 | JGI IMG/M metagenome (GOLD analysis project Ga0181531, IMG submission 119743) | Peatland microbial communities from MTU Mesocosm Facility, Houghton, MI, USA - PEATcosm2014_Bin11_10_metaG | ecosystem: Environmental > Terrestrial > Soil > Wetlands > Peat | place... | reverse complement strand
GCACCTGCTGCGACAGGACCGCGCATGGCTGATGGGGCATCCCAGCGACGATATCGGGTTCGACCACTGGAATTCATATTACGAGCTGCTTGAGCGCCGCTATCGTGGCGAACCCATCCAATACATCACCGGCGAAGCCGAGTTCTATGGCCTTCCCTTTCGAGTTACCCCAGACGTCCTAATCCCCCGTCCCGAAACGGAGCACTTAGTCGAGAAAGTCGTCGAGTTAGCCGCCGGCTTTCAATCTCCGCGCATCGTCGACATCGGCACAGGCTCCGGCGCCATCGCCGTGATTCTTGCGCACAAACTTCCTAGCACACAGATCACGGCCATTGACCTTTCAGTCACCGCTCTTGCAATCGCTCAGGAAAACGCGAGAGGTAACGGAGTTGACTTCCGCTTTCTCCAAGGCGATCTCCTCGCCCCAGTCGCAAACGAGAAATTCGACATCGTAGTCTCCAACCCACCCTACGTCCCGGAAACCGACCGCCCCACTCTCTCCGTAGAAGTCCGCGACTATGAGCCATCGCTGGCCCTCTTCGCTGGTCCCGACGGCCTCGTCATCTACCGCCGCCTCATCCCCCAGGCCTTCGCCGCTCTCGTCCCAGGCGGCTACATCGCCCTTGAAATCGGCTATAACCAATCCGAAGCAATCCACCAACTCCTGGCCTCATCTCGCTTCCATAACATTGAGTTTCTCCCCGACCTTCAAGGCATCCCCCGAGTAGCCTCCGCTCAGCACCCATAAAATCTCGACGACTCCACAAGCTGGGACGGCTCTGCCTACCTACAGCCTTATATGGCTCCTTGAAGTCTTTCCAACATCCTCAGCATCGATAGCTCATGTAGACTTTTTTCCGGAAAGGAACTTCTCCCATGCCATCATCCAAGGGCTACGCCGCCCTCAGCGCCGAATCGCCGCTCGCCCCCTTCGCCTTCAGCCGTCGAGACCCCGGACCCACTGAAATCACCGTGGAAATCCTCTACTGCGGCGTATGTCACTCTGATCTCCATATGGCTCGCAACGAATGGGGCCAGTCCATCTATCCGATGGTCCCCGGCCACGAAATCGTAGGCCGCGTCATCGCCGCTGGAAGCTCATCCGCAAAGTTCAAGATCGGCGACATCGCCGCCATCGGCGTCATCGTCGACTCCTGCCGCCACTGCACGCCTTGTATCCGCGGCGAAGAGCACTTCTGCGACGAAGGAGCCACACTCACCTACGCCGCGCCCGACCGCGTCGACGGCTCCATCACCATGGGCGGCTACTCCAACAACTACACCGTCGACGAGCGATTCGCCCACACAGTGCCGGCCAATCTAGACCTCGCCGCAGTCGCCCCGCTGCTCTGCGCCGGCATCACCACTTACTCGCCGCTTCGTCATTGGAACGCCGGCCCCGGCAAGAAAGTCGGCATCGTCGGTCTCGGCGGGCTCGGTCACATGGCCCTTAAATTTGCACAATCCTTCGGCGCCCACGTCGTCCAGTTCACCACCAATCTCCGCAAGCGCGAAGACGCCATCAGACTCGGCGCAGATGAAGTCGTTCTCTCCTCCGACCCCGCCGCCATGAAGGCCCACACCAAATCCTTCGACCTCATTCTCGACACCGTCTCCGCGCCTCACCCACTCGACGACTACCTCGCCCTCCTCAAGCAGGACGCAACGTTGGCTTTGGTGGGCCTGCCGGAAAAACCGCCTTCGTTCAACATCTTCAATCTAATTACGCGCCGCGCTTCCATTGCCGGTTCCATGATCGGCGGCATGCCGGAAACCCAAGCCATGCTCGACTACTGCGGCGAGCACAACATCGTCTCCGATGTCGAGGTCATCCCGATCCAGCAAGTCAACGAAGCCTTCGAACGCCTGCTCAAGCAGGATGTAAAATACCGCTTCGTCATCGACATGAGCACATTGGAGTAGCGATCACTGAATCAGTGCTCGCTGAACAAGTGAAAATCTAGCGCTGTTGATGTTGGCCCCGCCGGCATCAACACAGCCTACTCACTGTCGCGCCACTCCGCCCGGCGGAACATGATCTTCCAGATAACGCGCGATCAGGCTGTACACGTGGAACGACGTCCCCTTGCCTTCTGAGATTGCATGAGTCCGGTTGGGATAATCCATAAAGTCAAAAGGCTTTCCCAACTCGACGAGTTTGTTGATCAGTAACTCTGTTCCCTGGAAATGTACATTGTCGTCGCCCGATCCATGCACCACCAGCAGGTGTCCGCTAAGTCCTTCGGCAAAGTTAATTGGCGACCCATCATGATAGCCCTGCTTGTTCTCCGCGGGCAGTCCCATGTACCGTTCCTGGTAGATCGAGTCGTAGTGGCTCTCATCTGCGACCGGCGCAACCGCAATGCCCGTCGAGAACACTCCCGGATATCGCAGCATCACATTCAACGTATTCGATCCCCCGCCGCTCCAGCCCCAAATCGCCATGCGGGCCGTATCGATGTAGCTCCTCTCGCGCGCCAGTTCGCGAATCGCCTCCACCTGCTGCGCCGACGACAGCACACCCACCGCCCCGTACACGCACCTCCTCCACGCGCGCCCCTTTGGCGCCGGAGTTCCTTCGTTGTCGAAGCTGATCACCAGGTATCCCTGCTGCGCAATCAACCCGTGGAACAGCCCGCGCGTCGCGCCCCAGCTATCGCGCACCGTCGCGCCCGCCGGCTCGCCATACACATACACCAGCACCGGATACTTCTTCGCGGGATCGAAATCCGGCGGTTTGATCATCCAACCGTCCAACGTAACGCCGTTGTCTACCGGAACTTTGAAAAACTCCAGTCCCGCTCCCACAATCGCTTTTGCCTTGTTCGCCAATTCCTGGTTATCCACCAGTGTGCGCATCGCCTTGTGCTCCGGCAGGCTCACGATCTCTATGCGATTGGGCCGCGTTGCATTCGAGTAAGTGCGAACAGCCCATCGGCCGTCAGGCGCAATGTTGTAGGTGTTCACCCCAGGCTCCCCATCCGGCGTCACGCGCTCCGGCACACCCTGCCCATCCAGCCGCGACCGGTACAGGTATTGCCGCACTGCGTCCTCGGGCGAGGCCAGAAAGTAGAGCCATCCCCCTTCAAAGTCCACTCCAGCCTTAGAAACCACGTCTCCCTGAAAGTTCGTAATCAGGCGCGCCTGCCCGGTTGTCCTGTCCACTCGGTAAGCGTGACGCCATCCATCCCGTTCACTCATCCACAGCAGGTCTGGATCTTTACTTCCGCTCTTCCCGATCCAATCCAGCGGCCCAACATTCACCCACGCCTTGTCTGTGTCTTCAAAAAATACCTTCGCTTCTCCCGTCTTCGCATCGGCCAGCATCAGCTGATTCGTGTTCTGCAGACGGTTCAAATACTCCAGCATCACCTGATCGGAGTTTCCCGCCCACTCGATTTCCGAGATATAGTGTTGCCGCTCGTCGCCCGGCAGCTTGATCCAGCGCGTCGGCCCTCCCTCTGCCGCCACAATCCCCGCGCGTACGGCGGAGTTTGTCGTTCCCGGCTGCGGATACTTGTACTTCACCGTCTCTGGATACTCGTCCTTCGTGTCGTTGATCAGCGTGTATTCGCCCACGCCCGATTGGTCGAACTGCCAGTATGCAATCGACTGGCTGTCCGGGCTCCAGCGAAAACAATTGCGCAGCTCCAGTTCTTCCTCGCTCACCCAGTCCGAAGTGCCGTTGATAATGTCCGCCGACCCGTCCGTTGTCAGTTGCGTAATCTTCTTCGTCGCCAGTTCTTCGACATAGAGATTGTTGGACCGCACATACGCCACGCGGCTCGAGTCCGGCGAGAAAGTAGCAAACATCAGTGTCGACTCGGGCGCATCGCCGCCAAGCTTCACCAGCCCACCGCTGGGCACATCGCTGCTCGTGTCGAAGACCCAGTAATCGCCGCGTGTGTTTTGCCTCCACACCTTCTTTGAATTGGTAAAGATCAGCAACTTCTTCCGGTCCGCCGACCAGGAGTAGGCCTGGATGTCGAGCGGCCCACTGGCCGCGTCTGCGCCGGCCGTCCCTTTTCCAGGCGTTAATTGCGCTGCGGAAATCAATACGCTACGTTTCCCCGATGCCGTGTCATAGGCCACGATATCGTTGCCTTTTCCGCCTGCCGCGGGCTCCAGAATCGTGTAGCTCTCGCCGCCGTTCTGCCACTCAAACCTGACACCCTTGCTCTCAAACATGTGCTTGTTAAAGATCGCATCCAGTTGCTGGCTCAACTGCTGGTCAGGCTGCCCATTGTCTGAAGCAAACAGGTGAGAGCATGTTGCGATCGCTAGAACCACAAGAGAAACTGGCACTTGTTTCCATTTGAGCAAGAGGGGACCTCCGGAAAAGCTGCATCTCTAAACAACGCCGATTTTGTTTCGTGACCAGATTAACAGCAGGCGCACAAACTTCTCGAAGCCCGACCCGCCCCAGGCCGCTCTACCTATCGCCTCTTATTGTTTTCGGCTCTTATAGTCCGCACCCTTACTTGTCATTGGTTCCCACTTACTTCAACCTGGCCGAACCCGCCGCCCGTCCCGTCTTATCTAACTCGCTATAGAACCCCAAATTCCGCCCGCTCAAGCTCTTTGCAATATAAGCAACCTGCCCATAGTGCAAGCCAAAGTGCTCCACCACCTGGTAAACCGCCTCCAGCCCGCTCACGTGATATCCCTGAATCTCATACCACGCCACAAGCTCCTTCTCCGTCAGTCGCGCCAACACCGCCTCCGCCTCGGCCATCGTCGCGGCCAATTGCCCCAACAACATCGCTGCCGTCATCCCACCCTGCGCGCCAAACTCCGCAGGCCGGTCCCGCTTGTCGTCTCGCCCGTCAAACGAGTCCACAAGCCACTGCCGCACATTCCCGTTCAAATGCAGAATCAGGTTGCCAATGCTGTTGCTCGCCTCGTTCGGCCGCCACCACACCTGCTCTTCCGTTAGCGTCTCCACGCTGGCCTTGAGCCGCGGCCAGTAGTGTTCAAGCAGCTTCCTCCGTGAGAACTCAAGAAACAGCCCCGTCACATCCACTTCCATCCGCGTCATCGGAAATCTCCACTCCCTGGTCTACTTGCCTTCATCAGCCTACATCGGACCCGCTGTCATTGCCGAGTTCCGCCTTCAAAGCATAGAATGCCCCCTGAAATCGTTTTCAAGAGGATCCCTCATGCGTATCGCCGCCTCGCTCTTGCTTGCCGTACTTGCCCTGTCAACCATCCCATCCAATGCACAAAGCTCTGCCTCATCACAGGTGGTGGCGCAGACGCCGCCCATGGGCTGGAACAGTTGGAATTACTTCGCGGAAAAAGTCACCGATAAGGACATCCGCGCCTCCGCCGACCAGATTGTCTCCACCGGCATGAAAGACGCTGGCTACGTTTACGTCAACATCGACGACACATGGGAGGGCCAGCGCGACGCAAACGGCGTGCTCCACACCAACTCGAAATTCCCTGACATGAAAGCTCTCGCCGACTACGTCCACTCCAAGGGCCTCAAAATCGGCATCTACTCCTCACCCGGTCCCAAAACCTGCGCCGGCTTTGAGGCCTCGCTCGGCCATGAGGAGCAGGACGCCCAGCTCTACGCCTCGTGGGGCATCGACTATCTCAAGTACGACCTCTGCAGCTTCATCCCAGCGGTCATGCAGAAGCAGGCCCCCAATGACAAAGCCGCGCAGATGCGCCTCATGATCGCCGCCTACGACAAGATGGACAAGGCGCTCAAGGCAACCGGCCGTCCCATCGTCTTCTCGCTCTGCCAGTACGGCTGGGATTCTGTCTGGGAGTGGGCGCCCGCCCTCGGCGGCAACCTCTGGCGCACCACCGGCGACATCAATGCGCACTGGGATCGCATCTACGCCATTGTCAGCCAGCAATCAGGCCTTGAGAGCTACGCAGGCCCCGGCCATTGGAACGATCCTGACATGCTAGAAGTGGGAAACGGCAAGTTATCGCTCGCTGAAAACCGCAGCCACTTCAGTTGGTGGGCTCTCCTCGCGGCGCCCTTGCTGGCAGGCAACGACCTTCCCAACATGAAGCCCGAAATCAACGCCATCCTCACCAATCGCGACGTCATCGCCATCGATCAGGACCCCCTGGGCCAGCAGGGCCGCCACGCTTACTCTGACGGCGAAGTTGAAGTCTGGGTTCGCAACCTGCAGGGCGGAGCGCTTGCCATTGGCGTCTTCAACGTTGGCAGCGATCGCTACTCCACCCACCCCTTCCACCTGAACCTGGCCAAATTGAATTTGCGCGCCAATCAGACCGGCAAGGATCTTTGGACTGGCAAGCAGGTCGCGCTCACTGAAAACGAACCCATCGAGTTGCCCAGCCACGACGTCTTCCTGGTACGCATCGATAAGCCGAAGCAGAAATAGCGGGTGCCCCAGGCCTCGCTCTTGGGGACCACTCCACCGCCCAGCCTCGCCAGGGGTTGCAGCGGATATTGCTACAACGCCGAATTCCCGATTGCATTACCTTGTTGGAATTTGCAGCAAAACCGCAATGTATTGACGCACCTTGGCGATCATGTTTGCCGGAGCTTTGGAGTGGAATTCCGCTCCTCGCCCCTCCCAGTCCATGCTCTTCAATTGATCGACCAGCACAGCTCCTTCCACACTCCCAACAGTGATTGGCAATGTGAAGGGATATGGTTTGATCTTGGAGGTCAATGGACAAACTACAGCCAGACCGCTTGCCCGGTTGTACCGTAAATCCGTCAACACCAGGGCGGGCCTGCGCTTGGCCTGTTCGCGGCCAACCTGGGGATCGAAGTCCAGAAAGATAATGTCGCCGGTATCGGGAACGTACTGGCTCACCACTCGACCGCTTCGATTCCAATCTCCGGCCCGGAGGAAACCTCCCCATAGCGATTCTCGGGCGTGATTTGGGCCACCAGTTGGGCCAGGGTCGGGATCTCTCCTATGCGGTGCAACTGCACTACCCCATCGGCGGCGACTGCGATCTCCAGCGAGTCGCCCAGCTGCAACTGAGCGTCGTCCGCAATGGGCTTCGGAATCCTCACAGCCAAGCTGTTACCCCATTTCAGCACTTGAGCCTGCATACGCTTCCCCTTGTAGATACAATGTATCATTTGCACGTTGGCCGGCCCAGCCCCATACAGCAAATGAGGTAGAGTAATTCGAACCAATGAATCCTCGCAGGATCATCTCGGGAATCGCGCTCCTGGTGGTATTGGGCGCAGCGTTGTCCTCGGTCCGCGGGTTCGCAGGGACAGACCCGCCCATAACGCAAAAAGCCGACTCGATCCTGATCCTGAAGAAGGACCACGTCATGGAGTTACTGGCCGGCGGCAAAGTCTTAAAGACCTACAAGGTGGCGCTGGGCCGAGGCGGTCTTGCGCCCAAGGAGCGCGAAGGCGACGGACGAACTCCGGAGGGCCATTACGTAATCGACTCCCGCAACGCGGACAGCCATTACCACCGCGCGCTTCACGTCTCGTATCCCAACGCGGAAGACCGAAAGCGAGCCGCCCAACTCGGCGTTGCTCCCGGCGGAGCCATCATGATTCACGGCCTCCCGAACGGCCAGGAGAAAATTGGCGCGGCGCATCGGCTCTACGACTGGACGCTGGGCTGTATCGCCGTAACCGATGACGAAATCGACGAGGTATGGAATCTGGTTCCGTTAGGAACGCCCGTCGAGATCAGGCCGTAAGGCGTGTTCATGCCGCCGATGCGATGGCTGCGGCCCGCTCGATAGTTACCACCGTAATGTCGTCCTGCTGTCCGAATTCTTTGGCGGCCTCGACAATCTCCAATGCTGTCTGCGTCGAGAGTTCGCGTCCGCGCTCAAATCCAAATAGCTCGCCCTTCTGGTTCTGCGCTTCGATCACGCCATCGGAATAGAACGTCAACCGGCTGCCCGGGTCAATGCGGAACTGGGTCGTCTCGTAGCGCACTCCCCTGGCAACGCCCAGCGGCAGCGCGCCAGGCAGCTCAACTTCCGTTCCGTTGAGGTAAGGAGAAAGGTGTCCGGCATTGGCCAGAGTCACGCGTCCGTCAGCGGTGATGTGCGCCGCAAGCGCAGTGGAGAAGCCGCCGCCCGCGCGGTCGACCAGCCGCTCGTTGAGGCCGGCAAGCAGTTCGGCGGGGTCCTGCGTGTATTCGCTCAAACCTGAAATGGCTCCAACGATCACTGAAACCAGCATGGCTGCGGGTAGTCCTTTGCCTGCCACATCGCCGACAACAATCACCAGCCCGCCATCGGCCGCCGGTAGAATCTGGAAGAAGTCCCCACCCACCTGTTGTGCAGGTTCGTAGACCGACTCGATGCTGAAGCCAGGAACAATACCCCGATGCTCTGGAACCAGAACCTTCTGGACCTCGTGCGCGGCCGCGAGTTCGCTGTCGATTTGCGCCTGCCGGCGGCTCATGGTGGTAGATCGAGTCAGCATGATGACGACCAGGGACAGGGATGAGAGGATTCCCGCCACGCTGACCAGCGACACGGCAAACGGACCGGCCGGAAACCGTTCAATCAGGTTGAAGCCGCGGATGGCGAAATCCTTCCAGGCCGGAAACTCAAAGAGCGTGCCCAATGCGACTTCGGCGTAAATGTACAGGCTGAAGAGAAGAATGGGAATGAGAAGGATGCCTGCCTCGCGATTGCCGCGGAGCAGATGCACAAAAAGCACGATAGGAATTACGACAGAGATAATGATGACGAACGGGAGATTGCCAAAGAGTTGAAGAGGCAGGGGCATCGCAAAGAGAATGCCTTGCATCTGGGTGAGGGAATTCAAAATGCCCGCCAGAACAAGAACCGTTCGCCACCGCCAGCCGACGCGTTGATTAAAGAACGCGAAGTACATCGAGACCATGACGAGTGGGGTGGCGACAGGGAGTATTTCTTCAACAAACTGCCAGACCGCGGGAACATTATGAAACAGGGAAATGGCCGGCACAGGGGACTCCGCGAGCCGAAGAAGTCCAGCGATGGCAATCCATAAATACTCAGGTTGGCGGCGCTGCGCGGCGAAGAGCACCAACGCGACGAATCCGATTGCGATCCCGGACAGTCGGTCCAGCCAAGTGAAGGCATTTTCGCCGATGATTGCCAGCCAGTTGTCCTTGTAGAGGGTCGATTCCTGGCCGATGGTCAGGTTGGTGGCAAAGAAGCCCGGATCCTGACCGGCCGCCCACTCGGTTTTCGAGATGTGGGCGCGCAGGGCAATCAACAGGGAACCGGTCGCCAGCATCCGATCCGGAATACGTTTCAAAATTCTTTCGGTCAGCGTGTAGGGGACGAAGGGCTTAATCTGGCCGGATGCCATCAGCCGTTCGCCGTTGACGTAGACCTCGAATGCGCGGGAGATGGAATACTCCCGTAAGGCCAGGCCGGTTTCATCGGGATTGACCTTGACGCGCAAACGGTACCAGATCACATCCGGCTGGCTGTGGGGAAAAGCCTTCGTAATTGAGGTGTGGGGATCAAACGGCGTCCATTGCGAGTCGTCGAAGTCCGCGCGGGCATATGCCGGATCGTCACCGCCATGAACCAGCCATGTAGACCCAAGATCGGCGGGTTCCTGGAGCTTTGTCGCGTCGAAGGTCTGGGCGTGAGTTATACATGAGACGCCGGCAAAAAATAACCACGACGCCGTGACCACGATGACAGCGAATGCGCTGAACCGTTGCGAACCGGCCCGATGTCTGTGAGATAACCGCCGGACGAGACTTTGCAAGCGGCCTCCTGGGATTGCGTTCCACCCTACCATTCCGCCAGCGGGGAATTCCACAGCAATTTCAGTTTCCAGGCCCTTGCTACTTTGCGTTTTCATCGTCTCCGCCAGCGCCGCCACACAATAAGCCCCGCCAGGAAAATGAACGCGGAGGCAGCTACTATTCGGACCACTTCAACATGCTGCAAAGGCGGCTCCAGTTACCGGACTTGTGTTGCGCGATGAATGTGCTCGACCTTCTTGTCGTAGCGTCCAATCAGGGCGTTCAAGCGAATGATGAGGGCCTCTTCCCGGAATGACGATGCTGTATTTGGGATACTGGGTCACGACGTCGTCACCGCCTGGAAGCCCTGCGGATTTCCCCAAACTTGATTTCCAGAGAAACTCTGGACATCATATACTTCAACGGCGGACTTGGCCGTTTCAATTTGAACAGCCGGACGGCCGGTGCACGCGAAATCCTTCAAGTTATGGATAGGAAAGGGCTCAAATCCAGAAACGAAGAGTTCTTTTTCGCGCGTATTAGAACTGAATCCGGTTATGCTGAGAGCGGAGGCGTTGAAGATATGACAAAGGCAGACCTTGTGGAGAAAGTGACCGGATTGGGCGATCTGACCCGCCACGACGGTGAGGTCATTGTAGAAACCATCTTCGGATCGGTGATAGGGGCTCTGCAAAGTGGGGACAAGATCGAGATTCGCGGCTTTGGATCCTTCCGTATCCGCCAGCGCAATCCCCGTATTGGCCGCAACCCCAAGACCGGAGAGCGCGTCGAGGTCCCGGCTAAGCGCGTGCCTTACTTTAAGCCCTCCAAGGAACTCCGCGACCTGGTGAACCCGAATGAGGCCGCCAGCGCCTGACCTCAGGCTCTTCCCGGCTTCCCGCGATCCGCGCTGCTTCCCTTCGCGGTCTCCCATTGATCGAGCAAATCAAGCAGAAAAAGTGCGGCCAGAAGCGGCAATAGCCAAATCACACGGCAGCCGTAGCGATCGTCCACCGTTGAAAGGACGCCGGTGACGATCGCATTGGCCACAACAATGGCAATCACGATCACGCTAAGGCCGGCGAGCCGCGGCGAATTCCGCCTCCAGAGAAATGGAAGGTACGCGGCAATGATGCCGAGCGAGACGAATACAGCAGAGGACTGAATCGATGTGAACCGATCCAGCGGCAACGAGCCATGCGCCTGCCGGCTCGCCACATAGCTCGTACGCGCCCTGGGCAGCACCTCGTTGAACTGGTCAAGCAGCCACGGGCTGGGATCGAACCCATAGATGCCAAATGCCTGAAGCTGGTCGCGAAAATTTGCGGCCGCCTTGGCAAGCTCTTCGCGCGGATAGGCGCGAAGCGTTGCCAGCACGAACGGCATCTCCTGCTGCCCCATCTCTTCCCGTTCATCGTCCGTGGCGCTCGAAAACGCCCCACTCGGGCCCCACAGAAAATC
>Ga0181531_10002640_pt1 | contig 11149 bp, 11 predicted proteins | sample PEATcosm2014_Bin_38_FD_119743 | JGI IMG/M metagenome (GOLD analysis project Ga0181531, IMG submission 119743) | Peatland microbial communities from MTU Mesocosm Facility, Houghton, MI, USA - PEATcosm2014_Bin11_10_metaG | ecosystem: Environmental > Terrestrial > Soil > Wetlands > Peat | place... | reverse complement strand
TGTGCGTCCCGTGTTCCATGTCGTTGTAAGGCAGCGCCACATAAAACGGATTCTGCCCCGGCACGAAAGCGGCCGGGATATAATCCGCCGTCCTCTCGCTCGGCTCCGGCGAGTCATTCCCACCATAATTGACCGCCCAATGCGGGTCCCAGCAGCTTGACGAGTTCGGCACCGGATTGTTATGCGTCGGCGTCTCCCCGATCCAAAAAGTGGTCGTCACAATCCCCCGCTTCCACGGATACAGCGACCGCTCATCGCCCGGCAGCGGCGGAGGCGCGTCCTGCGGCGCGATCATCGAGGTGCTCGGCAGCTCCACCGGCCGCTCTGCCCCCGCCATCAGCGCCGGGTCCAATTTCAGCGTCGGATGATCCTCCCCGTCGCTCTCCTGCTTATCGTAATTGGAATACGTCGCCGCGTGCCTCGAGTTCTTTATATCGTCGTCCGAGGCTTCCAGCCGGTGCATCTTTGTGCGATGTGGCGGATCGTCCGCGTCCGTAACCCCGGAGTTCTTCGATGCCCCCGTATCCTCCCGGTGATGCCGCGTCAATTCGCCTTCCCCCTTCTTCTCCTTGGTGGCCGTCGTGTTTGTGGTGTCCTGCGCCTTCCCGTGCGTCACCATCGAGGCGAGCGACGAGAGCATGACCGCGGCAATGTGAAAAAATTTGCGCATCTTCATGACAGGGGGTTGTTGGCGCCCGGTGCGCCCTGGGTTTTACATCTGGAGAATCGTCCACGGACGCCTGCGCGCGTCCTTTTCGATTCGTGAATTGGCGCGGTCCCCGGGGGGGAGACCGCATGCTGAAACTATGGCACAGATGCCGGTTTCCGCAACGAATGGCGGAAGAAATTGGCCGCCAGGTCCCACAACGGCCCCGGGAATTTCCGGCAGTCCTTCAGCACGGAATCCAGCGCCATCACGAACTTCTCCACCTCCGCCTCCCCGATCATCAGCGGCGGCAGTATTTTAAGCGTATCCAGCCCATGCGCAGCCACTTGCGTAAGAATCCTGTGCCGGGAAAGAAGCGACGTCACCACCATCTGGGTGAAAAGGTTCACCTCCATCTTGTGCAGCCCCTTCCACCCCAGCTTCAGCGCCAGTTCCTTCGGCTCGTGGAACTCGATCGCCAGAATCAGCCCCTTCCCCCGGATTTCCTTGATCACAGAGTGCCTTTCCTTCAGCTCATTCAATCGGGAGACGAGTAATTCTCCCATCCGCGCCGTGTTCTCCACCAGCCCCTCGTCCTCGATCACCTGCAGCGTCGCCAGCCCGCATGCCATCGCCAGGTTGTTCCGCCCAAAAGTCGACGAATGCACCACGCACCGGTCCATTTGATTGAACGTCTTCTGGTAAATCTCCCGCCGCGTCGCAATCGCTCCCACCGGCACAAACCCCCCGCTCAGCGATTTCGCCAGCGTGATGATATCCGGTTCCAGGTCCCAATGCTGGAACCCGAACCATTTCCCCGTCCTCCCGAGCCCGCACTGCACCTCGTCGGAGATCAGCAGCGCCCCGTGCTCCCGGCACAGCCGCTGCACTTCGTTGAAGAAGTTGTCCTTCGGATATTTCACCCCTTTCCCCTGCACCGGCTCCATAATGACGGCCGCAATCCCGCCCGTCGTCAGCAGCGATTCCACCGCCGTCAGATTCCCGATCTGCACCCGGTGGCACCCCTCCAGGTACGGCCCAAAACCATCCTGAAAATGCGGATTCCCCATGATGGACAGCGCCCCCATCGAGAGCCCGTGAAACGCCCCTTCCAGCGACACCAGTCCCCCGCGCCCCGTAGCCGCCCTGGCAAACTTGATCGCCCCCTCCATCGCCTCCGCCCCTGAGTTGCAAAAAAACACCGCATTAAGATGCGCCGGCATCCGTTTTACCAGCGCCTCCGCCAGCACCCCGCTCAGCAGCGAGCAATCCATCTGCACCATATTCGGCAGATCCATATCCACCACATCCCGGATCGCCTGCTTCACCGCCGGATGATTCCGCCCGATATTGAACACGCTATACCCGCTCAAAAAATCCAGGTACTCCAGCCCATCCAGATCGTAGAGGTAAGCCCCCCGGGCATTCGCATAAATCTTGTCGAACCCAATCGTCCGCTGCACCGACACCAGGGTCCGGTTGATATACCGCTCGTGGAGGTCATAATTCTCCCCGAGCCGTTCAGTCACGATCTGCTTGATATCAATGGGCATAAGCGAAGCGCAGACTCTAGGATGCCCGGGTCTATGGGTCAACCGGGAGTGACGTGCGCCAGATAATGGAATTGACAACATATGGAGTTAAAGTCATTATACATCAGTGCCTTGGATTGTTGAGATAGGCGATGAGTTTCGGCTGGAGATGGAGACTCTTCACGAAGACGTGCAGATGGAAATCCTGGCTATGGCTCGCCTTCTTCAGCAATTCGGGCCGCAGTTAAAGCGGCCCCACGTCGACACCCTGAAGGGTTCCCGTCACGCGAATATGAAAGAGCTGCGCCTTAACGCCGCCGACGGAGCCTGGAGGATCGCCTTTGCCTTCGATCCGAAGCGCAAGGCTGTCCTTTTGGTGGCCGGAGACAAATCGGGCGCGAGTCAAAGCCGCTTCTACCGCGAGTTGATCCGGCGGGCCGACGAGCGATTTAATGCGCATTTGGCGCGGCTCAAACAAGAAAGTAAATGACCATGCCCACCAACGTAAACGACATCATCAGGAATCTGAGCCCGGCCCGCCGCAAGAAGGTGGAAGCCCGTGCGGCTCAATTGATTGCCGAGGAAATGACGCGCCGGGAATTGCGTCGGGCATTCAAACTCACCCAGGCTCATATGGCGAAAGCCCTCGGCGTGACGCAAGACAGCGTTTCGCGGCTTGAGAAGCGTAGCGACCTGCTTTTGTCTACGTTGCGGGGTTATATTGAAGCAATGGGTGGCAAACTTTATCTGGTGGCGGAGTTTCCCGGCCGCGACGCTGTGATCCTCGCGGGAATTGCCGATGCGAAGCAGGCTCCGAAGAGGGGGCGCCAGAAGCGGTCGCGGAGCACAAACTAAACTCGACTTTAGTTCAGGAAGTCAGCCTGATCCGAAGTAATGTACATACTGCTTGATATAATATATGATATAATGCAGTATATAATGCATGATAGGATATTTCATCTCCAAGCTTCGCGGAAAACTCCTCGGCCTCACCCAGGCAGAACTCGCCCACGCCCTCGAAATCTCCCCCGTCACCCTTAACCGCTGGGAAAACAACGATCCCCGCTACAAACTCTCCGACAAGGAATCCCGCCTCCTCGAAGCCCTCGACGAACTCGCCGACACCCTCACCGAAACCGAACGCCGCCAATTGCACGATCTCCTCCGCGTCTCCACCGTCGCCGGCGTCATCGGCAAAGCCGCCATCGAGCGCCTCCTCAAAGAACCCACCATCATCCGCCTCGCCGCCACCCCCGGCCTCGGCTGGCTCGGCCTCGTCGCCAATATCGGCGTCGCCGCCGCCCTCCCATTCCTATCCACCGCCCGCACCACCGCCCCAACATCCCCAGCTCTGCCAGAACCCCAACCCAAATCCGCTGAATCCAAGCGCCCCACCCGCACCCGCCCCCCCGCCATTCCACCCCCAGCCTCACCCGACCTCTACTCCCTGAGCATCGAGTCTCTATAGCCCCATCCAAATCCGGACCGGCGCCGAAGGCGCCGCATTAATTCAATCAGCAATCTCACATCAGCAATCAGCAATTCCCCAGCACCCGCCGCGCCTCCGCCACATCCCGCCCGATCTGCCCCTTCAGCGCCTCCAGCGACATAAACCGCTCCTCCGCCCGCAAACACGTCACGAACGTCACTTCGACGTCCTCCCCATAAATCTCCCGGTCAAAATCCAGGAGATGCAGCTCCAGCAGCCGCTCCCCGCCCGTCGCCGCAATCGTCGGCCGCACCCCTAGATTCGCCACCCCCTTCAGCCGCTTAAGCCGCTCCCCGCCCAACACCGCCGTCACCGCATACACCCCATTCGGCGGAAATTGCTCATTGTGCGCGCTCAAATTCGCCGTCCTGAACCCCAGCGTCCGCCCAATCTGATCCCCACGCACCACCGTCCCCAGGACCGAATAATCCCGCCCCAGCAACCGCGCCGCCCGCTTCAAATCCCCGCCCTCCACCGCCGCCCGGATCGCCGTGCTCGACACAATCTCCCCATCTATCTCCACCGCCGGCACCCCGATTTCATCAAACCCCAGCCGGTCCCCCATCTTCCTTAGCATCTCCAGGTTCCCCGCACGCCCCCTCCCGAAACTCCACTCGTGCCCCACGCAAATTTCCCGCAGTGGCCGGCAGGCCGCATGCAATTGCAATACAAACGCCTCCGGCGCCGTAGCCGCAAACTCCTTGGTAAACGGAATCACCAGCACCGTCTCAATCCCGAGCCCGTGGATCAATTGCAGCTTGTGCGCCCCCGCCGTCAGCAGCCGCGGAGCTGCCTCAGGCCGCAGAATCTTCGCCGGATGCGGATCAAACGTCACCGCCACCGCGCTCCCGCCCCCCGCCCGCGCATCCGCCCGCGCCCGCAGCAGCACAGACCGATGCCCCAGGTGCACCCCGTCAAACACCCCGATCGCCAGGTAAACCGGCCCGGGCACGGCGGCAAGATCAGGGATGGCGCTCAGTAGCATCGAAAAAAATTCGAAATTCGAAATCAGAAATTCGAATCCAGAAATCAGGGTCGGCGTCTTCTAATACAAGAGCGCGCGCTTCGCGCGCCTAAAACTTCGAATTTCTGATTTCGAATTTTTCCTCACGCCCCCCTCAACCGCGACACCTCAGGCAGCGTCAAAATCTTCGCCCGGATCGCCTCCCCGCCCCCCGCCTCCAAGTCATCCACCGTAATCGCCCGGCTCAAATCAAACCGCCCAGATTTCGTCCGCCTCAACCCCTTCAGATGCGCTCCACACCCCAGGTCCATCCCAATGTCATGCGCATACGTCCGCACATAAAACCCCTTGCTGCACACCACGCGAAAATCAATCTCCGGCGCCCGGTACCCGATCACCTCGTGCGCAAACACATGCACAAACCGCGGCTCCCGTTCCACCGTCTTCCCCTGTCGCGCCAGCTTGTAAAGCGCCACCCCATCCTTCTTGATCGCCGAGACCATCGGCGGCATCTGGTAAAAATCCCCGTCGTACCGCGCAAACGCCGCCTCGATTTGTTCGGCCGAATACTCACCCACCGGCCGCGTCTCCAGCACCTCCCCATCCGCATCCTGGCTCGCCGTAATCGCCCCCAGTCGCATCGTCCCCACGTATTCCTTGTCCTCGGCCATCAGCAGATCCTGGATCTTCGTCCCGCGCCCCAGCACGATGATGAGCAGTCCCGTCGCCAGCGGATCAAGCGTCCCGCAATGCCCCACCTTCTTGAACTCCAGCCGCCGCCGCACCAGCGCCACCACATCATGCGACGTCATCCCGCTCGCTTTATCCACCAGCAGTACGCCGTCTATTTCAGTTTGTAATCTCATGGCAAATGGCTGCGAGGACCTTCGCCTCGACTTCGTGTACTTCCCCGCGGAACCGCGCCCCCGCCGCCAGCGTATGACCCCCGCCCCGGAATTGCTGGGCAATCTTGCAGACATCCACCCGCGCATCCTTGGACCGCAGCGATATCCGCACCTTCCCCTCGCTCGCCAGCTCCTCGATGAACGCCGCCACAATCACCCCATCGATCGCCCGTATCGTATCGATCAGCCCCTCGTTATCCTCCGGCTCCACCCCCAGTTCATCGATCATCTGCTGCGTCAGCACAAAACTCGCAACCCGCCCGTCGCAGCTCAGCTTCATTACGTTCAACAGCCCCCGCAGCAGGTACACCCGCCGGGGCGGATAGCTCTCGTACATCTTCTGCGATAGCGCCCCCACATTCACTCCCGCCCGGATCAGCGCCGCCCCAATCTCATAAGTCCGCGCCGTCGTATTCGGGTATTGAAACGAGCCCGTGTCCGTCGAAATCGCCGCAAACAAATTCTCCGCAATCTCCGTCGTCAGCGGAAATCCCGCGAAATCGATCACCTCATATAAAATCTGCCCCGTCGCCGGCGCGGTCGCGTCAATATAAGCCAGGTCGCCATACCCCTCGTTGCTTACATGATGATCGATATTGATCCAAAGCTTTGCCGATTTGATCGCCGTCAGCGCCGTCCCCAGCCGCAGTTGGCTCGCCGTATCCAGCGCCACCGCCACCTCCACGTCCACCGGCTCAGCCGGCGGCTTCGAAACCATTTCCCATCCCGGCAGGTAATGGAATTTCTCCGCCACCCCATCCTCATTCCAAAGCGTCACTTCCTTCCCAACTGCCCGCAGCGCCATCCCCAGCGCAATGATGGTCCCCAGCGCATCCCCATCCGGCCGGATATGGCTCATGATCGTGAAGCTCTGGTGCGCCCGGAAGGCCTCGACAATCTGCGCAATGGTGGCGTTACTTTTCGTCATCGGGAGCAATTTGGTCGTCGGGGGGAATGACGATTTCGTCGAGAATCTGCATGATCCGGTCGCCCCGCTCCAGCGCATGATCCAGCTCGAAATGAAGCTGCGGCGTGTATTTCAGGACGATCCGCTTCATCAGCAGGTGTTGAAGCAACTTGCGCTTCTCCAGCAGCCGCACAATCGCCTCCTTCTTCAGCTCCTCGCTGCCGATCACGCTGATATAAATCCGGCACGTCTTCAGGTCGGGCGCGATATCCGCGCTCTGGATCGTCACCAGCGGCGCCGCGAACACAACCTCCCTCGCCACGATCTCGCTGAGTTCGCGCTTGATGATCTCATTAACCCGTTCGAGACGATATTTCATGAAGTGCCGGGTCGGGCGCCGTCCGGGTTGGAAAGCTGCCGCCGCCGGGAATGACCGGTGCCGGCGGGTTTACAGTTTTTGGGGAACCTTTTCGAGGTTGTAGCACTCGATGATATCCCCGACTTCGTATTCGTTGAAATCGCCGAGCTTGATGCCGCACTCCAGGCCGTTGCGGACTTCTTTCACATCGTCCGTGAACCGGCGCAGCGTCGAGAGCCCGCCGTCGTAGATCGGCTGGCGTCCGCGCAGCACGCGCGCACGGGCCGTGCGAGCAATGCGGCCGTCGACAACCAGGCAGCCCGCCACTTTCCCCTTGGACAAATCGAACACTTTCTTCACCTCGGCGTGGCCGATCGTCGTTTCCCGCATTTCGGGATCCAGCAGGCCCGCCATCGACTCCTTCACCTGGTCGATCAACTCGTAAATAATCGAGAACAGCTTGATCTGCACACCCTCGCGCTTGGCCGCGGCGGCGGCCGAAGACTCCACCTTGATATTGAAACCAATCACCACCGCGTTCGACGCGCTCGCCAGCAGGATGTCCGATTCCGTCACCGGCCCCACCGCGATATGGATGATATCCAGGTCGATCTTCTTGCTCTGGATTTTACCCAGCGAATGCTGCAGCGCCTCCATCGAGCCCTGCACATCGCATTTGATCACCAGCTTCAGCAGCGGATGCTGCCCGGCTGCCAGTGTATCGTAAATATTCTCCAGCGTCGGCCGCTGTGGCGCCGCCAGCTTCTCCGATCGCTGCGCGTCCAGCCGCTCCGTCGAGAGCATCTTGGCGTCCTTTTCGCTTTCCATCACCAGCAACTCGTCTCCCGCGTTCGGCAGCCCGGCAAAGCCGAGAATGCGAACCGGCGTCGAAGGCGGCGCTTCCTTGATCTGCTGTCCCTTGTCGTCGATCAGCGATTTCACCTTCCCGCTAAAGTGCCCGCAAATAAACGCCTGCCCCACTTTCAGCGTCCCCATCCGGATGATCACCGTCGCCGTAGGCCCGCGCCCCGGCTCGATCTGTGCCTCGATCACCGTCCCGCGCGGCGCTGCCGTCGGGCTCGCCTTCAGTTCCAAAACCTCCGCTTGCAACAAAATCATCTCGAGCAGGTGATCGATCCCCGTTCCTTTGAGCGCCGAGACCGGGCACATGATCACATCGCCGCCCCAATCCTCGGGAACGAGCCCCTTCTCCTGGAGCTGCCCCTTCACTTTATCCACATTCGCGCTCGCGAGATCGATTTTGTTGATCGCCACAATGATCGGCACCTTCGCCGCCCGCGCATGCGCCAGCGCTTCCATCGTCTGCGGCATCGGCCCGTCATCGGCCGCCACCACCAGCACCACAATATCCGTTACCTGCGCCCCGCGCGCCCGCATCGCCGTAAAGGCCTCGTGGCCCGGCGTATCCAGGAAAGTAATCTGCTGCCCTTTGTGATCCACCCGGTATGCCCCGATGTGTTGCGTGATCCCCCCCGCCTCTCCCGCCGCCACACGCGAATTCCGGATGTAATCCATCAGCGACGTCTTCCCGTGATCGACATGCCCCATGAACGTCACAATCGGCGCTCGCAGCTTCAGCTCTTCCGCACGCGGTTTCTCCGGCTCCTTCGGCGGCTGCACCACGATTTCCACCTTGTGCACCCCCCCTCCCTTTTCCCGCTTCTCCTTCTCGAAAATGAACCCGTGCATCTCGCAGATTTTGCTCGCGATGTCCGGCTCGATCGACTGATTGATGTTCGCGAAAATATTCATCCCCATCAGATCTTTCATGATCTGCGGAGGCCGCAGCCCCAGTTGCGTCGCCAGCTCCTTGATGATGATCGGCGGCTTGATGTGGATGATCTTGTCGTCACCCGGCTCCTCCTCGGTAGAGGCGGCGGCGACGGGAGGCTCGGAAGGCGGCGGCGGCGCCAGCGGGGCGGGTTCCGGCTCAGGAGCTACAGGCGCCTGGGGAGCTGCGGCGGTGGGATGCGGCTCGGGAGCGTGCCCAGCCGTGATCGGCTTCAGCTTCATGCTGATCGGAGGCAGGCCGCCCTTCTCGCCTTCGGCGTTCCGCTGCTGGCGGGTGCTCTTCTGCTTCTCGTCGATCAGCGAAACGACTTCCTTCGGCGCTTTCGGGGCCGGCGCAACGGGTTCCGGCGTCGGCGCAGCCGGGGCGTGAGCAACAGACTGCCCTGCCGGCTGGGCCGGCGCGGTCCGTTTTGCGCCGCTGGATTTGGGCGCGCCGCTATCGCTCCTGCGGGAGGAGCTTGCGGGTTTTTGTGTTGCTCTGGTTGTTGCCATTTAGAATTTCTCTTCTTCTTTTTAACTCTGCTTGCTCCGGGTGGCTTCGAGAATCTTCTCGGCCTTCTCCAGCTCTATCCCGGCATCCGCCAGGTCCTGTGGTTCGGCTGTCACGAGCACGTCCAGCGTGCCCATGCCGCCGCGGACCAGCTTCACCGCAGTATCGAGATCGATCCCGATCGACTCGACCAGCGCCTTCGCCGCCTGGCCCACCCGCGCTTCGAATTTCTCCGACGCGCTCTCGTCCTTCTCAATGTTAATGTCCCAGCCCAGTAGCCGCGACGTCAGCCGCGCGTTCTGCCCGCGCTTGCCGATCGCCAGCGAGAGCTGGTCCTCGTCCACCCGAATATTAATCACTTTCTTCTCCGGGTCCAGGCTCACGCTCTTGATCTTCGCAGGCTTCAGCGCCTCGAGCACAAATTCCTTCGGCTCCGCGCTCCACCGGATGATGTCCACCTTCTCGTTGTTCAGCTCCCGCACGATGTTCTTAACCCGCGAGCCCCGCATCCCCACGCACGCCCCCACCGGGTCCACCTTCTCATCCGCGCTGTGCACCGCGATCTTCGTCCGGTACCCCGCCTCCCGCGCAATCCCCTTGATCTCCACAGTCCGGTCCGCAATCTCGCTCACCTCAACCTCAAACAGCCGCCGCACAAAATTCGGATGGCTCCGCGAAAGAATGATCTCCGGCCCGCGCGGCGTATTCTCCACTGCCACCACGTATGCCCGCAGCCGGTCCCCCACGTTGTAATCCTCCGTCTGCACCCGCTCGCGCGACGGCATCACCGCCTCAAATTTCCCCAGGTCAACAATCACATCCGAGCGCTCGAATCGCCGCACCGTCCCATTGACGATCTCCCCCGCCCGGTCCTTGAACTCGTCGTAGACCATCTCCTTCTCCACCTGGCGGATACGCTGCATCATCGCCTGCTTCGCAGTCTGTGCCGCGATCCGGCCGAAATTGCGCGGAGTCACCTCCACGTCGATCAGTTCCCCGATCATCGCGTCTGCCTTCAGCTTCTGCGCCTTCCCCAGCGCGATCTCGTCATACTCGTTCCGCACCCAATCCACGATCCGCAGCTTCGCCATCGCCTTGATTTCACCCGTCTTCGAGTTGATCTCAATGCGCAGATCGTTCGCCGGCCCGATGGCCTTTTTCGACGACGAAAGCAGAGCGTTCGAGACCGCCTCAATGAGGATCTCGCGCTTGATGCCCTTCTCCCGCTCAAAATAATCGAGAGCTGAAACCAAATCGCTGTTCATAAAATCTATAGTGCCCCGCAGAGACAAAAAAAAGTGGGGTGTAAGCCCACTCATCAGCCTGCAGGAACAGAGAACAATCGTCGGAAAATGCCCAAACGTCAAGCCCCCAGCTAGGGTGATATACGGAGCCTTGCGGACACCGCCATTTGCCCAGCCGCCCCGTTCTGGTACCGTCCCCGGATGTCCCTTCGCGGATTCCTCCGCTCTCTCTGGTGGCTCCTCCTCGGACTTCCAAACCTCTTCTGGGAGGTTGATCGTTACTTTTGGAACTTGAGGCACTGGAGACTGAATGTCGTCCTCGACCCGGGTTTGATCCTGGCTTTCGTCATTTTAGCCGTCACCCGCAGTTCCCTCATCGGCCGCATTGAGGCCGTCGTCATCTTCGCCGCCTGTCTCCTCTGGGCCTTCATCTGGGACAGGAGCCGTCCCAGGGTCTAAGGCCCTCAGACGTTCTTGAGCCACTCCGTTGAATCCGCCGCAGGCGCAAATTTCATCAATCAGCAATCTGACATCATCAATCAGCAATCATGAGCCTCCCGCCCACCCCCGTGCCCATCCGCGCCATCCTCTTCGATGCCGCCGGCACCCTCATCCACCTCCCGCGCGGCGTCGGCTGGCATTACCGCGAAGTCGCCGCCCGCCATGGCGTCCACATGGACGAAAATCGCCTCGCCAAAGCCTTCGCCGAGTCCTTCAAATCCGCCGCCCCATGCGTCTCCAGCGGCGTCTCCCGTCCCGACGACGACAAACTCTGGTGGCGCGCCCTCGTCCGCCAGGTCTT
>Ga0181531_10002638_pt1 | contig 11153 bp, 11 predicted proteins | sample PEATcosm2014_Bin_38_FD_119743 | JGI IMG/M metagenome (GOLD analysis project Ga0181531, IMG submission 119743) | Peatland microbial communities from MTU Mesocosm Facility, Houghton, MI, USA - PEATcosm2014_Bin11_10_metaG | ecosystem: Environmental > Terrestrial > Soil > Wetlands > Peat | place... | reverse complement strand
CCGATCAGGCCGGCGTGGAATGCATCGGCGTTTTGCGCGCCCGCCGCGCGCAGCCGCGCCGCGCGCTCGCGGCGTAGCGCCATCGGCACCGCTGGCATTTTGGCCGCCGGCGTGTCGGGGCGCTCGCTGTACGGAAACACGTGGAGGTAGGGAATGGCGGCATCGGCTACGAAATCCAGTGTCTCCTGAAACATCTCATCAGATTCGGTAGGAAAGCCGGCAATCAGATCGGCACCCAGCGCAATCCCCGGCCGCAACGACCGCGCGCGGGCGACGATTTCGGCCGCTTGCGCCCTGCTGTGCCGGCGCTTCATGCGTTTTAGTACCATATCGTTCGCGGCCTGCAGGGACAAATGCAGATGCGGCATCAGCCGCGGATCCTCCGCGATCGTGCGCCACAGATCCTCGTCTATCGCCGCAGGATCCAGGCTGGAAAGTCGTAGCCGTGGCAGTTCAGGCACCAGGGCCAGCAGCCGCCGCACCATCTGCCCCAGGCGCGGCGCACCCGGCAGGTCACTGCCGAAACTCGCGATATCCACGCCGCTCAGCACCACTTCGTTAAAGCCGGCCGCGACCAGCGCGCGCACCTGGCTCACGATGGCGCCGATCGGCACGCTGCGGTTCGGTCCGCGGCCAAATGGAATCACGCAGAAGGTGCAACGATGATCGCACCCCTGCTGCACCTGCACGAAGGCGCGCGCGCGCCCCGCGAATTCCGTTACTAGATGCGCCGCTGTCTCGCGCGCCAGCATGATGTCGCTCACGGCATCACCACCGCCCGCGACCCACGTCTCCGGCAGCAATTTTTCGGTGTTGCCGACCACGCGGCGCACGCCGGGCAGAGCGGCCCAGCGCGCCGGCGCGATTTGCGCGGCGCATCCTGTCACCACGATGTCCGCGTCCGGCCGCTCGCGCGCCACGCGCCGAATGGCCTGACGCGCCTGGCGCTCGGCCTCCGCGGTCACAGCGCAGGTGTTGACCACCACCATGTTGTCGAGGTGGCCGGTATGCGCGCGCATCACCTCACTTTCGTAGGTGTTCAGGCGGCAGCCGAAGGTCAGGATTTCCGCGGTCATAGCGGGTAGGTAGCCAGATCGACGCTGCCTTGAAAGGCCTGCACGGCGGGCCCCGTCATCAGCACATGGCCATCCGGGCGCCATTCGATCGTCAGCGCCCCGCCGTCGAGCTCCAACACCGCAAGCCGGCCGGTCAGGCCGCGGCGGTGCGCGTTGACCAGCGCGGCACAGGCACCGCTGCCGCAGGCGCGGGTCAGGCCGGTGCCGCGCTCCCACACGCGAAGGCGGATCCGGTCCTGCGCCAGCACCTGGGCAAAGCCGATGTTCGCGCGTTCGGAAAAGATCGGGTGATGCTCGAGTGCCGGCCCAAGCGCGGTGACGGCCGCCCGTGCAAGGTCGGGGACGAACAGGGTCGCGTGCGGGTTGCCCATGCTAACAGCGGCGGGTGCGCCCTCGATCGGCAGCGTCAGCGTGTCGGCGGCCTCGCTCAACGGAATTTCCTGCCAGCCGAGCCGGGGATCACCCATGTCCACAGTGACGCCCCCTGCCCCCAGCACCGCCGGCAGAGCCCCGGAGATCGTTTGGACGACAATTTCATCGCGCCCGGTCTCTTCACCAACCAAAAGTGCCACGCAGCGCGTGGCGTTGCCGCAAGTTCCGGACTCCGAACCGTCGTTATTGTGAATGCGCATGAACACATCGGCGCCGCCGGCAGTCGGCGCCTCTAGCGTAATGAATTGATCGCAGCCGATGCCGGTATGCCGATCCGCCAGCGTCGCAATCCGTGCCGGCGATAACGACAGCGTGCCCGCGCGCGCGTCCATCACGACAAAATCGTTGCCGGCGCCGTGCATTTTTCGGAATGGGGTGAGCATCGGCGGGCTATAGGGGCGCGCGCCGGAAGAAGGAAGGCCATGCGCGGCCCCCTGGCCATGCGGCCGGTATCTCCCCATACAGGCCTGGTGTGTACTCTCGTGCTCCTGCATCGTCCCGGCGCCGCCTGGCCGCTGCTGCTTGCCGCCAACCGCGACGAAATGCTGGCCCGCCCCTGGCAACCCCCCGCGCACCACTGGCCCGCCCAGCCGGACGTGCTCGGCGGACGCGATACGCTCGCCGGCGGCACCTGGCTGGCGGTGAACCGCGCCGGCGTGGTGGCCGGCGTGCTGAACCGCACCGGCTCGCTTGGACCCGAAGCCGGCAAGCGCAGCCGCGGCGAGCTGCCGCTGCTGGCCCTGCGCCACACCAACGCCGCGAACGCGGCCACTTCGATCGCGGCCCTGGATGGCGGCGCATGGCGCAGTTTTAATCTCGTCATCGCCGACGCTTCGGCGGCGTTCTTCCTTCGCGCCGTCGGCACCGGGCCCGTGCAAATGGCAGCCCTGCCGCCCGGCCTGTGCATGGTCGCGAACACCGAACCCAACGACCTGCAGCACAAGCGCATCGCCCGCCACCTGCCCCGCTTCGCCGCGGCGCACCCGCCGGAGCCGCCGGATTGGGGCGAGTGGCCAGCCCTGCTGGCAGACGCCGAGGGCCCCTGGGACGCGGCGCTGAATGTGCTGGATATCAATGGGTTCGGTACCGCCAGCAGCGCTCTGATCGGGGTGGCGCCTGGGCGGCTCGACTTCAGGTTCGCCGCGGGAACGCCAGGCACAGCGGCATTTGAGGAAGTAAGGCCAGGGGGCTCTGCCCCCTGGACCCAAGACGGCGTGCCGCCGCTGTCTTAAGCGCTGCGCGGCGTGCGTCCAACGATGAGCCTCGGTGTCGATGCCAAACACGGAACCAATGAATGGGGTTTGGGGCCTACGGCCCCAACGGGGTCCTAGGGGCAGAGTCCCTAGCCTTCTCCCTTCCTTCCCCCACCTGCTATAACCACCTTCCGGGCGCCGCCCCCGCGCCGCGGCCCAATCACAAGGATCCCCGCCATGGCCCGCCGCCGCCAGCTCTACGAGGGCAAAGCCAAAATCCTGTTCGAGGGCCCCGAGCCCGGCACGCTCGTGCAGTATTTCAAGGACGACGCCACGTCCGGCAACGGCACCAAGAAGGGCGTGATCACCGGCAAGGGCGTGCTGAACAACCGGATCAGCGAGTATCTGATGATGCGGCTTGGCGAAATCGGCGTGCCGACACATTTCGTGCGCCGCCTCAACATGCGCGAGCAATTGATCCGCGAGGTGGAGATCATTCCGCTGGAAATCGTGGTGCGCAACGTTGCCGCCGGCTCGCTATGCACGCGCCTCGGCATCCCGGAAGGCACCCGGCTGCCGCGCAGCATCATCGAGTATTACTACAAGAACGATACGCTGGGCGACCCGCTGGTGGCGGAGGAGCACATCACCGCGTTCGGCTGGGCCAACACGATGGACATGGACGATATCGTGGCCCTCACCCTGCGCATCAACGATTTCCTGACCGGCCTGTTCCTCGGCGTCGGCATTACGCTGGTGGATTTCAAGCTCGAGTTCGGCCGGCTGTGGGAGGAGGACGACATGCGCATCGTGCTCGCCGACGAAATCAGCCCCGACAATTGCCGGCTGTGGGACGTGCGCACCAACGAAAAGATGGACAAGGACCGGTTCCGCCGCGACCTCGGAAAAGTCGAGGAAGCGTATCAGGAAGTCGCCAAGCGGCTCGGCATTCTGCCGGAGGCCGGCACGCGCGACATGAAGGGCCCGGAGCTTATGCAATGAGGGCGACGGTGACTGTCAATCTGAAGGAGGGTGTGCTCGATCCGCAAGGCCGTGCGATCGAACACGCCTTGCATAATCTGGGTTTTTCGAATGTCGCCGAGGTGCGTGCCGGCAAGGTGATCAGTTTCCTGATCGACGGCATGGACGTCGACGCGGCACGCGTGCAAGCGGCCGAAATGGCGCGCAAGCTGCTGGCGAACACAGTGATAGAACGGTTCGACGTGGAGGTGTATCCGTGAGGTCTTCTGTTGCCAGCCTTCTGTTATTGGTCGCGCTGCCCGCCACGGCAGCCGCGGCCCGGCTCGACGGCAATATCCTGCTGGCGCGGTGCAGCGCACAGGATGTGAAAAGTTGCTCGGTCTATCTTGACGGTTTCGCCGATGCCCTGCGCGAATCGCCGGGGGATACAAGGCCGGCCTGCGTCCCGGACAGTGTCAACGGCCTGCAATTGCGCGATGTGGTGATCAAGCTGCTGCGCGATGAACCGCAGAACCGTCAGCAACCGGCGGCCCGGTTGGTCATGCGCGCCTATGCCAAGGCCTGGCCCTGCCACCGATAGGCAAGCCGCGCGCACGCATGCCGGTGGGCCTGCTGGCCGCACTCGGCGTGGCCACCCTGCTCGCCGGCGCGCGCCTGACGCAGCACGCACTCTGGGACGATGAGGCCTACACCGCCAACTTTGCCCGCAACCTGCTGCACACCGGCACGCTTACAGCTTGGGACGGCCACAATCTGATGGTCTACCGCAACGGCTGGACCCTCGATCCACATTTGATCGAGAAAGAAAATCCGCCGCTGCAATTCTACCTGGCCGCCGCATCGATGGCGGTGCTCGGCGAAACCACGCTGGCGGCACGCCTGCCGTTTCTGTTGCTTGGACTGCTTGCGCTCATTGCCGTCTACGCCTGGACCCAACGCCTGGCAGCCGGGAGCGATATGCCTGCCTGGCTGCCGGTGGCGCTGCTCGCGCTCAACGTTCCGTTCCTGCTGAACATTACGCAAAGCCGCTATTACGCGCCGGTGCTGCTGCTGACGCCGTGTCTGCTGCTGTGCCACGCCGCATGCACGGGTCCGCGCCGCGTAGTCTGGTTCGCCGCCGGCGCTGCCGCCGCGGTGGCACTCGCACTGGCGCATTACATCGCCGGCGCCGCGATGGCCGCGTCGCTGCTGTTGCTTTCGCTCGCACCGGCGCCGCACCGCGGCACCCGCGTTGCCTTTGCGGCGATGGTCTGCGCGCTCGCCGCCACGTTGCTCGCCTGGGTGCTGCTGCGCCGCGGCCTGTTGCAGTTTTGGCAACAACCGCGCGGCGACACCGGCATGCTGCCGCATTTCCTCGTCCTGTTTGGCCGCGAACTGCGCGACATCGGTTTGTTCGGGTTTTTTCCGGTCATTCCAGTGCCGCTCCTGGTCGTACCCTGGTTGGTGCCGCGCCTGGCAGAGCTTCGCCCGCTGGCGCGCTCTGCGTTTGCTGTGCTTGCCATGATGGTGGTGGCGCTTGCGGTCACCGCGGCCGCCTCGCCGCAGGATCCGGCGCAGACGCACTTCGCCGACATGCGCTATGCGCTGGAAGTTCTGGTCATCGGCGCGTTTCCGACCGCGGTCGCGATCTGGGTGCTGGCGCGCTGGGCCGGGCAGGCAGCGGCCGCCGGCCTTGCCGCTTTCGTGCTGTTCACCAACCTGCCCTATGTTCCATCCTGGCCCCCACAATGCGTGCTGTGCGACCGTGTCGGCGAACTGATGCGTAGCCATCCGTCCGGAACCGACGCATTGCTGCGCGCCGCACAAGCCTTGCCGCCCGGCGCGCTCACCATGGTCGTGCCCGACTACATGACGCTGCCGCTGATGTTCTACCGGCCCGACCTGCGTTTCGCGAATTTGATGGACCCCGGCCACCCGATCGAGCCCGCTTTGCGCGCCACGTTGCCCACCTGGGTGTTCGAGGCCAGCACCCCGCCCGACGCCGTGCTGCGCGGGATCACGGGTCCGCCATCGCCTGGCCTGCTTGCACGGGGCGTGCATTTGTCGCGCACCGCGATCGAGCCATATTACTGGCTCGACGAAACCAGGCCCGAGCTGCCTTGGCATCGTTTCGTCCCGGACGCGGAACTCGACGAAAAATTCGGCTGGGCTCTTTATCAGCGGGACTCAAACCCATGAACACGCCCGACCCCAAGCGGATTTATTCCGGATCGACTTTCGAGACCGACATCGGCTACGCGCGCGCGGTGGTGGATGGCGATTTCGTGCATGTCAGCGGCACTACCGGTTTCGACTACGAAAGCATGAGCATCGCCTCTGATGTGGTGACGCAGTGCGCGCAGGCGTTGCGCAATATCGAATGGGCGCTGGACCAGGCCGGCGCCGGCATGCGCGACGTGGTGCGGGTGCGCTACATGCTGCAGGACCGCGCGGATTTTCCGCCGTGCTGGAAACTGTTGCGCGAGGCGTTCGGCGCCGCGTCGCCCGCCGCCACCATGATGGTCGTCGGTCTCGCCGATCCGCGCATGAAAATCGAAATTGAAGTGACGGCGCGAAAGCCCACTTCCTCATGAACAAAAGTTTTTTGGTTCATTTTTTCAAAAAAGAACAGCACTTCTTTTTGAAAAAAGAAGCAAAAACTTTTGTTCATTAGGATAAGTCGATAGGCCGAAACGATGACCGATCCCGATGAAGCAGCCCGCCGAACGTTGCGCCGGCACCGCGCCGTGGCGACGCTGCTGCTGGCGCTGATGGCGGCCTCCACGATCGGTTGTTACGCGCTGCCGCATGGCTACTGGACCGACCTGCTGCAGGCCGCGTCGAAGGCGGGTTTCGTCGGTGGCCTCGCGGACTGGTTCGCGGTGACGGCGTTGTTTCGCCATCCTCTGGGTCTGCCGATCCCGCATACCGCCATCATTCCACGCGAAAAGGCGCGGCTGGGGCTCGCACTCGGCGGGTTCGTCAGCCGCCACGTGATGAACCGTGATGAGGTGACGCGGCTGCTGGCGCGTTTCGACGTCGGCGCGTTCGCCAAGAAATTGCTGACCGACCCGGAGATCGTAACGCCGATGGCGCGCGCACTGGCCGGCATGTTGCCGCGGCTGCTGGCCAGCGTGGAGGATGGCCGCGCTCGCCGCACGCTGGCACGCGTGGTACCGCGCATGGTCGGCGGCCCGGAGGCCGGGCGGGTCGTCGGGCGGGCGCTGCGCACCCTGGTGGAGGGCGGCCGGCACCAGGAGGTGCTGGGGTTCATCCTGGAAAAACTGCGCGAGGCGATGCTGGCGCAGGAAGACCAGCTGCGGACCTTCATCGAAAATAAGGTGCGCGAACAGGGCGGCCGCCTGGTCGGCTGGGCAGTCGGCGCGGCAGTCGCCAAGCGCATTCTATCCAGCGTGAATGCCGAACTGGAACGAGTGGGGCCGGATGGCTCGGCGTTGTGGGATGCGTTCGACGAATGGGCGCGCCGCGAAATCGCGCGCATCGAAACGGACCCGGCGCGGGCCGCGGAAATCGGCCGCGCGCTGCGTCGCGTGCTGGCGCATGAAACCGTGCAGGCCTGGGCTTGGGACGTGTGGAGCCGCTTGCGGGTCGCGATGGAGGCGGATGCCGCGCGTCCGAACGGCCGCATCGTTGCGGCGCTGGAAGGCGCGATCCGCAATCTGGGCGACATGCTGGCCAATGACGAAGTTCTGCGCGCCCGCGTGCAACGCGCGAGCGAGCGGCTGGTGGCGAGCTTGCTGCCCGCGGCGCAAACACAAATCGCCGATTTCATCGCGGGCGTCGTCGCTAGTTGGGATACAGATACGATCGTCGATCGGTTGGAACTGCGGGTAGGGCGTGATCTGCAATATGTGCGCATGAATGGCACGCTGGTCGGGTTTCTGGCTGGGGGGGCGTTGTTTGCCGCGTTGAAGGCGGTTTTTGGACGGGTGGCATTTTAGGGAAGAAAGGCCAGGGCTCTGCCCTGGACCCGCTGGGGCCGGAGGCCCCAGACCCCATTCATTAGGAATCGTTGGGAGAAACGGCGAAGCTAAAAAATCAATTCCATTTTAATGATTTCGCCAAAGGGCAAGGAAAAGCCGCGCAGCGCTAATGGGGGTCTGGGGCCGCCGGCCCCAGCGGGTCCAGGGCAGAGCCCTGGCCTTACTTCACTTAAATACGCTCAAGGCAACAGCACGATCTTGCCGCGCGTATGCCGCCGTTCGAGGTCCCGGAACGCGTCGCGCACAGAAGCGAGCTTATAGGTCGCGGCAATCGGTATTTCCAACTTGCCGTCCACAATCAGCGCCGCGAGCTCGGCAAGAACGCCCGCATTCGCGGCGGCGGCGCTGCCAGCCGATTGCGTGCCAAACTTCTGCACCGCGGCGAAATCGATGACGCTATTCACCCGCTTCGGCGCTACGCCAAGTTCGCGGAATGCGAGTTCCACATAGCCCTGACCGAAAAAATCCAGGAATGCATCGATCCGGTGCCCGGGCACGGCCGATTTCAACCTTGGCCCAAGGCCAGCCCCATGGTTGACGGGAATACCGCCATGCGCGGAAAGCCAGGCGTCGTTGCCCGGTCCCGCGATGCCAAGCACGGTTGCGCCGGCTAGCCTGGCGAGCTGAACCGCGATCGAGCCGACGCCGCCGGCCGCGCCTGCAACGGCGACAACATCACCCGGCGATAGCGCCACGGCCTTGATCGCGGCATACGCGGTGGTACCGGCAACAAACAGTGCGCCGGCAACTTCCCAGGACAGGCCAGACGGTTTCGCGGTCAGCTGGCCGGCCGGGACGACCGCGAATTCAGCGTGGCTTGCCCGATTATCCGTAAAGCCAAGCACCGCGTCGCCAGGCTTGAAATTGGCTACGCCTGCGCCGGTCTGCACAACAATGCCGGCAAGGTCGCTGCCCTGGCCCGACGGAAATGTGGCGGGCCAGCGGTCATGCAGCAACCCTTTGCGGATCGATGCTTCTCCCGGATTGATGCCCGCGGCCTTGATCTGCACCAGCACCTCGCCATCGGCAGGCGCCGGGCGCGGTATGTCGCGCACTTCAAGCACATCGATGTCGCCATACCGATCGAACTGCACGGCTTTCATGGTGATCATGGTTTTGTTCCTTCGTCGGCCGCCGCTACCCCTAGCGTTAATGCATAGCCCCGCCGTGGCTACCGACAACGGCGGCGTGCGGCGCGAAGTGCGGGGCGGCCGGCGCCACGGACCGTCCCGGCTCGGCGCGGACACCAAACGCCTGGGCCGGGCGAAACGGCGCGCCGCGGGGCACGATGCCGGCAAAGTGTGGCGCGCTATATCCCGCGGGTGGCGCGTAGGCGAAACGCTCTACCGGCAGCCGCGGCCGCGGGAATTGCCTGGCATTGCGCGGATCGCGATACGGCACGCCGGCGCGGTGCGTGGGATCGTGGTGCCAGGTATCACCGTCGGCGAATTGGCCGAACCCGTCGCGATGCAGGCAAATTCGATGATGCCGCCAGTCAAGGTCGCCCCACGGCACGTAGCCATACGGCAGGAAGATACCGGCATCGTAACCGACATAATCGTCGCCTGGAGTGCAGTCACCGGCGTATGGCGTGAAGGAGTACGGCGCCTGCGGCGCGTCTTGCCAAGGGCCGAAGGCGCACCACGGGTTGTAGGTCGGCAGGTAGATTTCCTGTGCGGCCGCCGGCGCGATCGCGATGTCGCCGGCTTCGTTCACCACCGATTGCTGCGTGGAGAGTTGCAGTGTGCCGGCCTCCTGGGCGCGATGGCGCAGGCGCTGGATCGCCGCGATGACATCGGCCGGCTGCGCCAAAAAGGCCTCGCCGAGGCATTCCGTCCAGTCGAGATGCGCATCCATCATTTCCAGGATTTGCGGGAACGGCGTCAGCGCCCGCACGCTTGCGTCCCAACCCTGGCCAGCGGCCGCTTCCGCCAACGCATCGCCGCTCAGCGCGGCGATGTTCGGCTGCGTAACCCAGCGGTGGGCCTCGACAATTTCGAGCGGATAGGTGGCGGCCGCCAGGATGGGCGACAGCAGAACGTCCGGATACAGCGCAACGGGGGCCACGAGCTGATCGAGTTGGGCATGCGTCAACGCCGGCGATTGCTGTTCGGGTGGGATTATCACCGCCGGCATGGCGGGCGGAGTCTGCGCGGCGCCGATCGCGGGCAGCGCCGCCGCGAACGCGATCACCGCGGCAAGGCTTTTGTAAGCGTGTGGGTTCATGAAACTGGCCTGATCGATTGCCCTTGCTCCCGACCCAAATGGGTATGCGGCCGCCTGTTTTGATGGCCCCGGCCGGTCGCTTTTTGTGACCAGCATGCGGCGATCGGGCCATGACGGTCTTCCTACGGGTACGAGGAGCTTGCACGGTGTCCGCGTGCACCCAGAGCTAAGCAATTGATTTACCTGCGATTACCGAGTCCTCAACGGTGCCGCGCAGGGTCTGGCCTTGATCTACTACTTTGGTATAGCGAGCCCTTGGCAACGAAAACGGGGGGCAGACCATGATCAAGGCGATTCTTGCCGGGCTGGCGGCTTCATTCCTTTTGCCGGCGCCTTCGATGGCGCAGAGTGGCTTCGACGGGACCTGGAAAGGCGACCTGGCGACGGTCAAGTTTTCGCAAAAGCCTGACGTCTACGTACTAACGACCAAGGTCTACAAATGCCTATCATGCGTACCGCCGGTCAGCGTGAAGGCCGACGGCGCCCCGCATAAAGTGTCGGGGCATCCCTATTACGATTCCGTCGCGATGAAGCTCGTCGATGGCAAGACCGCTCATGAAACCGACTACAAGGCGGGCAAGATTGTCACCGAAACGACCAACACCGTCTCCGATGACGGCAAGACGCTGAGCTTCGAGTTTACCGACAGCAGCAACAGCAACGCCGCGCCGGTCACCGGGAAGGGTAGCGAGACGCGCGTCGCGGCCGGGCCGAAGGGCGCCCACGCCATGTCGGGGTCCTGGAAAACCGCTGCTTTTACCGGCTTCTCCGACAACGGCTTGACGGTGATCTACAAGGTTACGGGCGACAGTATCGCGATGTCCGACCTCACCGGGCAATCCTACACCGCGAAGCTCGACGGCACCGACGCGCCGATGAAGGGCGACCCCGGCATTACCAGCGTTTCGGTAAAGAAAATCGGCGCCGATACGATCGAGGAAACCGACAAGCGTAAGGGCAAGGTCATCGCCGTCGCAACGATGAAGCTGGCTCCAGGCGGAAAGGCGATGTCGGTTACTTACGAGGACAAGCTGCGCGGATCTACGCTTATTTATACCGCGAATAAGCAGTAGGAAAAGAAAAGGCCAGGGCTCTGCCCTGGACCCGTCACGCCGGAGGCGTGCTGCGCACGACGGGGCCGGCGGCCCCAGACCCCCAATAAAGCTGCGCGGCTTTTCCTTAACTATTTGGCGAAGCCAATGAATAACAGAATATTTTAGGCTTCGCCGTTCCCCCAACGACTCTTTAGGAATGGGGGTCTG
>Ga0181531_10002637_pt1 | contig 11157 bp, 11 predicted proteins | sample PEATcosm2014_Bin_38_FD_119743 | JGI IMG/M metagenome (GOLD analysis project Ga0181531, IMG submission 119743) | Peatland microbial communities from MTU Mesocosm Facility, Houghton, MI, USA - PEATcosm2014_Bin11_10_metaG | ecosystem: Environmental > Terrestrial > Soil > Wetlands > Peat | place... | reverse complement strand
TACCGGCAAGGGCATCATGGTGCCGGTCGGCGCCGGTACTTTGGGTCGCATCATGGACGTGCTCGGCAAGCCGCAGGACGAAAGAGGGCCGGTGCAAACCAAGGAATACCTGCCGATCCATCGTCCCGCGCCGGCCTACGATGAGCAAGCCGGCGGCCAGGATTTGCTGGTCACGGGCATCAAGGTCATCGATCTGCTCGTGCCCTTCGCGAAGGGCGGCAAGGTCGGCCTATTCGGTGGCGCCGGCGTCGGCAAGACCGTCAACATGCTCGAGCTCATCAACAATATCGCGAAACAGTACAGCGGTTTATCGGTGTTCGCGGGCGTCGGCGAGCGCACGCGCGAAGGCAACGACTTCTATCACGAGATGATCGAATCCGGCGTCATCGACAAGGACAACCTCGGCAATTCCAAAGTGGCGATGGTCTACGGCCAAATGAACGAGCCGCCGGGCAACCGCCTGCGCGTCGCGCTCACGGGCCTCACGATGGCCGAATATTTCCGCGACGAGAAGCAGGCCACCGGCAAGGGCCGCGACGTGCTGTTCTTCGTCGACAACATCTACCGTTACACGCTCGCGGGCACCGAAGTGTCGGCGCTGCTCGGCCGCATGCCGTCGGCCGTGGGCTACCAGCCGACGCTCGCCGAAGAAATGGGCGTGCTGCAGGAGCGCATCACCTCGACGAAGACCGGCTCGATCACGTCGATCCAGGCGGTCTACGTGCCTGCCGACGACTTGACCGATCCGTCGCCCGCGACCACGTTCGCGCACTTGGACGCGACCGTGGTGCTGTCGCGCCAGATCGCCTCGCTCGGCATCTATCCGGCGGTCGATCCCTTGGACTCGACCAGCCGGCAGCTCGACCCGCTGGTCGTTGGCGATGATCACTACGACACCGCACGCGGCGTGCAGGCGGTTCTGCAGCGCTACAAGGAACTGCAGGACATCATCGCGATTCTCGGCATGGACGAGCTTTCCGAGGAAGACAAACGCACCGTCTATCGCGCGCGCAAGATTCAACGCTTCCTCTCACAGCCGTTCAACGTCGCCAAGGTATTCACCGGGCAAGACGGCAAGATCGTGCCCTTGAAGGACACGATCCGCGGCTTCAAGGCGATCATTGCCGGCGAATACGATCACCTGCCCGAGCAGGCGTTCTATATGATCGGTGCGATCGAAGAAGCCGTCGAAAAAGCCAAGACCTTGACTTAAAAGAGCGCATTCATGGCCCACACGATTCACGTCGACATCGTCAGCGCCGAAGGGCAGATCTTCTCGGGCGATGCGAACATGGTGTTTGCGCCGGGCTCGCAGGGCGAACTCGGCATCGCGCCGCGCCATGCGCCGCTGTTGACGACGCTCAAGCCCGGCGAGGTGCGCGTGCAGATCGACGGCCAGGAAGAGCAGTCATTCTACGTCGGCGGCGGCGCCCTCGAGATCCAGCCGCACCTGGTCTCGGTGCTGGCCGATACGGCCGCACGCGCCAAGGACCTCGATGAGGCCGCCGCGATCGCCGCAAAGCAGCGCGCCGAGGAAGCCGTGCGCAGCCGCACGGACAAGCTGGAAATCGCCGAGGCACAGGCCGAAATAGCGCGCGCCGTCGCGCAGCTGCAAGCGATCAACCGCTTGCGCAAGAAACGCTAGGAATCTTTCGCCGCCGCCGGAACTTGAGTACCGCCATGCCGCTTTCCGTCGTCATACTCGCAGCGGGCCAGGGCAAGCGGATGAATTCCGACCTGCCGAAAGTATTGCAGCCGCTTGCCGGCAAACCGCTGCTCGCGCACGTTATCCAGACCGCGCGGCGCCTCGCTCCCGACAACATCTACGTGGTCTACGGCCACGGGGGCAGTGAGGTCCAGGCCGCGTTCGAGCACGAGCGCATCGACTGGGTGCTGCAGGCCGAGCAGTTGGGTACCGGCCATGCGGTCATGCAAGCAATGCCGATGATCCCCGACGATCATCTCGTGCTGATCCTGTACGGCGACGTACCCCTGATACGCATCGATACGCTGCGCGCACTGCTGCGGGCGGCGCACGCGCCCGCGATCGGCCTCGTGTGCGCGCAAGTCGCTGCACCCGCAGGCTACGGGCGCGTGATCCGCGACAGCGCGGGCGCCGTCGGCGCGATCATCGAACAGAAAGACGCGACGCCGGCGCAGCTCGCGATCCACGAGGTCAATGCCGGGATCTTCGCGATTCCGGCGCAGCAGTTGCGCGCCTGGCTGTTGGAGCTGCGCAGCGACAACGCACAGCACGAGTTTTATCTGACCGATGTGGTTGCTTCGGCCGTGCGCGCCGGCACGCCGATTCATGCGGTGCCCGCCGGCAGCGAGGCGGAAATCCTCGGCGTCAACGATCGACTGCAACTCGCTCAAGTCGAGTCGGCTCATCGCCACGAGCGCGCGCGCGAACTGATGCTCGCGGGCGCGACGCTCGTCGATCCTGCTCGCGTCGACATTCGCGGGCATGTGCGGGTTGGGCGCGACGTCTCGATCGATGTCAATGCGGTGTTGCTGGGCGAGGTCAGTCTGGGCGCGCGCGTACGAATCGGGCCGAACTGTGTCATCCGCGACTCCGAGATCGGTGCAGACACCGAGATTCGCGCAAATTCGATCATCGAACAGGCGCGCGTCGGGCAGCACTGCGTGATCGGTCCGTTCGCTAGACTGCGGCCGGAGACCGTGCTCGATGCACACGCGCATATTGGAAACTTCGTCGAGGTCAAGAATTCACACATCGGCGAGGGCAGCAAGGCGAACCATTTGAGCTATCTCGGCGACTCGCATATCGGAGCCGGCGTCAACGTGGGCGCGGGCACGGTCACCTGCAACTATGACGGCGCGAACAAATCAACGACGGTCATCGAGGACGGCGCTTTCATCGGATCAGGCAGCATGCTCGTCGCACCGGTACGCATCGGCGCGGACGCAACGATCGGCGCCGGCTCGACAATAACCACCGATGCACCCGCCGGCAAGCTCAGCTTGACGCGCGCGCAGCAGGCAACGGTTGAGGGCTGGACCAGACCCGACAAGCGCGAGGCCGCGCCGCAGCCGAAGCCGAGCGCAAAGCCGAAGCCAAAGCGCTAGACCGCAGCTGCGTCTGCAGCTGCGGTTTTACAGCCCGAGCGCATCGAGCAGCGGCTTCTCGTAGGGCGCATCTTCGCCTGGCCACCGCAAACCCGCGATCCCCTGCTGCTTCGCAAGCGCCCAGAGGATGCTCTCGCCCGCCGGCAGAATGTCGGGCTGCATCTCGTAAACCGGGTCGTCGAACGCAGCGGCGGCGTCGATGCGCTGCCATCCCTCGCGCTCGAACATCCGGATCACATCGGCGAGGAACAAGGCATTGATCAGATTGTGGTGCATGAGCATCACGTGCTTGACGGATCGGCCCAGCACACGCTGCGACAGATCGTCGTAATAGACCGCGCGATCGTACAGGTGCTTGAGGTAGGCATCGCGGTACGCGGTTCGGTCGGCGGTCGGGTCGCGCATGAGGCGTTCGCGCAAACGCTGGTTGTAATACCAGTCGCTCGTGTCGATCGAAACACGTCCCTGCCGGTAGCCGGACGATTTCAGAAACACCCGGAACCCATCTCGCTTCTCGCGCGTATTTCCCTCCTTCAAATACGGAAATCGAAACAGCTTCGTGAATCCGGGCAGCGTGTGAATCGCCGCTTCGCACGCGAGCAGCTCGGCCTCGAAGCTCGGCAGGCTCGTGCGGATGGCGCCGAAATCCGGGTGAGTCGCCGTGTGGTTGCCGACCAAGTGGCCAGCGTCGCCCCACGCGCGCATCAACGCGTAGCGCTGCTGGTCCTTGTCGGTGCGCGTTACGAATAAAACGGACTTTACGTCCGCCGCGGACAGTGCCGCGAGTATCGCGGTATTTCGCTCGGCGGCGGTCATGCCGATCCGATCCGACATATCGGGACCGTCGTCGAACGTGAATGCGATGCTTCGCGCATGCACCGACCCGATCGAGGGAATCAGCAACGCAAGAGCCCAGCAGGCGAGCATGAATCCCCTGCGTTTGTGATGCACTCGGCGCTTTAGAACCCATTCTGTCATGTCGACGATCATGCACGATCCGCGCGCCTGCGGCGGGACAATTGATATGCCAGAGACGGTGGTGTAGGTTCCTCTGAAATGCGAAGCATCGATCGATGGCTGGAGGAGTACGGCGACAGTCACCGAAACCCAGTCAACAAACGCGTGCATTGGATCTGCGTACCGGTGATCGTCTGGTGCGTGCTCGCGCTCCTGTGGTCGGTGCCGACCACCGGCGATTTCCACTCGCTGCTCAACTGGGCCGTGCTCGCGGTTGCTGCCGCGCTCGTCTATTACTCTTGGCTGTCGATGCGGTTGGCGGCGGGCGCGGCCGTGTTGCTGATCGCGATGCTGTATTCGATCGACCGGACCGAGCACTTCAGTGCGGAGCCGCTATGGCTCATCGGCGCCGTGCTGTTCGTGATCGCCTGGATCGGCCAGTTCATCGGACATCATGTCGAGGGCAAGAGACCGTCCTTCTTCAAGGACGTCCAGTTTCTGATGATTGGTCCGCTGTGGCTGCTCGCCGACCTCTACCGGCGCCTCGGCATCCGCTACTGAAGCGGCGAACTAGCGACCGTCGTAAAACGCGATCGCGAGCGTGTCCGAATCGAAACCAGTGGTACCGGCGGAGTCGCTCGCGTAGCGGTAGAGCGCGACCGCATAGATCCCGCTGAGCGCGGAATAAATCAAAGCGGCGATCACCAGCGTGCCGATCAACAGAACTTGCGCAGCCTCGGCGAGCACCGCGTCGTGTAATACGTTTTGCGCGAAGTGGATCAAGCCCGTGCCGCAGCCGAGTACCATCAGGAAAACAAACGCGAACGCCACGCCCAGGCCGGTTCTGCCGATCGCGTTAACGCCCCAGGTGCGCGCGAACAGCCGGGAACTCTCGGTGATGGCCTCGATCGGCCCGACGTCGTTCGCGGCGAGTACCGGCACGACGAGCGTGGTCGCGAGCGTCCAGCTCATGCCGAGCAAGCCGCCGACCAATCTTCCGATGAACCCCGAGCGTTCCTGAATTGCCCGCAAGATCACACCGACGGTCGCCGCAATCAGCGCATAGCCGAAAATCGTATAAAGCTTCGATGCCGCGATCCGCATGCCGTCGCCGAACGTCGGCTCATCGCCGTCGAGTTGCATCATGACGGCTCCGACCAGCGCGGTGTTGAAGAAGAAAATCACGAAGTATTGGCTGAGATAGAACAGGAAATAGGCCGCGTAATGCGAATTCGTCACGGGTCCGCCATGCGGGAACAGAGTCAGCAGAGCCCGCAGGCCGCCCGAGGGCAGCGCGAAAGACGCGCAGACGAGCAGTGCCGCGATCGTCGAAACGCAGGGAAATATCAGCAATCCCCGATTCTTGAGTAAAATGGAGGCGCTGGCTCGAACGAGCCCCACGCTGATGTCGATGCGATCGACGATGCCTGGTCGGTCTGACATGCGAGCACTGTAAACCGCGGCCCGCGACCGGGTACCGATGTTTGGCGTTTATGCGGGCGGAGTCACAATTTCCCGACGACGATGCCGACCGTCTCACAATTCGGGTCGAATAGGATCTGCGCCTTGCCCTGCCGCAGCTGCAAGAGAACGCGCTCGACCTTCTCGTCGAGCGAGAATTCGCGAGCGCCGTAGTCGGTGCCTTCACGCAGCACGAAAGACTCGACGACGCTGCGCAGAAGTTCCTCAGAGAGCTCCTGGTACGGTACGAGCACGGGCTCTTGCGGCGGCTTCTCGCCGCTCTCGCTCCCGCTCATGCGACACCGGTCCGACGCGCGAGCCAGGTATCAAGATGGCCCGCGAATGCATTTCGGTCCGCCTGCGTCAGTGGCGGCGGTCCGCCCCCGACCTGGCCGCTCGAGCGCATCGTATCCATGAAGTCCCGCAGCGTGAGCACGCCTTGTATCGTATCGGCCGAATATTTCTCGCCCCGCGGATTGAGCGCGACGCCGCCTTTGGCGATGACTTCGGCTGCGAGCGGGATATCGGCCGTGATCACGAGGTCGCCTATGCTGAGGCATTTGACGATTTCACCGTCGGCAACGTCGAACCCCGAAGCCACTTGGACGACTCTCAAGCTGGGGATGCGAGGTATCCGCAGCGGCTGATTCGCAACCAGGGTCACGCCGACGCCGGTGCGCTCGGCCGCGCGGAACAGGATCTCTTTGATGACGTTGGGGCAGGCATCCGCGTCGACCCAAATACTCGGGCTGGCCACGCTATTTCGATCCAAACAGGTGCCCGAGTTCCTCTTGCTTGGTCCGCAGATAGTCTTCGTTGTCGACCGTCGAGGCCGTAACGAGCGGCACGCGCTCCGTGACCTCGATACCCGCGGCTTCGACGGCGCGCACCTTGTCTGGGTTGTTGGTCATCAACCGCAGCTTCGTGACGCCGAGGTCGTGCAGGATGGCGACTGCGGCCGCGTAATCGCGCGCATCGACGGGCAGCCCGAGTTCGCGATTGGCGCGAACCGTATTGTGGCCGAGGTCCTGCAGCGCATAGGCCCGCAGCTTGTTGACGAGCCCGATGCCGCGGCCCTCATGGCCGCGCATATAGACGACGGCACCGGAGCCGTTGGCGGCGATAGTTTCGAGCGCGAGTTCGAGCTGCGGCTGGCAATCACAGCGCAACGAGCCGAACACCTCGCCGGTCAGACATTCGGAATGGATCCGAACCAGCGCGGGAGATGCCAGGGGCAGCTTGCCGAACACCAATGCCACCTGCTCGAGGCCGCCGGAGCCGGACTCATATCCGTAGATATCGAACAGGCCGTAGCGCGTCGGCAGCCGGCTGACCACCACCCGCTTGATGTCGCTCTCTTGGTTCACACGCCGCTTGATTTTCAAAACCCTATTGCCAGGCATAGGACCCTCCCAGCAACGCCGGAATCGAACCAACAATTATAGCGTTGTTTCGGCGCACACGCATTGCCGGGCCGGCAGGCCCCGCCTAGGCAAATAGCTTATTTGCGGTTGCCGCGATCAATTTGCCTTGATGGCGTGCACCTTCCAATTCGATTGCGCTGGGGCTGCGTTCGCCCTTACCACCGGCGATCGTGGTGGCGCCATAAGGGCTGCCGCCGACGATTTCGGAGAGCGTCATTTGGCCTTGATGGGAATAGGGGAGCCCGACGATCGTCATGCCGAAGTGCAACAAATTGGTGATGATCGAGAACAGTGTCGTTTCCTGACCGCCATGCTGGCTAGCGGTGCTCGTAAAGGCGCCACCCACCTTGCCGTTGAGCGCACCGCGGAACCAGAGGCCGCCTGCTTGGTCGAGGAAACTCGCCATTTGCGAGGGAATCCGGCCAAACCGCGTCGGCGCGCCGACGATGATCGCATCGTAATTCGCCAAATCCTCGATTTGGGCTACCGGCGCCGCTTGGTCGAGCTTGAAGTAGGCCGCCTTGGCGACCTCGAGCGGCGCCGTTTCGGGCACCCGCTTGATGTCGACGGTCGCGCCCGCGGATCGGGCACCCTCGGCGACCGCATTGGCGAGCGTCTCGACGTGACCGTAAGACGAATAGTAGAGAACGAGGACTTTTGACATAAGCGACTCCGGGACGGGGATTTTCAGACTGTGCATACCTTACCCGCATATGACGCAGCGTAGTAGCCTATATATTTCGATCCTATCCATCGTTATTATCGATATATGCTTGACGGGATCACAATCGACCAATTGCGAACCTTCATCGCCGCTGCCGATACCGGTAGCTTTTCGGCGGCCGGCCGGCACCTGCATCGCGCGCAATCCGTGGTGAGCCAAACACTGGCCAATCTGGAAGCGCAGCTGGCCATTAAGCTGTTTGACCGAAGCCATCGTTATCCAACCCTCACGGAGGATGGACGCGCGCTGCTCAGCGCAGCGCGCGCCGTTGCTCTGCGCATGGACGAATTCAAGGGTCGCAGCAAAGCGCTCGCCGGTGGGCTTGAAGCGGAACTCTCGGTGGTCATCGATGTATTGTTCCCGATGGACGCCGTGACCCGCGCCATCACGGCGTTCCAAGCGAAATTTCCGGCGACTCCATTGCGTCTGTTCGTCGAGGCGCTCGGCGCGGTCGCGGAGCCGGTTCTCGACGGGCGCTGCCAATTCGGCGTCATGGGGTCCTTGCCGCTCGTGCCCGCACAATTCAGCAGTGAGCGACTCGCAAGCGTCAATCTGACGCTCGTTGTTTCGCCGCGGCATCCCTTGGGGGCCTACGAGGCACCCATTCCTTCGAGCGTGCTGCGCGAGCACCTGCAACTCGTGCTGACCGACCGTTCGCAATTATCGAAGGGCCGCGAGTTCGGCGTGCTCTCACCCAAGACCTGGCGGCTCTCGGATCTCGGCGCCAAGCACGAATTCCTGCGCGCGGGACTTGGTTGGGGTGGAATGCCTTGCGGCATGGTCGCCGCGGACATCGCGGCCAAGCTTCTCAAGCCGATTCTCGTCGAAGATGCGCCGAGCTCGATCGTGATGCCGATGTCTGCGGTCTATCGAACCGACGCGCCGCCGGGGCCGGCGGGCCGCTGGCTCATCGAGCAATTCAAGCAGTCGCCTGTTCAAGACGCCTCTGCGCCCAGCGAAAACCGCAGATAGCCGAAGTGCATACGCAGCTGTTGCTGCCATACCCAACATTCAATGCCGACCCCGCATCGCGATTGCTCGCGCGATTTTTATCAGTTTTTTTCATGTTCGACGCAATCCGGGCCGATTTTTTAATACGTCTTTGTCTAGCCTCGGTGCCACTGCTGCGCGATCCTGAATTCGGAAATTCCGCGCAGCCGACCATCGAGGGGCGCGTAGATCGTGATTTGGCCATTGCTTCGCCGGGAGACGGGGAGGGCGCTCACTGTGAAACTCACGTCTGTTGCCGTTTATCGCGTCACGGGCTTGTTGAGCTTGCTGCTCGCAAGTTCAAGCTCAATGGCAGAAACCTGTGCCCCGCCGCTGAGCGAATCGATTCTCGTTAAGAAGAAAACGGTTGCTTCCTTGGCTGGCGATACCCTCGGCATACGCACCTAACTATCGCTGATCGACAACGCCTGCCTCCGCGGAAGAGGCGTCGAAGCCGCGTGGCGTCTGGAGCAAGTGCAAGCTCACTTGGAGGAAAATCGCCGTCCTGTCCCGGTCAGGCTCGGTCCGCGCGCCTCGTCACGCAACCGTGCGGCCTTCGGGCGCACGGTTGTCGGCGGCAGACACGCTTACCGGCAAACGTACGATAAACGTCGAGCCCACGCCCTCGAGACTCTCGGCGATTACTTCACCGTGATGCAGGTCGACGACCATCGCGACCAAATGCAATCCGACACCGGTTCCCGCAATGCCGGTCGCGTTCGCGCCGCGGAAATATCGCTCGAATAAGTGCTTGCGATCGCGCGCGGGAATACCGATGCCGTGGTCTGCAATCCTCACGACCAACTCTTCGCCATCGCGTGTGGCGCTGATTTCGACCGGGCTTCCCTCCGGCGAGTATTTTATCGCGTTGGAGACCAGATTGCTGAAAGCGTGAAACAGCAGCTTCGGATCGCCGTGAATCACTTCGGGCACGCCTTCGTAATGTTCACTGATGTTCGCGCCTCTGGTCGCCTCGCGATGTACCTGACATACCTCCTGCAGCAGCGCGCCAGGTTCGATCCCGGTCGGTTGGAATACAGCCTGTCCGTCGAGAAGGCGCGATGCACCGAGCAGGCTCTCCATGATCCCGGTCATGCGAGCCACTGCGCTGCGGATCCGCGCACCGCGCTCGCGAATGTCCGCCGGATCGAGGCGGTCGCTCAATTTAATGAGCCGCTGCGCATGGCCGTCGATGATTGTCAGCGGGGTCCGGAATTCGTGCGAACTCATCGAGACCAGGTTGCGCTGGTTCGCGGTGAGGCGCTGTTCGTTTTCGAGTGCAAGGTCGAGCGTCGTAGTTTGTTCCAGCATGCGTCGCTGGCTGTGCATCAAGGCGATAGCATTGTCGCGAAATACCGCGACCGACCGCGCCATCTCACCCATCTCGTCATCGCGATCCGTCCCGGGCACGAGGATCTCGGTGTCATGACCCGCCAAGGCGCGCATTCGCACCGCAAGCTCATGGAGTGGATTGATCACGGAACGCGTGATGAAGATGATCCCAGCGATGCATATCGTGCCCGCAATCAACATCGCCGAGAATATCAACGCCCGGGAGTGCAAATGCGTAGTCGCGGCACGGGTGCTGGCCTCTCCGGCCTTGTGCACGGTCTGATCGGTGAGGCGAGTTAGCGTGTCGCTGGCAAGGTCGAACGCGCGGCGCGAGTCGGTCATGTACATCACCGTGGCTTCGGTGTTGCGATGCTCGCGCGCGAGCGCGAGAACCTTCGCCGCGTAGCCCTTGTAGGTGTCCCATTGCCGCGCGAACAGCGCGTAGACGACACCTTCCGCCGGATCCTGCTCCACGGATTCGTAGGCCCTCTGGTGGCTCGAGACGATCGCATCGAGCGAAGCCAGTTCCTCTTCGCTCGCAGAGATTTCCATGTCGGTCCCGGACAGCAGGCGTGTACCCTCGGCCGCTCGAAAATCGGACATGTAATTATTGAGATCGCCGAGAATTCGGGTGTCCTGAAGCCAGTGATTGCGAATCTCCTCGGAAGCCCGATTGACGTCTCCGAGGCGCTGGAGCGCAAACAATCCCAAGCCGATCACGAGCAGGAACAACAGCGCGAATACCGCCGATAGGCGCACGCCGATCGAACGCGGGCGCGGCAAACGCATTTTACGGATCGATGAGCCGGCCCGAGGTCGCCTTTACCGCGGCCTCGATGCGTGTGGCGACGTTGAGCTTGCGGCAGGCGTTTTCTATATGGAAATCAACGGTGCGTTTGGTCAGGCCGAGTATCACGGCGATCTCGCTCGAGGTCTTGCCGCGCGCGGACCAGGTGAGGCTCGCCGCCTCGCGCTCGCTCAAATCGACTTGCCGAGACCACACTTCGTTGCGTGCGATGCGGTTCAAGCGTGCCTCGATGATCGCGGCCAATACCTCGAAGTCGATCGGCTTGGTCACGTAATCGTCGGCACCGAGCCGCCGGCCTTTGAGCTCGGACTCGCGGTCTGCGAGCGCGGTCAAAAAGACGAATGGGACGGCGTCGAATTGCGGACTGAGCG
>Ga0181531_10002636_pt1 | contig 11164 bp, 11 predicted proteins | sample PEATcosm2014_Bin_38_FD_119743 | JGI IMG/M metagenome (GOLD analysis project Ga0181531, IMG submission 119743) | Peatland microbial communities from MTU Mesocosm Facility, Houghton, MI, USA - PEATcosm2014_Bin11_10_metaG | ecosystem: Environmental > Terrestrial > Soil > Wetlands > Peat | place... | reverse complement strand
GCAGCTGGGAGGCAGGAGCCTGCAGTCCGCAGCCGGTAGCCTGTAGCCGGCAGCGAGACGTCGTTTCGAGAGGGGGATTGCGGTGCAGCAGATCAAGCCATTCCTGTGGTTCAACGACAATGCCGAGGAGGCTGTGCAGTTCTACGTTTCGGTTTTCAGGAATGCGAAGGCCGGGACGGTGACGCGTTGGGGGGAAGGCGGACCGGGAAAGCCGGGATCGGTGTTGACCGCGACGTTTACGATCGAGGGCATCGAGTTTGTTGCGTTGAACGGCGGACCGCAGCATCCGTTTACGGATGCGATTTCGTTTGTGGTGCCGTGCGAATCGCAGGCAGAGATCGACGAGATGTGGGCGAAGCTGACGGCGGGCGGGACCGAAGTGCGGTGCGGATGGCTGAAGGATCGATTTGGCGTCTCGTGGCAGGTGGTGCCCGCGAACATCGGGGAGCTGATTCAGGGCAAAGACGCGGAGGGCGGGGAGCGGGCCATTCAGGCGCTGATGCAGATGACGAAGATCGAGATCGATACGTTGAAACGGGCGGGTGGGTTTGCGTAACCGGATCCGGTTCGCTTATCTGGCCGGGTGACGATTCGGTAACAAGAGAGACGTGCTCCGCCTCGCAAGTCGCTGGTTCCCTTCGGGGTCACAACTCGCTGAGGAAATCGGTGCGGCTGCAGAGGCAGACTTGCTATGATGTTGCCCTCCCAGCAAGTGGGGGAAGCACGGCGAAATCGCCTTTGCGCGGCGGGAAGAGGAAACGGCTGTGACGATCTCACGAAGGACATTTTTGAATGAGCTGGCGGCGTCGGGAGCGCTGGCGGGACTTTTGGCCAAGCCGGATACGGCGTCGGCAATGGCCGCGGCGATTGAAGACACGATCCAGGAGCCGGGAGCGGGGAATGCGGCGGCATTCTGGGGCAGCTTTCTGGCCGCGCCGGTACACGAGCGCGGACTGCTGCACAAAACGCAGCCAGGAACGGATGCGGACCGGCAGGTGAATTTCCTGCACTTCGACTCGAATAAAGGGCTGCGCTATGCGGACCAGATCGATCCGTCGGAGCTGCCGGATTATCCGGGCGACGTGGCGGTGAGCATGACGGTTGGGGGGATTCGGCTGTCGACGGCGGACCGGGCGAAATTCGAGGAGCTGCAGTCGGCGCAGCTGCGGATCGATATGCTGCAGGGGCAGCAGATGTACGGGATGATCGATCCTCTGGCGTGGATGGCGCTGGCGGCGATCTTTCCGGATCAGGGCGGGAAGCTGCCGCCGCTGCAGAACCTCAGCTTCGATCCATCATCGACGGCAAACAATATGCAGAAGATCGTGCTGCCTGGGGGCTACGGGCACGTGGCGGTCAACGTATCGATGGTGCACAAGGCTTCGGCGTTCTGGACGGTGATCAACACGCTGGTGACGGATGCTTCCCACCTGGCGCCTGTACTGGGCTTACCGGCGATCAGCGTTACGGCGCTGACGGGGTTCAGCAAGCTCTACGGAGTGCTGGCGAACCGGTCGACGTTTTTGTTTCAGGCGCGGCCGCAGGCGGCGTATGCGACGCAGTCGGCGCGAGAGAAGGCGAGCTCGACCATTGGAATGAATCTGCCACAGGGAGATTACGTCCTTGTGCCGCAGTCTCACACGGACGATCTGAAGCCTTATCTGGACAAGATGAAGCTGGCCAACGGATACATGGTGCCGAAGGATGCTTCGACGGCGGATTCGACCTATGAGACGGCGGAGAAGGCGCAGCCGGACATCAGCTACATAACGATGCACATGAGCGTGAGTCCGCTGATGCAGATCGGGGAGCCGCAGAACGGGGGAACGTCGAGCGGCAGCGGCGGAGGGAGCAGCAGCAGCAGCTCAAAAAAGAAGAGCACAACCAGCGGGAGCAAGACGACAGAGACGACCAGTAAGCCTGAGACGAATACCAAGCCCGAGTAGCAGCGGGCACTCAGCGTTCGAGAACAGGTCTCATATATAGCTCAGCGGCTTCGGCGGGGTGCGTGAGGCCGCTTCGATGGCGGGTCCCAAACGCTGCATATCGGTGGTATGAGTTCAGAGAACAGGTCGAGGGAGTTGGAAAAATGAATGCGCGCGGAATGGGAGCTGTGGCAGCGCTGGCTGTCGCAGTGATCGCGACGCCGGTATACGCCCAGAATTTTGGAGCGTCGAAAACCACTGTGAGACTGCAGCGCAAGCTGCCCGCGTTGTATCGCCTGCCGGGGAACACGATCCGCGTGAGGGTGACGGCGCATGCGGACCAGGCGGATCTGGCGACCGATCTGCAGGGTCAGCTGCAGACGGAGCTGATGAAGAACGATCCGCAGCTGCAGGAAGAGGAAAACGATCCGTCGGTGACGGTGACCTGCCAGATCACGAGCTACGCGCATCCGAAGCCGACGCAGAGGACACAGCCGGGGATCGGGAAGCAGCCGGCGCAGGCGATCACGCGGATTACCGGGTCGCTGGACGTCGCCTTTCAGGCGAAAGCGAGGGATGGGCGGACACTGGGATCGGACAACGTGCAGGTGAACTACGACCAGGAGTTCGATGCGGCGGGGAACAATGTCTCGCACGGAGTGATGGGAAGCCTGGCCAATTCATGGCACCGGTTGAGAGGGACCTCGGGCACGGACAGCGAGGACATGAAGCCGCCGACAGACGCGGAGCTGCGCTCATTGCTGTTGGACTCCGCGGTGCATCGCATGGCGCAGGACATAGTGAACACCAACGAGACGCTCGAGGTGTTCCTGGCGAAAGACAAGGGCGCGATCGACGACGGAGACAAGCTGGCGGTGGCGGGATTGTGGCAGCGGGCGCTGGAGACGTACGAGACCGCTAAGCCGCTTTCGAAGCTGGAAGATGACGCCTACCGGCTCTACGACATCGGCGTGGCCAACGAAGCGCTGGGATATCAGGCTGAGGATCCAAAGGCGGCGATGAAGTTTCTGGACGAGGCGGCTATTAACTACGGCAAGGCGATCGACGCCAAACCCGGCGAGAAGTATTTTTTGGGGCCGCAGAGGCGCATTGAGACAGCAATTGCGCATTACCGGAAGCTGGAGGAGGCGAAGAATGCGCCACCGCCGGCGCCCGCGGTTTCAGCCCCGGCGCCAGCTATCGCAAGCGCGCCGACGGACAAGAAGCCCGTTACGAAGACGACGCGCGTGAGTACGGCGTCTCCTGGGCCGAAGCCGGTGGTGACGCACACTGGAGGCGGCTCCCACGCGCTGACGGATACGCAGGTGATCGCGATGGTGAAGAACGGGATCGATGACGACTCCGTGGTGCAGACTGTAAAAGGAGCCAAGGCGGTAGATTTCGATCTGAGCTCGGCGGGGCAGCGAAGGCTGACCGCGGCTGGGGTTACTCCGGCGGTGCTGAGCGCGATGAAGGCGCGGGCGGCTCAGGAACTGGCGAAGTAATGGGCGCGGCGAGGAGCGCTGCGGCAGGCCTGGCCCTGGTGGTTGCGATCGGCTGCGCGTGCGCGTGGGCGCAGGATGAGCGTTGCGGGGCGGGCAAGGACCTTGTGGTCCAGGCGCTGGAGCGGGTGACGCCGGGCAGCAGCGATGCTGAGTATGAAGACGCGCTGCAGCTGCTTAAACATGCGGTGTCTACTTGCAGCGAGCTGGGCGATGCCTGGTATTTTCGCGGGCTGGTGGAGCAGCGGCTGGGACATGCCAACCTTGCGGATTATTCGATGGGTAAGGCGCGGATGTTTGGGTCGGAGGCTTTGCGCGACGGGGTAAATCCGTTTGTGCTGGCGACGCCGCCGGCTGGTCGCGGCTTGCCGGGCGGAAAGCAGCAAGTGGCGCAGGTGGCTCCAGGTGCTCCGGCGGTGGCGGGGCCGGTGCAGCAGAAGTGGGCGCTGATCGTGGGGATCAGTCACTTCAGCGATCGGGCGGTTCCGGCACTGGGGTACACGACGTCGGACGCGAGCGCGTTTGCAGAGGAGCTGAAGGACCCGGGGATTGGGCGATTTCCGGCGGGTAACGTTCGCGTGCTGACGGATGCGCAGGCGACGACGCGCAACATCAAGGAGCAACTGAACTGGATCGCGCGCAATGCAGCGCCCAACGACCTGGTAGTGATTTACGTAGCGACGCATGGATCGCCACGGGAGCTGGATACGGCGGGCGGGGCGAATTACATCGTCACCTACGATACCGAGATTAAGAACGCGGATAGTCCGGACGAAGATGCGTTGTATGCGACGGCGCTGCCGATGGTTGAGCTGGCGAATGCGGTGGCAACGCGCATGAAGGCGCTGCGGACGGCGGTGATTCTGGACACGTGCTACAGCGGCGGCGCGGTGACGAACGAATCGAAGCTGATGGGGAAGGGGCTGGCGAATGCTGCTCCGGGCGAGAAGACACTGGAGCGGATGAGCGAGGGGACGGGGCGGATCGTGATTGCGGCGGCGAGCTCGGACGAGGAGTCGCTGGAGAGCCCGGAGCTGCACCACGGATATTTCACTTATTTTCTGTTGCAGGCTCTGAAGGAGAGCAAGGGACAGACGCCGATGGGGCAGCTGTTTACGACGGTAGCGCAGCAGGTGTCGGATCGGGTGGCGGCGGATGGGAAGAAGGACGGCCAGACACTGGGGCAGCACCCGGTGATGAGCCGCAGCTCGGATGCGGCGGATTTCGCGCTGGGAATGACGAGCGACGGCGGGGCGGGTCACGGCGGGCGGTAGGAGAACAGGGAAGTAGGGAACAGGGAACAGAGCAGGCGGCGCTGGGCCGGTTCCCGGTTCAGGGGAATCATTCTCAAAAAAAAAAAATCTGAAGACCGCGGCCGATTTTGCATCATCCGGCGCGCCCATTTGCGTATATGCGGGTACAGCGATTTGAGGGCGCATTCGGTTGGACCTGTCGACTCAGCAATTCCGAGCCATCGTGGAGCGTCATCAGGCGCGGGTGTTCTCGATTGCGTTTCGCATTTTGGGCGAAGCCGGCGTGGCGGAGGAGGTGGCTCAGGATGTTTTTCTGGAGCTCTATCGCACGCTGCCGCGGCTGGAGAGCGAGGAACATGCTATGGCCTGGCTGCGCAGGGTAGCGTGCCATCGCGCGACGGATGCGTTACGGAGGAGGGCGGCGCGCAAGGACACAGCGGCGGAAGAGTATCAGGATGGGATGGGGCTGCGGACGACGTTGCGGGATTTTGTGCCGCTGATGAATCGGGTGGAGCAGTTGCTGCTGACGTTGCCGCCAGCGCAGAGGACGGTGATGCTGCTGCGGTATCAGGAAGACCTGGAGCCGGAGGACATCGCCATTGAACTGAAGATGCCGCTGGCTACGGTGAGGAGTTATCTGCAGCGTGGCGTGAAGATGCTGCGGGCGAAGGCGGAGCGGACGCCGAAGGAGTTCAGCCGTGGTTGAGCGGGAGGGTGTTGAGATGGACGAGTTCGAGAGGGAATTGCGGGAGCAGTTGCGGGCTCGGTCCGCGCCCGCGGGATTTGTGGATGGGGTGATGGCGCGGGTACCGGAGCGGACGCGGCGCGGGACGTGGTGGAGCATAGGGAACGTGGCGCCGGTGTGGAGGTGGGCTGTGGCTGCACTGCTGGTTGCGGGAATGGTGGCAGGTGGGGTGGAGCGGGATCGGCAACAGCGAATTGCCGGCGAGCGGGCAAGAGAGCAGGTGCTGCTGGCGTTGCAGATTACGGGATCGACGTTGCGGGATGTTCAGCAAAAGATCAGCACGGATGGCAGGCGGGAAAGCGGTCAGAGGGATGCGGGCCGGAATACCCGTGACGAGGCCGTTCGGTAAGAAGTGGAGCGATGCAAAGGTGGTAAAGCATGGGCCAGCAATCTGGACCAGTCGGAAAGAGGAGTCAGCCATGAAGAGGAAATTGATCCGAATTACAGTTTGTGCCGTTGGGTTGGTGATCGGCGCGGTGTCGCCGGCTCCGGCGCAGTCAACGGAGCCGTTTCCCGTAACGCTGGGAAAGCAACTGGCGGAGCGGGCTTCGAATTACACAGAGGTGTCGCTGGACCGGAAGATGCTGGACTTCGCCAGCCGTTTTATGAATGACAAGGACGATGCGGAGGGGAAGCGGATCGTCGCGAAGCTGAACGGCGTTTACGTGCGCAGCTACGAGTTCGATAAGGCAGGACAGTACACGCCGGCGGATCTGGATGCGATCCGGCATCAGTTCGATACGGCGGAATGGTCGGCGCTGGTGAAGACGCGCTCGAAGGATGCGACGGACGATGCGGATATCTATATGAAGCTGGTGAACGGCGAGGTGCAGGGTATGTTCATCCTGAATGCGGAGGCGAAGGAGCTGAATTTCGTGTTCATTTCGGGTCCGATTCGGCCCGAAGATCTGCAGGATATCAGCGGGAATTTTGGGATCCCGGCGGGAAGTTACCGGATGGCGATGAAGGGAGACAAGGCGCAGAAAAAGGCGGATGAGAAGGCGCAGAAGGCCGACGATAAGGCGCAGAAGGATGGACAGCCATGAGAACGATTCGCTTCGCAGTGCCGGCAATTCTGGCGACGGTTCTTGCGGCGTTGTTGATTGCTGTTCCCTTCACAGCGGCTCGGGCTGCGTCCGGGCACGACTTCGATTCGGTGGTTTCGGCGGTTGAGCAGCGCTACTCCGCGCACGTCGAGCGGGTGCCGATGATGGGGTTCGTGAGCCTGTGCGCGCACATCGCCACGGCGGGCGGGGTGAAGGGAATGAAGATTGCCGAATTCGACAATTTGCCAAGCGAGCCGGATTCGGCGGAGCTGGAGCATCTGGTGAGCGACACGCTGGGCGGCTCGTGGCAGCGATTCGTCACGGATCGCAGCCGCAACGGCGATGTCAGCATCATTTATGTGCAACCGAACGGCGCCGCGATGCGCATGCTGATTGCGGACTACGAACATGGCGAACTGGATCTTGTCCGCATGGAACTGAATGGAGAACGGCTGGCGCACTGGGTCCACGACCCTGAAGGCAGCGCTCAACACCACGATTACGGGGCGGACGATAAAGGGGTTCCAGATTAGCCAGGGGCCAGTTTACCTGGTGTATTCGTCGCGCAATTGCGTTTGACGGCTGACCATGGGCACGGCAACGCCCTGAATGTAGACCTGCTTCACGTCGGTGCGGACGTCGAGCGGATCACCATTTGCCAGGACCACGTTGGCCATCTTGCCCACGTCGAGCGAACCGAGCTTGTCGCCGAAGCCGAACATCTGAGCGACATTCAGCGTGATGGCTTTCAGCGCGTCATCGTAGGGCAGGCCGTAGGCAACGGCAAAGCCCGCGGCATAGGGCAGGTTGCGCGCGGAGTGGCTGCTGACCGGGCCACCTCCGTCGGCTGAAGCGATGGCAACGGTGACGCCGCGCTTCGCGAGCTCCGCCGGGAGGGTATAAACGGCGTCGTAGCGCTCGTTGGCGCGCGGGGCATCGTAGATGGAGCCGATGATAACGGGAACTTTCCAGGCGGCGATTTCGTCGAGGACTTCCTGGGTGTGCGTGACGTGGTTCAGGATGACCTTGAGGTGGAATTCCTGGGCAAGATGCATGATGGTCTCGACGTCATAGGATTCGTAGACACCGATGACGACTGGGCGCTCGCCTTTGAGATAGGGGATGAGGGCTTCGAATTTGAGGTCACGTTTGAAGGACGAGTCAGGCTTCTTCGCCGCGGCGTCGCGCTTCGCCATGTAGTCCTGGGTATCGAGAAACGTCTGGCGTAGCTCGGTGATAAGGCCCATGCGGGTGGAGGGGTAGGTGGTTTTGCCGCCCTGGGGATTTCCGCGGCGGCGCTGCTCGGCGCCGTAGTTCATGGCGAGGGCGACATCGGTGGCGAGCATCATTTGCTGGCGGCTGCCGTAGAGCTGGATGAAGATGTCCTGTCCGGCGATGGAATCGTCGCTGGCCGGAGCGACGACTGCGTTGGTGACGCCATTCAAGCGCGCCACGGGGATGAGCTCGGTTTCGGAGTGGAAGGCGTCGGCGACGTGCATATGGGGCATGATCTCGTCGGAGCGCTCGGCGAGATCGCTGGTCATGGCGTCGGCGCTGATTTCGGTTAGGCCGAAGTTGGATTCAGGATCGATGAGTCCGGGATAGATGGTGAGGCCTTTGGCGTCGACAATCTCGGCGCCTTTGGGGATCTTCACGTCGCGGGCTGTTCCCACCGCCGCGATTTTGCCATCTGCGAGGATGAGCACGCCATTCTCGATTGTGCCGTGACTGACAGTGAGAAGCTTACCGCCGGTAATGGCGACGACTTTAGCGGGGGGCGTGGTGGTATCCGCAGCGAGCAATGCGGCGGGAAGCGCCAGACATGCAACAGCAAAATACGTAACAGATGCGGTTACTTGAGTCATGAGCTTCATCACTGTCCATCCCCCTCGTCGTCGTCGGAGCCGAAACCACCGCCTTCGTGCATGACGCCGTTGAAGTGCGTGGTTCCCCACCCGGGCAGGGACGCGTCGAAGAACAGATCGCCATCGATGTAGACCTTCATGGCGCGCGCGTAGGTGGAGAGGGGATCATGGTTCCACAGCACAAGGTCGGCATCTTTACCAACGTCGATGGAGCCGGTACGGTCGTCGACACCGATGATCCAGGCGGGGTTGAGGGTGACCATGCGGATCGCTTCGTCCTCCGTGGCGCCGCCGTAGTGAATCATCTTGCCGGCCTCGACGTTGAGGCGGCGGATGTGATCGTCGGAATCGCTCTTGAGTGCGACGCGGACGCCCTGGCGCATGGACATGACGGCGTTCCAGGGAATGGCGTCGCGGGCTTCGTCCTTGAAGCCCCACCAGTCGGTGAAGGTTGCGATGGCGGTGCCGTCGGCTGCGATCTCGGGCGCGACTTTGTACATTTCGAGCGCATGATGGAAGGCGCGAATTTTATAGCCGTAGTCTTTGGCGATGTCCTCTTCAGTGAGGAACTCGTCGGCGCGATAGCAGTGAATCTGCACAAAGAGCTTGCCGCGCAGAACGTCGGCGAGGGCCTCGAGTTTGAGGTCGCGTTTGGGAGGGACGGCGTCTTTGTCGCCCTTTTTCACTTTGGCATCGTAGGCATCCCAATCTGCCATGTAGTGTTTGGCGTCTTCGAAGGCCATGCGCATGACTTCAAAATTGCCCATGCGAGTGGAGGGGAGCTGATCGCGGCTTCCGTAGACGCGCTTGGGATTTTCGCCGGAGGCGAATTTGATGGAGCCAGGCGCGTTGGGGAAGAGCATGGCATCGCGATCGAGGCCGAACTTGTTCTTGATGACCACGGCCTGGCCGCCGATCATGTTCGCCGAGCCGTGGAGCAGCAACTCAGTGGTGACGCCGCCGGCAAGCGCGCGATAGAGGTCGGCTGAGCGGTTATCGAAGGCGTCGATCATGTGCATCGACGGTGTGACGGGGCTGGTGGCCTCGTTAACATCCCCATCGAGCGCGGAGTGGGAGTGGGGATCGATGATGCCGGGAGTGAGCCACAAGCCGGTAGCGTCGACGATGGTGGCGGAAGAGGGCGCGGAGACGGTGGCGCCGACGCCTGCAATCTTTCCGGCGTGCACCCAAACAACGCCATGCTCGATGGTGCCGTTGCTCGCGGTCATGACGGTGGCTCCGCGAAAGACGATGTCCGTGGGAGCGGATTGTTGGGCGCGGCCGAGGGTTGTGCAGGTCGCGACCGCAACCAATGTAAGAATGACCGGCGGGAATTGAGGGCTAAGGAGCATGCGGCGAAGACTACCCATCAGGTGACCTCCCGACATCATGAAATGCGACCGCGAGGGTTCGAAGGGCATGCCAGGCCTACATCCCAGACTCAGGCGGTCATTTTGTGGGTGAAATGCTCTTTCGCATGCTACAGGACGGAGGGGAATCCCTCAAACCGCAATGGAGAGGATTTATGCAGGTTTACTGAATGGCAGGGTTACCTCAGGCAGGAGGGGGTCTTCGCTGGGATCATATCCGACGTGCGATACTTTCAGTGGCATGTACAAACGCGTCGTTCTAAAGCTATCCGGCGAGGCGCTGGCCGGGACCGGAGAAAAGCGCTTCGGTGTCGATCCGATTCGCATTCACGAGATCGCAGCCGAGCTGGCAGAAATTCACCAGAGGGGCGTGGAAGTGGCCATTGTGGTGGGGGGGGGAAACTTTTTCCGGGGGGTGGCGGAGCAGGCCAAAAAGATGGACCGCGTTTCGGCGGATAACATGGGGATGCTGGCGACGGTGATCAATGCGCTGGCGATCCAGGACGCTCTGGAGAAGCGGGACGTGTTTTGCCGGGTGATGTCGGCGATCGAAATGAACCAGGTATGCGAGCCGTATATCCGGCGGCGCGCGATCCGGCATCTGGAAAAGGGGCGGGTGGTCATATTCGCCGCGGGAACGGGAAACCCTTACTTTTCAACAGACACTGCCGCGTCGTTGCGGGCGATGGAAATCCATGCGGATGTGTTACTGAAGGCGACGAAGGTGGAGGGCATCTACGACGCCGATCCGGTCATCACAACGGACGCGGTGAAATTTGAACAGATTACCTATATGGAAATTCTGCGTCTGGGGTTAAAGGTAATGGATACGACGGCAGTGAGTCTGTGCAAGGACAATAACCTGCCGATGATCATCTTCAACCTGAACCAGCCGGGCAACATCCGCCGGGTCATCTCCGGGGAGAAGGTCGGCTCTTTGGTGACGGCCTGAAGCGGTCTGCTGATTCCGGGAGCAGCGGTGGCGGGGTATGCGAGGTCGGCTCCGAACCGGAGAGCATCTTTCAGGCGCCGGCCGAAACCCCAACCTGGAGACCGAATTTGAGCGCACAGGTACAAATCGTTCCGGGGCCCGCGGGCTCATGGGATACGGGAGCGCCAAAGAAGACACCAGCCCCGCGGCCGATGGTGGTGAAGTCGAAGAAAGAGCGGCTGCCGGCATTGACCGGCCTGCGCGCTTTCGCGGCAATGAATATCGTATTTTTTCATTTCTCGAATCCGAAATGGTTTGGGCCGTTTGCGCCGGTAGTCGACAACGGGTTTACATCGGTGAGCTTCTTTCTGCTGCTCTCGGGGTTCGTGCTGGCTTACAACTATTCCGATAAAGCACAACAGGGGCAACTGAACACGCGGAATTTTTGGGTGGCGAGGATTTCGCGGCTGTATCCGATCTATCTTTTTGCGTTGCTCATGTCGGTGGGCATGCTGATGGATGAGTGG
>Ga0181531_10002635_pt1 | contig 11167 bp, 9 predicted proteins | sample PEATcosm2014_Bin_38_FD_119743 | JGI IMG/M metagenome (GOLD analysis project Ga0181531, IMG submission 119743) | Peatland microbial communities from MTU Mesocosm Facility, Houghton, MI, USA - PEATcosm2014_Bin11_10_metaG | ecosystem: Environmental > Terrestrial > Soil > Wetlands > Peat | place... | reverse complement strand
GTGCTCTGGACCTGGACCATGATGCGGTGTCCTTTGAGGAAGACGTGGTCGGCGGCGTGGAGGGAGAATCGGTATTCCTCGGGAGTGTTGGCGGGGATGGGTTCGGGGTTGGTGCGGCTGAGGCGATAGCGGCCGCGGAAGATTTCGTCGGCGATCATGAGCTCGAAGCCGGCAGTTGTTACGTTGGGACCTGAATCGATGGTGAGGCAGGTGGCCTTGCATGCGTCGGCTTTTTCAGCAGTGTCGGGGAAGACATCGATTAGCTTGACGACCCAGTCGCTGTCAGTGCCGGAGGTGGAGGCGGTAAGGTCGGCAACGACGTCGCCGGTGATGGTGAGGTCGTGGTCGAGGGGCGGGGTGGAGAAGGTGGCGAGGTCTTTGCGGCCGTCGGGGAGGTTCGAGTCGTACGGGCGTTGATCCTGAACGAGCCAGGTGTACCACCGGGAGCCGGGGGCGTAGGTGGCTTCGATGGGGCGGCGGCGGTAAGGGATGGGGTTGGCGGGATCGGATGTGTAGGCCTTGAAGGCCGTGGGGTCGGAGGGCTTCGCGAAGGTGAGGGAGCCGTCGGCGGCTAGATATAGATCAGTGGTGGTTACATTTTTGGGAGGCCACTGGTCATAATGCATCCAGCGCTCGGAGCCGGTTTGGTAAGTTGCGGTATTGGTAAGGCTGAAGCCTGGCTGGTCTTTCAGGTAGAACGCGAAGAAGGGGGCTTCGATCTGGCGGCGGAATTCGTCGCCGACGGCTTCGCCGAAGTCGAGGTCGCCGAGGTGGCGGGTGGTTTGGGACCAGGAGCCGTGACGCCAGGGTCCGAGGACGAGATAGACAGGGTGGGCGGGGGGCGGATTCGAACTGCTGGGTGGCTCATGGTGGGCGGCTGACTCGAGGGCGGCGTATTCAGCCTGGGGGCCCCAGAGGTCTTCCTGATCCCACCAGCCGCCGACTTCGAGGGTGGGGACGGCGACGGTGGTGAGGTGGTACTGGACGGCGCGGGAGGTCCAGAAGTCGTCGTAAGCGGGGTGGTCGAGGAAGGCGCGGCCGGTGGGCAGGTCGTCAACGCCGGACCTACCGGCTGCCGCGAAAGAGCCAGCGTTGAGGAACCAGGTGTAGGCGTCTTCGTCCAGTTTGCCGAATGCGTTTTCCTTGCTCGATTCCATTCCGTTGACGTAGTCGTAGCCGTAAGTCTGGCGGAATGCGCCGTTGTGGAAGAAGTCATCGCCGAGCCAGACGTCGGTCATGGGGGCCTGGGGAGAGATGGCGCGGATGGCTGGGTGGGGTTCGATTCCGGCTTCGGCGGCCAGGAAGCCGGGATAGGAGATGCCCATGACGCCGACGCGGCCGTTGTTATGGGGGACGTGTTTGAGGAGCCAGGCTACGGTGTCGTAGGTGTCGGTCGATTCATCGATAGCATGCGGGTCATGATGGTCGGAGAGAGGACGCATCATGACGAAGGCGCCCTGGGATTTGTAACGGCCACGGATATCTTCCATGACGAAGATGTAGCCGCTCTGGGCGAGCTCAGTGTAGCGGGAGTTGGTGGAGTCAGACGTTGAGCCGTCGACGCCGTAGGGCGTGCGCTGTATGAGGAAGGGCAGCGGATCTTTTGCGTTGGTTGGGCGGAGGATGACGGCGTGTAGCTTGATGCCGTCGCGCATGGGGATCATGGCTTCCTGGCGCGAGTAGGTGCGGAAGTGGTTGGGGACAGGCTGCGAGGAGATGCGGTCGAAGTCGATTTGCTGGCCGGGACTGGAGAAACGCATAGTGGCGACCTGGCCAGCGGCGGTGGTGAGGAATGTGTAGTGGGAGTTGCCGCCGTCAGGGGTGAAGATTGTGTTTGATTCGGAGGTGAGATCGAGGCGCGGGGACCGGGCGCCTTCCATGTAGAGGCGGTCGCGGTCGCGAAAGACGGAAAAGACGATGTCGGGCTCGTCGTGCTGGCGGTACTGGCCGGTATAGGCGTCGAGAGTGGCTTTAGGGACGTGGGCGGGCGGTTTCTGAGCGGAGAGCAGCGCGGCGCAGAACAGAGTAATAGTGAGGAGAGCGGATCGGCACAGGGACATTGAGATTTATGGTATCGCCAGAGTCTCGCGGACGAGCCGCAGAAGCCGGCGACGCTCGGAAGCGGAATTGACGGGCAGTCGAACCCACTCGCGGGCGGAGCGCAGGTCGGCGAAAATTCCGGCGGGATCTTGGTGAAAATGGATCAGGGCGGTTGATTTTCTGTAGAACACTCCGCGCTTCCGTTCGCGGAGGTGTTCGAGCCGGCGCAGTTCGGCGAGAACCGACTCCACCTGGTCCAGGGCAGCTTCACCGGCGTGTTTCATACGGGCGTCCGATCATTACTTTAGTTGAGAGGAGGACAGTCTCCGGATTCTAAACCAATTGTGTGAGGGCGACTTGCTTTCCACGATGCGGTGCGAGCGGCGAGAATGGATGCAACATGAAGACCTGGGTGGGATGGGGCCGGTTCTGCGCGGTTTCGGTGTGGGGGATGTTTGTGATTTGGGTGCTGGTTGTCTTTGCGGTTGTGGCGCCATTGCGGGCGCAGCAGGCCTCGAAGGAAGCGCAGCACGGGGGCATTGCCAGCGGGCAACAGCATCAGGCGGTGTTCGATGCGCAGCATCGGCCGGTCACGGCGGGTGGGTTCGTGAAGAGCGGGCCGGTGGTATTTGAGGACATTGCGAAGGCAGCGGGGCTGACGGGCTGGCATCACACGTCGGGGACGCCGGACAAGCCGTACATTGTGGAGGCTAAGGGCCCGGGGGTTTGCCTGCTGGACTATGACAACGATGGATGGCTGGATATTTATCTGGTGAATGGGTCGACGCTGGCGGCGATGAATGGCAAGTCGGCGGCTCCGAAGGCGGCGCTGTTTCATAACAACCATGACGGGACGTTTACCGATGTGACGGAGAAGGCGGGCGTCGCGAACGAGCGGTGGGGCTACGGGTGCGCGGTGGCGGATTATGACAACGATGGGTGGCCGGACTTATATGTGACTAACTATGGAAAGAACCGACTTTATCGCAATAATCACGACGGGACGTTTACGGACGTGGCGGAGAAGGCGGGCGTCCAGTTAGGGACGTGGTCGACTGGCGCGACGTTTGGGGATTATGACGGCGACGGCCGGCTGGATTTGTTTGTAGCGGGATATGTTCACTTCGATTTCGTGCATCCGCCGGTATCGGGGTCGCGGACGGTAAATTACGCTAACTGCCAGTTTCGCGGGGTGGAGACGATGTGCGGGCCGCGGGGATTGCCGGGCGAGCGCGACCATTTATTTCATAACAACGGCGACGGGACGTTCACAGATGTCAGCGAGGAACTGGGAGTAGATAACAAGAACGGATATTACGGGCTGGGTGCTCTGTTTGTGGATGTGAACGGGGATGGGAAGCCGGACTTAATTGTGGCGAACGATTCAACGCCGAATTATCTGTACATCAACAAAGGGAATGGGACGTTTGAGGACGACAGCTATCTAAGCGGGCTCGCGCTGAACGCGGATGGGCGGGAGGCGGCAAATATGGGGCTGGCGGCTGGGGATTATGAGAACAACGGGCACGAGGCCATCGTGAGCACGACTTTCTCCGACGACTACGACATCTTATTCAACAACGATGGAAAAGGGAATTTTACCGATGTCAGTTATCAGGCGGGGATCGCTGCGCCTACGATTCCGTTTGTGGGATTCGGGGATGGGTTTCTGGATTACGACAACGACGGCTGGAAGGACTTGTTCATTGCGAATGGGCACGTTTATCCGCAAGTGGATGAGCATCCGGAGTGGGGGACGACCTATGCGGAACGTCCGTTGCTGTTTCACAACTTAAAAAACGGGAAGTTTGAGTTAGTGCCGGCGGTGGAGGGGACGGGGCTGGCGGTTGTGGTGGTGGGGCGCGGCGCCGCGTTCGGGGATTTATTTAATGACGGAAAGATCGATGTGGTGATGAACAATATGGATGGAGTTCCGGTGCTGCTGAGGAATGTGAACCCGGATCATCATCATTGGGTTGAACTGCAGTTAGTGGGAGGGGCGAAGAGTCCGCGGGATGCGGTGGGGGCGACGGTGTATCTGACGGCGGGCGGGATGCGGCAGCGATGCGATGTGCTGAGCGGGGGAAGTTATCTTTCGTCGAATGATCCGCGGGTGCATTTTGGGTTGGGGGATGCGGCGAAGGTGGACTTAGTCGAGGTTCATTGGCCGGATGGGGTGGTGGAGAAAGTGCAACTGCCGGGAGTGGACCGAATTTTTGAAGTGGGGGAGGGGAAAGGCGTTCAGGAGACCTCGGCTTTGGCGGTAAAGAGCGGGGCGAAGTAGCCGCGGTAGGCGTAGATCAGGAATAGCTCGATGATTGAAACCACGATGCCGGGGCCGGCGGCCGCGGGGGCGAAGAGGAAACTGAAGAGCAGAATGTTAACGCAGATCGGAGCGACAAGGGTGAGGCCGAGGGGGATGAATCGTCCGGACAGGAGCAAGAGTCCGCCCACTGTCTCGAAGATTCCAACGACCGCCAGCCAGTGATGGTTGACCATCAAAAGGGACCAGGCGCCTGCGTCGCCGGGCGGCATGGTGGCGGGGATGAACTGGTAGAGTTTGTTGAGGCCGAAGACGAGGAAGACAAGGCCGAGAAGAATACGGCAGATCAGAGCTGCAATTTTCATAGATTCTCCTGAGTGTTTTTATTTGTCCTCAGCCTACGATACCCTTCAGACGGCTGGTTTCCTTTCTCATCTCGCAGGAAAACAGCTGTATGGTTGCGGGGCTATGCGATTTGGCTCCCGCGTCCGATTGAAGAGGGGGATCGAGGCTCAACATTCCATGCCGGGGAGTGCCGCAGACGAGGCATGCTTCGGCTTTCGGGCCAATCTCTGCTCCACAGCATCCACAAAAAGCTGCCATATTGTCTCTCCTCCGATAGCTGTTCCGTTTTCGATGATGCGGGGTGAGGAGGGGATTCGGGGTTTTTGGTTTGATGTTGGTCGTAGCGAGGGATGTCCATCGCCCATGAGTTCGTGTGAAAACCATTCACCACCGCGGACACGGAGAACGCAGAGAGGTCTTTTCGGAGTGCGTGACCATGGAAAAGGATTTGTCGTTCGCGTGCGCCTTTAATTCCCCTGCGGGGATTTGGGTGGGCCGTTGGTGGCGGAGGTGAGGGCGCGGATCAGGTCGACTTCGTGCTGGCGGTAGGGGGTGCCGTCAGGATGGAAGATGTCGTGGAACCAGATCATGGGGGGCTGAAGGACGTAGGGACGCTGCCAGGAATCCCAGGGGAGAGTGGTTTGGGTTTTGCCCTGGACGAAGCCCCAGTTGATGGCGGCGACGCGATACTTCTGGGCGATGGGGAGGACGGTGTCGAAGGTGCTGCCTGCGCCGCGGGCCATGTATTCGGTGCACAGGAGTGGGCGGTGGTACTGCTCGAGGAGCAGTACGTGATGCTCGAAATCTTCGGGCCAGCCGTAGTTGTGGAAAGAGAGGACATCGGAGTTTTCGACCTGGATGCGCGGGACGGCCGTCATTAATTTGAGTGAGGACCAGTCGCCCTGCCAGAGGCCACTGGTGAGGGGTTGCAAGGGGTGCGCTGATCGCGCCCACGCGAAGACCCGGGGCAGGAGCTTCGCGACGAGGTCGCGCTTCGCCTCGGTTTCTTTCGTGGTGTCGGCGTTGATATTGTCGGGCTCATTCCATAGATCCCAGCCGAGGATGCGCGGGTCGTCGGCGAAGGCGCCGATGACGCCTTTGACGTAGTTCTCGAGACGGGGATACTGGGCGGGATCGGCGAGGGCGGCGCGGCCGGGGCTTTGCACCCAGCCGGAATTATGGACGCCGGGGATGGGAGGATGCTGGGGGCCGAGTTTGGGGTCGGGGTCCCAGCAGGAATCGAACAGGACGAAGAGGGGGCGGATGTGATGCTTCGCGGCGATGGTGAGGAAGACGCCGATGCGGTCACGGAAGCCGTCGGGGTCCTGCTGCCAGAGCAGGTCGTGGAGGAAGACGCGCATGGTGTTCATCCCCAGCGATTCGGCCCAGCCGAGCTCGAGGTCGATGCGTTTGGGATCGAAGGTATCGGCTTGCCACATTTCGAGCTGGTTGATGGCGTTGGAGGGGATGTAGTCGCTGCCGACGAGCCAGGGCTGATGGGAGTACCATTCGTTCGCCTGAGATTCCGACCATCGCGCGGATGTGGAAGCCTGGGCTGGGGCGGAGAGAGTCATCAGGGACAGCAGCGCGGCGGTCGCGAAGTGGACGAGGCGGATTTTCAATGGCTGGCTCCAGTGAAAGACATGTTCTTAAGATTGCGGAAGCTATAAGAATCGATGAGGGATTACCCTAGTCTGTTGCAGATCGAATATAGGCTTTTCGTCCGCCCAATATGAATATCAGGGAAGTTGCGCGTCTGGCGAAAGTTTCGACGGCCACCGTTTCGCGAACCATCAACGGTTCGGACAAGGTGACCGCGGAAACGAAGGAACGGGTGCAGCGCGCCATTGAGGAACTGAAGTTCTATCCAAACACATGGGCGCGGGCGTTGGGATCGGGTCGCAGCAGTTTATACGGGTTGATTATTTCCGACATCACGAACCCATTTTTCCCGGAGTTGGTGAAGAGCTTCGAAGATATCGCCGTGCAGTTCGGACAGGAAGTGCTGGTGGCGAATACGAATTACGATCCAGAGCGGATGGAGCTGTGCGTCAGCCGGATGCTGCAGCGCAAGGTGGATGGCGTCGCGATCATGACGTCGGAAATGGATGAGCGCTGGATCCGGGAGTTTCACAGCCGGGAGATTCCGCTGGTGTTTCTGGATACGGGGACGGCGCACGAGCTGACGAGCAACATCGCGGTGGATTATGCGGCAGGGGTGGATGCGGCAGTGGAGCATATTGTGGGCCTGGGGCACACGCAGATTGCGTTTATCTCGGGTCCGATGATGCTGCGCTCGGCGCGGGTGCGGCGGGAGGCGTTTGTGGGATGCCTGGAGCGCCGAGGGATCGGAGCAGGGCTGATGGAGGAGGGCAATCATCAGGTGAGCGGCGGACACGAGGCCATGGCGCGGCTGCTGAACGGCAAGACGGTGCCGACGGCGGTGCTGGCGTCGAACGACATGACGGCAATCGGGGCGCTGGGGGCGATCCACGAGCGGGGATTGAGAGTGCCGGAGGACATTTCGATCGTGGGATTCGACGATATTCAGATCAGCGCATTTACGCAGCCCGCACTGACCACTGTGGGGCTCTCGCGAGACGAGATCGCGCGGGTGGCTTTTCGGGCGCTGTACAGCAGCCGACAGGATGGCACGAAGGGCGGTGAGTATGCGGTGCGGCCGGCGCTGGTGGTGCGGAGGTCGACGGGGCCGGCGCCGGGCGAGGGGAAGCGAGAAGCTGTGAGCGAAGGACGTTTAGCGAAAGACGTTTAGCGAAGACGTTGGCGAACGCCAGCTACTGGACTTCGCCCGAGGGGCGGAGACGCTTGAGTTCGAGAGCGCAGGCGAGGGCGTTGATGGCGGCGAAGCGGAGATTATCGAGACCGGCCCAGATCCAGAAGCGCGTGGTTTCCGGATCTTTTGTATTTTGGGGACGGGCGCGGACGAGGATGTTGGGCTGACCGGCAACGGTGAGGTTGGTGGGCGGATCGGACTCCGCAGTGACAATCTCGACGTGCTCTCCGGCGAGCGCGGCTTCGATCTGGTCGAGCGAGATGGGCGTGGCGAGCTCAACTGCAAGCGAGATGCCGTAGCCGTGAAAGACAGGGGCGTGCAATAGCTGGACGCCGACTTCCGGGAGACGACCGGCGGAGAGCAGAGCGAAGTGGCGGCGGATGCGGGACTCGTTGGCCGCCAGCGAGAACTTCGCCGATTCGCCAAAGGCAGGCGTGGCGTTGAAGGCGACCTGGGTGTCATAGACCTGCCTGGGGAGATCCTGAAAGCTGAGGAGCTTGACGGTTTGCTGATGGAGTTCATCCATGGCGGCGCGACCGTATTCAGATGCCGGCTCCAGGACGGTAGCCCAGGCGCTATGGAGGGGGTTGTTTTGCGCGATGCGGCCGAGCAGGAGGGCGAGCGTGACAGCGACCGCGTGGGCGGGAACAATGGCGGGGGTTTCGAGGCCGGGCAGATTCTGGCCCGGGATAACCGCCGCGGGAAGAGCCTCAGCGGGGATGGGCAGAAATTCGCTGTCGATCCATTCGCTGTCGATCCAGGGGGCGCGGACGAGCACGCCAGGTTGACCTTCCAGAGCGCCGGAGAGATCGACGATACTGGCGCCGGCTTTATGGGCATTCTGCCAGTGCCTGAGGGTGAGCTGTTCGTCGCCCGCGAAGAAGACGAAGTCGACGCGCTGGAAGGAGCCGGGGTCGATGCGCTGGATGAAGGTCACCTCGTCGCCGACGGCTTCGAGGGAGCCTAATTCGGCTTCGTCATCCATCAGGAGGAAGTCGGCGTCGACGAAGGGAGAGTCGGCGAGTGCGTCGTTGAGTTCCTTGCCGCGCAGCGATCCTGCGCCGACGATGGCAATTTTGGTGTGATCGGTCATGCGGCGGGACCCTGGGATGGCGCGGGCGGGTGATGGCGTCGCCATGAGTAGGCGAGGCGTGCGATGACACCGGAAAACATGTAGACGAAGGCGAGCAGGAGCAGGATTCCTCGGGAAAAGAAGACCAGCAGATAGATGCTGACGCCGAGGAGAACGATCCAGCGAAAGGGCTGACGGCCGGTAAGGTTGATTTCTTTGCCGCTCCAGAAGCGCCAGGTGCTGACCATAAGGAAGCCGATGAAGGCGACCAGCAATCCCCAGATGATGGCGACCCACAAGATGGAAACGGGCACGCCGATGAATGCGTGGATGACAGCGGCGACGAAGCCCGCGGCGGCGGGAATGGGCATTCCGACGAAGTATTTGCGTCCGGGGCGACCGGGATTTTTGGGAATGGGATTGACGCTGATGTTGAAGCGGGCGAGGCGGCTGGCTCCGCAGAGCAGGAAGACAAAGCAGACGAAGGCGCCGAACTGAATCAGTCGCGTGCGCAAGTCATGGTTCAGGCTGTCCGGCAGGCTGCGAAATCCCCAGGAGAAGGCGAGGATGCTGGGAGCGACGCCGAAGGTGATGACATCGGCGAGCGAATCGAGTTCCTTGCCGAAATCGCTTTCGGTATTCGTGAGGCGGGCGATGCGGCCGTCGAGCGCGTCAAACGGAATGGCAAGGCCGATGGCGATAGCGGCGTAGTCAAAATGGTGGGGTGCTCCTCGCGTGCCTTCCAGACTCTCCGTGATGGCGAAGAAACCGGCGGCGATGTTGACCGCAGTGAACATGGAGGGCAGGATAAACATGCCGCGGGGGCGGCGGCGAGGGAGGGGAGCGTGGCCGCGCAATCCGGACGGGCCGCCGGGGCGAAGAAAGGGCTGCGGCTCGCCGTTCAAACCAGCAGCTCCGCGCCGATGGCGGCGAGCAGGGGATCGGTTTCGGGAAGGTGGATGCGGGCGAGGATGCTGGCTCCGCCACGGACGCGGTCTCCGGGTTTGACGAAAGGCTCGGCGTGGCCGGGAAGAAGAATGTCGGTGCGGGAGCCGAATTTAATGAGGCCGACGCGCTCGCCGCGCTCGAGGTAGTCGCCGGGCTTCTTGGTGAAGACGATGCGACGGGCGAGAAGGCCGGCGATCTGAATGAAGGAAACCTGGTAGCCCTCGATACAGTCGACGACGGCGAGGTTCTGCTCGTTGCGTTCGGCGCACACGGGATTCATGGCGTTGAGGTATTCACCCTTGCGATAGCGGACCTCGCGCAGGATGCCTTCGACGGGGGAGCGGTTGACGTGCACATCGAAGACGCTCAAAAAAATGCTGAGGCGGAGGCGTTCGCCATCCGGCGTTGCGACGCGCGCGACCTGAGTGACCTTGCCGTCGGCGGGGGAGACGACCAGGCCACGCTCGGAGGGGATGGTGCGACGGGGATCGCGGAAGAACCAGAGGAAGAAGACGGCGAACAGCAGCGCGGGAATGGCCCAGCCCCAGCGGCCGGTCCAGAGCCAGAGGAGAGCGGCCACCGCAGAGAGGGCCAGTCCGTAGAAGTATCCGTCACGCACCATGAGAGAGATCAAGACAGCGGACTTTCAGACGACGTGGCCAGGACGCGCAGATCGCGTTTTTGCGATTTGAGCCGGAAAAAGAGAGCCGAGGGAATAAGGACGGGATAAACCGGCCGCGTAGTGGAGCTGGACTTTCGTCCGAGGTCTTTTCCATTCTATGGCCGGAGGGAGGAAACAGAAAGTGGGTTACCGGCGGGTGCGAGAGGGGTGAATGACACACACCTAAAACGGGGCGCTGCAAGTGCGTCGAGTGGGGAGGTGGCTGTGAAGTGGGAGCGTCAGGCTGCGCTGTAGGCGCGGGCCTGACTCCGAACCAGGGTCATCTGGTCCTTAATATGCAATTTGAGCTTTTTCAGGCGAACTTCCTCGATTTGCTCGTCCTCAGAAAGCCACGGTTTTTGGAGCAGGGCTTCGAGCTTCTCCGAATAGTGACGATGCTCTTCTTCCAGGCGGCGTATCGCTTCACTATCCGGGTGACCGTTCGCTTCAAGATCCATTTAAGACACCTCCGTTTCGGGATGATCCCCCGGCGGAGCCACGGCTAGATCCTGGTTCGCCGGGCGAATTGCGCTCACAATCTGTGAGACGTACCACGCTAGCACTGCGGAGGCCCGACCTTCAACGGTTTTGTTGGTGGAAAAGGGAGGGAGGGAACGCACTAAGGTAATGGAATTCCCAAAAGCAGAGCATCTTCTTGAGGATGAGCGTAATAGCGAGGGCGGCGCCCCTCCTGGATCAACCCGCTGCGCTGGTAGAGGGCGATGGCTGGGGCGTTGCCGGCGCGGACTTCGAGGGAGAGATGGCGGGCTCCGTTTTGGACCGCCCAGGCAAGAATGGCGCGCAGGAGAGCGGTTCCCAAACCTTGGCGGCGGGCTTCGGGATGGACGGCCATGGAGTCGAGCTGGCAGAGGTTCTGCTCGCCGTCGAGCAGGAGGGTGGCGGCGGCGAAGGCGTGGAGTTTTTCCTGAGAGCTTGCGATGAGGGCGGTTCGGTGGAGGGTCGTGTTGGTGGATTCAGGGCTCAGGTACGGATGGTAGTCGGAGGGCTGCCAGTGGGGGGCTTCGGGGCTGGCGGCGGCGGCGG
>Ga0181531_10002633_pt1 | contig 11172 bp, 8 predicted proteins | sample PEATcosm2014_Bin_38_FD_119743 | JGI IMG/M metagenome (GOLD analysis project Ga0181531, IMG submission 119743) | Peatland microbial communities from MTU Mesocosm Facility, Houghton, MI, USA - PEATcosm2014_Bin11_10_metaG | ecosystem: Environmental > Terrestrial > Soil > Wetlands > Peat | place... | reverse complement strand
TGATCGTGCGGGCTGCGGTACAAATCCGAGATGCGCGTTTGCACGTCCAACACGCTGGTCACGGCGTTCAATGCGTATTCGCGCGGCTTCTCGTCGTAATCCACATAAATTTCAGGCAAGTCGACTTCGTCGTCGGGAGCGCACTCAATGGTCCGCGTTCCCGGACGGGTGGGTTTCACTTTATTCAGCCGGTACACGCCGGCTTCGACCGGTACCCACGAGAGGAACGTGATCAGCCAGCGTGGCGTGATCGCTTCCATCATGGGCACTGTTTTTGTGACGGTAGCGAGCTGCCGAGCCTGTTGCTCAGTCAGCGTTTGACGGACTTCTGCTGTCGGCATGTATTCAGCTCCTTAGCGCTAAAGAAATCGAATTGGTACCGCTCTGCGCAAGCGAACCGCCTTGCGCAGGGACCACCGGAACAAGCGGGAGCGTTTCTCCCATTTGTTCCTGGGAAAATGTCGGCTGGATCAGCCAAAAGCGAACGGCTAATTGTCGGGGCAAGCAGAGTATACAGCATTGCGAGGATTTGCTGTCAGTGATGAAACTCACCAGTAAAGGATGGAATCTCACAACACTTTATGCTGCCGCCGGCGCATGCATTCACTTCGAACTCAATGATTGAATGGCCGACGGCTCGCTCAAAAGATCGATCGGCCAGACCATTGTCATTGCCCTTTTTCACTTTGCCAACTTTGTCTATTGTATTACTGGGTATTCTTCGCTAGATTAGGACAGCCTTGGCTTCCTGGCTCCGGCTGTTGGGGCGAGCCCGAAGCCGGGTGCCTGCCGATCTGCATTCGGCAGGCTTTTTTGTTGATGGGGATTTTAGTTGGGACGGATGAATCCTTACGTTCCAGCCTGGGCAGCGCTATGCGCTCTGCGCCACCGCGTAAGCCTTGTAGAACATTTTTTTTGCCCGCGAGCGAATCTCGTCCAGTTGCGCCTGTATTCTTCGTATTTCGGAATCCAGTTCGTTGAACGTCGCGCATCGCGACGTCATCGCCTTGTCAGCATCCTCGCCACGATTTCCCGCCGCGCTTTGCAAATATACGCAGGCCGAGGGTTGTCCGCTCCCTGTCTCGTCTTCCACATACAACAGCTCAATTCTTCCGGGGTTCGATGCTTCTTCTTCATCGGCCGCGTGCTCCAGCACAAACGGCAGCGGCGACGGCGCAGTGGCACGCTCCGCTTCAGGCATTCCGCTGGTCGTCACTTTCGTCTCGGGCGGCGCGGCTGCTTCCGCCACCCTCCGAATCAGGAACGGCGGATTGTCCGTTCCGTGGCTCGACCACTCCACATTGGAAATCGAATGCCCAGGCTTGCAGGTCACGTCGTAGACGTCGCCCGTAGGACTCGTAATTTCGAATCTGCCGCTCTTGCCCCGCAACGCCAGTCCAAGATCGTAGGTGGCAATGGTCTCCCCTGACCGCATGACGATTCTCCTTTTCTCAGAGAAATACGAATTTCTCCGAGCATCGCCCAGCCGCTCTGGACCACGCAAGTAGTAATCCTGATTCCAAGATTGACGGAGGGATCGTGACGGAGTATCAACGCGGAGATTACTCACACCGTTTGACCGGCAACAACGACCATACGGTCTACGGCTGAGCTTGCGGCATATTGTAAAGATTGCAACCGACTGAAAATCGACAGGAAGCGCTGCTCTACTAGGCCGCACCCACCACCGCAGCTTCTGCGTTGTAGAACTTCTTCCTGGCCCGAGCCCGGATTTCCTCAAGTTCCGCGTGGAGTCTTCGGATTTCTGCGTCCAGTTCGACAAAGCTCAAACACGGAGACGTCAGCAGCTTGTCAGCTCTAACTCCTCCGTAATCCTTGCCCGCACTTGCTTTCGAGAATACGCAGGCAGCAGGTTGATTGGTTGTGGGATCCTTCTCCAAGTACACAAAATCGAGACTTGAAGTTTCCATGGTCGAATTATAAGACCAGAGTCTTCCTTCTGTATCCTGTGGATAATTAAGTTTTGCTGATCTCAGTTTGAAATCGAATTGCTACAGCTTCGTGGAGCCCCGGACGCCCTCGCCCGGGGTGGGCCGGAACCGCCCCTTTAGATCTGATAGCTGAGAGCCGGCTGGGCTGCGCGCATCTCTAACCCCCAGCCGCCGCGGCATGCGTCTTGTAGAACTTCTTCTTCGCACGGGCGCGGATCTCGTCGAGTTCCGCATGCAGCCTTCTGAGTTCGGAGTCCAGTTCGATAAAACTCAGGCACTGAGCAGTAACCAGCCGGTCCGCTTTCACTCCGGCATAGTCCTGCGAAGCCGTGGCCTTCAAATAAATACAAGCGGAAGGCTGTTGCGTTCGCGGATCGCTTTCCAGATACACAAAGTCCAAGCTTGAGATCTCCATCGTGCAATCATTGTGGCATGATCTCAGTCTCGCAACATTATCCAATTGGGAACCTGACGTGAAAAGAGGGAGCTAAACCTCCGTCCCTAGTACGGAAGCTTCACCCTTGGGAATCCGCTGCTGCGGGTACGCTGCGAACACTGGCCCTACTGGCTTCCGATCACTCTCCGGGCGAACGGTGAGCAGGAGCTTGGATAGCTCGAAGGCCTGGACTCGAAGTTCCGGAACTGCGATGGTCTCCCACAGGCTTCCTTTACGCACCGAGCCGATGGCATACAGAAGATCGGAAGCCTCGCCGTAGGCGTCAATCAAAGCGCCCTCGCGCGAAACATCCAGGCCCAAAAACAACGGGTCCGGCCGGGCCATTTTCTGTTGCATCAGATCCGTCAGCAAAGGAGAGTTCAGCTTGCGGCAGTCACTTTCGGGTCCCGTGCAGTTGATCACGCAGTCCACCCGCAGCCGCTCCACTCGCCCCGACTTGCGGTCGCGGTAAGTCACGTCCACTCCGTCGATGCTCTCGGCGTACTCCTTGATGCGGCCGGCATGGATTTTGATCTGGCCGTCCTGAATTTGCGCAGCCAGCCGCGCCCCGATCGCAGGCGCAACCCGGTGACGATGCACATCCCAGTAGGGACGGACATGGCGCAGAAACCGCAGTCGTTCCGTCAACGACAGGCCGCGCCAGATTTCCTGCGTGAAAGGACGAAGCGCATCGATCACGGCACGCCAGCCGCTGCCTGCTTTTTCCGCGGCTTCCACTTGCGTGCGAATCAGCCGCAACAGTCCGCGCACCGTTCTAGGAGATTTCTCATCCCAGAATCGGGGCCACGGAGCCGTCGCCTGGTGGGTCTCCGGCATCAATCCGCGCCGGGAAAGAATGTGAATGGTTCCGCGGAAACCTTTTCCGCGCAACGTGATTGCCACGTCCACACTGGTAAGTCCGGAACCCACCAACAGAACGCTCTCATCCTCGGCGACATCGCCTAGCACGGTGGTTTTCCCGAGATTGCTTTTTCCGAGATTTGAGATCCGGGGATTTGAGGTCCAGGGATTCGAAACATAGCGCTGGCTGTGTGGCGTTCTTCCCGGCAAGCGGGGATCGCCGGGCGGAAAGTTTCCCAGAGCGATCACCACTTTGTCCGCCATCACGGTCCGGCCGCTGCGCAAACGGATCTCTGCCCTCTCGTTAACCCGAGCCCCAACCCGAATCCCGACACCAGTCCCAACGCGAGTCAAAGACACGGCCTCATCTTGTAAATGTTCGAACTGGCCAGGATGACGTTCGATCTCTTGCTGTAATACCGACGCCGCATATTGACCGAATATGGGCCGAGGCACAAAGTCACCACGTTTCACGCCGGGGTCATGATTCAGGCTGGCCCACTGGAGGAAGTGTTCCGAATCGTCAGGGTAGGCGCTCATATTTCTCGCCGGCACGTTAAGCAAATGCTCCATACATGCGGTTCCATAGGCTACGCCACGGCCCAGTCGCGCGCCTCTCTCAATCAGAACCACTGTGGCGCTGCCTCCCGACCTGCGCAAGAGCTGAGCCGCGACCGTCGTCCCGGCGAATCCCCCTCCGATGATTGCGACGGTAAACGGCGCGACGCTAGACTGCGGCATCTTCTGGCTCCCGTTTGTTCGATTCATAAACATTCGCAAGAACCCCTCACTAGAACTATCTCTATCTCATTAGTAGACTTGCAATTCAGAAGCCCATCGGCCTATCGGACACCTCGGGAATTCAACGACTTAGCCCCCATTGCCAATGTGCCTGTTGCGGCCGACGAAAAACTATTGCACTCTCAGGGGAAAACATCTTGCCGTTGGCTTCGATGACCACACTGCCCGAGCACGTCCCGGAATAAACACAAGTATATACGTAGACATACTTGACAACCATGAGGGCTTACTGCGTTTTGAGCCGACCTGATGTTTCCCCGTTCAGATCGCAGTGAGTTTTGCAGTGAGAAATCGCGCAAATGCCAGATACTGGAAAGAATGGAGCCGACGAGCGGACTTGAACCGCTGACCTGCCGATTACGAATCGGCTGCTCTACCAACTGAGCTACGTCGGCTTCTGGTTGGACTGTTCCAGTTTATCAAATCGCCGGTGGAGTAACCGTTAAGAGGTCGCGTCAGGCGATCTCCCGCGCCAACAATCGTTTTCTAATTGGCGCAACTACGCGGCCCGCGCGCCGACCAGGACGTCGTATTCCTGCTGCGACTGCGCCGGGAGCAAAACCCACAATGTGTACACTCCGACTGCCGTGCCGAAGGGAATATTGAACAGCGAGATGAAACCCAGAACCAGCGCGACGACGCGGGCCCACGGTTCGCGCTGCATCAATCCCCAACCTGCAATAAATCCGCAGGCCGCCTTGACCAGAACGAAAATGCCGAGAACGCTCAACAGCGGCCGCAGAAACGCCGTTGGCGCTTCCGGCGCCCCCATCTCCTGCAAGTGCGCGAACAACGTGTTGGCCAGGATGTACAAGACCACACCGCCGATGGTATTGAACGCGGAGATGGCCAGCCACAGAATCCCCAGCAAGTGAACATTCCCCTGCACGCGCCCGGGGCGCGGTTGCATTGCGGTCACCGGCCCCACGATTTGTTTGCCGCACTTGCTGCAAAACGCCTGGCCAGGCTGCACCGCTGTGCCGCATCCATCGCAGAACATGTTTTCCTCCCGCGCCGATTCGTAACCGGATCGCGCTGCACCAACATAGCGTTCAACAGATGATACGCAAACTACCCGGAAGAGTTCACTGGAAAGAGTAGTTGTCGCAATGCACCACTGAAGAGCACAAAGGAATGTTGTGGTATAGCGCTTCGTGTTCCTTGGCGTCCTTCGTGGTTGATAAATTTCGGAGTGTTCCTCGCGCGAAACGATCAGCGAGCACGCAAACGAAAAGGCCGCCCGGCAACAGGGCGACCTTCTCTTTTCAAGGGAGAATAGTTCCAACGGAAGGCAAAGTCCGTCAAAACTTTCTGGAGAAAATCTTATGAGCCGAAAAAGGGGGGTGTCAAGTGATTTTTGGGAAATAAATGTCTTTAGTTTCAATGACTTACAGAACCAATCAATACGCGCCGAAATTGTTCCATTTTGAGACGACAGGCCTTCAAAACAGCCCTAAGCCGATACTTCTAAGGCACTTAAGACGGGTTTGAGGGGTCGGTGGTGACCCCAGGTCGGACCGAAGGACCCTGTACTGGCGCCTCGGCCAGGTCCAGGGAAATGAACTCGGTTTGATCGCCGCGGCCGAAAACGCCGCCCGGAAAATACCGCCGCAAGAGTACGCGAAGTCCGCCGAACGCAAGTCCCGTCGCCAGAGTGATCGCACCCCCGATGATGCACAAGAGAATAATGTTCACCAGCAGGTTGGCGATGTTGTTCTTCTTGTCGAAATACGTGTTCTCGTTCCAGGTGACGCTGGGATCCCAGTTCACGGCGCCCAAAAGCGTCTGCGCGTCGCTCTGCGAAAGAGGGCCGGCAACGATCGCGACGATCGGCCCGCTACGCTTATCGAAGAACGGGCCAACATTTTCGACGGCAGCAACTCCGCTCTGGGGTTGCGCGGCGTGGTGGGCGGCATCGATGCTCCGCAAATGCGCGGCAGCCAGCGCCGGAGTGGGATACTCGATCAGCATCAGCGTCGCTTCCCCGCCTGGTGTCGAGTACTGACCCAGCACAACCTCAGGGCTGGCGCTGAAATCGACCAGATCCGCAGGCAGAGGAGCCGTGATCGCCGCCAAAGCCAGCGGTCCCTCCGCATATCTTTCGGTATTCGATTCGTAACCATGATGCGGCATGAACGCCAGAATCGGAGGCAGATTCGCAGCATTTCCGCCGGGACGCGGCAACACGCCAGCCAGCTCGCGCAGCGAAGCCGCCGACATCACCGACAACTGGCTGAACACCGCCTCCACCACGATATGCCCGCGATAGAACAGCACACGCTGATTCAACGACGCGCCCTGGTCGCCGATCTCTTCTCTCGCCATCTCCGGCTGCAGGTAGAAGCTGTACGCGCCGAAAGCGCCGCTGGCATCGGCAAACCGCGCCGCGCGGATTTTCAGAGTGCGCCCATCGTCACTTTTGTAACTTGCGGACTCGAAGTCGGTGAACCCGTATTCCTTTAGTAGCGCCGCGTTGGTGGGATCAGCCACAGCGGCGTCTTTGCTCGCCTGAGCCGCATCCTGAATCTGCCATCCGGCAAACTGGTTAGGCAGAATCGGCGGTGCGGGCGTAACCGCGCCCGGATCGGCAGCGAAAACGACGCTGGCGAAGCCAACGAAGGCAACTAAGACGACAACACTTGCAGCGCGCATTGATAGACGGCTGGACACAGAATCACCTCTGTAATTAGACCACACAGGAGGAGAAAAAGTTTCCAGGAAGGATTTCGAAGGTCAATTCTGAGGCGGAAAGTCCTACTGCCCCGCGCCCTTGTCCATCTTGCTCGCCACCTTCACTCCGCTCAGCCCGTTCACGTACTTGGCGATGCCGCGGTAGAGCGACTCGGCGATGCGCTGCCGGTATTCGGCGGTCTCGAGGCGACGCTCGTCGGTGGGATTGCTGACAAAGGAAATCTCGGCCAGAATCGACGGCATGTTGGCCCCGATCAGCACGATAAACGGCGCCTTCTTTACGCCCCGGTCGCGAATCGCCGGACTCTTCACCGCCAGCCCGCTGTGCAACGACTGCTGCACGTCCCCGGCAAACTCCCGCGACTCCTCGATCTTCTCTTTAAGCGCGATCTTCTTCACCAGGTCCTGCAGTTCGTAGATCGACTTCTCAGAAACCGCATTCTCGCGCGCCGCAACTTCCAGCGCCTCCGGCGATGAGGTGAAATTCAAATAGTAAGTCTCCACTCCTCGCGCATCCGGATCGTGACTTGAGTTGGCGTGAATCGAGACAAACAAATCGGCGCGCGCCTGGTTGGCAATTGCAGTGCGAGTTTCCAGCGGGATGAAGGTGTCGTCTTTCCGCGTGTAAACCACTTCCGCGCCCAGCCGCGTCTCCAGCAACTTGCCCAGACGCCGCCCCACTTCGAGGACGAGATCCTTCTCTTCCAACCCGTTGGGGCCAATCGTGCCCGTATCGTGCCCGCCGTGCCCTGCGTCGATCACGATTTTGCCAATCTTCAATCCCAGAGCGCGAATCAGCGAGCGGTCGCCGCTTGCTGTGGGCCGCGCCTCACGAATGCTGAGATCACTGTCCAAATCGCTGTCCGCAAGCTTTTTGGCCGCAAGCGGCTTGCGCGAACCTTCACTGCTTACATCGCGCACGTTCCGCTTGGCCGCCGATGAATCAGAGCTCTCAGCTTCATCGTCACCGTCGGCGTCCACTATTTTTTTCACGACTGCGGTTTGCAGCTTCTTGTTCGCAACCACGGTCCCAGGCGCAGACGTTTTCTCGCTGAAGCCAGCGGCATTCGCCACAACAACCGGAGACGCTTCCGCTGGCTTCTCGCCATCGCCGTCAGAGTCAGCCAGAGGTTTCGGTAAAGCCGTGGCATCTGCATCCGCCGCAGTGGTCTCGCCAGCAGCCTTGGTCGGCTTCACCCACCCATTCTTGCCGTGAATATCCTTATTGTGAATGTCCTTACCATGAATATCGATGATCAGCCGGTACGGATTCGGCAGCAGAAAGGCGTCGTAATCGGAAAGGCTGTCCACTTCGAGCACCACCCGAGTGCGCCCCGGCGCGAACTGCGCCACCCGAACCTTCTTCAGAAAACCGTCATCCACATCGAAACTCTTGCCCACCAGCGTGGAAGCCAGCTTGGTGTCGCGCAGATCGAAGAAAATGCGCGATGGACTATCGATGCGCTGCGAAACAAAATTGACTTCACTTTCCACATCGATGGCCACCCGCGTGTAATCGGGCGTAGACCAATGCCGGATTCCGGTCACGCGTGGCAAACGCCCGGAGTGGGGCTCAGAGGCTTCGCCTGCCCCCAGTTCGCTGTCCTGATTTTGATTTTTATCTTTACTTACACTCTTACTCTGATCTTTGTTCAAAGCCACTCGCGCGGGATGACTGTCGGCATCGCCTGCATCCTTGGAAGCTACGCTGTTCTTCGCGCCCTTCTGAGAGCGTGTTTTCTCCGCAGCCTTTTCGGCGTCGGCCTGATGGTTCAACTCCACGATGGCCTCACGCGCATCGTCACTCAACCGATTGTGCGGGTACCGCCGCAAAAACTCCTGGAACGTAGCCCGCGCCGCTTCCGGATCGTTCAGATCGTCCTTGTAGATTTCCCCGATGGTGAACAGCCCATCAAAACGGTACTTGCTGCCGGGGTATTCGCGGCGCAGAAACTTATATTGCTCAATAGCTTCGTTCAGGATTTTGTCATCGTCGAAGCGCCGCCCCATCTCGACCAGCGTCTCCGCCACCGCGACTACGCTGGGATCGGCTTTGGTGGAAGTGGGAGTGCCCAGATAGATAGAACGATAGGCGTTCAGCACGCGCTGGTAATCTCGGCGGGTGCGGTCGGCAGCAGGCGTTCCGTTCAACGCCTCGCGCATCCGCTCCGCGGTAGCGAAATGTTCCCGCGCCCAGGCGTCCGAATGGCGCGCACGCGCGTATGCCGTCGGAGCAATAACAGCGACCCCGCCCAACATGGCGAGCGCAGTCAGCGCCCTCCGCAGACCACGCTGGCCCAACGAACTCTTTAGGGTAGCCCGCACTCTAAAACCAGCCTGTGCCTTCGCAACGATTTGGTTGAACCAATACCTGGGTGCCAGAGAAACGTTGCCAGAGAGAAAAAATTAAAATAATTCCGCGAACTAATCTGTGTTGCTGATGTAAAGCACACCGCGCGCATCTCGTTGAACCGTAACCGGAGCATGCGACGCGCCCGAGTTAAAATTGGCTCCGCCGTAATACAGGCTGGTGATCCGCCGCACGTAGTTTTGCGTCTCCGGATAGTGCGGCACGCCTGCGCTGCGCGTCACCGCTCCGGCGCCTGCGTTGTAGGCGGCCAGGGTCAATTTCACGTCGCCGCCGTAACTTTCCAGAAGCTGTTTCAAATGCCGCACACCTGCATCCACGTTCTGTTCCGGGTCAAACGGATTCTTCACCTTCAACTCGCGCGCCGTCGCCGGCATCAACTGCATCAGCCCCATCGCGCCCTTACGCGACACTGCGTTGGGATTGAAATTCGATTCCACTTTCACCACCGCCCGCACCAGGTTCGGGTCCACATTATGACGAGCCGCTGCCGCCTCGATTGCAGCATCGATGTCCGCTGCCGATGCGGCTGGTCCGCGGAAGTTAGCCGCCGCAATCTTGGCCGTTGCCGATTGGCTGGATTCATGGCCCAGGTACTCGTTAACCTCCGCCGCCGCCGACTGCGCCGCCTTCATGGAAGCCGCATTCGCCGGGGGCACCGGCTTCCAGCGATTCTCTTTCGAACTCCAATACATCAGCTTCCGCCGCGGCGTTTCGGGCTCCTGACTGTGGTGCGCCGCACTCGCCGGGACCGGCTCATTCACGTAAATCTTGCGGCCGTTTTCGTCGCTCGCGCTGATCTTCGTTGTTGTTGCTGTAATCTTCTGGGAATCTCCGCTGTCTTCCCCAGCGCGGAGCTGGGGCGTGAGAGAAAGCGAGGTCGCGGCTATCGTGCTGGCCATCAGGGCGATTTGCAGGCGCTTGCGCATAACCGGGTTCTTGATCCACCTTTGCGAGAGCAGACAGACTTCACCCCCGCATTCTGCTACCCGGAACCTGACGGAGAATTCTTAAACCAGAGTGAGTCGATTATAGGCGCTCGACGGGGCAGGAACAACCTATCTTAAGGGCGTAGAACCACCGGAGTAATCCCGGCAACTCATTGAAAATACTGTAATTAACAAGGGAGGCGTCTGGCTGACTGTTAACGCCTCACGCCCACTTGATTTTGGTTGGAATAATAGTAACCTTGCATGCTTGCCCTTTGGGAACTACAACTTAAGGTGAAGCTGATCTTGGCCGATAGGAAATCTAACGAGGAGATGCTCGGTGAGGTTCTCAGGGAAATTGGAGTCCTCATCGTAGTGTTTTTCCCGTTTGACGAATGGATCACTTTGCATGAACTTACATGGAAGTTCGCGCTCGGATCGGTACTTACTAGCGCTGCTTTCGTCGCAGCCGGAATGTGGCTAGAGAGCGTGCGGGAGAGGTAACAATGACCTTTATCATTACGCTTCTGTATGGGGCGGGATTGTTTGGCGCGGGGCTGTGGTTCGTTCGCCGCGGACGTAGAACGCCGAGACAGGATGCCGAAGCCCGTGGAAGCGCGGAAGAAAAAAACAATCGCGAACGAAGAAGCGGCAAAGATCGAAGACAGCAACCCGCCGCTCTTTCCCATACGCCTTAGGTCCGGTACCTGTCGCACCGAATGTTTTCAGGCCTTTTCCAGCGCCAAGCTCAAGCCGTCCAGCGACAACGACCTCAGCAGGTTCCGCCGCATGCCGCGTTCCACTTCGGCCAGCCGGTCAGAAGCTGCCGCGATCCAATCGAAGTCGGCGGCTTCAGACATCCTCGTGAGCTGGGTTTGAATGTCGGTATTCTGCACCAGCCCCGGCGCGCCCGAGCCCAGAAACATCAGATCGCGCAGCAGCGAGTAGAGAGTCCGCAGAAGTTGCTCAGTCTTCTCCCGTCCCTCGGCTCCCGGACGATACGATTCAGTGATCTTGAACAGCGCCGTGTGTTCCCCTCCCAGCAATGCGGAGTTGAGAATGGCCAGTGCGTCGCCGCGGGCAGCAACATAGGCATCCACATCGAACCTGCGAGCCCGGCCCAGCGCGCCTTCG
>Ga0181531_10002632_pt1 | contig 11173 bp, 12 predicted proteins | sample PEATcosm2014_Bin_38_FD_119743 | JGI IMG/M metagenome (GOLD analysis project Ga0181531, IMG submission 119743) | Peatland microbial communities from MTU Mesocosm Facility, Houghton, MI, USA - PEATcosm2014_Bin11_10_metaG | ecosystem: Environmental > Terrestrial > Soil > Wetlands > Peat | place... | reverse complement strand
TGAAACGGGAAAAATGCTGGGCGGCACGATCGAGCAGGAAACGCGCGGCTGCATCGAGGCGCTGCGCCGCGCCCTTGCCGCCGCCGGCTGCACCCTGGAAGACGTGGTGAAACTCACGACGTACCTGGAAGACGCGCGTGATTTCGGCCGCTACAATGGCGTGTGCAAGGAATATTTCCCGGATGGTCGCCTCGCCCGCACCACCGTCGAGGCGCGCGCCGTGATCGAATGCAGGATCGAGATGGACGCGATCGCCTACAAGCCGCGTCCCTGAAAACGCCGGCCACACCATCCAATCCGCCTGCGGGCAGGAAGAGAACGACATGCTGAGAATCTTGGGACGCGGAACCTCGGGGAACGTACAGAAGATCGTCTGGCTGCTCGAGGAACTCGGCGAGCGCTACGTACGCGAGGACTACGGACGGCAGTTCAACAACACGCAGACGGCGGAGTATCTCGCCCTCAATCCGCACGGCAAGGTGCCGACGCTCCTCGACGGCGAGCTCGCGGTGTGGGAGTCGAACACTATCCTGCGCTATCTGTGCAACAAGCTCAGCCGCGGCCGCGAGCTCTACCCCGCCGACCCGGCCGCGCGCAGCCAGATCGAGCGCTGGATGGACTGGCAGCTCGCCGCGCTCAACGCACCCTACCTCGGCGTGTTCCGCGAGGCGAAGAAGAAGCCCGAGGAGCGCGCCGCGAGCTTCGCGGGCGATGCCAAGGAGCTCGGCGCGCAGCTCGAGCTGCTCGAGAAGGCCATCGCCGGACGTGTCTATCTCGCCGGCGCGAGCTTCTCGATCGCCGATGTGTGCTTGGGGCCGATCATCGATCGCGCTCTCGGCTTCCCCGTCACCTTGCCCGCGCTCCCTCATATAAGAGCCTGGCACACGCAGGTCACTGCACGGCCGGCGTACCAGAAGTCCAAGGGCTGAGCCGTCGCCGCCATATCCATCGTGTTCACAGGCCCCAGGCGAGGCGAGCCGTGAAAAGCGCTGCCGTCATCGGCTTGGGCACCATGGGGCCCGGCATTGCCGCCACCCTGGCGCGCGCCGGACTCGAGGTGTCCACTTACGATGTCGACGCCGCCCGGCGGGAGAGCTCTCCTCCTCACTTCGCCGCCGCCGCGACCGCCTTGGGAGCGCTGGGCCTGCCGGACCGCAGCGCGCATCCGATCAGCGTGCACGACACGCTCGCCGCAACGTTGAACGGCGCGGAGTTCGTCATCGAGACCATCCCTGAGGACCTCGAGATGAAGCGGCGCGCGTTCGCCGAGATCGAGGCGCTCGTCGATGAGCGCTGTCTCATCGCCTCCGACACCTCGGGACTGCCGATCACGCGCCTTGCCGAAGGCGCGCGCCACCCGGCGCGCATCATCGGCATGCACTGGTCGAATCCGCCGCATCTCATCCCGATGATCGAGGTCATCCCCGGCGAGCGCACCGCGCCCGCTGCTGTCGAGGCGCTGACGGCGCTCATCCGCCGCACCGGTCATCGCCCCATCCTCATCCGCAAGGACGTGCCCGGATTCGTCGAGAACCGCGTGCTCTATGCGATCATGCGCGAATGTGTCGATCTCGTGGAGAAAGGCGTGATCTCGCCCGAGGACCTCGATGCCTGCGTCTCCTGGGGCATCGGCTACAAGCTCTCGGTCATCGGACCGATGGCGCTGCTCGACATGGCGGGTCTCGATATCTACGCCGCCGTGAGCTCTTACTTGAACCAGGAGCTCTCGAACCGCGCCGACACGCCGGGCTACATCACCGAGCGCACCGCGAAGCGCGAGCTCGGCCTGAAGACCGGGCGGGGCATCTACCCGTACACGCCCGAGCGCATCGCGGAGCTGCGCGCGGAGCGAGCGCGCAGGCTCATTGCCGTGCGCAAGGCGCTCGAATCATGATCCGTCGCGCCGCTGGACGGCCCGGCGCGCGTGTGCCCGCCGGCGCGCTCATGGCCGCCGCCGTCGGGCTCATCGCCCTCGCCTCGAGCGCGCGCGCCGCGCCGCTCGAGGCGCTCGCCATCATGCTGCCCGAGGAGCCGACCGACTTCGGCTGGAATCAGCAGGCCTACAGCGCCGCGAAGACGGTGGCCGCGAAGTACGGCCTCAAGTTCATGCCGGCCACGGGCCTGGGCTATGGCGATCCGCATGCCGAGCTGCGCGAGCTCGCCGACGACGGTGCGAGCCTCATCATCGCGCACGCCTCGGGTTACAACACCGCCGCACCCGAGATCGCCGCGGAGAAGCACGTGCCGGTCGCGATCGTCGACCGGCCGAAGGACTCGAAGGCGGGCCTGGTCGCCGACTACACCCTCACCGGGCGCGACGGAGCTTATCTCGCCGGTGTGCTCGCCGCGAAAATGAGCCGCACACGCAGCGTCGCGATCGTGGTCGCCGCCGAGTCGCCGCCCTGGCTCAGTCAGTCGGCGGCCTTTGCGCAAGGAGTCAAGGCGACCGATCCCGGTGTCAAGGTCATCTACGCGGTCATCGGCCCGGCGGCCTACGCCGACGTCGCCGGCGGACGCCGCGTCACCGAGTCGGTGATCGGCGCGGGCGCGGATGTCGTGTTCGGCCAGGGGGATCGCGCGAGCTTCGGCATGCTGCAGGCGGTCGAGACCCGGCCCTCCACCGCGGGCGGCACCGTGTGGTTCATCGACCAGATCGGTGACAAGACCTCGATGGACAAAGGGCATCTGCTCACCTCCGTGGTCTGGAATCTGGTGCCGGTGTACTCCGCCATGATCGAGGATCTCAAGGCGAATCGGTTCGGCACCCGTTCGTACACGCTCAAGCTCGCCGACGATTCCGTGCACCTCTTGCACACCAAGCACATCCCGGATGCGATCTGGAACGAGATCGCGGCGCAGCGCCTCGAGATCATCGACGGCAAGCTCAAGGTCGATACCGTGTGGGACGCGGCCAAGGTGCGCGCGCTCATGAGCTCGGTCACGGCGCCCGCGAAGTAGTGGCCGCGGATCGCGACGTCACGGATTCCGACGCCGCCGCGGGTCCCGACGCTGCCGCGACACCCGATGCCGCCGCGGCGCGCCAGGCGGTCGCCTCGCTCCGCGAGGTCACCAAGCGCTTTCCGGGCATCGTGGCGCTCGAGCGCGTCTCGCTCGAGTTTCGGGCCGGCGAGACCCACATCCTCCTGGGCGAAAACGGCGCCGGCAAGTCGACCCTGGTGAACCTGCTCGCCGGCATGCTCAGGCCCGATGAGGGCGAGATCCTCGTGCAGGGGCGGGCGGTGCGCATCACATCGCCGCGCCGCTCCCATGAGCTCGGCATCGGCGTCGTGTACCAGCAGCTGCTGCTCGTCCCGAGTCTGACGGTGCTCGAGAACCTGATGCTCGGCGGCCCCTGGTGGCGGCCTCTGAGGCGCGCCGCCGCCCTCGCGCGCTTCGAGGACCTGAGCCGCATGCTCGGCACGCGCATCGACCCGGATGCGCGCGTCGGCGCGCTGTCCTTGGGCGAGCAGCAGCACGTCGAGATCATCCGCGCCCTGTGGCGCGATGAGACGCTGCTGCTGCTCGATGAGCCGACCTCGATGCTGACGCCACAGGGCGTCCTGGACCTGGGGCGCATGCTGCAAGGGCTCAAGGCACGCGGCACCGCGCTCGTGCTCATCACACACAAGCTGCCCGAGGCGTTCGCGTTCGGCGATCGCATCTCGGTGCTGCGTCAGGGCCGGCTCGCGGGCGCCCTCGAGCCTGAGCGCCTTCGGGCGATGAGCGGTGCCGAGCGCACCGACACCGTGCTCGCGCTCATGTTCGGCGCGGACGCCGAGCCCGCGCCCGCCGAGCGCGAGCGGCTCGCCGGCCGTACGGTGCATCATGGCGCGCGCGTTGCCCGGACCGAGCCGCCGCTCCTCGCTCTCAGGGAGGTCTCGACCCGCGGCAGCCGCGGCAGCCGCGGCGAGACGCCGCTCGAGGGCGTGAGCCTCGAACTCTGGCCGGGCGAGGTGCTCGGCATCGCCGGCGTCGACGGCAACGGCCAGAAGCATCTCGCCGAGGTGATCGCCGGGCAGCGTGCGGCCAGTGCCGGGCGGATCGAGATTGCGGGCGCGGACGTGACGCGCGGGCGCGTCCCCGAGCGGCGCCGCGCCGGCGTTCGCTACGTCACCGACGAGCGTCTCGGCGAGGGCACGGTGGGGCCGTTCTCGGTGGCGACCAACCTCGTGCTCAAGGAGATCGGCGCCGCACCGCTCTGGCGTCACGGCATCACCGACTGGGACCGTATCGAGCGCCACGCCCGCGAGGTGATTGCGCAGTACGACATCCGTACCCCGTCCGAGCGCACCCCGATCGCCAAGCTCTCCGGTGGCAACATCCAGAAGGTGCTGCTCGCGCGCGAGCTCGACCCCGGCGCGCGCGTCGCGATCCTCAACAAGCCGACCCACGGCCTCGACTTCAGGAATGCCCAGCTCGCGCTCGAACGGATCGGTGCGGCCGCGGCGCGCGGACTCGCGCTCATCGTGATCTCCACCGAGCTCGACGAGCTCCTCGAGGTGAGCGATCGCATCGGCGTGATGTATCGGGGCCGGCTCGCCGGCATCGTCGAGAATGCGGCGCAGGCCGAGCGGCGCATCGGCGTGCTCATGACCGGAGCGGCGGCGGCGTGATGACTCTGCCGGCACCGCTCGCCATGGCTGTGCGCGTGGTGGCACCCATTGCGCTCGCGCTCGCGGTGGGCGGCTTCGCGCTCGAGCTTCTCGGCAAGAACCCGATTGCCTATTACGGCTTCGTGCTGGAGCGTGGCTTGCTGCGCCCGGGGGGGCTGCAGGAGACCGTGACCCGCATGGCGCCGCTGCTGCTGATCGCGGCCGGACTCATCGTCGCCTTCCGCGCCGGGATGTGGAACTTGGGCAGCGACGGGCAGTTTCTGCTCGCGGCCGTCACCGCCGCCGGACTGGCGCCGGCGCTCGCGGACACGTTGCCGCGGGCGCTCGTCCTGGTGGCGAGCCTGCTCGCGGGTGCGCTCGTGGGCGCGCTCTGGTCGCTCACGCCCGCGATCCTCAAGGCCCGCTTCGGTCTCAACGAGATCATCACCACGCTGATGATGAGTTTCCTGGGCGTCAGTCTCTCGAACGTGCTCATCAAGCTTTTGCTGCGCGATCCCGGCACGACCGTGCCCCAGACGCGCAGCCTCCCCGTCGAGGAGCGGCTGCCGCGGCTGTTCGACACGACGGTGCACTCGGGACTTCTGATCGCGCTCGCGGCGGTGATCGGCGTGCATCTGCTCATGACGCGCACCGCCTTCGGCTTGAGGGTTCAGGTGCTCGGCACGAATCGCGCCGCCGCGGTGCACGCGGGACTCGAGGTCGAGCGGTTGATCCTCGCCGCCTTCACCTTGAGCGCGGCGCTCATCGGCTTGGGCGGCGCGGTCGAGGTGCTCGGGGTATGGGGCACGGTGCGCGCCGACTGGAACCCGGCCTATGGCGCGCTGGTCGTGCCGCTCGTGTTCCTCGCCCGCTTGAACGGCTACGCCGTCATCGCGCTCACCCTGTTCTTCGCGGCGCTGATGACCGGCGGCGAAAGCGCCGCACGCCGCATGGGAGTGCCGCAGAACTACGTGCTCGTGCTCGTCGCCCTGGTGCTCATGTTCCTCGCGCTCATCGAGTACCTCGATCGCCGCCGCCCGCGCATCGCATGAGCGCGCTCCTCACAGAGCCCTTCCTGACCGCGCTCATCGCGGGCGCCGTGACCGCGGGAATGCCACTGCTGCTCGCCGGCTTGGGCGAGCAGATCTCGGAGAAGGCGGGCGTGCTCAACATCGGCATCGAGGGCATGATGCTGCTCGGCGCCTACACGGGCTTCGTCGTCACCTACACGACCGGCTCGTTCGCCCTGGGGTTCCTCGGCGGCGCGCTCGGCGGGATGCTCGCCTCGCTCATCGTGCTCGTGCTCTGCATCCGCCTGGGGCTCAACCAGATCGTCATCGGCATCGCGGTCACGGTCGGGATGCAGGGACTCACCTCGCTCCTGCATTACTTCGAGTTCAGCCGTGAATATCCGCGTCTCGCCGCCGCGCCTGTCTGGGTGCTGCCGGTGCTCGGACAGATTCCGGTGCTCGGCAAGGCTCTGTTCAGCCATACCGCCCTGGTGTACGCGAGCGTCGTGCTGGTGGCCGTGCTCACGTGGGTGTTCCGCGCGACGCACTGGGGCCTTGATCTCGAGGCGGCCGGCCAGAGGCCGGCGGCCCTCGATGCCGCCGGCGTCGATGTGCTGCGCACGCGCGCGGCCGCGGTGCTGTCGACGGGCTTTTTGAGCGGGCTCGGCGGGGCGTATCTGTCGATCGTCGGCGCCGGCATTTTCGTGCCCTTCATGACGGGCGGCGCCGGCTTCATCGGCATCGTCCTCGCCATGCTCGCGCGCGGCCGGCCGCTCTGGGTGCTCCTCGGCGCGATCCTGTTCGGCGTGAGCCTTGCCCTGACCACCGCCTTGCAGGTGGCCGGCATCGATGTGCCGACCGACGTCGTGCAGATGCTGCCGTTCGTCGTCGTCATGATTGTCTTGGTGGTCTTCGCCCGGCACAGTATGTTGCCGCCGGCGCTGGGATCGCCCTATACCCGCGGCGAGCGCTGACGCCCGGCGCCCGCGCGCCGGCGTGACCCGCTCAGCCGCATGAGGAGGTCGCTCGAATGGCTGCTACGAAGGTCTATCTGCTCGACGGTGGCACGCTGGTCATCGATGGGTTCCACGCATTCTGGAACCGCGGGCCGGCCGGCGAGATCCGCTTCCCGTGCTACAGCGTGCTGATCGATCATCCCGACGGGCGCTATCTGTTCGATACCGGCTACGACTTCGATCATGTGATGCGCGTGCTTCCCTTCGAGAAGCCCCTGCAGGAACCCGCGCAGACGCTGCCCGGACAGCTCGCGAGGCTTGGGTTGAAGGCCGACGACATCCAATACGTCATCAACTCGCACTACCACTTCGATCATTGTGGCGGCAACAAGCACTTTCACAAGGCCTGCACGGTCTGCCACGCCCGCGAGCTCGAGGCCTCGGGCAACTGCCAGCCCTTCGAGCATCTGGGCTACTCCGATCTGTCCTTCGCACCAAGCCTGGCCGCGCAGCGCGGGCTGACGCTCCCGCCCGATCCCGCGCTCGACATGTACACGCCGAGGTTCGAGACCCTCACGGGGGATCAGGAGATCGCCAAAGGTCTCTGGCTGTTCGAGACGCCCGGGCATACCGCCGGGCACTACAGCCTGATGGTGGAGCTCGCGAACCGCCGTCCGATGCTCTTCACCGCCGATGCCTGCTACAGCCGCAGGAACATGGATATGATGTGCATCTCGAGCTTCCACCTCGACCCGACGGCGAGTCTCGCCTCCATGAAGCGCCTCCAGGCGCTCGCCGAGAAGCACGACGCGCAGCTGTTCTACTCGCACGATCTCGAGAGCTTCAAAACCTACAAGACCGGCCCCGACTTTTACTCGTGAGGCGTTGCGCGGCCGGCGAGGGCACGCGCGGCCGGCGAGCCGGTGGCGCGGCCGGCGAGGGCGCCTTCGCTACCAGCGCACCATGCCGGCATCGACGGTGAGTGCCTGGCCGGTGATCCAGTGCGCTTCCTCCGAGGCGAGGAACGCGACCGCCGGCACGACGTCCTGCGGCAGGCCGCGGCCCTTGATCGCCTGCAGCATCCCGACGAACTCGAACGCATCCTTGTGCGGCGTGGTCTGTACGCCCTCGGTGTCGATGAGGCCCGGACAGATGGAGTTCGCCGTGATCCGGTAGGGGCCGAGCTCGGTCGCGAGCGCGCGGGTGAAGGTGAGCACGCCGCCCTTCGAGGCCACGTAGTGCGCCATGTTGGGTGTGCCGGCGAAGATCGAGTTCGAGCTGAAGTTGACGATGCGCCCGTAGCCGCCCTTGCGCATGAGATCCGAGCCCGCCCGGCACATCAGATAGAGTCCATCGAGGTTCACCCGCAGCACGCGGCGCCACTCGCTGAAGGTGAGCTCGTCCCACTTGACGAACGGCACGATGGCCGCGGCGTTCACGAGCACCTCGAGCCTGCCGAACTTCTGCGTGATGGTACCGAAGAGCCGGGCGACCGCCGCCTCGTCACCGATGTCGCAGCTCACGCCGATCGCGCTTGCGCCGATCTCGCGCGCGGTCGCCGCCGCTCCGGCGCCGTTCAAGTCGGCCGCGATCACCGTCGCGCCCTCCTCACCGAGCCGCAGCGCCACCGCCTTGCCCATGCCCTGGGCCGCTCCGCTCACCAGCGCCACCCGGTTCTCGAATCTGCGCATCGCGACTCCCCGGCTGCCGTGTTGTCGAGGCGAGATCATGACCGAAGAACGCACCGACTGCGAGTGCAATCCATGCGTTCGCCGGCTCGAGTGTCATCGGGCCGAATGCGCGAGCTGCGTCTCGAGCCATTCCCAGCGCGCGAATTTCTCGAGCAGCAGCGCTTCGATCTCCTCGAGCCGCTTGCGATCGCCACGCAGCTCATCCCCGCCGAGCCGATGGTAGTCGGGGGCACTCATGCGCACCGTGAGAAGCGTCTGCTCGCGCTCCAGTCTCTCGATCTCCTCCGGTATGGCCGCGAGCTCGCGCCGGTCGTTGTAGCTGAGGCGCACCCGCGTCTTGTCGCCGGCCGCGGCGCTCATCGTCTGCCGGGAAGGCCGTTCCGAGGGCGGTGCACCCGCGCGCCCGGGAGCGTGGGACGCTCGGTGTTGCAGCAGATCGCTGTAACCGCCCGCGTACTCGCGCCATAGCCCATGGCCTTCGGCGGCGAGCGTCTGAGTCACGACGTTGTCCAGGAAGCGGCGGTCGTGGCTCACGAGCAGCAGCGTCCCCGGGTAATCCTGAAGGCGCTGTTCGAGCAGCTCCAGAGACTCGATGTCGAGATCATTGGTCGGCTCATCCAGGACGATCAGGTTGGCGGGCCGGGCGAACAGGCGCGCGAGCAGCAGCCGGTTGCGCTCTCCTCCGGAGAGCATTCTGACCGGCGACTTCGCCCGTTCCGCGGCGAACAGGAACTCACCCAGATAACTCACGATGTGCTTGCGCTCCGTGCCGAGCTGCACCCAGTCCGCGCCCGGACTGATGGCCTCGGCGAGGGTCGCATCGGGGTCGAGCTGCTCGCGCAGCTGGTCGAAATAGGCGATGTTGAGGCGAGTTCCGAGCCGCACCGTCCCGGCGTCGGGGGCGAGCTCTCCGAGGATCAATCGGATGAGGGTCGACTTGCCGGCGCCATTCGGGCCCACCAGTCCGATGCGATCTCCCCGCATGATGCGCAGCGAGAGTTTGTCGATGAGCGGCCGCGCGCCGTACGCTTTGCTCACCTGATCGAGCTCGGCCACGAGCTCGCCCGAGCGCGCTCCCGCTTCGAGCGTGAGGCGGATGTTTCCGAGGCGGTCGCGGCGCGTCGCACGCTCGAGCCGCAGCCGCTCGAGCCGGCGGACGCGTCCCTCGTTGCGCGTGCGTCGAGCCTCCACCCCCTTGCGTATCCAGACCTCCTCCTGCTGCCAGAATTTCTCGAAACGGCGCCGCGCCGTCTCCTCGGCCGCCAGCTCCTCGTCCTTGCGCCCCTCGTAAGCCGTGAAGCTTCCCGGGTAGGAGCGCAGCACCCCCCGGTCCAGCTCGATGATGCGGGTCGTGATCCGATCGAGGAAGGCGCGATCGTGGGTGATGATGAGGGCTGCCGGTACTCTGAGAAGCAGATCCTCCAGCCGCTCGATGGCTTCGATATCGAGATGATTGGTGGGCTCATCGAGCAGCAACAGATCCGGCTGCAGTGCGAGCGCCAGTGCGAGCGCGGCACGCTTGCGCTCCCCGCCCGAGCACGTCATCGGAGAACTGGCGCCCGTAAGACCGAAGCGATGCAGGTACTCCCCGAGGCGGGAGTCCATGCGCCAGTGCTCGCGTTCATCGGCGTGGGCGCTCGTCGATGTGCCGGCGGCGGGCGTTGCACCACTCGACGCTGAGAGTCCCGCGCGCAGCAGCAGGCTTTCCTGCAGGCTCTCTGCGGCGGGCAGCACAGGCTCCTGCTCGACGAGGGTCAGGCGCAGGCCATCGCGCCGCTGTACTTCGCCGTCATCGAGCGGCGTGAGGCCGGCCAGCACCGCCAGCAGTGTGGACTTGCCGGTGCCATTGCGCCCGATCAGACCGAGGCGCTCGCCGGCCGCGACGGTGAGCTGTGCTCCATCGAGGAGCGGCCGCTCGCCGAAGGCGACATGCGCATCGCGAAGCAAGACCAGTGACATGGAGACATTATACTGCCTTGACAATTGTTGCCCAGGCATCTATGATGCCGCTCTGATGAGCGAAATCTACGATCCGAAGTCCCTCGACGTACAGACGAGCCTGGCGCCGCTGGTTGCCCAGGTGCGGACGGCGGTTCTGAGGGGTGTCGATCAGGAGTTTCTACGCGACAAGGATCTGGCGGAACTCGAGGTCACCGCGCCGCAATTCATCATCCTCGCGAATCTGCTCAAGGGGCAGGCCAAGTCCGCGTGCGAGCTGTGCAGATCGCTGGACTACGACCGCGGCGCCATGAGCCGCATGATCGATCGGCTCGAGAGCAAGAAGCTTCTGCGCCGCGTTGCGCTCGCGCATACGCGTCGCGAGCAATCGCTCGAGGTGACGGCGGAGGGAAAGGCGGCCTTTCCCCGGATGCAAGCCTGTCTTGCCAAGGTGCTCAACCGCTTGTTGAGCGGGATAAGCAAGGCGCAGGTTCGCGAGGTCGAGCGCACTTTGAGACAGATGCTCGCGAATAGTTAGCTTTTATTTGGATTGATGGTTGCCCAGGCATATGTTGCAGGGGCATCGAAGTGGGACGAGGAGTAATGAGGTGAAGGGCTTGTTCGGATCGGTCGCCAAGGCGGCCCAGGGCTGGCAGGGCACTGCCGCGAACTTCGACTTCGAGGTGTTTGCGTTGCCGGGCGGCAGCGTGATCGCGCCCGTGCTGTGGGCTTGTTCGACGGTGGTGAGGCTTTTCAGAAAGGCGGCTTGCATATGACGATCAGCGACGGCTTCATGTTCCTGCTCATCTTCGCCGGCTTCGGCCTGTGCATCGCCTACTTTGCAGCGGGTTATCGGGCCATCCGCGACGCGCAGCAGCCGCGCTCGGCACACGAGCCACACAGGCGTTAGAGTGTCCTTGTAATTTTTGCAAGGCCACGAAAATGTGGCTGCTCGCCAATGATGTAACCTACGCGCTCACCCTCGG